>Ga0326727_10000130_pt1 | contig 329138 bp, 312 predicted proteins | sample MB2enrmetagenome_FD_207643 | JGI IMG/M metagenome (GOLD analysis project Ga0326727, IMG submission 207643) | Lab enriched peat soil microbial communities from McLean, Ithaca, NY, United States - MB29MY | ecosystem: Environmental > Terrestrial > Soil > Wetlands > Peat | place: USA: New York... | reverse complement strand
ATTGACGGTCTCACTTCATCCAGAGTGTAAACAGACCTGCGCCGTCCACGCTCCATCAGCGTACAGCACGAAATCAACCACATTTTCATGTCAATGGGTGGGCCACAGGCCCATGCAAACTCATTAAGCGCATTCAGCTGTGGGAAGGAGGAGAACGGCCACAGACGGTACGCTTCTATCCCGAACTTTAGCGCCAAGAGTTAGAAGGTCAATCAAAAAGGGAAAAGGCCCTGCTGTTTTTCGCCTTCAATTCCCAAGTTGGCAATAAGGATAGTCGTGGCTGGATGCCTGAGGTGTGTTGGCGCTGGCCCGGGGTTTTGAGCGCTGCCCAAATACCCAATATTCGTGTGTAAGTGCTGATCACGCAACTGTCAGTTGCGCGTTTCCTCACCTTGCTCGAAATCACCAGATTTTGAGGTGCTGGTGGTGGAGGACGAGCCAGTCTGACTAGCTCAGCATGGCCGTGGCCCGCAGTAGCGTCTCGTTCATCGATTGCGATGTTTTACGGCGCAGACACAGCCGGCAATTCTATGCTCCTCCAGCCGTTGCCCGCGTCCCACATCCTTACGGTCGGGTGAAGAACCTCAGGACACTGTTTAATGCCGTGCTTAATCTTGCCACTTGCTTCAAACTCACGGTGGAGCACCCACCAGTGATCGCTGACGGAGACCGAGCGCGGCACAAAATCCATGGAAAGGTCATACATCTTCCAGTCCGCACCTAAGTCTTGGCCGCTCAGGCCGAACCCCCTCGTTGTCTCGGCGACCGCGACCCGTATCTTGCCGTGATCTGCCTGAATGAGCCGTACTTGGCTATAGGTTGCTCCCGAGGGCCGAGTTACATCCGAGCGCGGGAATAATAGATAAAGGTAAGGCCGGCCTTGGGGACAATTGTCACAGGTGAGTGAGCTCCCCTCGACAGGCGGTGAACTGCCGGAGGGATCGTCTTCTCGCAGCACGGCAAGCATTGCGCAGTCACATTCGTTGTTAATCCCGCCAGCCAAAATCGTGGGATATGGAGTGCTGCAGATGTTCGTTCATATCCCGGTGGTGTTCTTTCTGTGCTGGCTGTTCGCGCACCATATTCCCTACATTCCGCCGATGAAATAGCGGGGCGCGCGACAAGCTACTTCAGACTGTCGGCTCCTACCTTGGAGCATTGCGCGTCCTGCGCGCTGGTTGCGCCAGAGGCTCCGATCGCACCTACGATCTTGCCGTCCATGACAATGGGAAAGCCGCCCTCGACAGGAACGGCGCCCTGCAACGCCAGAATGCGAAGGCCCTCACCACCTGCTGCCAGAGCATCCTGAAAGGCCTTCGTCGGCCGCTTAAATAGGGCGGCGGAGCGCGCCTTGTCAATCGCAACATTAGCACTGGCGGTTTGCGTGTCATCCATCTTTTCGTAATACACCAGCGTGCCTGAGGGATCGACGACCGCAACCGCAATCTTCCAATGATTCCGCTTCGCTTCCGCGATGGCGGGAGCCGCAGCTTTCTTCGCGTCGTCGACGCTGATCGGCGCTCCGTAAGGGTTAGGCATTTGTGCCCACAGTGACTGTGCCGCGCTGACCGCCAAGATGAGAACCAGGTAGCATCTCAAAGCCAATTTCCGTGTCATGACGCTCCTTCTGTGGCTGTTGATTTTGGACGAACGATACTACAGGTCGTCCGCTGAAGGTTTGGAAAAGATAGGACTCGGGAAGAATAATGACCGATCTGGACTAGCCGGCAACTGCCACGCGCTGACGCTTGCCGTCGGCGGGGTTGTCCGTGCCGATCGCTGTGCGTCGCGATCTCATGTTGCAGGTGAGGAGGATCGATTATGAAAGCTCTGAAACTTGCTTCTGTTGCGATTATGTTCCCGCTGCTCTCCGTGGCAAGCATGGCTGCGCAAAACACTCTGCCTGATCCGCACAACGATAGCTGCTGGTCGAGTCTTGCAGCCCTGCGAGCCTGTCAGCTTCAGACCTATCAGCAACAACAGGATTACGCCCAGGGTTGCACCTCGTATCCCGAATATCAGTGCATCCCGGAGTACGTCCCGATGACGAAGACTTCTGTGAAGCAGGCGAAACCTGTAGCGACAAGTGCTGCCGCACCGAGCACGACTGCCGATTCCGGTACCGCAACCGCGAGCAGTAACGCGACGTCAAAGCAACACAAGATAACACCGGATTCTTACCTAGGCTGATGCTCCATCCAGCTATGGATGGAGCTTTTCTTTTGCTCGTTCGACAGTCCGTCCAGCTCGCGTTTGGGCCCTCGCGACGTCGCCTCCCCGTCGCCAGAGGTTTTTCTTGCGCCTGGTAAATGCCGTGGTATCCTTCTGCGCAAGTTCCAACAAGTCTCACGGGTTGACGAGAGCTCTGGCCGTTCTTGATTCTTTTGCCTCTGGAAGCTCACCTTCGATGTCTTTTTTCGGTACTGGTCTGCAATGGAGGACATCATGGCCGACAAGGCAGCGGTTCTTCCAGGCAAAACTCACACCAAGCTTTCACGCCAGCAGATCACCGGATTCTGGGGCGCCTGGAGCGGCTGGACCCTGGACGGCATGGATTCGGTTATCTATGCGCTGGTGCTCAGTCCCGCACTGAACGAGTTGCTTCCAAAGTCCGGTTACAAAGCCACGCCTGCTATGGTCGGATACGCGGGATCTGTCCTGTTTGCGCTCTTCCTCGTCGGATGGGGACTGTCACTAATCTGGGGACCGATAGCGGATCGCTTTGGCCGCACGCGCGTGCTTGCCGCCACTATCTTTGTTTACGCCATCTTCACTGGTGCCGCAGCGCTGTCGCAAACCGTGTGGCAACTCGGTCTATTTCGATTGCTGGCAGGAATCGGTATCGGCGGCGAATGGGCTTTGGCAGGAACCTACGTCGCAGAAGCCTGGCCGGAAGACCGCCGCAAGATGGGCGCTGGCTATTTGCAGACGGGCTATTATGCCGGCTTCTTTCTAGCCGCCGCCCTGAACTACACGGTGGGCGCGCGCTTCGGCTGGCGCGCCATGTTCTGGTGCGGCCTGACACCGGTTCTTGTCGCTGTCATCGTTCTGCTGCGCGTCAAGGAGCCGCAACGCTGGGAGCAGAAAGCTAAAGCCAAGCATGAGGGCGGACTTTCGTCGCTGCGAAGGATTTTCAAGCCACCTTATACACGGCGCACACTGGTCAATACCGTCCTGTTGTCCGCCGCGATCTGCGGCCTATGGGCCGGCGCGGTTTACGCTCCGACGGCTATCGTTTACCTGGCAATGCGAGCGGGTGTGATGCGAGCGCAAGCCGTGCGCACCTCCTCTTTCGGTATGGGACTGCTATCGCTGGGCACGATTCTCGGATGCCTGGCAGTACCCCTGCTCGCCGAACGTTTCGGACGCAAGCGAACTCTCGCCTTCTATTTCTTTGGAATGCTGGTCTGCATCCTGCTTAGCTTCGGCTGGGCGTTTTACCTGCCACAGGGATTGCATCCCTTCATCACGTTGCTGTTCTTCCTAGGTTTCTTCGGCGGCAACTTCGCTGTCTTTAGTCTGTGGTTGCCGGAACAATATGGTACGAGCGTGCGTGCGACTGCGTTTGCGTTCACCACATCGTTCGGACGCTTCATCGCAGCGGCAGTGAACTTCGGAGTCGGTGCGCTGGTCAGAGGAATGGGAAGCATCGGCAAGCCGGTGGCGTTCACGGCAATTGCGTTTGGCATCGGACTGCTGGTCATTCCCTTCGCGATCGAGACCCGGGGTAACGTGCTGCCCGAATAATCATCGCCCATGAAGCAGAACTGCTGGCACAGAGCTTCGACCCGGCCAAAGGCGAGTTGAAAGGCGACGCGCAGCCGGTGGCCAGCGGGGTGATCGACGATACCCCAGGGCATTCCATCGGACGATCTCCTTCAACTGAATGTTGACTGCCGTCGACTCCCGCCGAAGACCGCACTCTTGCCGAGACCTGTGTCCGCTTTGGTCGAATTGTTTATCGCAACGGGCACCATAAAAACAGGGCCGGATTATTGGTTCCGGCCCGATGTCGAGCATCTGCCATGCTAGTTCTTCGCTAGCCTACATTTTTCCAATCGCGTTAATTCCCTCGCAACCGACCCACATGTTCGCGCCGTCGAAAGCAAGGCCTAGAGGGCTGGATGACAAAGATCCGCAGGTTTCATACGCGGGCGGATTGGACGCCGGGTTGGTCGCTGACATAATGCTGACCTTTCCCGAAGTGTAGTCCGTAACCCAAAGGTTCGCACCGTCGTACCTGATCTCCCACGGCGTGTAACCTAGAGAGTAGGACGTAACTGTCCCGGTGCTGGAGATTCGGCTGACGCTTTGGCCAACCTGGTTTGCGGTCCACATGTTGCTGCCGTCGAAGACGATGCCAATCGGTCCAGCCCCGACCGCGTAAGGAGACCCCGGGGCCTGCGTGCAATTGCTGTTGAGCTTGAATACCTCATTGGAGTAGACAGCCGTAACCCACATGGAATGTCCGTCGTAGGCCAGGTCATAGAGCCGACCGCCAAGGTTGGCGCTGCACGAGATCGTGCAATTGTTTGCATTGACCTTGACCACGTAACCGTTATTGGTGCTCACCCACATGTACTGCCCATCAAATGCTGCCGAATCCGGCCACTGTCCCGAGCCCAGATTGCAAGATGCGGGATTGGCTGGCAGTCCGGTGGCTGCGACGGTCCGGTATATGGTGCTGCTTCCCTGCGTATGGTCCGGCGACCAGATGTTGACACCGTCAAAGGCCGAGGGTGAGGCAGTGGTGCCCGCGGTACCCACGGTGTAAGTGCCGACCAATTTTCCATCGCTTACCTGTATCTTATCCAGCTTATCGGGACCGCCGCTGACAACGTGTTCCACCCAGATATTGGAACCGTCAAACACAATACCGCCCGGGCTGGAGAAGGTGTAATTCGGCGGTCCCAGGACTGCCGACAGGTTTGCCGGGTACCAGGCTTTGAGAGCAAGTTGCAGCGGGTTCTGGTAGGTCGTGCCCGGTCCGCCGACAACTTCGTCCTGCGCGGTCGCCGACAGCGGAAAGGTCAAGAACATTGCGAAGACTACCGCGAGCGCGAGGCTTGTGAAGCTATGTTTCTTCATGAAGTTCTCCTTTTCCTTGTGGACTGTGGGTTGAAGGTTGGCTGCGGTTGTCGTCGTTTCGTTCTTTTGAGTTTTCATGGTGACCTCCTTGTGGTCATGGGTTGTGGCGGCGATGTTGGTCGAAGATGGGAGCAACCTCACCGCGCCGTTGCTCCTTACTTATGGTTGTTTGCTTTCCTAAATCCTCACCGAGAGCTCGATCAGGTCCTCCGAGTGGCTCCGTTCAACAGCCAAAATCAGCGCCAGGATCGGTCCAGCAGTGGCGTTCCGCGGAGCAAGCTTGGGCTCGAAGCATGCCTCGTCATACTTCGCGAAAGGGGTGTAGTCTGAAGTCGAACTCCCAACCGACGCCGATCGAAGGGCTTGGCTCAAGGCTCTGCCGCGCTTGGGCGACGACAACAGAATCAGGGTCAGGAATGGCCCCAGCGTCTTGGCTCTGGCGTAAGTTACTTGTGATGGCATGGTGACCTCCTCTTTCCTTATGAGCTTGGCTAGCTGTCGATTTCCCCGTCTTCTTAGGACCGATTTGTCCTTTCAATGAGCCAGCGGTGCGAGCCACTGCGGAATCTGTTGAAGTGGCGTCGAAATCACGATCACGAAGAAAATGAACGTCAACCCGCCGACGAGTGCTGAGAGTGTTAGCTTCATGCTGTCTTCTCCTTTGCGCTTTCGGAGGCAGGATGGTTTGCCCACCTCCGGAAGCGCCCCCTGAAAAGCAGGTAGTCGAGTTCGGCTCAATTCCCGCTTTCGTGAGGGCACAATGCGCCCAATCGCACCGGCGATCAATACTTGCCAGATCATTTGGAGGTGAGTTCGAGGTCAGTATCAGGTCAGCAGCCAAACGATTGATTACCAAGAGGTTAGTAGGAGATGTCAGTGAAAGAAATCATGCCTTGAAAGGCAGCACCGTTATATAATCCGGCTCAACTTTCCAAGGAGACGTGCTTGGGCGCCACGCAGAAGCTGCTTCGCTTCGGAGCTTTCGGGCTAAATCTCGATACGGAAGAGCTGCGCAAGGATGGAACCCTCATCCGACTTGCGCCTCAGCCGTTTCGCTTGCTTGCTCTGCTCGCCAGCCATGCCGGCCAAGTCGTAACCCGCGAGGAAATCCAAAAACAGATCTGGGGCGATGACACGTTCGTGGATTTTGAGCATGGAATGAACCAGTGCATCAACCAGATCAGGGGTGTGCTGAACGACAGTGCCGACCGACCGCGTTACGTGGAAACAATTCCTCGCCGCGGTTATCGTTTTCTCGCACCTGTAGTCTCAAAAACGATCCCAGTGGCGCCAGCGGTGGTCGAATCCAGCTCAGGCTTACAGCTGCCACCAATCGTCGCCGTCGACAAGGTAGTGCCAGGTAGCGGGCCGGAGGTGGCACCCGCAACCGCTCCGCAAGCAGAGGCAGCTCCGCCTTCGGGAGTTGCCGCAACGGCTGCGGCGCCAGCCCTGGAGAGTTCTCCCAGCCGAAACCTCGGTTGGACAACGCTGTTGCTCCGTGCGGCCCTGGTGGTCGCGATTTCCATCCCCATCATCGTGATTGGCGTTTACTGGAGCACCCGCAGAGTTTCAGCTCTTAATGAGAAAGACACGATCGTCCTCGCCGACTTCACGAACCACACCGGCGATAAGGTGTTCGACGACACGCTGAAGACAGCCCTCTCCTTCCAGCTAGAGCAATCTCCCTTCCTGAACGTGCTCTCCGATCAGCGCGCGGCCGGCGCTCTACGGTTGATGGCTCGTCCAGCGGAACAGCCGGTAACGCCAGAGGTCGCGCGGGAGCTTTGTCTGCGCACCAATAGTAAGGCTGTCGTGGCCGGTTCAATCGCAGCCGTGGGAGAGCGCTACCTGATCGGACTGAAAGCCACAAGCTGTCAGACGGGAGACACACTGGTGAGTACCGAGGCTGAGGCCGAGAACCTGAACAAGGTGCTGCCAGCTCTGCAGCAGGCTGGCAACAAGTTGCGTACGAGTCTAGGGGAATCGCTGGCTTCGGTGAGGAGGTTCGACCAGCCGCTTGAGGAAGCAACCACCTCGTCACTGGATGCATTGCAATCGCTCACCCAGGGACGAAGGATTCAACTCCAGGGCGGAGGGCTTGCTGCTATTCCCTATTTTGAGCGTGCCATAGACGCTGACGCGGATTTTGCCATGGCTTACCTGGACCTCGGAACCGCCTACTACAACCTGAACGAATCCAAGCTGGCGGCCCTCAACCTCGAGAAAGCTTACCAACTGCGGAGCCGCCCCAGCCAGCGCGAACGGCTAGTCATCGAGGTCCACTACTACGGCTTGGCTACCGGTGATTTAGAAAAGGCCATCCAGACGGCCACGGAATGGGCGCAGAGCTACCCGGGAGATTATCAGCCTCACGCCAACCTTGGGTACTATTACGTCCAACTCGGTCAATACGAGAAGGCTGCAGCTGAGCTTCGGGAATCCCTTCGTTTGGCGTCCAGCGATGTCGACTTCTCGAACCTTATGGGCGTTTACATTGCGTTGGATCAACTCGATGCCTGCGCCGATGTTCTGAAGGAAGCACGAACCCGCAAACTAAACGGTCCTTATCTCCATCAATACTGGTACTATCTCGCATTTTTGCAAGGCGATGACAGTACCATGGCAGAGCAACTGGCCTGGGCGATCGGTAAGCCGGAGGCGGAGAGCATGATGCTGTCCCTCCAGTCCGACACGGAGGCGTATCGGGGACGCTTCGCAGCCGCCCGCGACCTTTCTCAGCGGGCCGCGTTATCGGCGAAGCGCGCCGGCGCAGCGGAAACCGCCGCCGGATGGAAGGCGAATGAAGCCTTGCGCGAAGCCGAGATCGGCAATCTCTCTCGGGCGCGGCAACAGGCAGCAGAAGCTTTGGCAATGAGCGATGGACGGTCGGTCAGAATTCTGGCTGCGCTTGTGCTGGCCCGTGCCGGAGATGCCGCGCAAGCGCAAAAGCTGGCCGAAGAACTCAGCCAGGAGGCTGCCGCGGACACCATCTTACAGGGCTATTGGCTGCCGTCGATTCGAGCCGCAACCGAACTCAGCAAAAGTAGCCCTGAGCGGGCGATCACTGCACTGGAGCCGGCAGCGACCTATGAACTCGGAACTCAGCTGCCGTTTGGACTCGGACCCATGTATCCGGTGTATCTGCGGGGAGTGGCATTGCTACAGGTGGGCAATGCGCAGGCAGCCTCGGTTGAATTTCGCAAGATGATTGACCATCCCGGGATTGCCGGCAACTTCGTACTGGCCTCGCTGGCGCATTTGCAGTTGGGCCGCGCCCTGGCGATGACGGGCGATAAGGTCGCCGCGCGCCGGGCCTATCAGGATTTTTTCACCTTGTGGAAAGACGCCAATACCGACATCCCCATCCTCACGCAAGCCAAAGCTGAGAACGCGAGGTTGCAGTAGCAAATATTGCTTTTCCGGAGTTCACCAACTCTGAGCGGGTCATCTGGGTACGCACTCGCAAGCGAAGAGATGTGTTGCTATGCTGCGATCAATCGGCGCGTTCGAAAACACTCTACGTCGGAATCGGTAATCTGAGAAGATTGGGCTGCGGCGGTCCGCCGGGCTGCGGCGCCCGGCTTAGGAACCGGGATCTCTTCGTCAAATCCCGGGGGCGGAGCGAGAGTTCCCTTTGGGGCTTTGGCGTTGCTTGCGATTTGGTCGAAGATGTCTTCTTTCGTCAGGCAATCCCCGTGCTTCTCGCCTGTGGTTCCTATCTCAAACGTCAGAGTCTTGTTGTTGTACTCGGGCGTGGATGCGGAGAGGAACCGCGCGATCGCGTGCTGAACGCTGCGATCATCACCGTCTAGGCTCCGCAGCATCAGCTCAGCTTCGTGGACGTTGGAAATGGGGTTGTCCCACTGGACCTGGTATCCGTTTGTGGTTGCTGTTGTAGATAGATCGAGAGGAAACGCTTCCTGCAGTAGCGGTTCCTTGGCTTGAAATTCCCGAACTTCTTGGGCGTAGTCGCGCAGAAGCACGATGCGAACAGTTCCGTCATAGCCCACAATCGCCGCGAGAATCGATACAGCAGCAGACCCCACGATCAACCCGGCACGGCGAAGCCAAACTTTCGGCGCTCTAGCTGAGAATGCGTCCAACCATTGGTGCCACTGCCGCTAGAGCGCCGACGACAGCGACTAAGCAAAACTCCAAGGCCAACCGGGACCAGTCGGGACTACCTCGTCCATCCCACAGCAGCCGGTGCCCGATGTAGCGTGTCCCACGCCACGGCGGACAAAGCATCAATCCCAAGGCGGCCGTCAGTAGACGCGCGACAATGAAGATGCCGTGGATCAAAAGTTGTCAATTATCCAGACGTTGGCGTCGAACGTCTGATTTTGGAAAGCCAAATACTTACGTCGGTGCAGAGACCATGCGCGGCGATAGAACGCAGGTCTCGCCAAATTGGCGTTCGGACCGACTTGATCCTGCCATTCGACAACCTTCCCTCGCTTGCCAAATTCCAGAATGCCACTACAATAGCGTCATTTGTCGATCTGAGGAAATTCTATGGCGACCGCATCTCCGGTTCCGTTCAGTTATGAAATCGAAATATCCGGCGATACGACAACCATCAAGTGCCACGGCAGGATTGTGGAAGATAATGCTAAAGAACTGAAGGATCTCGTCAAACCCATGATCCCCAAGTGCCGTCACATCGTAGTCGATTTCAGCGATGTGCCGGCTGTGGACAGTTCCGGGCTGGGGACCATGATCGGCCTTAAGGTATCGGGAGTCGCCGCCGATTGGTGCAGTTTGGAGTTTACGAACTTCGCGCCGCGTGTCGAACACGTGCTGCGTGCGACCAAGCTAAAAGAGATCTTGGGAAGATGGCCTCAGCGCTCATAAGCGCGGGTGCCCCGGGTCTCGCTGTTCCTCCAGCGCCCGATGCAGCCGCAGTTGTTCTGAGGACCGGTCGACCTTCGGGTCGGCTCTTCACGAGATGTGGTTGGGGCTCTTCCGCCACGCAGGATGCCGGTTTTCCAAGGTCGTTGGCCGGTACTGTAATGGGGGAAGAGCAGTGGTGTGACTCAACGGGAGAACCTAGCGACCCGGGGGCTACTGAGCATCTTGCTTGCCCCCTTTTTGTTTGCGGATTGTTTGCGGATTCTGCTCTACTTTGCCGCGTTTTGCAGAGCTAAGCTGTTGAAGTTGTTTGGAATCAGTGTCGGCTGGCCGACTGATAATCCCTTGGTCGGGGGTTCAAATCCCTCCGGGCCCACCAGGATTTTGTTGCGGCATTTGGTTAGAGAGGTCCCTCGCTTCGCTCGGGATTTCGCGTGCGGGCTCAAACGCCCGCAAAGCGGCTCAAGTTCAAATCCCTCCGGGCCCACTACTGTTCCGCTCCGGCCGTTTGCACGATTGCACCTCGTGCGTTCCTTACTGCTGTGGTGGCAACTCCCCGTAGACATCCAGTTCGCTAGCCGTTCCTACGAAGACCAGGCCATCGGCGATGGTCGGCAGGGTGAACTTGACCGCCGGCCCTGCCGTATCGCGGCTGCCCGCCTGACTGCTGTCGTACAACTCGGTCTGTAAGTTAGTCGCGTCGTAGGCGTACAGGATAGCTGCGCCACCGCTTCCGGAGTTGGTGGTGTCCAGGTCCCAGAGGATCCCGGCCGAGCTGCCATTCGACGACAGCGACGTGTTGGCGCCGTGGCCGCCGTAGGTGATGGTTCCTTGCATAATCGGGCCGGTGGAAATCAGGCCGGTGCTTGGATCCCAGCTGAATGCCTGCACCACATCCTGTGCCTCGTGATAGTAGATGGTGTTATTCCATAACGTCGGCGTGGTGAAGATGTTGTCGTACTGCTGCGTGCCGGTCTGCACCTCCTGAATCACGTGGTCGGTCATCTGGTAGCCTCCCATGTTGTCGCGATTGACGACGAAGATGCGGCCGTCCTTGCCGCCGCCTATCAACTCATGCGGATACTGCGAGGGATTGTTGGGCATGATGATGGGCGATCCGCTGCCTAAATCGGCGTCGTTATCGCGCAGGATCTGCTCGTCGGAAGGTTTGAAGTAGTCGAGGATGTTCAGCGTGCTGGCCTGCAGCCGCAGGAACGAGTCGTTGTAATCGGGCGCCGGATCGTCGAGATCGACACCGGTGATCAGGTAGATGTCACCGGTAGTGTCGTCGATGGCGGGAGTGCCACCCCATAGTCCGCCGCCGGCACCGTCATTGGTGTCGTTCATGATGGCGATCTGCTGCAGCGAGGCTTTGTCGTAGGCCAGAACCCAGCCGTGCGCGCAATGCCCGAAGCTGATGTACACCGCATTGCTCGCCGGATCCAACGCCAGGCCGTTGCGCTGGTAGCAATCAGTTTCCAAGGTAATCTGTCCGTTGTGGCTGTCTTGACCCGTACCCGGAACCGTGCCGGTCACGATCACCGGGCCGCCGAATTTCTCGCCCCCACTGGCCAAGTCGAGCGCGTGCAGCCGGTAAACCTTATTGCCGCTCTCGAGGCCGTCGGTCAGCACATACATCGTGTTGGTGGTGTTGTCGATCACCGGAGTCGAGGTGATGCCCAGCAGTGGCTTGATGCCCTCGTCGTCGTTGATTTGTAGTGGTGTGGCGAGATGCCGCTGCCACAGCGCAGTCTGTTGCAACCCGTCGGCGTCGAAAGCATAAACCGTGTCGTTCTCCGTCGCGACGAAGACGACATTGTGCAACACTCCACTGATGGTGAGGTTCGGCACATACAGCGGTTGAGCATAGATCTGGCCGTCGACCGAATAGGAATACAGCTTCCCGAATTGCTGGGAGTTGACATTGGTCGGGGTCAGGGTGGTCTCGGTGGTGTTGGCACCATCGCGGACATCGTCATTGTGATAGGTCAGAACCGACACCACACCCGGCGGCGCCATGATCACGTTCACCGTGGCATTCACACTGTACGAGGGCAGGGCAACGCTGGTCGCGGTGACGGTGTAGGTGCCGGCCGTTCCGGGCGCGGTGTAGAGACCGCCGGTGGTGATGGTGCCAACCATGTTATTGCCGCCAACCACGCCATTCACTGACCAGGTGACAGCGGTGTTGGTTGTCCCTTGTACCGTAGCGGTGAACTGCTGAACGCCCTGCAACGCCAGGTTCAGGGAAGAAGGAGCCACGGTGAGGCTGAGGACGGCAACGGTTGCACTGGCACTCTTGGTGTTGTCGGCCACGCTGGTTGCGGTTACGGTATGTCCGCCGGCGGTGCCTGGAGCCGTATACAGGCCGCTGCTGCTGATAGTTCCGACGGTTGTATTGCCGCCGGCCACGCCATCGACCGACCACGTCACCGAAGTGTTGTTCGTGCCGGTCACGGTGGCCGTGAACTGCTGATTCATACTGACCGGCAGCGTCGCAGTCGTCGGCGAAATCGTAACCGTGATGACCGGGGGTGGGGCGACGGGAGTGACCGTCACCGTCGCATTGGCGCTCTTTGTCGGATCCGCCTGCGAAACGGCCGTCACCGTGACTTGCAGCGGAACCGTGGTTGCCGGAGCCGTATAGAGACCGCTGTTGGAGATGGTTCCGGCTTGTGGGCTGCCGCCCGGAGTCTGGTTCACTTCCCACTGAACGGCTGTATTGCTGGAGCCGGCGACGGTGGCTTGGAACTGTTGCGTTCCGCCGGCGGAGACGGTCGCCGCTGTCGGCGAAATGGTAATGGAAACCGTCGGGGGTGGGGTAGTGGTGCCTCCTCCGCCGCCGGTACCACTACCATTACCACTGCTACCACTGCTGCCACTACTACCGCCATTGCCGTTTCCGCTGCTCTCGCTATTACTGGCTCCGCCCCCGCAAGCAACGAATAAGAAAAGAAGAAGACAAGTTGACATCCACAAACACAAAGTAGCAACAGGGTGGCGACGCATTAAGGCCCTCAGATGGTGCAGACTTTCATCGGCAGGCGAATAGATGAGCAATCGCAATGGCGCGTTGGCTCAGCCAGACAAGGCAAAAGGGATTTCACATAGTTACAGGATGAAACACCGATTTCTTGCGCTCACGGCCTGCTTGTGAATGTCACGACTGGTGCCGCATTGAGCGCAAGACGACAACTGCTGTCAGGGCATCTCGCCAACAAAACCTTCCATCGAACTAAGAGCAAGTAGGACGAACCCAGGCGGAACTACTGAAAAGTGGGACTGCCAAAAGGAGACTCAGACATATGGATCAGGATCGTAATAAGCAGGGTCAGCAGGACTCGGATCAGAAGCAGGGTCAACAGGGTCAGCAGCATGGCCAGCAACCGCACGGACAGCAGGGCCAGAGCCAGCAGAGCGGTCAGAAGAACCCGCAGTCGGAGCAGGACAAGTCCTGGGAGCAGGACAAGGCCCGCAAGCAAGCGTAGTTATATTTAAGTAGTCGATAGGTGCGGCCCGAAGGCGAGCGATGGCTCAGCCCAGGGCCGCGTTTTATTTTGCGGGTGCAAGGAGCGGGAAGTGGTTCGTGACAACAGCAGTGAGTCAGAACGGCGAATAGCGCCGTAGTAGTCGCACCCTTAATCGTATCGCTCAAAGACAATCTGCTTCTTGTCCCATCCGAATTCTTCCGTCAGCAGTCGGCGATTGGCGTCCACCATGTCATTCAGCCCACAGATGTAGGCCTGCATACTTCCATGACTGGTGACGATCTGGCGAACGTAGTCTTGCACGTAGCCCCGGCAACCTTGCCAATCCTCGCGGCAGCGGCTGAGCGTGGCAACATAATGAAAATTGGGATGACGCTGCTGCATCTCCTCGAACTCTTCGCGATAGTAAATGCCATCTTCGTAGCGCGTCCCATAAACCAGCCAGTACTCGTGCCCCTGGTTGCGCTGCGGATCGGCGAACAGCCACTGCGCCATGCTGCGAAATGGCGCGATGCCCGTGCCGGTTGCAATGAAGAGCCCTTTAGCTCTCGGCTCGCGCATCACGAACAGCCCGTGCGGTCCGTGAAAGGAGATGCTCGCACCGACCTCGAGATCGCAGAGCCAGTTCGACATAAAGCCGTTCTCAACGCGATTCAGGCAGATGTCGAAGGTCGGGTTGTCACGCGGCGGCGACGCGATGGAGTACGCGCGCGAGTGGATCTTGCCGTCCGGCTTTGGCTCCCGGATGGTAACGAACTGGCCGGCGGTGAAATTGAACTGGGTGAGCTCGCTGGCCTCGAATTCCAAATGCTTGGTCTCCGAAGACAAGAAGACAGACTTGGTTAGCGTCGCGGTAAGCATTCGCCGCGAAACGTTGGTGGGCTGCTGAACTGGGGTGCTCATTATGCTTATTATTCCAGATGCGATCCGAAAGCCGACGGCGCGGGTGCAGACGTCGCCAACGCGTCAGGTGCTCGTATTTTCTTGACGATTCATGTTTACCCGATGTCGTGGTTCATGGCAACCACGTTTCGATGGCGAGGGTATGTGACGGGCCCGCGGAAAGGCGCAGAACTCTTGCTGGAACCCAAAAGAGGAAGCCGTTTTTCGAATGCGTATGTCTCGATACGACCCCGGGTCAACCTCAGATATCGTGCTTGCGGCGGCGAGGTACATCGCGCCGAGCGACTAAACTGGTGGGTGGGGTTTATTTGTCTGGGCGTTTAATGATGCTGCGCCGCACAGCCGGCTTTTTCTCGATCGCGATCTGCACTCTCTTTTTACTGCCATTGTCCTTTGCGCAGGAGCAGCCTACCTTCCGCACGCAATCCAACGTGGTGCTGGTGCCGGCGCTCGTCCGGGACAAATCCGGCGAAGTGGTGTACGGCCTCGAAGCCAAGGACTTCGTCATCGAAGACGACGGCGTGGTTCAGAATGTGCATTTGGACGAAGCGGCAGAGTCGGAGCCGGTGTCGCTGGTCGTCGCAGTCCAGTGCGGTCGGCGTGCGGACTTCGAGTTGCCCCGCATGCACGGACTGAGCGCGATGTTGCAGCCGCTGCTGGCGCAGCCGGATGCGAAGATTGCCGTCGTTGCCTTCGACAGCGAGGTCCACGGCATCGAAAACTTTACCGGCAACGAGAGCGTGATCACCGGCGCCTTGAATAGCTTGCAGCCCGGCGATGGCGGCGCGGCGGTTCTGGACGCGGTGAACTATTCGGTGAAGATGCTGAACGGGGTGCCGCAGGATCGCAAGCGGGTGCTGCTGCTGATCAGCGAGACGCGCGATCACGGCAGCCACTCCGCCAAGATCGAAGACGTGATCAAAGCGATCGGCGACAGCAATGTCGTCGTCTATACGCTGGCGTTTTCGCCGTCAAAGTCGAACGTGCTCGATACGCTGAAGGGCAACAACAATCCCGATCTCCATCCCGAGCAGACGGAAGTCCACGAGAACCCGGATCTGCTGGCGCCGCTGGTGCTGGCGGCGCAGGCCATGCGCAAGAACACAGCAAAAGCGATCGCCTTCCAGAGCGGCGGCGAGTATCAGATGTTCGACTCGGCCAAAGGCTTTGACGCGCGGCTGAACAACTTCTCCAATCATCTGCACAGCCGCTATCTGCTCAGCTTTCAGCCTTCGCGGCCGCGTCCAGGCTTGCATCAACTCACAGTGCGGTTGAAGGAGCCCGGAAGCGCGACCGTGCTGGCGCGGACGAGTTACTGGGCGAAGGAGTCGCAGCCGTGAAAGAGCCGCTCTTCGCTGATCGCTTTTCGCCTTTCGCTTAGGCCGCTGTTTCTCTGCTCTGTAGTGGGTTTCTCACTGCGCGCGCAGAACGCCGCCGAGCGCCTCCAGCTTGGCAATGATCTGTGCCGACCATTGCGCCACTTCGTCGTCACGCAGAGTACGCTCTTGCGATTGGAACTCGGCATGGAGCAGCACAGAGTATTTGCCTGCGCCGACTTTCTCGCCGCGATAGACCTCGGCGGGAAGGAAACTTTGCAGCTCAGTCAGTCCCAACTCGCTGACCGCGGATTGGATGCGTTCGAAGGTAACGGCATCGTCGAAGACGAAAGAAAAGTCGCGGCCGACGGCAGGGAACTTCGAGATGCGCTGATAATGTGGCTCGCGCAGGCGATGCTGATACAGGCGATCGAGCATCACCTCCGCCATGTAGACCTCCTGCCGCAGCTTGTGCTCGGCAGCTAGCTCGGGATGCAGCTGTCCGAAGACTGCAATGGTTGTTCCATCCATCAAAACGCGCGCCGAGCGTCCCGGATGCAGGTACGCAGGAACAATCGAATCGAATTGCAGCAACTGGTGCTCGAACGCCGCCAGCAGCTTCCCCATATCGCCCTTCATGTGGAAGAACGTGTACGGCTCGGGCTGACCTCGGTGCACGCTCTTGGCGATGGCTTCGCCGGTGGCTGCGAATCCGAGGTTTCGCCGCTCGTCGTGGCGCTCTTCAAGTTTCTCGAAAACGTCGCCCGCCTCGAACAGCCGGACGTTGGCCGTACCGCGATTCAGGTTGTACGCCACCATATTGATGAGGCCTGGCAGCAACGACGTCCGCATGTAGGCCGACTCTTCGTTCAGCGGATTGGCAACCGCGAGAGGCTCGGGAGCGGCTTGTGCATGCGTTTTGGCCGATGATGAATCAAGGAACGTTCTCGCCTCGTGCTCCGAGATGAACGTGATCGAGATCGCCTCGTCGTAGCCGAGCGCGAGCATCGTCTCCCGTACCTTCGCATTCTTAGCTTCATGCGGCAGTTCGATCACGCTGCCGGTGAACGCGGGCAGCGTGTTGGGAAAATTGTTGTAGCCGTAAATGCGCGCGAGTTCTTCCAGTAGATCGATTTCGCGCTCGACGTCGAGCCGCCAGGTGGGAACCTGTACGCTTGGGTCGCCGGATGTGCTGGACGCCGCGCCGAAGCCCAGTCGCCGCAGAATCCGTTCGACCTCGGGTTGTGCTATGTCGATGCCAAGATTCCTTTTGATCTCCGAGTGCCGCAGCGGAATCGGCGCGCGCTTCAACTCGCGGCCAATCGCGTCGATCAGTTGGCCTTGCAATTCGCCCCCGGCACTTGTCAGAATCAGTTCCGCGACGCGATCACAGGCCAGCGGCGTAATGCCGTAATCGGCGCCGCGCTCGAAGCGGTGAGAAGCGTCGGTGTGCATACCATGACGCTTGGCCATCGAGCGCACCGTCCACGGCTCGAACCAGGCCGACTCGATCAGCACGTTCTTCGTGCGCTCGGTAATCATGGTGTCGAAGCCGCCCATCACGCCGGCGAGGGCGACCGGCTTCTTCGCGTCGGCGATGACGAGATCGTCGGTCGTGAGCTTGCGATCGACGCCGTCGAGTGTCTTCAGCACTTCGCCCTCACGCGCACGACGCACGATGATCGTCCCGCCCTCTAAAAGGTCGAGATCGAAGGCGTGCGTGGGATGGCCAAGCTCGTTGATTGCGTAATTCGTCGCGTCGGCAGCGTTGTTGATGGAGCGCGACCCCAGCAGTTCCAGGCGCTTAACGATATGCTCCGGCGAGGGGCCGATCTTCACATTGCGCACGATTCGCGCGGTGTAACGCGCGCAGCCGTGCGGGTCTTCGATGATGATGGGGAATGCATCGCCATCAAGGCTCATCGCCGCAGCTTCCATCTGGTCTGCGAGGCTCGTCATCCCGATTGGCCCTGATACATTTGGCGGAGGGGTGCGACGGACTTTTGGCTTCGGCAGCTTCGGTTCGACCTTCTTCAACTCGACGTCGTAGATCGCCGACGCCTCGCGCGCGACACCGTAATGATTCATGGCATCGACGCGGTTCGTCGTGATGTCCATCTCGTAGACGGTCTGGCCGTTCTCTTGCTGGATAGACTCCACCGCGATGCCGGCCGAAGTGAGATCTTCGGCCAGTTGACGATCGTCAGCTGTCACGTCGACAAATTCACGCAACCATGAAGGGATGATTCTCATACCAATCTTCTGGCGGGTGAAACCCGCCGACTCATCTGCCGTCCCTAAAGGGACTCGGGTCATTATTGCTGTGTACCCAGCGCTGAAGCGCTGGGCTAAGATATGCCGCGCCTGCGGCGCTGGTGTAATTACTCAGGCCAGATCATGCGTCTGGGTGGAGCACGCCTTCAGACGTGCATTCCGCGATTCCTTATAATCGCGCTTTAGCGCCTGCGGTAACTGCCGTTACCTCAGCGGCTAAAGCCGCACCACCACAAGCTGATGTATGCACGCCTGAAGGCGTGCTCCACCCACGGCAAAAGGTCGCATCACAGAGCGCAAACCGGCTCATGCGAACTGCTCCAGGAAGCGCACGTCGCCCTCGTAGAACAACTGAATTCCTTCCACTCCATATTTCAGCAGCGCGATGCGCTCTACGCCCATGCCGAAGGCGAAGCCCGAGATCTTCGACGAGTCGTAGCCGTTCTGCTTGACGAAGTCGAAGACGTTGGGGTCGACCATGCCGCAACCCAGCAGCTCGATCCAGCCGCTGAATTTGCACGTCCGACAGCCCCTGCCGCCGCAGAAGATACAGCTCACCTGCATGTCGGCGCTCGGCTCGGTGAAGGGGAAGAACGAGGGATAGAAGCGCGTCTTCACCGACGAGCCGAACAGTGCCTTCATCGCGTGATCCAGCGTGCCCTTCAGATCGCAGAAGGTAATGTTGGTGTCGACCGCCAGCCCCTCGACCTGATGGAAGAGCGGCGAGTGCGTCGCGTCCAGCGGATCGTTGCGGTGCACCTTGCCCGGGATGACGATGCGCAGCGGCGGCGGTTGCTTCTCCATGGTGCGAATCTGCACCGGCGAAGTGTGGGTGCGCAGCAGCAGTCGATCGCGCGCCGGCTTGTCCTCCTGCCCGGCGATGAAGAGCGTGTCCTGTGTGTCGCGCGCGGGATGATTCGGCGGAAAGTTCAGCGACTCGAAGTTGTAGTAGTCGGTCTCGACCTCGGGGCCTTCGCCGACGGAGTAGCCCATAGCCTTAAAGACCGCGACGATCTCGTCCATCACGCGCAGCACGGGATGCTTAACGCCGATGGGGCGCTGGATGCCGGGGAGGGTGATGTCAAGGCGCTCGGCGGCGAGCCTATCTTTTCGCTGTTTCCCCAGCGTCGCTAAGGCAGATTCGTAAACGGCGACACCGCCCTCGGCCTCCCTGATTTTTCTGTCGATGTCCATTGCGAGAAGATTTAGGCGGAACCCCACATTAGGTTTCCTGTCCGGAGGGGCGTTGCCCAACCATAGCTTGGTGATTTGGGTAACGACTCCGGATTTTCGTGCCCGCCAGCGATCCCGAAATTCCTTGAACTGTGCCGAGGTATAGACTTGCTTCGCTTCCGCCTCCAATGCAGTTCGCAGCTCGTTCTGTGCCTTGTCCAGCGCTTCAACCGAGTAATCTTCGAGTTTGGGAACCGTATACATAGCTCTCTTTCAGGTGTCGTCCCGACCGACGGCCTCAGCCGGAGCGAGTTATCTGTTTTCTGCCGCGAGCCGCAGGCCTGAAGGCTTGCTGTTCATCTGCCGTCCCCAAAAGGGACTCGGCATCGGATACTGTCCTACCCAGCGCTGAAGCGCTGGGCTATGATCTTCCGTCTCGCTGAGCGAGACTCGTTTTCACCAGCGCCAACGTCCTTGTCAGCCTCGACGTCGTTATCAATCGCCGATTCAAAGACCAAAGTTTCTTTGCTCTTTTCCGTGCCCTCTGTGCCTCTGTGGTGAACAGCAAACACAAAGGGCGGCCATTTCCGGCCGCCCTTTCCTGACTGCGAATTTCCCGGGACCAGGCGGCTATGCCGTGGCGGTTTGCGCCAGATTGCACAGCGCCGTAAACCCGGTAGGATCGTTGACCGCCAGATCGGCAAGGATCTTGCGATCGAGATCGACCCCTGACTTCTTCAGCCCGCTGATGAACTTGCTATAGCTGAGGCCGTTCAGCTTGGCGGCGGCGCCGATGCGCACAATCCAGATGGAACGGAACTGGCGCTTCTTTTGCTTGCGGCCGCTGTAGGCGAACTTCAGCCCGCGCTCCACCGACTCTTTTGCCGAGCGGTAGAGCTTTGATTTTGTCAGATAATAGCCGCTGGCACGCTCCAGTATCTTTTTGCGGCGCGCGCGGCGCTTGGTACCACGTTTTACGCGAGGCATTGCTTCTCCTTTTCTACTTCCTTCAAGCGGCTGGAGGTAAGAAGGTGACCACGCTCAATCACCCGATTCCGGGGTTTGAGGGGCCGATGTACCTCTTCACACGCTGTTGTCCGTCGTGACCGTAGTGGCCGGCGCCGGATGCCGCACCATGCGGCTTTAGTATGGAATCATGCGCTTGATTTTGGGCACGTCCGCCTTATCAAGCATCACGTCTCGATCGAGCTGGCGTTTGCGCTTGGTTCCCTTCGAAGTCAGGATGTGGCGCTTAAACGCGTGACCGCGCTTGATCTTGCCCGTGCCTGTCTTCTTGAAGCGCTTGGCCGCTCCGCTGTGTGTCTTAAGCTTTGGCATAGCGATCTTTCTATTACAACATAAACCAGGCGATTCGAGCTACCGTGGTGAGCGATAATCCGAGACATCAGGATGACTTCTCGCACCAAACATCAACCGCTGCGGGGATTGTTCGTTGGTCTGGCGACGGACGACATCAGCTACACGGTCGAGGAGATTCCGCGGCGCAATCAGAAGATTTCAGTGCCGGAGCAGTCGGTCTCCACTGGCGGTCCGTCGGCGAATGCGGCAGCGACATTTGGGTTTCTGGGCGGACGCGCGTCGCTGGTGACGGCTGTGGGCGGGCACCCGCTGGCATCAGTCATTCGCGCTGATGCTGAGCGCTTCTCGATCGCGCTGCACGATTTGGCTCGCGGGCGAAACGAGGCGCCACCGGTCTCGTCGATCATGGTTCTTCGCCGCACGGGCGAGCGGACGGTGGTGTCAGCGAATGCAGCCGTGTTCGCGTCGATCCCGGCGGAATTCAATCCGCGATGGCTGAGCGGTGTCTCAATTGTGCAGGTGGATGGTCATTACATGCGGTTGGGCATCGCGGCGGCGCAAGCGGCGCACGAGCGCGGGATTCCCGTTGTTCTCGACAGCGGAAGCTGGAAGCAGGGAATGAAGGGATTGTTGCGGTTCGTCGATATTGCGATTTGCTCTGCCGACTATCGTCCGCCGGGATGCAGAGACGTTCACGATGTCTTCGAGTTTTTCAGCGCGCGCGGGATTCGACGAATTGCGATTACCAACGAGGGCAGATCGGTGCGGTTTAGGGATCATGACCGGCGCGAGGCAATCGCGGTGCCGAAGATTCGCGCAGTCGATACGCTGGGCGCAGGCGACATTTTTCATGGCGCGTTTTGTTATTACATATCTCAGCGGGGATGTGAATTTCGCGATGCGTTATCGGCCGCGGCAAAGATAGCAGCGTTCTCCTGCCGGTATTCGGGGACGCGATCGTGGATGGAGAAATTTCGAGGAATAAAGAACGGTATGGCCGGCTAAACAGGCTGCTGAAAAACTCGGGGTTCGAGCGCTTTGTGTCAGGGCACGACTGAACAGGCTGCTGAAGAACTTCGGGTTCAAAATGTTTCGTATCAGGGCACGGCTTCAGCCGTGCCGAGAAGTCGTTTATTTTTGACCGAGCCGGCTTCAGCCGGCGACACGCAACGGACGCATCGGAGTTTTTCAGCAGCCGAACTGCCCCGCCCTAGCCAACTGATGGCTAGAACGGGGCACCCCAGGTGGCTGAAAACTCCCGCGGAATTTAATCCCGATAGCTCCACTATCCATTAGGTCGAGGTTTTGGAACTATGGAGCTCTGGAGCCAGTCCGCCTTCCACAGGCAGCCTTTACATCCCGGCATCGCATCTCACCTTGCGCGGACCGCAATGCGCCTTACCCGATTCCTCATTGCACTCACGTTGCTCACGTCGTGGACGGTGAGCGCCTCCGATCTTCGCCAGATCGGCATGGTCAACCTGCCTGGCTCGCCCGGCTTTGGCGAGATGGCGTTTGCCAACGGAATGCTGCTGCTGGCACAGCCTGGCGCGTCGGCAGTAGATGTCTTCGATCCGGTAAAACGCCGCACCATCGCGCAGATCACGGGTCTGCAGTCGCCGAGGTCGATCGCCGTCGATGTACGAGCCGGTCGGGTTTACGTCGCCGACCATGGCAGCAATTCCATCGCGATCATCAGCACCGACGGATGGAAGGTGGTCGATTCGATCGCGCTGTCCGGCTCGCCTGATGTGCTGCTGCTCGACGGCGGCAAGTTGTATTGGACCGATGCTGATGCTGGAACGCTGTCGCAACTCGACGTGCGGACCAAGCAGGACGTCGCCAAAGTTGATCTTGGTGGAATGCCGCGCAGCGTGGCGCTGGGTGACCGCGGGACGATTTTCGTCACGGTGCAAGACCTGCACCAGATCGTCGCGCTGGATGCGCAGTTAAAGATCGTGAACCGCTTCACGCTGAATGCCTCGCAGCCGACCGGCTTGGTCTACGACCCGCAATATCACGAGCTGTATGTCTCGGTGCGTGGAGCGGTGCTGGCAATCAGCGCCGATACCGGGGCGGAGGCTTCTCGCGTGACCGCGGCTGAGGGCGTCGATGCGCTCTGGCTCGACGAGGACTCGCGTACGCTTTACGCGGCCAGCGAGGGCGCGTTGCTGGTGATGTCGGCCAAGGGCAATCTCACGGCGACGGACAACATCGTCACCGAGGTAAAGGGTCACACGGTGGCGTACGATTCAGCGAAGCACTTGGTGTTGCTGCCCGGCGGCCGGGAAGGGAAGTCGAAGCTGCTGATCCTTCGGCCCATGACTCCGAACGGACAGCCTGGTGCTGACGAGAGCACAGACGCACGGATGCGATAGCCGGCGATCCGCCTGCGAGTGACGCTATCCCAGATACGCGCGCGCCATCGGCCGCCACCACGGCCAGTCGTGATAGCTTTGGTCGCCCCACACATACAACTCGTGGCGAATGCCGCGCGTGTCCATTATGCCGGCCATCCGCGCGTTGTCGTTCCAGCACATGTCCCACTCGCCGGTCGAGAGCACCGTGCGCAGGTGGTTATAGCGCCAGCCGTCGGTGCAATTGGCCAGGTAGTCCGGCGGATTGTTGAAGTACACGTCGTCGCTGGACCAGCCGTCGAGAAACTTCCTGATGTCGTACGCTCCGCCCATGCAAACGCAATCGGTAACTTTGTCGGGATGCTTCATGGCGAAGTTGAGCGCGTGATACGCGCCGAAGCTGCATCCCGTAACGATGGTCCGCGGATTCCAGTTCCTGTTCCACATCAGCGGCAGCACGTCGTTCAGGATGTAGCGCTCGTATTGCAGATGCCGCTGCAGCCGCCAGTAAGGATGCGCCTGCTTGTTGTACCAGCTCTCGGTGTCGACGCTGTCGACGCAGTAGATTTGCAGCCAGCCGTTTTCCAGCCGGTCGGCCAGCGTGGCGATCATCTTGTTGTCTTCGTATTCGAAGAAGCGTCCCATGGAAGTAGGGAAGACGAGGACCTTCGGACCATCGTGTCCGAAGACCAGCAGGTCCATGTGGCGTTGCAGGTCGTTGGACCACCAACGGTGGAATTCACGATTCACTTTCTATATGCCTCGGAAAGAGAGATTTTGTGGCGCTCAAACTGGTGTTTGGTACTCTAGGAGCCACAATTCTACAGGATAAGTGACGGATCGCATGAACCTGCCCGACGCTCCCATCGCTAAAGAAGGTTTCTACGTCGCCCACTTTCTGACGGTGAAGGACCTGGCGAGGTCCCGCGACTTCTACGTCGGAGTTCTGGGCGGTAAAGTCATCCGCGAGCACCCGATTTACATCAAGCTCGCCAATTCGTGGATCATTCTGAACGTTGGCGGCGGCCCGACGCCGGACAAGCCGGACGTCTTTCTCGAGCCACCGCGCGATCTGAATACCTTCAACAGCTTTCTCAACTTGCGCGTAGCCGACATCCGGGCTTGCTACGAGCAGTGGAAAGCGAAAGGCGCTCGCTTTTTGACCGAGCCGCTCGACAACCACGGCCACGAAACGCGATGTTACATGCGCGATCCCGACGGCTACATCATCGAGGTCGGACAATATACTCAAGTGGGGATCGACGCCTTCAGGCAATACGCAGAACGAACCTGAGTAAGAGCCAGACCGAAGCGACATCGCATTGAGGAGACGCATCCAATCGCTCGTACTCCACAAGCCAGTTCCACTTCACCCAACAAGGACGCCAGCGCCACTGCCATGTCCACTTCCGCCGCGATGAATCCTGCGCCTGCCGCTGTGGCGGGCGACCTGAAGTCCCGTCTGCGCCTGCATCAGCAGTTTCCGTCGAACGTCGTCGACGAGACGCACGACTTCATCGTCTACCTGCCGCCCATGTACGGTGAGCAGCCCGACCGCCGCTTTCCCGTGCTCTACATGCAGGACGGCCAGAACCTCTTCGATCCCGAGACATCGTTCTGCAAGGGCAACTACTGGCACATGGGCGAGACCGCCGACGCGCTGACCCTTGCCGGCGAGATCGAGCCGCTGATCATCGTCGGCATCTACAACACAGGCAAGCATCGCATCGACGAGTACACGCCGGTCGAGGACAAGCGCCTCGGCGGCGGCCAGGCCGATGCCTATGGCCAGATGCTGGTCGAGGAACTGAAGCCCTTCGTCGACCACGCCTACCGCACGCTGCCGGGCGAGGACAACTGCGGGCTGGGCGGCTCGTCGCTCGGTGGGCTGGTCACGCTCTATCTCGGACTGCGCTACACCTGGCTCTTCAGCAAGCTGGCGGTGATGTCGCCGTCGGTGTGGTGGCGCAATCGCGCCATCCTGAAGACCGTCGCCAAAATGCCGCGCAAACCCGAGCTCAAGATCTGGCTCGACATCGGAACCAAAGAAAGCCAGCGCGCCCTGCCCGACGCGCAGGAGCTGAAAGTCGCGTTGGTCAAGAAGGGCTGGGTGGAAGGCCGCGATCTGCAGTATCTCGAAGTCCCCGACGCCGAGCACACCGAATCGGCCTGGGCACAGCGCGTCGGTCCGATGCTGAAGTTCCTGTTCCCGCCCAAGTAGGTAGTGTCTCAGTTTGAAGTTCACTTACTTCCCGCATGTCGGGTGGAGCACGCCTTGAGGCGTGCATATTGCAACCCTAATCCGACGCGCGCTTTAGCGCCTGAGGTAACTCAGTGTTTACCTCAGCGGCTGAAGCCGAGACATTCAGTGGACCTTGGCTGCACGCCTCAAGGCGTGCTCCACCCAAGATCGCTTGAACAAAATTTCAAACTGAGACACTACCCCGAAGTAGCCCAAATTGAAGCCCGGCCAATCGAGCCGTCTGGCGCCCTCAAATTAGTAGCGGACGCGAGGGCTGTGCCGTTCTCACGGGGGGTGGCTTACTAGAGTGGCTTGTGCTCCATGAGCACAGGGTCCAATTTCGACGACCGGCGGGCGGGTTGGCCACAGACACGGCCCTTCGTCCCAGCGGCCTCCTGACGCCGAACGGCGGACTTCCTTCTGACACTCGGTGGAGCAGGTTGCCGGCTTCAGCCGGCGACACAACCCACGAGCCCCGTTCAGCTAGAATGCCTGACATCTCTTTCACTCAGGTCGTCCGATGATTCTGAAAATCGTCGTTGCCATCATTGTCCTTCTGGCCGCGATACTTCTCTTTGCCGCGACCAAGCCCAACACCTTTCGCATTCAACGCTCGCTGGCGATTCAGGCTCCGCCGGAAAAGATCTTTCCGCTAATCAACGATCTCCACAACTGGCCGCAATGGGCGCCTCAGGATCGTGAAGACTCCACGATCAAGCGCACCTTCAGCGGCGCGGAGAGCGGCGTGGGCGCGATGTCGGACTGGAGCGGCACCGGCCAGACTGGAGCGGGGCGCATGGAGATCACAGAGTCGACCGCCTCAAAATCGGTAACTGTCGATGTCGACTGGCGACGGCCATTCGCCGCCCACAACATCAACGAATTCACGCTTGAGCCCGACCGGACCTCCACCAAAGTTACCTGGAGCATGCACGGTCCGAATCTGTACATGATGAAGCTGATGAGCGTCTTCACCAACATGGACCGCATGATGGGCCAGCACTTCGAGAGCGGCCTCGAGAATCTCAAACAGGCCGCCGAGCGGTAGCTGCCGGCACCACGAATCACGAGGATCGGTAGAGCTGGCCTTTAGGCCAGCGTCCAATCCGTTTATTTAGTTTTTCCGAGCCGGCTTCAGCCGGCGGCACACAAGGAGACCCTAAATGCCACAACACGTCTATCTTCAGGTCGAACTCACGATCCACGAAGGCAAGTTCGCCGCCTTCGAGGCAACCGCAAAGCAAATGGTCGCCGACACGCCGAACGAACCCGGCGCCGTCGGCTACGAATGGCACCTGAGCCCTGATCGCAAACGCTGTCGCATCCTGGAAACCTACGCCGACGCGAACGCTCTACTGGCGCACCTCAAAGGTCCGGTGGTGCAGCAACTGGTTCCCAAAATGTTAGAGTCGTCGGCCATCGATTGCGCCGAGGTCTATGGCGATCCGGGAGCAGAAGCGCGCGAGATGCTAATGGGTTTCGGAGCAGGAATCTTCGACCGCTGGCAAGGCTTCCATCGCTAACAAAAGTCATCCGCCTACTTCGTCATGTCCCGACGCTGCAGTTTCTGAGCGACGGATTCGAAGCCGTTGGGGGCGACGATCACCAATCCCTGATAAGGGCGGTCGATGTCGGCGATGGCGAAGAGCACCAGCGAGATCAGAAAGCTGAGCACCAGCACCTGCAACAGATGAAAGCGGAAGTTGGATACGCCGAAGAAGCAGGCGGCGGCCACGGTGATGATGCCGCCGGCGATCAGCACTGCCCACAGCAGGACCGGCAACCGCTCCCGCGCCTGCATGATGCGCAGGCGGCGGTACTGCGTCAGGCCGCGTAGTTCTTCCATCAGCTGATAAGCGGCAATGGCGTCCGGTGTGGCGTGCGCTTGCGTTTGTCCGGCAAGTTGCCACAACTGGTCGGTGATCTCGTCCGCCGCCGCCGGCATCTGGTCGTTCTTCATGTCCGGCCACTCGCGGTTCACGGCGTTATCCGCATAGCGAGCGCACAGCTCCTGGATGCGCTGCGCAGCGGGATCCTGAAGTGTTGTCGCGATGCGGTAAACGTTGGTCAGCGCGTTGGCCTCCTGCTCTTCGTTGGCCTGCGCTTCCTGGAAGTTGTTCCACACCCCGGAAAGGGTGAAGGCAAGAATCACGGCGTAGGTGGTTCCGATGACGGCCACCACCGCGCCGGTAAAGTCGTTCGACTCCTTGCGGTCGTGGTGCGGCCAGATGCGGGTGACCGCGACCAGAAACAGCAGCGCCGCGCCAGTACTGGCAATGATGATCAGTATGCTGCTCAGCATCGATTCACAGGCGAGTTCGTTGCAAAGTGGCAACGATTATACGACGCCGCAAATCGATATCCAGCGTCGCTGCCTATGTGCGGCTTTCCAACGATTGCGAGCTTGCCATCATCGGCTCGTGCTCGCCTCCATCAGCCGGTTTGCTGGGCGCATTTTGCTTCTCCAGACGAAGCATCTCCCCGTTCACCTGCTCCATCACCTCACGCTTCATCCGCTGAAACTGCGCCAGGTATTTCGCCACCAGCGCGGCGACCTGCGGCAGCTTCTTCGGTCCAAGGATGATTAGTGCCAGCAGCACTATGAACAGTATGTCCGGCATTTCCTACGCTCCGGCAGCGGTCGACGTTTTCGCCGGCGAATCGGCTGCCGACAATTTCTGCTGTTGCTCCGCAGCCGCGTTCTGATCTTTCTCGCGCATCGAGTCTTTGAAGCTGCGAATGCCGTCGCCGAGACCTTTGCCAAGCTCAGGCAGCTTTCTCGGCCCGAAGACCAGCAATGCGATGAACAATACAACCAGCAAATGCATGGGCTGAAACAATCCTTCAAACATAAAAGCTCCTTAGGAATGGAATGAATTTCAGCGATAGACAGGATCATGAGTGGGCTGGTGCAAAATCATGATCCCGCCCATCGCAGTTGAAGCGGCAACTCCTGCTCAGCTCTCGAGCCGCCGCTTGCCGCTAGCTTTACACCTGGCGAGTGGCCGCATCGGCCGCAGTCGCCAGCTGATTGAGCAACGTGAAGAACTCCGGCGACTGTCCCTTGAAGAGTCCGTCAGCGATGAAGCCATTCGCGGCCGCAACCGCTCCGGCGAACTTGTCACTGCTGGGACGAATCACCGCACAGCGCGGCAGATTCGCGTCGATGAACTCCGTTGGCACCGGGAAGATCAGGCTGGGCTGAATTAGCGGATTCAGCGGGTTGAAAAAGTTGGGGAACGACAGCTTGGTGATCGGGTCGGTGAACGGCGCCACCGGCGCCTGCACCGCGTTGCCGGAGAAATCAACCCACTCCAGGAAGTGCGCGATCTCGTCGCCGCCGATGCCGAGCGTGATCTTCAGCACCTCCAGGCTGCTGACCTTCTGACTCATCGCCGCGTACAGGCTCGACCCGCCCTGCTCGATCGTGCCGAAGTGAAAAGCAGCGACGTTGGCGATCGCCTGAATGTGTACGTTGCCGGGAATGCTGGTGGCATTCCCGAACGGCGGCCCGTCGAAATCGGCGTTGGTGCGCGGAATCGCGTACACGCCGTTCAGCGTGAGCGCCTGCGGGAAGGTCGCGCCGAAATCAGGATTAGTCGTGCTGCGATAGCGAACATACCAGCTGGTGTCCACGTTGAGCTGCATCAGATTGGTCAGCCGCCCGACATTCGCTGCCGGTCCTGCTTTACTGCCCTGCAGCGTGCGGAACTTGTCGAGGTTCACCGGATCGGCGCCCTTCGACTCCAGGTACGCGTTCAGGAAGGTTGCATGGCTGATCTCGTCCAGCGTGTTGCTGGAGATGTATTGTGGGGCATCGCCGTCGAGATTCGACAAGGCAATCTGATAGTTGTTCAGCTGTTGGTTGGGATCGACCTCAATGGGCGGATTGTTGCCGATTCCACCCAGTTCCGCGTATTGCTGCCACAGATCGCTTTCGATCAGCTCGGCAGCAGCAAGGAACTGGAGAATTGCGATGTCGCCCTGCGTCAGGCTGGTAGTGGCCGTGGACTCCTGAGCCAGAGCACTCAGACCATGACTCAGCAGGCCCACACCTACGGTTGCAGCACCTGCTGCAAAGGCGCCTTTTTTGATAAATGACCGGCGATCGACCGGCCGCTCCAAAATGTTTTGCGTTTCCTTCATAGCGTTCCTCTCTCTTGTTCACAGCGTTGGTTGGCTGGACTGTGAAGCCAGAGTAGAGGCGCGCTGAAAGGCGCATGTCATCGAGATGTGGAGCGGATGTGATCTGTTTGTGAATTCAACCGCAAGCCGAATTCGAGTTTCTCTGGACTGCACGCGCTCTTACGGGCTGACTTCGAAAGCTACGCCGCCATCGTGTGCGCCGCCGCATTGCACTGTCCCGTAAACCGATCCCGCCTCTCCGGGTGGGCTCTCGACTGAGCCCACCACGGAAACGATCAGAAAGCGAAGCGGCCGCCGATGGTCGGAGCAGTGTTGTTGTTGGAGAAATAAGGCACGCCCGGACCATGAGGAATGGCGATGGCCAGACCGCCGGTCACCCAGGAATACGCCAGTCCTGCAAACATGTCGAAGCGCGGGGTGAAGTGATGATCCAGATAGAGCGAACCCTCGTTGAGGGTACCCGCGCAGGAGGCGCGATAGTTTCCGGCCACGCAGGTCGGGGGAACTCGGAAGGTGTTCTGCCGCTGCTGATACCAGGCAAACGTGACGTCGGTTTTCTTGTCGACAGCGTATTTCGCGCCGGTCCACCAGATATTCACCTGTTTCTGTGAGTCAAGGTTGTTGTCCTCGACTCCGCTCAACTGATAACCGCCCTCGTCCGAACCACCCACGCCCAACGGATGGGTAGGGTTGTTCTGCCAGATGTATTCGAAGCCGCCATAAAACTTGATCGGATTCCACACATACTTGGCAGCCACAATAATGCCGTGATTGTCGGTGACGATACCGTATACGGTGCCCGTCGTCGGAATCACGTTAGGCCCGGTGATGGGATTGGTATTGATGCTGTTGGTGGTCGACTGATAGGGCTGCGTCGGACTCTGCGGACCCAGCAACGGGTTTAAGACGCTGACGGCATCGTTGTAGAGCTGGTAGACGACGTCGACAAAGAGGTTGTGGTAGCCGCCGCCGACATCGACGCCAAAGGCGTTGTTATGCGCCGATTCCGCGGTGCAGTTGGCAGCCGTCCAGTTTGAGTAGGGCGAATAGCAACCGCCCACGCCGTCGGCCCATTTATACATCGCGCCCATGTGGACCGGGCCGTAGGCGAGGCGATATTTGACCGCGTCGTCCCAGCGAGAGTCGTCGGTGTCGCCGCCGCCGGCCATCGTCCCGTTGTATCCGATGTACGAAAAGGCGTAGCCACCGTTGGCCGGATCGTATTGCAGCATCAAGTCCGTGCCCAGAGAACGCTGGCGGCCGAAGGTCAGCGTGCCGAAAGTTTTGGACGATACTCCACCATAGATTTCGTCATTGAACGGCTGACCGGCGCGCGTGCCGTCGATGGCGAAGGAATAGCCGGCCCTCGGCAGGCCGTTGTTGGCGATCTGCGTGGCCGGCGCGTTGGCCAGCAGGCCGGAATTCGGATTGATGCCGGTGGAGAGGTTGAACACCACCGCCCAGCCCGGGTGAAACTCTTCCTTGCCCTTGACGCCCAGACCCGTCTGCTGCAGGTTATTCACGGCGGGGATGAATCGATGCTGGTAGCCGTTCCGGTTCACCAGTGATTCGCCTTCATAGTTATAGCCGCTCACCGGCAAGCCATGCGTAACATAGCCGAGGCCGATGTCATAGGCGCCGTACACGGTGATGCCATGCCAGCTCAGCGTGCAATCGGTGGTGAGGAACTCGTGGCCGCTGGCGCAAGCGTCGGGGCTGCTCCGCCGCATGTTGATGTCGATCGTGGCGTCCTGGCCAACCGTCAGGCTGATTGCGCGCGTTTCATCGCCGAAGCCTTGTTTTGTCGCACGAATCTCGACCCGCCCCACCGGCAGGCCGGCCGTCTGATAGTGCCCCGCGTTGTCGGTTGTGATCGTGATCTTGGCGCCGGTGTCGAGGTTCTTGACGGTCACCGCGACATCGCGAAGGCCGGCGCCGGTTTGGTCCGTCACCATCCCGGAAAGGCTCGCTCCCGTTTGGGCCTGACTGGTCGTGGTGGTTTGAGTCTGCAGCGTCGCGTTGCCTTGAGCAGGTGCTGAAGTTGATGGATCGGTTGTGGCTGGAACGTTTGCTACGGCTTCCATGCAGAAAACGGCAAAGAGCAATCCCAAGACAGCCAAACGGTGCCTCATAGTTCTCCTGGTTTGTTCCTGCGATAGCTTGAGCGGCATGTTCGAAAGGCGGCAGCGGGATACGACTCTAAGCGAATTGGAGCGTTATGTCAAAACGATTTAATTCGCTTTTACAAGTCTTCGAGGCATACAGAAATCGAGGCGCACGCGCCTGAGGAATAATCGAAAGGAAGTTGGCTACTGCCGGATGATCATGACTCCCGGCGCGTTTGACACCCTTTCACGGTCCGACCTATACTCCGCTGAAATCTCGTTTCGGGAGTGGGTCATGTCGAAACGCATGCCAGCCGTGTTTCTTCCTGCTGTATTGACTTTCACACTGCTTATCGCGGCCGCAGGGTTCGCTCAGGGGCCAACCCTGACGCCGCAAACCAGCGGCACCTCGCAGCTTCTGATTGCTGTCAGCCCGGTGGATGAGAACACTGTCTGGGCTGTGGGAACCAGCAGCGTGTTCGTCGTCACCACCGATGGCGGCAACACCTGGCGGACTGGTGTCGTGCCGACGCAGAACGCAGCCGACGTCCAGCTGCGCGATGTGCAGGCGGTGAGCGATCAGATCGCGTACGTGCTCGCGATCGGCAATTTGCCGCAGGATTTTTCCATCTACAAGACCGAAGACGGCGGCGCGACCTGGACGCTGCAATTCCAGAATCAGCTGGTCGGCGCTTTCTACGATTGCTTCGCCTTCTGGAGCCCGACCAACGGCATCGCGCACAGCGACTCGGTCGACGGTGTGTTTCCGGATCTGGTTACCACCGACGGCATGAACTGGGTAAGCATCGCCAACAATATGCCGCCCGCGCTGACAGGCGAAGCGTCATTCTCCTCCAGCGGAACCTGCGTGGCGACGCAGGGTTCGGGCAACGCATGGATTGCCACCGGCGGTTCCGACATCGCGCGCATTCTCGCTACCACCGACGGAGGCAACACTTGGGCTGCGTATGACACTCCACTGCATAGCTCGCCCACCGCTGGTGGATTCAGCGTGGCTTTCCGCGATGCCAACAACGGCTTTCTCGGCGGTGGCGATCTGTCGCCGGCAAATTTCCTGACCGCGGCGCAGACCGCGATCTCGCATGATGGCGGGCAGACGTGGCAGCTCACCAATCATCCGCCGCTGAACTACGCCATCTTCTGCATCTCGTATTTGAGTAACACGACTGGCGTCGGTGGCGGCAAAAAGAACGGCGCGTCCAAGCCAAGCAACTGTCACTGCAAAGCGAAACACAGCCCGACTGATTACACGCAGTACATTGTCGCTACCGCTGACATCGGCGGCGCGGCCTGGTCTCCCGACGAAGGCACAACGTGGAATTTCCTTCCCGGCGTCAGCGGCTATTGGGCCGTAGCTTTCGCCAATCCGCAAAATGGATGGATGGTCGGGGTGAACGGCGCCATTCTGAAGGTGAGCTTTCCGTAAGCAATTAGCAATTGGCGACTAGCAATTAGCTGGGTGCCCCAGATTCGCCCTTCACTTGCCCGGATCGAGGTTCTCCCACGTCACGCTGAACAGCGGTGCGCCACCTTTTTGCACCGCGACGTGATTGTGTCCCACCGAAATTGAAGTGTGCTTGTTCGACTTGACTCGAACATCCGCCTGAAACGACGGCATGTGCGGGTGGGACGGCCCGTAACCCTCATACATCGGATAGGGCTCGGGTCCGGCGTGTGCATCGAGTACCGCGCTAAGGATCCTCTCCGACGCCCCTTGCTTCTTGAGTTGGATCATCGCATCCGGGGTCGTGTTCAGCGTGCCTCCAGAAATTCGAATCTCGCGCACGATGATGCTTTCCGGCAATCCGGCCCGCATCATCTTCACGATGTCGGCATTGGTCAGCGCAGAGTTGGCCGGCGCCTGGGCAACGCACACCATCGACAAAGCCAGCAAGCAGGTCAGTAGAAGAACCAAACGTATCCAATAAGCGCCACGCATGAACTGTATCTCCCGCAGGCAGATCTCGATGACTGGCTCGGTAGATTGGAGAGCGGCAAGGCTCTCCGCGTTGGCAGCCATCAGATATTGAACGCGCCGCCGGCAGAACTTGCAAAAATTATTTCTAGTACGCTGGCTGCCGCGATTTTGATAGCGCTGCCTCTCGCTTCTATACTCCGATGTTCACTTGTGTTCGAAGGAGCGCTATGCCGAATCGCGCGCTAGCCAGCCTGCTGCTCATAACGTTGACCTCGGTAACAGCGATGGCGCAATCAGCCTCGCCGGTCCATCAACCGAAACTGACTCCGCAAAACAGCGCCACGACCAGCAACCTGATCGCCGTCAGCCCGGTCAACGATCGCGTGGTCTGGGCCTCGGGGCGAAACGGGATCTTCGCGGTCACCACCAATGGAGGCGATACGTGGAAGGCTGGTGTGGTGAGGGGCGCCGAGTCACTCGAGCTGCGGGACGTCCAGGGCATCAGCGCCACGACGGCGTATGTGCTGTCGATTGGGCCGGAGCCCAGCGACTTCCGCATCTACAAGACCGAAGACGGTGGTGCGAACTGGGCGGTGCAGTTCCGCAACCAGATTTTCGGCGCGTTCTACGACTGCTTCGCCTTCTGGACCCCGGAGCGCGGCATCGCGGTCAGTGACTCGGTGAATGGAACCTTCCCCAATCTTCGCACCAGCGATGGCAAGACCTGGGAGAACATTGGCAAGAACATGCCGCCCGCGCTGCAGAATGAAGGCTCGTTCGCTTCGAGTGGAACCTGCATTGCCAAACAAGCGGCGAACGATGCCTGGATCGTGACCGGCAACGCTACGACGGCGCGCGTTTTGGCTACGCACGATGGCGGCAATACGTGGAGTGCCTCGAACACGCCGTTTGCGAGTTCGCAGGCCGCGGGCGCATTCAGTGTGGCGTTTCGCGATGCGCAGAACGGCATGATCGGCGGCGGCGATCTGAATCCGAAGAACGGAAATCATGCGGCTACCGCCATCTCGCACGATGGCGGAAAGACGTGGTCACTCACCAGTTCTCCGCCGGTGATGGGCGCCGTCTATGGCCTGAGCTACCTGACCAACACCACCGCCGTGGGCGATCACCGTGGCGCAGGCGGCGCCTATGACCACATTGTGGTGATCGCCGCCAACACCGGAGCGGCGTGGTCTCCCGATGAAGGTACAAGCTGGTACAGTCTGCCCGACGTGACCGGCTACTGGGGCGTGGCCTTCGCCAGTCCGCAGGCGGGATGGATGGTGGGAACAAAAGGGAGGATTTTGAAGATAAGCTTCTAGCAATTAGCAATTAGCGACTAACTATTAGAAGGGCCGGAGGCGATGTGCTTTCGGCCTAAGTCTTTTGACCGTCATCATTCATGGGGGCTTGGTAGAGCCGCAGCAACGACGACTCGACGGCCTCAGCAATTCCGTCGTAGATCACTACCGTCCTCAGAAGATCCCTTCTTTCTTCAACTCCTGCACCACGACCTGGACCACTGCATTAATCGCCTTGTCCACTTTCTTGGGATCGGGATTGAAGGTCTCGCTGATGCCAGTCCATACGAGATCCCCTTGCGGAGTGGTCGTTCCGTACAGACTCGTTTCAACCCGCACCGTCCTGTCCTCCCGCAGATAATCGGGAGAGTACACGCGCGGATAGATGGCGCCGTAGTAGCCGTAGAAGGAGTTGTAGTAGGGATAAGGAACCGTGTAGGCCTGGCCGGGAACGTAGGTAACCTCGCTCTTCACGCCCACCAGCCGCGAGACGATGACGGCGTCGATGTTGTGCTCCTTGATCTGCTCCTTCAGGTAGTTGGGATCCGCTGCCGTCGACTTCGTGCGCAGCAGGATGTTGTATCCCGGAATGCCATGCACGCCTGCGGCCTTCAGCGCATCGGCCATCGCGCCTTCGAAGTCTGTACGAATGGCCGGGTCATTGCTCATGCCAATCACCAGCACGCGTTGGAAATGCTGCCCGGCATAGGTGGGACTCTTCACGCTGGCTACCAACTTGGTGCTCTTGCAATTCCCCAGCGTCGACGTGGCCAACAACAGCGCCATTACCATCGCCAATCGTCTCAAATGGTTTCCCTCCGCTATCGACTGAGACTATCACTATGGTTGTTTTCAGGACGCTCGCGAGTCGCTGACTTGGTTCACCAGACAGGTCGGTACTGCCCTTTCGGAAATACCGGGTTGACGCATTGTGACGGCGGTGCACCGGAGTCTACGCGGCAGACGCGGACGTCCAGATACATGTAATCGCCCTCGATAAACCGTCCTGTGCTTCCGCTTCCACCGAACAGCTTCGAATAAAGCGGCTGGCTTTCGAATTCTTGATTTGTCAGCTTGTGACCTTCCTTGCCTACGTCAGCGATGTCGACGCCAAGGTAACTCGGCCACTCCAGTGCGGGCGACAAGGCGAACAACTGAGTTTCCCGCGGAGGGATGGTGGTGACCTTTTCCGAAGGAGGCCGCGCTGTTAGGTCGCCCGGGCGTACTTGCTCGACAAGGTACGCTCCCAGATCCTGAAATTTCGTGCAGTGTGGCGTGGCTCCCCAGCACGCGTTGCGAATGACGCGATACAGTCGACCGCCATCGCGAACATATACATAGCGGTCCGGTGGATCTTCATCAGGGTCCACAGGTCCCGTGATCACTTTCTGTTGCGGGAGCTTCGCCATGAAATCTGCCGGCACCGTATCCTGAAGTGTTGCCGGGAGGTTAACGTTGCGGTCTCTCTTATTTGCTATGTCGCTCAATCGAACCTGGGTGAACGGCCAGTCCAGAATGGTCAGCTTCTTCCTGCCGCTGGTCATCAGTAGGTAGTAGGCATTGGCTGTGGCGCGGGCTTTGAGGCCGTCGAATTGCTGCATCACGGGAGCAAGTCGCGACTCCAGGCCCATGTCAGGAACGCGTTGATAGCGCGAGCAGGCTAGAGTCACGGAGTGGGAGTCGACCTTATCGGGCGGCGGGCTGGAGGGCAACGAATTGAACGACGAATCGGCGAAGGCCTTGAAGAGTCGCGCCATCTCGTCGGGCGAGAGCTTTTGCATCCGGAAAGTATTGAAGTAGTAGTCCATGTAGTAGAGCGTGCCGTCGTTGTAGACATTCACGTAGGGAACCGCACCACGGATGGAAACAGCAATGCCACTCTTGCTCGGGCACGCGCCCGGCCCGTTGTCAGGCAAAGGGCTGGGCTTTATGTCGATAATGACGAACTTCCAATCCTCGAGACCCGTACCGGTTAAGATCCCCGTCAATTTCACCACTTGACCGAACTTAAGCGATGGCAAGACAGGTTTCAGTTTCGCGTCGAATGCGGACACAGTCCCAAATCCACACCACCTCGCTTCGTCCTTGTCTCTTATCGAGCTATATACGTCCATGACATCGACAACGAAAGGGTGCGAATTCAAAACCCTGGCGGTCAGTTCAAACGTTAACGGCGGCATCTCGTGGCCTGGCATTGTAGCGGGTTTCGGGTTGTCGACGTACTCTGCCTGCGGTGGTGCAAAGGCGCCACTCGATTGCATAGCATCGACACATTCCGGCGAGACGGGCAACGTGACGCGAGTCGCGGACTTTTGGGCAGAAGCGGCGGTTATCGCTAGCAGGAGCAAAGTGCAGGTGGAAACTACCAAGGGCTTTCTCATCGTGAGCGAGTGTAAGCCGACTCAGTCAGCTTTCCAATCCCTCATTGGTGAACTTATACAGAGGCGCCTACCTGAAATAAGTGGGTGCCCATGCCTCGCGCCTTTCGAGAACTGGGTGAGGACAATGTCGACTCCGGCGAGGCCCGGCTTGGCTTTCAGGACGCTCGCGGGCCTACGGGATTCTGCCGCCCACCGCCCTGACCATAGCCGCTTTCGAATCAGCAGCGAACTTCTTCTGCAGTCGTCGTGTGAAGGGATAACCAATCTTCGACAAAAACTGGTGCGGCCGTGAGAAGGCGAGGATGTCGTACCAGACCTCGTCGTTATGCCGATCCCACTCCACAGTGAAGCGCTCTTCGCCCGACTCGGCGTGGTCTTCGAGCGTTCCGTAGACAAAGCCGTAGCGTTGTATCGGCACGTGCTCGTGAATGGTGTCGACGATCCGGCAGCCGTTGACGAAGTACACGTTGCACCAGCGTGCGATGACCGCAACGTTTTCGTCCGTGCGAATCGGCGGTGCGGAGGGATAGATGCGAACCCATCCCAAGTCGAACATCTTCCATTCGCGCACGGCCAAGGCTGCCTGATGAAAAACGGCCTCACCTTTCCCCAGCAGGACGCGGTTGTGATCGATGACGTAAGAGGAGGGAATGTTCGATCCGGAGGTCGCGCCGATTTCGGAATAGCTAAGCTTCGATCGGGCAGCCTGCGCGAGGAATCGATCGACCTGCGCATCGGATGGGCGAGAGAAAAAGAGCACGCTGCAATAGTAGCTGGTTGATTTAGCGAAGAGCGAAAAGCTAAAGGCTAATTGCTAATCGCCAATTGCTTCTTCTCCGCGTAATGCGAGTCCACGTAGTCATTGAGGATTTTGGTGAACTCGTCGACGATGTGATCGCCCTTCAGGGTCAGCATCAGGCGGCCATCGACGTAGACCGGCGCCTTGGGCTCTTCGAACGTTCCCGGCAGCGAGATGCCGATATTTGAATGCTTCGACTCGCCCGGCCCGTTGACCACGCAGCCCATCACCGCAACCTTCATCTCTTCCACGCCCGAGTAGCGCGTCTTCCATTGCGGCATCCGCTCGCGCAGATAGCTCTGGATCTGCTCGGCCATCTCCTGAAAGAAAGTGCTGGTGGTGCGGCCGCAGCCGGGACACGCGGTGACCTGCGGGGTGAAGCTGCGAATGCCCATCGACTGCAGAATCTGTTGCGCGACCAGTACCTCTTCGGTGCGATCGCCGTTCGGCGCCGGCGTGAGTGAGACGCGGATCGTGTCGCCGATGCCTTCCTGCAGCACAACGGCGAGAGCCGCGGCGCTGCCGACAATGCCCTTCGCGCCCATGCCCGCTTCGGTAAGTCCAAGATGCAGCGGATATTCGCAACGGTTCGCGAGTTCGCGATAGACGTCGATGAGATCCTGTACGCCGCTGACTTTCGCGCTGAGGATGATCTGCTCGCGCTTCATGCCGTAGCTGACGGCCAGCTCGGCGGAGCGCAACGCACTCTGCACCATTGCTTCCATCATCACGTCGCGCGCGTCCTTGGGCTCGTCGAGCTTGGAGTTCGCATCCATCAACCGCGTCAGCAGCTGCTGATCCAGCGACCCCCAGTTGACGCCGATGCGCACCGGCTTGTCGTTCTCGATGGCAACTTCGATCATGGTGCGGAAGTTGTCGTCATCCTTCTTGCCGATGGAGACGTTGCCGGGATTGATGCGGTACTTGGCCAGCGCGCGGGCGCACTCGGGATACTTCTTCAGCAGGATGTGCCCGTTGTAGTGAAAGTCGCCAATGATGGGCACGGGTACGCCCAGCTTCTCCAGGCCATCGACGATGTGCGGCACCGCTTTGGCGGCGTCATCGTTGTTGACGGTAACGCGCACCAGTTCGGAGCCGGCACGGGCCAGCGCCATCGACTGGCGGATGGTGCCGTCGATGTCGGCGGTATCGGTGTTGGTCATCGATTGCACCACAACTGGTGCATCGCCGCCGACGCGCACGCCACCAACGGTGGCCTGATAACTCTTTCTACGCTGAATCTGAGCCATACGGAGGTCTATAGAAAGTCTAACACGGTCACAGAACCGGGCCTCTATGGCATCGAGCTCCAGGTGCACGGTTCTTAACCTAGCAATTTCTCGATAAGCGCATGGATTGCGAACCTGCTTTTCCCGCTATTTTCACGCATTTGTGCCAGGAAATAGGTGTAAGCTATCGGCGAAAAAGATGTGAGGTGCTCCCATGACTCGTCCAACTCTGCTTGCCCGCAAGGCTCTTATTCTCGCGATCGCTCTCTTCGGCCTCATCAGCGTCTGCTCCATCGGCGCCAGCGCACAAACCTACACCGTGCTACACAATTTTGGCGGACCTGGCGATGGCACAGAACCGATCACCCCGGTGGTTTTTGATGCCCAGGGGAATCTCTACGGAACGACGCTGTCAGGCGGACAGAACGGTGGCGGTACGGTGTTTGAGCTTACTCCCAGCGGCGGCAGTTGGACCGAATCTGTGCTCTACAGTTTCGACCAAAGCCAGGGGCAATTCGCTCCGGTAGCGCTTGATGTGCGCGGCAATCTCTATGGGGAGATACAGGGCGGCGGTTATGAGAACTATGGATCGGTGTACGAGCTTTCTCCCAGCGGTGGCGGAAGCTGGACTCTGCAAACAGTGCACACCTTTACCGGCTATCCCGATGGAGCAGCTCCTACTGGGGGATTAGTGGTTGGCAACGCGAATCAGATCTACGGGGTAGCGAACAGCGGTGGACATCGAAACGTCGGTGAGGTGTTCGGTTTCGATCGTCTCTCGGCAACTAATTGGAGTGAACTTTCGCTGTATTCGTTTCTTGGCAGCTCACAAGGGCAGTATCCTGGCGGGCCTTTGACCGTTGATGCTGCCGGCGATCTCTATGGCGTCAGCGGCGGCGGCACGGATAACAATGGGATGATATTCAAGCTGACCCCGAACCATCGCAGCTTTGGCTGGACGGAGAGCCAGCTGTACTCCTTCCAGTATCCCGCCGGTTCTTCCAATGGAGGCCTGATCTTCGACGCGGCCGGGAATATCTACGGCACCGGTAATGAAGACGGAGAATTCTTTCGCGGCAGTGTGTACGAGCTCTCACCCAATCAGGATGGGACGTGGACCTACACCCTTCTGTATAGCTTTACCGACGAGAATGGGGATGGAGGGTTCCCCTTTGCCGGGCTGGTGATGGATGCTGCAGGAAATCTCTATGGCACCACGCGACAAGGGGGATCGTATCAGGGCTTTTACTGCTACTACGCAGGATGCGGCACAATTTTCAAGTTGACACCCGTCGGCAATGGACAATGGACCGAAACGATCGTGCACGCCTTCGACAACGACGATGGCTCGGCGCCGCAAGACGCTCTAGTCCAGGACAGGGCGGGAAATCTCTACGGTACGGCTAGTGGCGGTGGCACCAACAACGAAGGTGTGGTCTTCGAGTTCACGCCTGCGCCCGCGCGTTAACCAGGTCGCGCAGATACCTGACCTTCTTGCGCACATATCCGACGTAGATCACGTTTAGCCGCCAGCACAGCGCGCCGGCCGGTCAGTCGCGAACTGCGCTGCACGCTTTGCAAACGCGGCTCAGGACGCGGAAGCTGAGCAGGCTGACTCCGGGCGAGATGTGATGCGAGCGTACCGGCTCGTCGCGCAGCAGATCGGTGCTCAGGTACTTCTTGTTGTCGTCGGGGAAGACGGTTGCGACCACAACATCATCGCCCAACTCATTCTGCACTTTGACTGCGGCCAGGAAGTTCGCGCCCGAGCTGATTCCCACCGCCAGTCCCAGCTCGGCGGCCAGTTTTTGCGCCACCAGAATGGAATCGCCGTCCGAGACGTCGATGGGATGCTCCAACTGCTCCATGTGGAGGATGTCTGGAACAAACTCATCGGAGATTCCCTGAATACGATGCTGCCCGACCTTGCATCCGGTCGAAAGGGTTGGCGACTCCGCCGGCTCCATCGGAAAGACCCGCGTCGCGCGATTCATTTCCCGCAGAAATCGTCCTACGCCCATGACGGTTCCACCGGTTCCCACGCCGGCGACAAAGGCATCGGCCTCGAGACCTTCATACTTCAGTTGCCAATACAGCTCCGGCCCGGTGGTCTGCTCGTGCGCCGCGACATTGGCCGCGTTGGAGAACTGGCGGGGCAGGAAAACATCGTCGCGCTCGGCGGCCAACTCCTCAGCCATGCGAATGCTGCCGAGGAATCCGCCTTGCGCTCTCGTGACCGCGACAACATTTGCACCCAGGCTGTGAATCAGGTCGGCACGCTCACGGCTCATCCAGTTGGGCATGAAGATCGTGACCGGATGTCCCAGCGCGCGGCCTACAGCCGCGAAGGAAATGCCGGTGTTGCCGCTGGTCGCTTCGACGATCGTGTCGCCCGGATGGATGTGGCCATTGGCATACGCTTCGCGCAGAATGTGCAGCGCCATCCGATCCTTGATGCTGCCGGTGAAGTTCATCTGCTCGCTTTTGGCGAAGATAGTCCGCCGGTGGCCAGCGATCTCGTAGTCGATGGCGAGCAATGGGGTATTGCCGATCAGCCTTTCGAGTGCCGCAAAGCGCGACGCCACCGCGGGTTCGAGTACGGGGAGTGTCACGGACATGGGGGTGAACAGAGCAGTGTGCGCCGAAGGAGCCGCCCGCGCCGCGAGGTTCGTCACAGGTTGGTGTGATGGGTAGAGCTGGCCTTGTAGCCCGCGCGTTGTCATCCCGACCGAGGACTTCAGTCCGACCGAGGGATCTGCGGTTCGAGCCGCGGAGCGGCGGCACGGGCCGCGACACAGTCTCTTCAGGCCAGCGTCTAAGTCGCTTACTTACGAACCCGAGCCGGCTTCAGCCGGCGGCACGACTCTAATGACCGCGCTCCCGGAGTAACTCCCGCATGTATTGCACCTTCTTCCGCACATACCCGGCGTAGATGACATTGAGCCGCCAGCACAGCGCGCCGTGGAAAATACCGCCGCGCACCACCTGCCGATAAGAAAACGTCCACGCGGGATTCAGGATCTCGTTCAGCCGGCTCCTGCGCCAAGCCGTGTTCTCATGCTCGAGGTAGTGCTGAGCGCTCAGGCGCGCATACTGATCCATCGTCTGCGCGAATTGCTCGACGTCGCGATAGGCGTAGTGCAGCATGTCGTTCTTCAGCTGCCGGACTTGGCCTTCGACCTTGATCGACTCGTGGATAATGCGAGGTTGAAATCGGCCTCTACTTTTGCGGATGAGCCGCAGCTGCGCGTCGGGATAGAAGCCGCCGCCGCGTACGGGCGTGTCACCGATGTATAAAACGCGGGGAATCCTGAATCCTGAGATTTCATCCGGCACGCCGCGCTGCATGAGATCGCGAATCTCCGCGATCAGCGCCGGTGTGAGAACTTCGTCGGCATCGAGACTGAGAATCCACTCGCCGGTCGCGAGGTCGATGGCCTCATTTTTCTGCTCGGCGTAGCCCAGCCAGTCCTGATGGTACAAGCGCACGCCGAAGCTCTTCGCGATCTCGACGGTGCGGTCGGTCGAGCCGCTGTCGAGAAAGACGATTTCATCCGCAAGGTCGGCGACCGCGGCGAGGACGGCAGCAATCGTCCGATCTTCGTTGCGCGCGACGATGGTTACAGAGAGCGGCGGGCCGCCGGTTTTGGTCATGGATTGCACCGGCCCCGCCCTAGCCAAACGAAGGCTAGAACGGGCACCCAGTTGTGGTCAGTGCCTTATCAAATCGCGGCGTCGGCGTTCGTGGAGTGACAACGCCAACCTTATCCACTTCGGCAAAATAGCAGAACAGGCTTGGGTGCCCCGTTCTAGCCTTCGTTTGGCTAGGGCGGGGCCGCATCGTTCAGCCTTCGTAACTTTTGCGCCCGACCAGTCCCTTCACGAACGAGCTGACCTCATGGCGGAAGCGCTCTTTGCGCAGATAGCGGTCGCTCTTCACCCAATTCATCTGCAGGCTCATGCGCTTGCCTTCGAATGGATGGTGGCCGTGCCAGGAGCGGTCGCTGCGCTTGAAGATGATGAGGCTGCCCATGGTGGGCGGAACTTCAGCGACATAGTCCTCGAGATTCTTGGAGCGCAGCAGGCGCAGGCGGCCGCCACTGCCTTCCCATTCGGGATTGAGATAGAGCAGCACGGTGATGACCTTGTCTTTCGAGTCGGTATGAATGCCGCCATCGGAGCCGCCGTCACATTGGCCGCGCACGGTCAGCATCGTGGGATACTGGCTCAGGTCCATGGAGAACTTTGCGCTGACGGCAGCGGCGAAATCCGGGCCCAGCAACTCACTTGTCAGCTGCTTGAATGCCGGTCCGTAGCTCAGCCGCGACAGGGGAAAGCTGCCGGTCTTCTCGATGTTCGGAAAGTCGTCGACGATAGCCGGCTTGCAATCGGCCTCGAGAACATCGTCGACCAGTAGATATTCGTACGGCTCCGTATGAAATTCAGCCGCCGCGAGTTTGGAGAGATTCAGCATCAACAGATTCGTTTCTTCCGCTGCCTTCTGTCAGGGCGCGTCTTTAGACGTGCCGTCTGACCGCATATAGGCCTGGGCTTTAGCTCCTGAGCACACTTCATGACAGGGGCTGAAGCCCGGTTTCTACGAGCCTCTTCGGCACGACTGAAGTCGTGCCCTGATACGAGGCTGGAATTCCGCATTACCGAGTGACCTGCGGCTACAGGCGCTTCTTGACGCGCATTCACCGCACCACCACCGCGCCCTTGCTTTGAAACGCAATTCCGGCTTCCGTCAGCCCATCGAGCAGCGCCTGGAAAATCTCTTCCGGACGAACTCGCTTCATGCATTCATCGGTGCCCAGCGGGCAGACACGCTTATGACACGGCTGACAGGCGAGTTCGCCTTCGGTCGAAAACAGCTTGATGTGTGCGCTGCCAACTGGCGGCGTGCGGCGATAGCCGGTTGGCCCGTAGATCCCTACCAGCACCGGCACACGCATCGCCCCGGCGATGTGCAGCGGCGCGCTATCCGATCCGACCGCAGCTTGCACACGCTCGTACAACGCATACATCTCGGGAATGGGCAGCTTGCCGAAGAGGTTGCACACCCGGCCCTCAAGCTGTGCGCGCGAAAAACCGCGCAGAATGCGTTCGCCAACCGGCGCATCCGCCGGCGAACCTTGCACGATCAGATTCAGATCGGTCTCGTTCAGCAGCTGCGAGATCAGCGTCGTCCAGTATTCTTCCGGCCAATGCTTGCTGACCCACTGCGTCGCTGGAGCCATCGCGATCACCGGCGCGCTGGTGCTGAACGCCCCATCCAGAAGTTCGGCAACGCGCTGTCGCACGGCGTCGGTCACGCGCGGCGGCTCGATCGTATAGCGCACATCGGCAGCCCCGATGTTGTGCGCCAGGTAGGCCATGTGCTCGAGGTGGCAGACCGCGGGATCGAAATATTCGCCGCGGCGTAGATGCCGCTCGGTGTAGAAGACGCTACTGAACTCGCGTCCGTGGCGGAATCCAATGCGGCGCTTGATGCCCGCCATGTAAGGCAGCAGCGCCGTCTTCAACAAACCTTGCGCATCAATGGAAACGTCGTAGTGAATCGCCCGGACTTCCTCTACAAACGCGCGAAACTCGCGCGCGGCTTGCGGCCATTTTGCAGGGCTCGACAACGCACGCGACCAGCTTCGCCGCGAGCAGCGGTGAACATAATCGAGCGCCGGATGACCTTCAATCGCCGGTGCCAGCTCGGTGTCGATGGCCCAGCCGATTTTGGCGTCCGGGAAACCGTCGCGCAGCATGCTCAGGATGGGCAAGGTCTGAATGACATCGCCCAGCGCGCTGAAGCGCACCAGCAGAATCCTGCCCGGCTTGTGCGACGGCATGGCCGCCATCCGCCCGGAGTACTCGTGACGGGATTCGCGCGCGGGATTCGCGTCGCTTTTCAGCGTGCTGGTCACAAGCGGTGACTCCGTCGCGCCGCGAAAAGCGGAGCGTCCAGTTTGCTGTGCATCTCTAGAATCATACGTCGCCATCGCGCAGAGTCAAAAAATACGATGCCTGGGATGGCGCGGAAAGCCTCGCGGTGACCCTCCACGTCTGCCCGTAACCCCTGCAAACACTACTGTTTCAGTGCGCTTACCCACCAATCCAAAATAGAGATACGATGCAGCAGGAGCCTCAAAAACAAAAGAAAATGCAACTCCGCCGGCCCGATTTTGGAAACCCTAATAGAACGCTCACATCTGATTAGACAGAGCGTCCAGACAGTGGTGGACTTTGCGCCCTCCGCATATGAGAATAAACTGATAATGGCAACACTTGTGGCCGAAATGGGTTTCTATGATCAGCCCGGGGCATTCTCGCCCAACTCGTCCCTCCGCAATGTGAAGAAGGTGTGCACCATGCGTTCCGTATCCCGATATCTCAGTGTTGGCGCGCTGTCGCTGCTGCTGGCTCCGCTGGGCGTGGCCCAAAGCTCCTCGCCCTCGAGCCAGGGCTCATCGCCGGCCGCGCAGACACAAAGTTCCCCATCCCCGTCGGATCAGAACGCCTCCGCGAGCGGCCAGAACACTTCCTCGTCCTCCGATGGACAGTATCTCCCCGACAAGCCGGAGAAGAACACGCCGCCGAAGGACACGATGGACAATATCGACGCCATCGGCAATCGCAATGTCGGCTGCGACAAGGGCTTGGGCAACTGGTACTCGCTCGACAAGCAAGTCGCCATGGGCAAGCAGTACTCGATGCAGGTTGAGCATCAGGCCAAGATGGTCAGCGATCCGGTGGTCACCGAGTACGTCAACCGCATCGGGCAGAATCTGGTGCGCAACTCGGACGCGAAGGTTCCATTCACCATCAAGGTGATTGATACCGACGACATCAACGCCTTCGCGCTGCCTGGCGGCTTCTTCTATGTGAACTCGGGATTGATTCTTGCCGCCGACAATGAAGCCGAACTGGCCGGCGTGATGGCGCACGAGATCGGCCACGTTGCCGCCTGCCACGTAGCGCGCGAGCAAACCCGCGGCAACATCGTGAACCTGGCGAGCATTCCCCTGATCTTCGTGCCTGGCGGTTGGGCGGTTTATGAAGGAACGCAGGCGGCGATGGGCATCGGTGTGCCGCTGACGTTCATGAAGTTCTCGCGCACTTTCGAAGCTCAGGCTGATTTCCTGGGCATGGAATACATGTACAAGGCGGGCTACGATCCGCAGTCGTTTATTTCGTTCTTCGAGAAGATCGAGGCGCAGGAGAAAAAGAAGCCGGGCACGCTGGCCAAGGCCTTCGCCTCACATCCCATGACGCCGGATCGGGTTGCAGCCGCACAGAACGAAATGAAGACAGTTCTGCCGGCGCGTCCCGAATACATTGTCGATACCTCTGAGTTCCAGAACGTGAAGTCGCGGCTGGCTTCGCTGGAGAATCGGCACAAGGTGCAGAACGACAAGGACAATGGCAGCCGTCCAACGCTGCGGCGCGCCACCGCGGACAATCCGTCCTCCGGCAGCGGCAGCGGAAGCGGCAACAGCAGCGGTTCTTCCGGTTCGGGCGATGACGATCGTCCTACGCTGAAGCGTTCGGACGGCTCGGGATCGCAGTCATTCAACTAAACGCGAATTGAATCTGCAATGAGGAAGGCCTCCGATAGTCGGAGGCCTCTTCGTTTGTTGGCGATCTCAAGGCGGGTTTCGGGCTTAAGGCGTCACTTCGAAGACAGTTCCATCGTCGTTGCCGCCGCCGTACTCGGTAGTACCGTAAAGATTGCCGGTGGAGTCCAGAATCAGGCCGGAAAACGGCTGATTTCCGTCCGAAGAGACGATTCCGAAGTTGTGCAGTTTGCTCTCTGCCCAGCCACCGCTGCCATTCGGAGCCAACTGAAAGACGGTGCCACAACCCGGGTTGGTGGTGAACTGACATTCAAAGTTGCCGCCGTTGACGGTAGTTCCAAAGAGATTGCCCCTCGAATCAAGAATCAATCCACCGATGGGATTGGTGCCGTCCCCGTTGTACAAGCCGAAGTTGTGAATGGTCTTGTAGGTCCAGCCGCCGTCACCATTGGGAGTGAGTTCATACGCGGTACCGCAGCCTTCATCGCCGCAGGTTACGGTCCCACCCGAGCTGGTGGTGCCGTAAAGATTTCCCTGGGTATCGAAAATCACCGGTGAGTAGGGAAACGCGCCACCGACGCCACCAATGCCGAAGGAATGCAGCGTTTTCTCGGTCCAGCTGCCGTCGCCGTTGGGCGTCATTTCAAACACGGTACCGCAGCTGCAGCCAGCGTATCCACTGTTGACCGTCGTGCCGTAGAGGTTGCCGGCCGAATCCAGAGTTAGAGGAGCAGCCGGGTTGGTGCCGTCGGTTCCCATGCCGAAATTGTGCACTACGCGTTCTGTCCAGCCGCCGGAGCCGTTGGGGCTCAACTCGAAAGCCGCGCCTAAGCTGAGGCTTCCACCTTCATAGGTGGTGCCGTAGAGGTTACCTTGGGTGTCGAAGATGAGGCCGGCGTAAGGCCGACAGCCATCCGCGTTGTTTCGGCGGAAGAGGTGAAGCTGTTTCTCCGTCCAGCCACCGCTGCCGTTCGGCATTAATTCATAGACCGTACCGCAGTTGTGAGAGCTGCCGTACATGGTGGTGCCGTAAAGGTTGCCGGTGCCATCCATGACCAGGCCACCACTCGGCTCAGCGCCATCGTCGCCGTAGCGGAAATTGTAGATGACCCTTTCGGTCCAGCCGCCATCCTGGTTGGGCGTCATCTGGAAAACCGCCCCATCCCCGGCAGAGCCGCCCGTGGGCGTGACTCCATAAAGATTGCCGGCCGTATCGAAGATGAGGTTGCCGAACTGCGGGCCGATCCCGTCGTATCCGTTGCCGAAGTTGTGTAACACTTTTTCGGCCGCCGCCGCTGCACTGGTGAATGCCAAAAGGGCAACCAGTCCCCAGATAGTCGTTCTCAATCCAAGGAAAAAACGCAGACCTGCCATTAACGAGTCCTCCTGCGTGAGTACTTGTGATCGGGTCTTGCCTGTTGGGAAGTGCTGACCACTTCGCCCGCGATAACGGGCCAGCTTGTCATAGGAGAGCGTCTGCGATTCTGTGCGATGTGTAGTTGGGTGTCAAGCGAATTTTGGCTCCGCTTGTGTCAGAGCCCTGCAGTAAAGAGTCGGTCGACTGACCTTCATGCAATCTGCAATGACGAAAGCCTCCGATAATTGGAGGCCGGTTGAGTTGGGATGCGTCCAGGTTTATGGCGTGATCTCCCAGATGACGCCGCAGCCGAATCCCGGGCAGCCATCCCCTGCTCCGCCCACGGTAGCTGTGCCGTAAAGGTTGCCGTTGGCGTCCAAAACCACGCTGCCAAAGACTTGGCCGCCGTCCGCGGTTCCATGGAAGTCGTGCAGCGAAGTGTAGGTCCAACCGCCCCCCGACGGCGTCAGCTTGAAGACGTTGCCATCGCCGAAATCGCCGTCCAATACCGTGGTTCCGTAGAGGTTGCCGGAGGAGTCCATGACCAGGCTGGCCGTCGGCCCATAAAGCAGCCAATCGGCGGTGCCGTGGTAAGGCAGGCTATACAACAAATGGAAGCTCCAGCTGCCCCCGCCCGACGGCGTCAGTTCGAACACCGTGCCGCCATTATTGGCGCCGCCAAGATTCGTTGTCCCATAGAGATTGCCGGCATTGTCAAAGATCAGGCCTCCGTAGGGAGCAGACCCTTCCGAGCCGCCCTGCAGGCTGTAAAGTGTGGTCTTCGTCCAGCCGGATCCGTTCGGACTTAGCTCGTAGACCGTACCCCCGCCAGCGGTGCCCCCGCTAACGGTGGTGCCGTAGAGGTTCCCCGCGTGGTCGAAGATGACTCCGGCTTCAGGACCTTCGCCATCGGCCCCGCCGCCAAAGAAATACAGAGGGGTTGCCACACCGCTGGCTGTGAGTTGGTAGACCGCGCCATAGCAACAGGGAATGGTGCCGTACAGGTTGCCCGCCTGATCGAAGGTGAGTTCGCCTAGTCCGGGGCAGCTGCCCAGGATCAGAAAGCCGGGCTGGTGAGGAGGGCGCGGACCCATGCCGCTGGTGATTCCGTTGCAGATCGCCTCGACTCCACCGAAGGAATACATGATATTTTCCTGCCACGGACACAGCGCTGTAGTGCAAGCGGTAGCGCCCGGGTGCAAACTGTAGGCTGCTCCGCAACCCGGCCCTTCGCAGAACTGCGCGCCACCGGCATTGGTGGTTCCATACAACAGCCCGTTGGGGCCGAAGACCGGCCTGGAGATCGGGATTGCTCCGTCATCCGGTCCGCGAAACTTCCACAGTGGCGTCAGAGTCCAGCCGTCACCCTGCGACGTAAGCCGGAAAACCGTGCCGCATCCTTGCTCTTGGCAGTCAAAGCCGCTCTGGCCGCCGCTGGACGTGCTTCCATAGAGTCGGCCTCGGGCGTCGATGCTCAGCCCGGCTTGCGGGAAGGCGCCGTCCGCGCCGCTGAAGCTGTGGATCACCGTGAACGTTTGCGCGTGCCCCGGCGACGCCAGCACGAATAACGCAGCCAGCGTCGCCAAACATAAGTTCACGCAGCAAAAGATCTTTTTTAGGGTTAGATACAACATGGAACAGTCTCCTTGTGGCGCGAGGTCAAAGGCGGTTAAAGGGTTAGGTGCGCCAGGAACATGCGATGCTCCGCAGAGGACCGCCTGACAATGCGTCCGGATTCTGTGGCAGTTGCAAGTCAGTGTCAAGTTAATTGACTGCTTCTTTTGTCGGAATCCTGTGGCAGAGACTACGATGAATACTGGCGGATGGACCAGCTGGCCAAACTTCGCGCCATGCGATCCAACTTTACGGAACTTTACGTTTCTGCCGGATGAAATATAGGTGGAAACGAGATCAGGTTCACCATCACCCCCACCAGCGCCCTTCGGCTTACTTCAGAGGCGCTTGTCGGGGACCCCGGTACCGATGAGGTGATGTTGCTGACCGATTTAACGGACGAGCAGCTGCTTGGGCAGGCGCTCACGGGAAATGAAGACGCGTTCGCCGCTCTATACCGCAGACGGCAAGGGCCGATCTTTCGCTTTGCCCTGCACATGAGCGGCTCCGTGCATGTCGCCGAAGAGGTAACCCAAGAAGTTTTCCTCTTCCTGGTGCAGCGGGGACGGGACTTCGATCCGGAACGCGGATCGCTGGGTGCCTATCTGTTCGGCGTGGCAAGAAATTACGTTCGCCGTGCGCTGGAACGAAGTTATCCCGAGCAGGTATTGGGCAGCCCGGTGGAAGACGAAGCGGCGTCGTTGATGGTGGAGTGCGATCCAACCGAAGGCATCGCCCGCCGCCAGACATCGAGCGCGGTGTGGAAAGCGGTGCTGAGTTTGCCGGAGCATTATCGCGAGGTGGTTGTCTTGTGCGACTTACACGAGCTGAGCTATGCGGATGCGGCCCAGGCCGCCGGGTGTGCCATCGGCACTATCCGCTCGCGGCTCCATCGGGCGCACGAGATGCTGAGCAGGAAGCTGCAGCACTCGCCGGCGGTAGCGCCGGGGATCTCTAAGGTTGCGGCGAGGTGCGTATCATGACATGCCGTGAATTCAAACATAGCGCCGAAGCTCTTACTTTGCAGGAGCTGTCGCAGGCGCAGAACGAAGACGAACGAATTCTGAGTCATGCGCAGCAGTGCGAAAGCTGTGGTAGCTGGCTGGGAGAACAGCGCTTGCTGGCCGCTTCGCTCGGGACGCTGCAGGCGCGGACCGCCGGTCTGGGAGCCGGCGGAGATGTGGAGCAGAGGGTGCTGCGGGCCTTCCGGCAAAGCCGGGAGCTGGCTTCGCCCTCTGCCGATTTCCAAGCGGCAGTTGGGCTGCTCGCGAGGGGCAAAAAGCGCACAGCGGAGAGCGATGAGCGGCGACCACGGAAGGCGGCCGGCTCGCTGCCGTTCGCTATTCGGCTGAGCCACTGGTTCGAGATCGGCGCCTACGTCGCCGTCGCAGCGGCGGTGATGGTGGGAATGTTCCTGGGGATCCGCTTGCTCGAACATCGTTCCAGCAGGGAGCCGGTGCAAGCCAAGGCGACGTCCGCGGTCACGCAGCCAGCCGTGCAGAGGCCGGTCGTGGCTGCTCAGACGAAGTCTCCGAAGTTAACGCCGGTTGCCGCGAGTAAGAGCGCGACTTTCGAGGGGCACAATGCAGCGCAGCCTGCAGCTGCGCAGAAGCGGACGACGGCAGCACCGCAGTCTGCCGCGGCGGATGATTCACAAGCTGACAATGACGCCGGCTATACCGCGTTGATGATCTGCGATCCGCTGAGTTGTTCGTCCGACTCGCAGGTGGTGCGTATGGAGTTGCCGGCACAGCCCGGCCAAAGTGTTCAAACCGCAGACTTGGTAGTTGGGTATGACGGGACTGTGCGCGCAGTCCGCATCGTGAATTGAAGTTGAGCTTCCAAGCTGTACAACCGAATTCGTGAGCGAGGTTGAGACATGAGGGCGATGAAGTTGGTAGTTCGGAGTGCTGCTTCCAAGGTGTTGTTAGCGATGTTGCTGATGGCCGGGCTGTCGCTGTTGGTATCGGCGCAGGAGCCTGGACCGCCTCCTCCTCCGCCACCGCCGGGCGGAATGACGGAATTCACCATGCAAGGCCCAGGCGGAGGCATGGGTGGTGGCGCGTTCTTCCATGAGGAAGTCGGGCTGGGCGACAAGCTGGTGACGGGCGCGCCCATGACCGCGACCATCACCGTCACCCATGACCAGACGCTGTCGGACGGCAACACCATTCACACCGAGAACCAGAGCACGGAGTATCGCGATTCGTCGGGCCGCGTCCGCAAGGAAGTGCCCTTCAAGCTGATGACTCCGGCGACCGGCGCAACCGAAGGAACCATGATCGTGATCATGGATCCGGTGGCGGGCAAGCGCTACATCCTGAATCCGCAGAAGAAGACGGCGCACGAGATGCCGTTGCATCCGCCCAGGCCGCAGCCCGTTGATACGGCGGGCGCCGCGCCGCTGCCCAAGCCTTTCGGAGAGAACGTTGCGAGCGAGTCGCTGGGGACGAAGACCATCCTCGGGTTGCCGGCGACGGGCACGCGCGTGACCCGCACCATTCCCGCCGGCCAGATCGGCAATAGCAAGGCGATCTCGGTTGTGACCGAGCGCTGGGTTTCGACCGATCTGCAGATTCCGCTCTCGACCACGCACACCGATCCGATGATGGGCAACATGACCACCACGGTTACCAGCGTCACGCGTGGCGAGCCGGATGCGTCGCTGTTCCAGGTGCCATCGGATTACAAGATCGAAGCCGGCAAGCACGGCGACATGCTTTATATGACAGCGAAACCCTGACCCAATAACCCCCTCGTCAGCAGCGGAGGCCGGTGCATAGGCCTCCGCTTTTTGCTGCGCAGGTAATGCGGGCCTTCAGGCCCGGTAGGGTGGAGCACGCCTTTCAGGCGTGCAGAAACGCACAGCACAGGCGGCGCGCTTTAGCGCCTGAGGTAATGTCTGGGTTACCTCAGCGGCTAAAGCCGAATTGCTTGCCCGCTTCAACTGCACCGCTGAAGCGGTGCTCCACCCATTCGCGGACTGCGAGCAGTGGCTCCTATTAGAGATTCTTCCCACTTCGCAACCCGTCCCAATTCGATGTCGCCAATCACGCCTCGACGTGACCCAACGCACTGCCCCAGTGGTAGCCGGCATGAAATCTTAGAGCAGCGAAGGACTGATCGGTGCCGCGGGAGAGTGACTATCTCTCGCTCCTCTCAGCCGGGGAAGGCGCTGGTAGTCCTGCGGCCCACCTCATGACGCGAAAAGCAGCGCGTGATGAGGATCCCGGCTCATACCCCACCGCACGAAAAAGCGCGCTGGGGCCCCCGGCTGCGTGCTGGTCTCTCGCCCAGAAAGGAGCGCCAGACACATGGCAACTGCGCAAATCTCGCAGGAAAGCGCCGAACAGGCGTTCATCGACCAAGTTATAGCCAAACAAAGCGGAAGGCCGGGAGAGTTGCTCGGCGTCCTGGAAGCGGTACAGGAGCACAATCCCCACAAGTACCTCTCGCCGGAGACGCTGCGCTATGTCGCTACCAAGCTGGACATCCCGCTGTCGCGGCTGTTCAGTGTTGCGACCTTCTATGCGCTGTTCAACCTGGAGCCGCAGGGGGACAACACGATCTGCATCTGTCGCGGCACGGCCTGCCACACGCGCAACTCGCGCGCCCTGCTGGAGAGCCTGCGTCTGGAGCTTGGCCTGGGAATTGACGAGGAAGAAGGGTCGGAGGCCGACAAGATGACCCTGACCACCGCTGACCAGAAGTTCACGGTACGCACCGTGGCCTGCTTCGGACAATGTGCCCTGGCGCCGGTAGTGGAGATCAACCATCGCATCTGCGGACACGTGAATGAGCGGACATTGCAGCGCGAGGTCCGCGCGCTGGAACGGGAGAGTGATTGATGCCCCGCATTGAGGACATTGGTGTATTTAACGCGGTCCGCGAAGCCGGGATGGCGCGACTGGTTCCCTCGGTTCCACGCATCGCAATCGGCATGGGCACCTGCGGACGAGGCAATGGCGCCGAAGGCTTGTATCACGCCTTTGTCGAGGTTCTGGGCGATAGCGGCGCGAATGTTTATCTGGCCAGCGTCGGCTGCTTTGGTGCCTGCTGTGAAGAGCCGCTGGTCAACGTGCACATTCCGGGCCATCCGCTGCTGATCCTGCATCGCGTGCAGGCTCACGATGCCGGCCGCATCCTGCACGACGTCACTGCCGACAGGGTCAATCCGGAACTGGTCTATTGCAAGATCGAGGAGTGGGACCACATCACCGGGACGATCCGTTACGGCCAGGGCTATCCCGAGGTGCCGCGCTGGAACGAAGTTCCGTTCTTCAAGGGTCAGAAGAAGATCGTGCTGCGCAACTGCGGGCTCATCAACCCGGACGATATCGAGGAGTACATCGCCGTCGGGGGCTACCAGGCGCTGTATAAGACGCTGATCGACGGTAAACCCGAGAGCGTGATCGAGCAGGTGAAGTCGGCCAAGCTGCGCGGCCGTGGCGGTGCCGGATTCCTGACCGGCAACAAATGGGAGTTTCTGCGCAAGGCGGTGTCGGATCAGAAATTCATCATCTGCAATGCCGACGAAGGCGATCCCGGTGCCTACATGAATCGCAATGAGATCGAGAGCGATCCTCATGCGTTACTTGAAGGGATGATTATCGGCGGTTACGTGATGGGGGCGACCTCAGGGATCATCTACGTCCGCGCCGAATACCCGCTGGCGGTGCATCGCCTGAACCGTGCTATTGAGCAGGCGCGGGAATACGGATTGCTGGGCAACAACATCCTGGGCCGCGGATTCAACTTCGATATCGAACTGGTGGAAGGCGCGGGCGCGTTTGTTTGCGGTGAAGAGACGGCGCTGATCGCATCGCTCGAAGGAGAAGCGGGTCGTCCCCGCCCGCGGCCGCCATTTCCGGCCCAGAAAGGTCTGTGGGGCAAGCCCAGCAACATCAACAACGTCGAGACCTGGTACAACATCGCGCCCATCATTACCAAGGGCCCGGCGTGGTTCACCGAAACCGGCAGTGCCAAGAGCGCCGGCACCAAGGTCTTCTCACTGGTGGGAAAGATTCACAACAGCGGCCTGGTCGAGATGCCGATGGGCACCTCGATCAAGACCTTCATCTACGACATCGGCGGGGGCGGGCCGGACGGGCGCAGCGTTAAAGCGGTGCAAACCGGTGGCCCCTCGGGCGGCTGTATTCCCAGCGAGATGTTCGACACCCCGGTGGACTATGAAAGCCTGGCGCAGTTGGGTTCCATCATGGGCTCGGGTGGCATGGTGGTGATGGATGAAGACAACTGCATGGTCGATGTGGCCCGCTACTTCGTGGAGTTCACCAATTCCGAGTCGTGCGGCAAATGCATTCCCTGCCGGGTTGGCCTGAACAAGTGCCTGCGCATCCTGAACCGCATTACCGATGGCGCCGGGCGCAGGGATCACTTGGAGCGGCTCGACGAACTGAGCCGCTATATCCGCGACTGCTCGCTGTGCGGCCTGGGCCAGACCGCGCCCAATCCGGTGTTGACCACGATGCGGCACTTCCGCCAGGAGTTCGAAGACCACATCGTCTCCCATCGTTGCGTGGCCGGCATCTGCACCGAGCTGGCGCTGGCGCCCTGCGAAAACAGCTGTCCTCTGCACATGAACATTCCGCGCTTCCTGGAGCTTTACAAGGAAGGGCAGGTCGACGACGCACTGGAGTCGATCATCATGGACAACCCGCTGCCCTGCTCGACCGGCCGGGTCTGCCAGCATCCTTGCGATCATCGCTGCCGCCGGCAGACGGTCGACGAATCGGTCAACATGCGCGAGGTGCACCGCTTCATCGCCGACTCCATCCTGCTGAGCGAGCACTTTGAAGAGGCAGTGCGGCGGGTGCTGGCGCGCAAGCTGGAGTCAACCGGACGCAAGGTTGCGGTAGCCGGGGCGGGCCCGGCTGGACTGACCGCAGCCTTCTATCTGGCGCTCTTTGGGCATGACGTAACCGTATTCGATCCGCTGCCGGAAGCGGGAGGCATGTTGCGTTTCGCACTGCCCGAATATCGTCTGCCGAAGCCGGTGTTGGCGCGCGAACTGGAACTGATCGAGCGGCTGGGAGTGAAGTTTGTTTTCAATACCCGCATCGGCTTCGACATTCCGCTGAATGATCTGGACGAGCGTTTCGATGCGGTATGTCTGGCGATTGGAACCTGGAAGGAATCGTGGGTCTATTTGCCGGGCACCGAACTGAAGGGAGTCTTCCCGGCGCTGCCCTTCCTGGAGTCCATCTCCAAGGGCGAAGCGGTAGATCTGGGACGCAAGGTAGTGGTGATCGGCGGCGGCAACGCTGCCATCGATTCGGCGCGCACTGCGCAGCGGCTGGGGGCGGATGTCACCGTCGTCTATCGCCGCGAGCGCAAGGACATGCCTGCGATCGAAGAGGAGACCGCGGCTTGCGAAGAAGAGGGCGCGAAGATCGTCTTCCTGTCGGCGCCGCATCGCATCATGGGCGATGCCAAGGGCAACGTCCGCGCTTTGGAAGTGGTGAAGACCCGGCTGGGCGAGTACGACCGCTCGGGACGGCGCAAGCCAATCCTTACCGACGAGGTACAGCGCCTGGAATGCGATTCCGTGATCCTGGCGGTGGGCGAGACGGTTGATCTCGATTTCGCCAAGGCGTCAGGGCTGGAGATCAAAGAGAACGGGACGGTCGTAGTCAATCACTTTACGCTGGAGACCAGCCGTCCGCGCTTCTTTGCCGGTGGCGATCTGGTGACGGGCGCCTCCAACGTCTCCAATGCCATGGCGTACGGCAAGCAGGCGGCGCAGTCGATGGACGAGCAGTTGATGGACAGCAAGCGCTGGGACAAGCTCTTCCGGCCGATGACCTACAGTCAGTTGCCGCCGAAGGAGCCGAACGAGAGCCGTCGTCACCGCTCGCGGGTGATGCCGGCGCACCAGCGTGCCAGTTCGTTTGAGGAGATTGACCTTGGGCTCTCGGCGGAGGAGACCCACGAGGAGTGTTGCCGCTGCCTGCGCTGCGACGCCACGGCTGCGGCGGCGCGATAGGGAAGGATGGGTTGGTGGAATTGTCAGTTGTCGTGAAGAGTGCCGCGAGCAACAGGAGTGGTTCGTATCAGGGCACGTCTTTAGACGTGCCGTAACGCCGCCGATGGAGTGTCGGGCTTTAGCCCCTGCATACGGTCGCAGGGGCTAAAGCCCAGAACTAAGACTCGTCGCTATCGGCACGACTAAAGTCGTGCCCTGTTACAAAGCCGTCGTCGGATGAGATGACGGGCCACGCGCCGCGTTATACGGCGTTTCACTGAAAAGGGAGTTTTACCTTGCCGCAAAAGAAAATCTCGCTGCGTATCGATGGCGAACTGGTGAACGCGGGGGAGGGGCAGACCATCCTCGAAGCCGCGCGCGCCAGCGGAAAGTCCATCCCTACGCTCTGCTTCCTGGAAGGCCTGACTCCGGTGGGCGCCTGCCGGCTGTGTATGGTCGAGCTGGCCGGCGTCGACCGGCTGTTTCCCGCCTGCACCACGCCGGTCCAGGATGGCATGTCGGTCATCATCAACTCGCCCCGGCTGACGCGCTATCGCCGCATGACCATTGAGTTGCTGCTGGTAGAGCGCAATCACACGTGCGCGGTCTGCGTCTCCAACGGCCATTGCGAGTTGCAGGACATGGCGTACGCGATGGGCATCACCACGGTGCGCTTCGCCTACAATTTCCCGCGGCTGCCGGTGGATGTCTCCCATCCCCGCTTCGTGCTCGACCACAATCGCTGCATCCTGTGCACCCGCTGCGTGCGCACCTGCGCCCAGATTGAGGGCGCGCACGTGTGGGCGATGATCGCGCGCGGCATTAACGCCCGCATCGTCCCCGACCTAAATCAGAAGTGGGGTCAGGCTGAGACCTGTACCAATTGCGGCAAGTGCGTGCAGGCCTGTCCCACCGGCGCGCTGGCCGAGAAGGGCAAAGCGGTGGAGGAGATGACGCGTTCGACGACCGCGATTACCTCCATCGCCCGTCACCGCTCGCGCCGCGGCGAAGGAGTTCCGGTATGAAGAAGCTGAAGCTCGCTACCGTCTGGCTGGACGGCTGCTCCGGTTGCCACATGTCGCTGCTCGACCTGGACGGCGCGCTGATTCCCATCGTGCGCAAGGTCGACATCGTTTACGGGCCGCTGGTGGACGCGCAGGAGTTCCCTGAGGACGTCGACGTCACCCTGGTGGAAGGCGCCATCAGCACGCAAGAGGATGTGGAGCGGCTGCGGGAGATTCGCGCCCGCAGCAAGATGCTGGTCTCGCTGGGCGACTGCGCGGTTACCGGCAATGTGGCGGGGCTGCGCAATGTCGTCCCGGTCAACAAGCTGCTGCAGCGGATCTACGTGGAAGGGGCGGACGCCAATCCCTGTGTTCCGCACGAACGATTGCCGCAATTGGCAAAGCAGGCGCGTCCGGCGCAGGATTTCGTGAAGGTTGACGTCTGTTTGCCGGGCTGCCCCCCGCAGAACAAAGTGATTGCCGGCTTGCTCAACAACCTGCTCGAAGGCCGCAAGCCCGAGACCGGGCAGAAAATCAAGTTCGGGTAAGGATTAACCACAGAGACACAGAGACACAGAGAAGAGAAGAAAGAAGAACAGAAAGCGAAAGCCGAAAAGCGAAATTAACTCTGTGTCTCTGTGGTTAAAGGGTTTTCAAGGAGCGGCGATGAAGACGATCAAGATTGAACCGGTAAGCCGCATCGAAGGCCACGCCAAGATCACCATCAAGCTGGACGACGATGGCAAAGTGACCGACACGAATTTCCAGGTCACGCAGGTCCGCGGCTTCGAGAAGTTTACGGAGGGCCGGCCATTCTACGAGATGCCGGGCATTACCTCACGCATCTGCGGCATCTGCCCTATCAGCCACCAGCTCGCCGCCTCCAAGGCCTGCGACGCGATCATGGCCGTGCGCATTCCGCGCGCTGCGCAGTTGCTGCGCGAGATCATTCACTGCGCTCAAGTCGTGCAGTCGCACGCGCTCAGCTTCTTCTATCTCTCTGCGCCCGATCTTCTGCTGGGTATGGACAGCGATCCAGCTACGCGCAATGTCGCCGGTCTGATCGAAGCCAATCCGGAGCTGGCGCGGGCCGGCATCGAGCTGCGCAAGTTTGGTCTGATGGTGATTGAAGGGCTGGCGGAAGAACGCGTCCATCCCTCGTGGATCGTGCCCGGCGGGGTGAAGACGCCGATGACGCAGCAGGCGCGCGATCGTTTCTTTGCCGCAATTCCTCCGGCGCTGGCGACGGCCGAAAAGACGCTCGGCATTTTGAAGGGCCTGCTCGACTCATTCCAGGAGGAGATCGAAAACTTCGGATCGGCACCGACCATGTATGCCGGGTTGGTCGATGAGGCCGGTAACATCCAGCTCTACGATGGCAAGCTGCGCCTGCGCTGGCCGGATTCCGGTATTGTGCACGAGGGGATCGCGGCCGAGGACTATCACCGCTTCATCGGCGAAGCCACCATCAGCGATTCGTACCTCAAGGCGCCATACTACAAGCCGCAAGGCTGGCCGGAAGGCATCTACCGGGTGGGGCCGCTGGGCCGCATCAACGTCGCCGAAAAAATGGGCACGCCGCGCGCCGACGCCGAGCTGCACGAATTTCGCGAGCGCTTTGGGCGCGTGCCGCACAGCTCGTTTCTCTATCACTACGCGCGGCTCATCGAAGTGATCTACGCGCTGGAAGCAATGCAGCTCCTGCTGCAGGAGCCGGACGCCCTCGATACACACGTTCGCGCCGAAGCCGGCGTCAATGCGCGGGAAGGTGTGGGCATGATCGAGGCGCCGCGCGGCACCCTGATCCACCACTACAAGGTCGACGACAACGGCGCTATCACCTGGGCGAACCTGATCGTCGCCACCGGCCACAACAATCGCGCCATCAGCAATGGCGTGCGCCAGGTGAGCGAGCACTTCATCAACGGCAACAAGCTGGAAGAAGGAATGCTGAACCGCGTCTCGGCACTGGTGCGAGCGTACGATCCTTGCTTGAGCTGCTCGACCCATGCCCTGGGCGTACCGGCACTCGACATCTCGCTAGTTGATGCCAACGGGGTGTTGCTGGACCGGCTGCGCAATTAGCAGAAAATCATAGCGATTTTGATTTCCGTCCAGGCGTGCACGGGTAGAGCGGCGCGTCGGTCGGCCCTTTCTAGAAGGGAGTCGGCTTCACAGGTTGCTGAAAAACTCGTTCCGCGCGCGCTTTGTAACAGGGCACGACTTCAGTCGTGCCGATTAGCCGTTCATTATTCTCGTCCCGAGCGGGCTTCAGCCCGCGAGGGATCTGCTTTTCCCGATTTTTTCAGCAGCCTCTTCAGCCGGCGGCACAGCTATTGTCGGCTAAAGCCGACTCTTCTCCACAAGTGGTGCCTGGACGCGGACCTGAAGGTCCGCTCTACCCATCACGCGCAGCGCTGAGCGCTTTAATCAGCGTAGTGCCGCCGGCTGAAGCCGGCTCGGGGAAAATACGGGGCGTCTATCGGCACGACCAAGGTCGTGCCCTGATACGAAGTGATTCAGGTGAATCCCGGTGCGCTAATGGGAACTGGACGGGTGATCCAGGCCGCCGGCCAGCAGCAGGTTGCCGGTCTTGATGTCAAACACTCGGAAGCCGGTGCTAAAGGTCAGGAACGTGCCGCGCGGAGAGTGCTGCGAAGGCAAGCCGTAGTAGTTGACGATTCCGCTGAACTCGACGTAACACACCAGCATGCTGCTGGGCAGGATGTTGATCCGCTGCAGGATCGCGCCGATATCGCCGCCATTGGTGTCGCAATCGAGGCGAGTGATTTTCACGGCAGACGGCTTGTTGGTGCCAAAGGCTCCGGGGGTACTCAAAAGGTATTGCCGCAGTTCATCCTTGGTGAAAGCCGGGGTTTGGCCGGGCCGCGTGGGACGCATTCCCGGAGCTCCGGTTGGCTGCTGCACTGGAATTTCGGGATAAGTTACCGGCTCCTTCGGAATCGGCGGCGGAGCGGGATTGCGGCTGGGCAATGCAGCCAACGCCACATGCCGTGGAGCTTGCACCGCAAGGAAAATTCCCAGGCCAATCACCAAGGCAAACAGTCCGGCATCACGCAGCCATTGTTTTCGCATTCCTATCGTTCTTTCTCGACCGCAGTTCTAGTGCCCATATCCGAAAAGCGCAACTGTCTCTGAGCCCGATCCACCACCACCGCTGTCGGTCACTGTTAAGGTCGCATCCGCCCGGCCCGCAACCGAGGGCGTGAACGTGATGGTGATGTCGCAAGTCGCCTGGGGCGCCAGGGCCGCATGGCAACCCGTGCTGTTCTTGACGAAGTCAGCACTCTTCGGCCCGCTGATGCTGATGTTGCTGATCTGCATGCTGCTGGTGCTGTTGTTGGTCATGGTGACGGTCTGCGAGCCGGCTGAGGAGTGCAGCGGCAGGTTGCCGAAGTTCAGTATTCCGGGAAACAGCGTGGTGATCTGGCAGCAGAAGGTGTGAAAGGTGCCGCCGTTAGCCGCCACGGGTTGCGAGGGCCAGCCGATCCACGATCCCAGGGGCGGGTTGTCGAAACTCGCCGTGCCGTCAACTTTCTCGAAATTGAGGTGATCGGGCCCGGGCGCATTCTGATAGTAGTTGTTGATAAACAGGGCGCCGTCGGCGAAAGCGCCGTTGGTGCCGACCAGCGTCTGGCCATAGGCTGCGCTGCCAAAGGAGGTGCCGCCTGGTATCCAGAGTTGCTCAACACAGGGACTGGCCTCGGCGCAAGGCTGGAGATTGGTATTGCGATTTTCAATGTTGACCAGGAACGTGGGCGCCGAGCCGGAGCTGAAGACGTTCAGCAAGCGGAGGTTGACGTAGTTGCCGAAGTCCTGCTCCGGTATCGGAGCCAGACATCTCACCGCAAGCGCGCCGTTGGTGAATTCCGCGAGGAAATAGAAGTTTCCGCCCTGGCCACACTGGTCAAAATTGACGCCTCCCTGGATGACGTAGCCGGCCTCGACAAACGCGTTGGTGGGACCGGCATTGAGGGCAACTGAATTCTTGAGAAATCCTCCAGCAACGTCACCCGACAAATTGGTAGCGGTTCCTCCTGAGAGACCACTGGCCGCAGGCAGATAAACGCTGGTCTGGAAACCCAGGATAGGATCGCCTCCGGGCGTGCCGCCAAAGAAAGTGGCTGCTGCAGTGCAGGTTTGGTTGATGCAGGAATATCCCAGACGCTGCGCCGACCGGCGCTGGCATGAGTCGCACCCGAACAGGCCCAGAAGCAAAGCGATCTCCACAGCCAGAATGGCGTAGCCGATTCGCCGAAGGATTGGCCTGACGGAATATGCGGTGGCGCGCTCGGATGGTGCGGATGACCCTGGGGTCTCGAGGTTCACAATGGATCACCGGTGCTCGCGAGCGAATTCTACAATCCGCGGTGTGGGTTAACAATGGTTATTAATTTCGCGGTCGCCAGGTGGTCACCTCTCAGCGGCGGCCTCTTCACATTTTGTGCGACCGACTGCTTGCGTGCCGCGTCCCACAATCGGGGGGTAGACGGCGTTCTACAACCTGCTAACATATTGGGGAGTGCCCGCATCCGCGGTGCGAGAGCGGGACACGAAAGGAAATCGAGCGCAATGCGATGGATGCTACGTTCCAAGATCCACCAGGCCACAGTTACTGAAGCCGACTTGAAGTACGTCGGTAGTATCACCATCGACGAAGAGCTGATGGACATGGTTGGACTGCTACCCGGTGAGCGCGTGCTGGTGGTCAGCAACACCAGCGGCGCACGGCTTGAGACCTACACCATTCCCGGCCCACGCGGCTCCGGCGCTATCTGCATGAACGGTGCGGCCGCTCACCTCATCAACAAGGGCGACGAAGTCATCATCATGGGCTTCGAGCTCACCGACAAGCCGGTGGAGTCGAAGCAGATTGTGCTGGGACCGCACAACGAGTTTGTGCGCTGGTTGACAGAGACGCCCGACACCTGTCTGGCGGAACTGCTGGCGCAGGCCTAGGAATCCGGGATCCGGCCGGCTCCGTGAATCAGATCGAGGGCTCACGGTCGGCCAGAAAATCGGAAGTAGGACTTCAATAGCGTTGACCTCTCCCGTTCCGGCAGCGATTGTTGCCAGCTGTAGATCTGGTGCTCCGATTCTCGCAGAAGGCGAAGAAACTCGCCGTCGCCGATGCGGCGCCGAGCCAGCAACGCGCGACTCTTCTGTCGCATGCTTCGCCGGTTTTGTAATGCCTCGGCCACGCCACGAAGCCAGGCGCGACGGTGGCCGCGCTTTACCGCGAACATAAACCACAAAAGCTGGTAGACAAGAATTCGCGGCAGCAACCGCAAAAATATCGGCCGCGGATAATCCTTGAGCAACAGATAAAGTTGGTTTCGCGTGAGGTATTCGACCACACGCGGATGCAGCGGCTCGCCCAGCGTCGCGCTTCCGACGTGATAGGCGACCGCGTCCGGCAAATAGAGCCCGCTATATCCCACCAGTTGCACCCGTAGCGCGAGATCAAGATCGTCGAGGTAGGCAAAGAATTCGGAATCCAGTCCACCGCATTCCTGGAAAGCGTCCCGCCGATAGAGCACTGCAGCGCCGCAGCCTGCCAGCACCGGCATAGCTTGATCGAACTGCTGCCGGTCAGGATCAAGGTGCCCCAGACGATAGGCGCCCCCGGCCATCAGCATGGCATCACCGGCTCCATCGAGACGATCCCGCTCGGTGGCACGCAGCAGCTTGCCGGTGGCGAAGCCGAGCTTCGCATCCTGATCCAGAGCCGCCACTAGCTTGGCGAGGTAATCGGCAGCCAGTTCGACGTCGTTGTTGAGCAGCAGAATGTAGCGCGACTTCGATATCGCAGCCGCGCGATTGATGGAGCCAGTGGTGCCTTCATTCGCCGGCAGTTCAATACGCCGCGTATTGGGCGGCAGTGGATCGGGAAGAATCTCGCCTGGCCGAGCTTCGTTCTCGATCACCACGATCTCCCAGTCGGACGCGGGAAGAGTCTGCTTCTGGATGAAATGAATGCAGCGCGCGGTCAGGTCGGGGCGATGCAGTGACGGAATGGCGATGGCGACGGTCTTCACGCTCTCACGAGAAAGTACAGCCCCGGGGTAGAACGAATTTCACATTGCTGGCTCACCGCCGGAACGGCCAAAGGCCTTTGTTCTTCGAGTCCAGCTCATTGATCGCCAGCACTCGCAGCCAGCCCGATTCCGAAAGCTCCAGCTCATTGGATATCTGAAGACCAACCTCGCGAACGATCGTACGCACCATGTCTGGGGAATTGAAATTCAGGTAGCCGCGAACACGTTCCGGCGTCTTGCGGTACATCGCCGCGTGCTCGCGAAACAGCGCAATCGTCTGCTCGCCAATCATGCAGGCATCGAAGAAAAATTTGCCGCCGGGCTTAAGTAGCCTCTTTACCGAAGTGAGGTAATTGAAAATGTCATAGGGATTGAAATGAATGAAGACGTGTAAGGCATACCCGAAGTCATAGCTGGCCGCCGGAAGGTAGTCGAGATAGTCGGATTCGATTTTGTAAAAGGCGACATTGGTATGCTGCGCGCAAGTGGCGCGCGCCTTCTTCAGGAAGGCGGCGCTGATGTCATTGCAATCCAGAAACTGGCACTGAGCGGCGAGGATTCGGGCGACGGTGCCTTCGCCGCTTCCGATTTCGAATCCCCGGCTCTGCTTGGTGATGGAGCACAGCCGCGCAATTTCGCCGGCGTGATAGCGGCGGTCGCGCTCAAATTCCTCGGGCGTATCGTGACCCGCCAGCGCGAGCAACGCTTGCTCCTCACTCTGGATCTCCCACGCATTCTTGACTACATCCATGGAGATCTCCTTCGTCCACAGGTTGACTACTTCGGCAATTCTAATGAAATCTGTCGGTCGCCTTGCGCCATTCCGCTTTGAGAACCGCGCGCGGCAGCCGTTTGGAAAGCAGAAAGCAGTTCCTCGTCGGTGTTGAACAGGAGGTCGGAGTCATCGGCCTGGTCGGGCAGGCCGCCCACCGCCGAAATGATCGCTGGCCGCTGCAGCAGCCGGGTGCGAGCTAACACGCCGGAAGACCAGATCTCGGAATAGGGAAGCACCACCCAGTCGGCGGCCGTGACCCAGGTGTCGAAGTCTTCGTTGCTTACGAACGAGTCTCTCAGATGCACGCCTGGCATGGTCGCGGCCATTTGCCGCAGCTCCGCCAGATACTTCAGATTCTCGATGTCCGGCACACGCGGCGAGCCCACAATGAAGAGTTGCGCCTCACCCAGGCCAGCTCGCTCAAATGCCTCTGCCGCGCGATGAAATCCCTTGTGGCGCTGAATAAAGCCGACGCAGAGAAAAACCAGGTTGCCCTTCCCAATTCCTAGCTTTGCGCGGGCGCTCTCCCGCGTGTGATCGGAAAATTTCTGAAAGACATCGTGATGGCTTCGGATCTCGACGCGAGACGCCGGCAAGCTTATCTTGTAGTGCTGCTGGAAGTGGTCGAGCTCGGCGCGAGTGTGCACGATAATCTTCGGAGCCAGCTTCCATTTCCACTTGTACAGCCAGCCCTGCTTGCCCGGGATGTAAGGAATTTCGTGGGCAACGACTTCCAGCTTGCGGCAGCGCAGGAACAGCAGCACGAAGCAAAGCGTGGTCTGCAGGGTTTCCCAGCGGCGCTCGCGCTGGAAAAGATGGCGATAGAAGAAGGCCCAGTGATACTGCAGGATCACCCGGTCGTAGTAGGGCAGAATTCGAAACAGCCGCAGCAGCTTCTTGCCGCCGTGCAGATCCCAGGCAAAATCCACGTTGCCCTGAAGGTCGGGAGAGACGATGTCGACCACGTGTCCCTGCGCGCGCAACTGGGCGACGCTCTGCTCCGCATAGGCTCCGATGCCGCAGCGCTTGGGGGGATAGGTTGAGACCATCAGGTAACGCAAGATCACTCCATACTACTGCTTCTCAAATGCCAGACACGCTCCAAACGAACCGCTGGGGTCCGGCGAAAGACGAATCATTCCCAGGCTGAGCAGAATGCTGATATCAGGATACTGATCATGCCAGCCATTTTTGTACCAGGTATCGTTCCAGCTATCGCCGTGGATAAATTCGCTGAACGACTGCTGAAATTGTTCCACGAACTCCGGCGGCGGCGAAACCATGTACAACTGTTCGATGAGCTTCAGCTCCGGACGAAACAACCGGTTTTCGAGAGCCGCGGCATCATACCGCCGCTCGAAGCCGGCATAGTAGAACGTCGACTGATTTTCGATGTAAGCCGGCGCGGTGGGAACGGTGACCACGAGCCGTCCTCCGGCGCATAGAACGCGGGCAAACTCCGCCATGGAGCGCGAGTCGCCGTCGCCGGGAATGTGCTCGATGGTGGAGACGGCGGTCACGAAATCGATCGAGCGGTCATCGAAGCTCAGCCGCGTCGCGTCTTCCTTCTGCACGAAGAAGCTGTCGCGTTTGCCTAGCCCCAGCGCCTGCATGTAGCTCTTCTGGCGGTCCAGATAGGCGCGGTCCATTTCGGTTGCATAGGTGGTGGCGTGGCAACGCTGATAAAGAAATGTCGGGACGGGAGACGAGCCACTGCCGATATCCACGTAAACGCTGCCGGCGGCCAGTCGTTGATCACCATGTTTCGCAGCGAAGGAGTCCTCAATGTTGCGGAAGATGTCGGTCCGCTGGTTGAGCTTCTTGGAGTGGCGATACAGCATCCACCAATACTGCAGCAGGCCTTCACGAAGCATGAGCGGGCGCTCCTTGCAGAAGATTTCGCACCGCCTGGGCCGCGTCGGCGGCGATTATCGACCAGGCGTAGCGATTAACTGCCAGCTGTCGCGCGTTCGCCCCAAGCCGGGAGCGGCGAGCGGGGTCATTGAGCAGTTCTTCAATCCTGGCGACAAACTGCTCAGTAGGGCAGACGATGCAATCGTCGGACGAAAGCTCAAGTCCGCGAGCGCCTGCGGGAGTGGAGACGACGGGAAGTCCAGCGGCGAAGTAGTCGAGCATCTTGAGGTTGGTGCCTGAGCCAGAGAACATAGGATTCAATGCGATGTCGGCTGCATGGTAAAGGGACAAGCGGCGATCCGCTTCCACGATTCCCAGCCAGATGACGTTTTCCGGAGCGGGGGACGGATGGGAAGCCTGGTAGGAATCGCGAACGCTGCCGGCGATGACGATTCTGCAGTTAGTTAGCCGTGGCGCCACTTCCTTGACCAGGAACGCCGCCGCTTCGGTGTTGGGAGCATAACCGCTGCCGATGAAGATCAGTGCTGGCTGATCCGGCGGCAAGCCGAGCTCCTGCTTTGCCCAGTCGCGCTCGGCTGAGCCGGCGGGCTGAATCTCTTCCACGTCGACACCGTTGGGAACCAGGATGATTTTCTCGCGCTCAATTCCGTAGAGATTGACGAACTGCCGGGCATCGTCGTCGGAGCAGGCAAAGATGAGGTCGGCACTGCGACACAAGTTCTGTTCCAACTCACGAACTTCTTCGACCAGTTTTCTGCCGGCGGCGGTATCGCTCAGGATCTGTCGCTTCACGACATATTCGCAGTTGTGCGCGTCGTAAATCAGCTTTTGGCCAGGGCGGCGCGGCACGTAGGGATGGACCCAGGGATGTGAAATGACGACGACTGCAGCCCGACGCCCGTGTTCTTTCGCCAAGCGCCGAAAGCGCGGCGAATACTTCAGCAGCTTCGGGATGGTTACGTCGATGGTCGTCTTGCCGCCGGTGGCGCGCTGATAGCGGCGATCGTGCGCGAAGTGCGGCTGGGTCAGAGGCGTGACGATTTCGCGGAAGTGAGAGGCCAGCATCTGATCGCGATAGGCCGGTCCCGGCCAGTCATACGCGCCGATGTAGGTGATGTCAAAGTCGAGCTGCGCCAGGTGGCGATAGAGTTCATAGATGCGGACGCGGCCGCCGCCAACCGGCGGGTCGAGAACCTGATTGTCCGCGACCAGCAGTGAAACCGAAGTCTGCTCGGCGTATTGCGTGTCGGATGGCGTTGCAGCGATTTCCTCGTGCGATCCGGCTGCGATGAGTCGTTGCACAACATGATCCCAGGATTGCGATGGAGCGCTCTGGAAGGCGCGCTCTCCCATCTCGCGCGCCAGTTCGCGATTGGTCACGAGAAGACCCATGGCGCCTGCGATCTCGGCCGGATCGGGATTGACCACGAATCCCGTGCGGCCGTGGTTCACCAGCAGGGCAGGCTCGCCTGAATCCTTGCAGACGATTACCGGCTTGTGGCTCAGCATGGCTTCGACGGTGATGTAGCCAAAGTCTTCGTCCTTGGGAACGAAGAGAACGGCCAGCGCATTGGCGTAAAGCCGTCGCATCTGTTCATCCGTAACGAAGCCAAGAAACTGAACCCGAGGATCGCTGCCCGCGAGTTTGCGAAACTCCGGCTCGTCTTCGCCCGCGCCTGCGATCAGCAGGGGAATGTCGTTGGGAAGATGCTGCATGGCGCGAATGGCCAAGTCGACTCGCTTCCAGCGATGCAGGCGGCCAGGCAGCAGGAAGTGCTGTTGTTCCGCGCAATAGTATCCCTGGCTGAAGACAGGCGGGTAAAGCACCTCCGCATCGAATCCGTTGTAGAGCTTCAACCGGCGCGCCGTTTCCTGGCCATTGGTGAAGATCTTGCGCACGCGACGTAGAGCGAGGTTGTCCAGACGCTGGATGGTTTGACGCTGCGACTGCAGTTGCACCAAAGCCTGAGCCGGTAACTTTCCGTACTCGTCGTCAAAGCGGTCGTAGAAGACGCGGATCTGATGAAGCAGCCAGCAGACGTGATTGGGGTGGCGCGCGGCGTAGGTCGGAGCCTTAGTCGAAACCACCAGGTCGTAAGCAGACAGATCCAGATCGTAGGAATCAAGATAGCCGCGCAGAATGGTTTCGAAGCTGGCCTCGCTGATGGGAAGCTGGATCCACTCCGTATCCACGTGACGCTGAAACGCCTGCACCATGCCGAGAAAGTGCCGTTCGGCACCGAAAAGACGCTCGGCATCATGGATGGCGGGAGTGATGATGGCAACTTTCATTGCAGTAGGAGATCCCTTCCGGTTAAGAGAGATCCACGGTTCAGTTTAGAAATGGCCACATGGACGGATCCGCCGGTACCGAAAACCAGCCAAACATGCGATGCAGAAGATAGGTGATGTTGTAAGGAAAAATCGAGACCACTGGACGCCCTCCCCAGGCCCAGGGTAAAGGAATCAGCAGCCAGAGGCCGAAAATCCAGGCCACGAATGTGCTGCTCAAGGTTCGTAGAAACTCTGGATTGAGGAGTAGATAGACGGCTAGCAAGGGGAAGGTCACAATTCCCATTACTCTCGTTTCATCGCCTACCACAGGCAGCATCAGCATCATTAAACAGAGCGAACTCAAGAATGGAATGGCGGCTCTGCCGCGCTCGGCGAACTTGGCAACCGCAATCCACCCGACACCCAGTACAGCCCATAGGGCGTATTGAAAATGGTACCAGAACATGGTGGCATACATTGCACCGTAGCGCCTCATATAGAAGAAACGACCGGAGTTGACGACTACTCCATAGTGACGGAAGACCAGAATCAGAATCAGCTTGCCGATCCCTACTCCCAGAAGAGACATCGCGGCCCAGGTTATAGAGTACCGGGTATTGGCATTGAGAATCCTGGAGAGCACTAACGCGAACAGCAGGGCAGCAAAGGCGACCACACCTTGTTCGGCGTGTTGCATGCCCAAAGCGATGCCCAACAAGAGAGCCAGCAGGCGATGACTGCGCGCAACCAGCAGGAGCATCATGAGCGCCAGGGTGATCGAATCCATTCCAATCCAAAAGTAAGCCGTCACCGACACTGGAATGGCAAAGAACAATACCAGTACAGTGCGGGCATCGCGCTCTTCGAACTGAAAGAAGACATAAGCGAGAAATGAGGCCGTGAAGGCTATAGAGAAAAACAGATGAAAATATAGGAACGACTGCTCATTGTGAATTCGAAAGCGCCAGGCGAGAAATGGTCCCAGCCAATTCCAGAACAGGTAGTGAGCATCAGGGCTGGGGAACGGGTTATGGAATGGGTCGAGCCGCATCCCCTTCCATCCGTCGAAGTTCGGAATGTACCAAACGCCGGTCTTGACGAAGGCTAATGCGAGCAGGGCGGCGATAAGCTTGGTCCGAGACGAGCGATAGACAAAGCGATCAATGGCATCGATGAATCGCATCTGTACTTTTGACTACTAGCGCAGGAACTGCAGTTTGCCAAGCAAATTCCCGCCTCATGCAGACGACTCGTTGGGGGAATCGACCATCGATCGAGGTGGAGTCTGTCGCGATGCTCGCGCCCAGAGCCAAGCAGCCCAGGCGACGATCGCTGTCCAGATCCAGGCTCGAATCCAGTCGGATCTACTCGCCGTGAGGAGGTCCGGAAAAACGCTCAGGATGCTATAAAACGGCGTGTGAATATGGTCGTGCAGCATTTCGACCAATGTGCTCTTGGTGTAGATGTGCCAGAGCGATGGCATTCGCAGATACGGATTGATGGTATAAGCCACCGACAGCAGGCCGCTCCACGCCGTCAGCACGACTGCAATCCAATGGGTTTTTCGTGTCAGAACCAGGCTGGCCGCGGGAACCATGATCATCGCCGCCACTACCAGTAAGCGCGCTGGCGGCGCCCAGCCGCCCGTCCAGTAGCGCGAGCGCGCGACAAAGGGAAGATACCCGAGAACGGGCAGGAACAAGGCCGCGAATCCCCAGCGATCACGCCCCAGCAGGACGATCATGCCGGCGATCACCGCGACGAACATCGGTGCGGTCGGCATGAGCCCCCAGGACTGATCGAACAGCAGCCCGAGCAAGCCGTGGACGGGATTACTGCCGAACTGCGGCGAGATGCGACCCCAGATCAGGTTTCCCGCGTTCGGCATATAGGAATTGAAAAGCTGCTTATCGAGTACAGCGAAGATGCCCAAGCTGACGAGGCTGGGCACGCCGAGAAGGGCCATCTTGCCGACCAGACGCAGCCACTTGCCCCATTCGCAGCGAATTACCCACGCCAGGAGCACAAGAAACAACGGCCCCGCCAGCGCCCAGAAGCGAATGATGAGCCACGGCAGAGCCGCGATGGTGATTCCGGCAAGCAGCAGATAACGATTGCGCGGGCGTTCGCGATAGCGAAAGAACTGCAGGGCGGCCCATAAGATTCCCACCGCGCCTGGCGCCTCAACCAATACTGCCTGCGCGAAGAGGAAAAAGGGTGGGGTAAAGCAGAAGATCGCCGCGGTCAGGAGAGCTTGCAGATTGGAGGCGCCTAGAAGGGCCGATGTTTCAAAGATGGCGGCAGCGCCAAGTCCAGCCAGCAGAGCCATAACCAACAGCGCGCCTTCACGTTTGCCCAGCCGATATGCAGGAGCAATCAGCAAAGGCAGTCCGACATCGTGCCAGAGCATCTGCTGGCCACGAAAGTTCGCGATAACGTGCGGTTCGTGAGGCAGGTACTCAATTCCGTCACGCTGCGTGAACGCGTAAGGATAGCCTCGCATCGTCCCCGGCGATGGCGGCGGAAACTGCTCGATGTGATCGTGATTGCGATAATTGTCGCCAACGTCGAAGTCGTGATCGAAGGCGAGGCTGTGCGCCAGCAGCAGATACGCCGGTTCATCACCCTGAGGCGGACCGCCGAGCCAGACCCAGGGCACGCATCCGGCAAATATCAGGAAGGCAACCGCAAACACATAGAAGGCGCTATGGCGAACTCGTTGCGTTCCCGGCAGATTCCAGGCTGCCCATGCGATACCGAGCGTAAGCCGGAGTAGCAGAAACAACACATAAACGGCGCCGAACAGGCGAAAGCTGAACTCATCCGGCTTAGCGAATACCTTGCCCATCACGAATGGCAGCAGGGTGATCGCCGCATCCATCTTGAGGACGAGAGATAAGCGGTTTTGCCAATGCTCGCGCAGGGCGAACCATGCCATGAGTATTCCAAAGCCGACATTGACCGCGACCGCCCAGAAGAAGACTTGCGAGAGGGCATGGGTCATCGGCGGCACGACATAGTGCCAGCGGCGAAAACCACCACGCAGGAGATACAAATTCAGGAGCGACGTAAGCGCGAACCAGCGAAGGCACAGTTTCCGCGCAGTCAATACGTCACGACGATTTGCCGTTGATTGCCCCGACGACTGCGTTCGCACACAGGCGTCGACCTCTCCCGCCTTATGCACTCCACCTCCGACGTACCTTTCAGACTACCACTGGACGTCAGGATAAAGGCTAGGCAGGTGAATGGTGCGATAGGAGTTCTGATTGGGAATCTGCAATTGCCAGACGACTTGTGGGCTGGAAGTTTGCGTAATCTCCAGCGCGCGCATGCCATCGTTATTCAGGTCCGCGGGCGAGCTCTCGGTGACGTAAACGCTGTTGTTCGGCAGGATGCGCGCCACCCCGCCCCAGAATGAGTAAGGCGACTGATATGACCATTGGCGGGTAGCTGGGTTGGTACTTTCGTTGACATCAAAAACTGTGGCGGCGCTGTAGCAGCCGGGCAGCGGCGGCAGAACCGCTTCGCACTGGATCAGGTTCTGCTGAGCGCGATCCATCGCCGTTATCGAACAGGGCCAGCTCGAAATTTCCAGTGCCGTTGGGAGTGGCGATATTGACGTCATGCTGGGCGGCAAACCAGTCAGTGTCATCGCCACAGCTGATGTTGAAATCTCCCTGATAGCCCAAGCGCCAGAGAACATCGCCGTTGCCCGCGCCATTCGCCTGCTGAATGGCAGAAGAGCCGTTCACGTTGCTGCCTCCGCCTCCGCAGCCGGAGAGGACAAGGAGGGCCAGCAATACCGTTAAACAGACGACACTTAGCCTGAAGACTTGACGGTCAGATTGTGTAGTCTCAATTCCACCCCGCAGAAAAGCGACTGGTCTATTTCAGAAAAATGTGAGCCGGCGTTCCGGTTTTTTCAGGATTTTTGTAACGCTTGGGGATGAATTCTTTACGGGCTGGCGGCTCCTGTCAAGCCTATTGTTGGGCTCGCGACTTCAGCGGGACGGCTGGGTAGAGTTGCCTGGTTGGAGGACGATGCGCTCGAATTCATCCGCGATGCGCCGCCAGGCAGTATCGCCAGCGTATGCTGCCGACTTTGCGTAGCCTCCGGCTGCCATGCGCTGCCGCGACTCGGGATCGTTCAGCAGCTTCACGACGGCGTCGGCGAGCTCTTCGGCGCAGCCAAATGGAACGGTGACTCCGCCTCCGCAACTGGCGATCAGCTCGCGTGAGACCGCGATGTCGGCCGCGATCACTGGCTTCTGGTTTGCCCACGCTTCGATCAGCACCAGGCCGAGAGATTCCACGCGCGAAGGCTGCGCGACGATGGTGGCCGATGCCAGCAGATCGCGCTTCTCGGCTTCGCCGAACGGCGGAAGATTGAGGAGTCTGGGACAATTCTTTCCCGCCGTGGCGATGAAGTCATCGAAGGTCGAGAGACTGGGACCAGCCATGACCAGCCAGGCGTCGGAGCCGCGTGCCCAGGCCAGCTTCATGGCTTCGACCAGCGTCTGCGATCCCTTGTCGAAAGCCTTCATTCCCAGGTGCAGGACGACCGGGCCATCGACGTTATAGCGCTGCCGCAGCAAATTCGGATTGCCGCCGACCGACGAACGCAGATCGATTCCGAAGGGAGTGATCGCCAGCTTCGCAGAGTCGATGCCTAAGCTCTGCAGGCGATCACGCTCGGTTCGCGTCATGCAGAAAACTTTGCGGCAGCGCTGCAGCATGGCGACCTGATGCGCCTGCAGGTAATGCTGCACGACTTCATCGCTGCCGGGTTCGCCAAGATGAGAACAGGGCGTGGCCACGACAGGCAGGTTGCGCTGCTCACCAGCGTGGAGTCCGGCGTACATCACGCTGTTATAGGGCAGCGGCCCGATGTGGAAAAGATCGGCATCCACCTCGCGCAGCGCTTCCGCCAATCCTGGAACGCGAAACGACGGCCGCCAGTATTGCGCCTTCCATCGCCAATACGGCGCGAGTCCCAACAGTCGAGTGGCCCGGCGGCGCAGCTGGTTGTAGTCGATCGGGAAGCGGCGGACGACAACGCCGTCAACCCTGACGAGTCCCTGGGGAAAGGTTTTGAAGCCGGGCAGCCAGAACGATTCCAGATCGTCGGCGACGGTGGTGAAGACGGTGGCGCGATGGCCGTGCGCCACCAGATATCGCGCCAGCGCGAATAGCGAATTCTCGTATCCGCCGCGATAAGGAAAAGACCGGGGAAGGACGAAGGCTACGTGCATGGGAGAGCGTCGGTCTAGAACGGCTGTAAGGATTATTTCAACCTGACCGTGGAACAGGACGGCGGTTAAGCAGTTTGCTGCAAAAGTCGAACCGCAGATCCCTCGACTCCGTTCGGCTGCGCCTCACTCCGCTCAGGATGACAAAATAAATAATTTTCGACGGCGCAGCTAAAGCTGCGCCCCTTCACCTAGTGAGCGGCGACGGCCTCGGGAGCCATCATGGTCTTGTACATGGCGACAGTCTCTTCCGGAGGGCCATCCGCGATCAGATTCCCGTAATCGAGCAGCAGCGCCCGATCGCAATGTTCCTCCACGGTTTTCATGTCGTGCGTCACCAGCAAAATCGTTTTGCCCGAGGCGCGGAAGCGGCGAATGCGTTCGAAGCATTTCTCCTGGAAACCCAGATCGCCGACGCCGAGGATCTCATCAATGACCAGGATCTGCGGGTCGACTTCGATGGCCACGGAAAACGCCAGCCTCATATACATACCGGAGGAGTATTGCTTGACCGGCGAGTCGATGAACTCGCCGATGTCGGCGAACTCAATGATGCCCTGCTGCCGCTCCAGCATCTCGCGCTTGGAATAGCCCATCAGCAGACCGTTCAGCAGAATATTCTCGCGGCCCGTCAGCTCGTGATGGAAGCCTGCGCCCAACTCGATCAGCGGCGCCAGGCTGCCGTTGACGGCGACCGTTCCTGTGCTCGGCCGGTAAACGCCGGCGATGATCTTCAACAGAGTGCTCTTGCCGGAACCGTTGCGCCCGATAAGGGCGAGTGTTTGTCCGCCGGGAACGTCGAAGGAGACGTTCTTCACCGCTTCAAAATCGTGATAGCTGGAGCGGTTGCGGAAGATTTTGGAGAACAGCTCGCGCACCGTGTCCGGACGCTCCTGGATCACGCGAAAGCGTTGGGTAACGTTTTCCACTCGAATTACAGGGTCAGACATTGGCAGCTCAGACGTAAAAGACAAAGTTGTTCTGGTATCTCCGGAAAATCGAATAGCCGATGAACAGACTGACGAACGCGCAAACAAACGAGGCGATGATCGAGGGCGCCTTGGGCAGTTGGCCGTAGTACACCGCCAGGCGAAATCCGTTGATGACGTAGATGATGGGATTCATCTTCAGAATCCAGCGGTAACGTGCGGGCAGCATGTCGAGCGGATAGATAATCGGCGTGACATAGAACCAGGCCGACAGTACGACTTGCAGAATGTGCGACACGTCGCGGTAGTACACGTTGGCGGCGGCAAAAAAGAACGTCATGCCGAGCGTGAAAATGGTCAGCGCCAGCAGTGGAACCGGCAGGTAGATCCAGGTCCAGTAAAACGGATGCCGCAGCAGCGGTACCAGTATGGCGAGCGGTATCAGCGACAGCAGCAGGTTGATGATGTTGGAGACCAGCGCGGCCATGGGAAACACGAGCTTGGGAACCGCGACCTTCTTGATCAGGTCGCCGTTGGTCACGATGGATTCGACCGCATAGGAAAGCGACTGCGCGAAAAAGGTCCAGGGCAACAGCACGCTCAGGAGAAAGATGGCGTAGTGGGGAATAGGAAAGCGCATGATGGTGGAGAAGACCATGGTCAGCACCAGCATCATGAACGCGGGATTCAGCAGCGCCCACAGGAAGCCCAGCACCGAGCGCTTATAGCGAATTTTCAGCTCTTTGATGGCGAGAGCCCAGATCAGCTCCCGGTAGCGATAACTGTCGCGAACGAGTTGGATCATAAAGTAACTGGCGGACGTTCGGAGCCTGCGGTACTCGGAAGCGGCGAACCTGGCGATTGGCGCGAGACTAATTAATGTTAAACGATTTTCGCGGCAGACGCTGAGTTCACACTGTAGTGCTTGTCAGATGCTTATTCAATGAGTCGGGGCCGGGGCCGGAGCCATGTTCAGATCGGTCATGCCGCGCAGCAGATCGCGCTGTTCCGGAGTGTAGTTGTTCTTGAACTCGTCGGAGTTCAGCAGCTCATTGCGCGCCGAAGGAGGCATGCCGCGCAGCCGCCGATAAGCCTGTGAGACTTTGTCTTTCTGATCCTCCGGCAGATTGCGGTACTGGTTGTACAAGTTGCGCGTCTGCTGCTGCTGCTGCGGAGACATGTGCTCGAAGGTCTCCATGCGATTGAGGATTTGCGCTTTCTTTTCCGGAGACTGGCTGTTGAAGTTGCGCAAGCGATCAAGCAGATGATTCTGCCGCTCCGGCGAGAGGCTCTGGAAGCCGGGGTCGCGGCGCAATTGCTGCTCCTGCTGATGCGGCGGCAGGGTCATGTATTTGCGCAGCCAGTCGCCACGATGCGGACCCGGACCCTGGGGATGAAAGGTGTAGCCTTGCTGGCCGCCGGACTGCGGCGCAGGCGAACCAGCCGGTGGTGCGCTGGAATGGGCCGAAGGGGGAGGGGCAGACGCACCTCGCCGCTGCCACGGCGGAGATAAACACACCGCCGGCATCGCGGTGAGCACGACAACCGCGACTAGCGACATGGACTTGGCCCGCAACACTGCTCTTGCACCTACTCCGTCGACTGCCGATCAAGGGCGTCGAAGTCGGAGAACAGATCCGCGTTCTTATCGAGATATTGCAAATCGCCTACCGCAGTGCCCGGTGCACTGACTCGAGGCGCATTTTCATTGTTGGCAACGGTATTGTGATCGCCGCCGAACGGGCGCAACTCCATCAAACCAATTCCCAGCCCGAGGAGCAACGCCGCCGCACCCGCCAGCACGGGACGGCGAAACCACGCGAACCAGTTGCGCTGCGGCACCAGCGACTCTTCGCGTATGCGCGCGCGCAGTCGCGTATTGAAATACGGCGAAGGCTCGGGCGTCTGCCATTCATCCAGCAAACTCATGGTCTGCTGCAACGAAGCCAGCTCCGCCGCGCAAGCCCTGCAATTCGCCAGATGCTCCTGCATCTCCGGCGAAACCGACTGCGGCCCGCTCAGCAACGCTTCCATCAATTCCTGACGAAGTTTTTCGCACATCATAACTACACCTGTTTTTCTGCCCTAAATAAACTGTTTCAACGTCTCGCGCAGCGTCTCATACGCGCGAAAGAGCAGCGACTTAGTCGCCGACTCGCTCAGCTTCAGCACCGCCGCAATCTGCTTGTAGTCCATGTTCTGATACTTGTGCATCAGCACGGCCATGCGCTGCCGCTCGGGCAACGCTTCCACATGCTGGCGAATTGCAGCCAGCCGCTCACGCCGCAAAATGGTCTGCTCAGCGTTCAGCCCGGTATCGGGAACATCGACGGTCAAGCCCGTCTCGGTATCGGGCTCGTCGATGTTGACCGTGTTTTCCGGCCGCTCGTGCTTCGTATCGCGCGCGTGATTGACCGCCAGATTAGTCGCAATACGATATAACCAGGTGGTGAACTTGGCGCTCGCCTCGTAGCTTTGCCGCGAGCGATAAACCCGCAGGAAAACCTCCTGCGCGAGCTCTTCGGCCACTGCCTGATTGTGCGTCATGCGATACATGAAGCTGATCATCGGCCGGCGATATTTCTCCACCAGATAATCGAAGGCAGGGTCGTCGCCGGAAGCCACGCGCAGCATGACTTCGGCATCGCTCAGCATCTCTAAAACGACAGGTTCAGCCAAGTCGCCCCGTATCGCGGCCGGCGGTGCCTGCACACCCTGTTCGGGGGCACCCGCCAGCACGGCTCGATCTAACGCGATGCTGCCCACATCGGCAATAACCCTCTTACCGACACAAAGTTGCGCCGATGACAGGCATATTTCCGGCCGGGCGCCGCGTCAGGGAAATGCTGCGCCGTAGCCCGCTAAGGCAGTATTATGCACGAGAGGCCGCCGAGGCCGCACTCCCCAAATTATGGATTTGATGCGAAGACCCTTGATCTGCTTTGGCTTGCTGGCCGTGTTAACGGTTGGTGAAGGCGGCAGCCGGTTTGCGGCGGGAGCGGACGCCGTCGCTTTCCTGGCTCCGGCGCAGCAACAGTCCGGTCAGGCGCAGCCCGCGCCCGGCTCCGGCGATCAGCCTCCCCCAGCCGACCAGGGCCAGGGCTTGACTTTGAGCGAGCAACTCATCCGCGATGTGTTTCAGCCGCTGCAAAACGGCATGCAGACCCAGAACATCCAAATGGTGCTGTCGATCTTTGACAAGAAAGAGCTGACCGGATGGGCTGACCTGCAGGCGCAGCTGAACGCGTTTTTTCAACAATACGACGAGGTGAATTTCCGCTATCAGATTCTGCAGGCTACCGCCGAGAAGGACCGTGGCACCGCAACCGCCGAGATCGACATGGACGCGCTGCCGTACAACTTCGGACAGGTGCCGGCGCGCCGCAGCGTGCAAATGCGCTTTCAGATTAAGCTTGGAGCCAAGGGCTGGAAGGTCTCTGGTTTCAGCCCCGCCGACTTCTTCAGCGTTGGATTTCAACAGCCTGCCCGATGAATCGGCCGCATATAAAGCGCGACTATCCTGAACACCCGCTGATCGGCGTGGGCGCGGTCATCGTGCAAGGCGGCCGTGCGTTGCTGGTCCGCCGCAACACTGAGCCGTTGCGCGGGGAGTGGTCGGTTCCCGGAGGCATGTTGGAGCTGGGCGAGAAGCTGCGCGACGGCGTGCGCCGCGAGGCGCTGGAGGAAACCGGCGTCGAGGTCGAGCCGGGCGAAGTGCTGGACGTGTTCGACAGCATCTTCACCGATGCGCTCGGCCAGACGCAGTATCACTACGTGCTCATCGACTACTTGTGCCGCCCGATTTCCGGCGAAGCGCAGGCCGGGGGCGATGTGAGCGACGTGCGCTGGGTGAACGCCGAGGCGCTGCCGGCTATGGGCCTGCGCGAAGCCACCGAGCAGGTCGTTCGCAAGGGGCTGAAATTAGCTGGGAAAACTAGCAGTTGACTCTGAACGGTTTTGCAGCGACCATTCGTCTTCGAGGGAACCCATGCAACGGAAAATTCTCCACTGGTCCGCGTTTTTCGGGATTATAACCATGGCGGTCTTTGCGACGGCGCAGCAAAGCAATCAGCCGGCCCAGAATTCAGCGCCGCAAACTCAATCCGTTCCCCCATCTCAAATCATCATTCCCGGCCAGACGCCGCCCAAGCCGCCCGACATGGTGTGCTTCGGCTACGGGCCAAAGTGGAGCATTCAATTCGTGAACGGCGCCGCCCGCTACCTTGGCGTCAATCAGCCGGACCAGACGCTGCTCGGCGATTTCTACTGGGTGCAACGGGACAACGCGTGGGAGTGGCATCGGGCCAACGGGCTGGCGCCGATGAACGGCAGCTTCGGTTTGTCGGCGACCGTCCAGAAGCAGGCCTGCACCGATCCGGTACGCAAGGCGACTTATCCGTATTCGGCGCAGGTAAATCTGCCGCAAGGCGACATGGTCAGCGGTTGCTGCCGTAAGCTGCGTCCGGGCGAGGCCGCCGTGGGTCCGCACGGACTGCAGCAGACCGCTCCGGGATCGAACGGCTCCGGATCAGGAGCGGCAGGCGGATCGCAGCAGGGTGGATCGCAACCAGGCGGCTCGTCGCAGGGGACGTCACAGCAAAACACGAAACGAACGCCGATGTAGTCCCTCAACTCGTCCGCGCTGTCTCGCTAGCGAGACGTTCGAGCATCAGAACCTGCTTGTCGCGATAGGTCGAGCGCGCATATTCGCGGTATCCCAATTTTTCCGCCACGCGCAGCGACGCAGCATTATCGGGATGAATGAGGCAAGCGGTGCGCGCCGCTTCAAAGTGCTCGTCACCCCAGGCGATCACCGCGCGCATCGCCTCGGTTGCATAGCCTTTGCCGTGGAACGCTGAAGCCAGAATCCAGCCGCTTTCCGGCGTATCGCCCAGCGGAGGATCGAGGTTACGCTTGAAATCGGCGAACCCCACCTCGCCGACAAATGCGCCGCTGGCTTTTTCTTCCAGCGCCCAGAATCCATAACCCATCAGTGCCCAATGCCCGATGTAGCGCAGAATCCGCCACCAGACTTCTTCGCGAGTCTGAGGCTTCCCGGTGGTGTGACGAACAACTTCAGTGTCGGCCCACAGCGCGGCGCAGGCGTCGAGATCGTCGGCACGAGGTCCGCGCAGACGCAGGCGTTCGGTTTCGAGGACGGGAACGTTAACGACGAAAGGCACGGGATGTGGCATGCAACACCTCACGATAAGCGGGAGCTTCGAGCTTACGACATCTCGAATCGCGATGCCCTAGCTCGCAGCTCGGGGCTAGTAGCCAACGGCTAAAAAGAAAAAGACCCGCGGCGCACGGCGCCTGCGAGTCCTTTCCGGTTAGCTGTTGGGATTGGCCTGAGGCTGTCCACTCTACGTGGCCCCAGCGGCAGACACCAAAACCAGCTGTCTTGCGAGGATTTAGAGCGGAAGCCCTAAGCCTCAGCCACCTCACTTGAGAAACTACAATTACAGTCAGATATCATATTTTTGGATCACCCTCCTTTCCAGTGTACTGCGAAGTTAACACCGCTTTTGCCGCGCCGTCAAATTGAGAATTGATGAATGTTCCTCGACGGTAAACGGCGTTGTGGAAACCGCAAGCCGCTTCCCGACAACGTCAGCTTTACTGTCTTCAGATCGAGCGGCCGCTGTCTGTCAGTGGTAGTTGAACTCGAAGGCCGCGCGCTGGCGAAAGTCGTCGTAGTAGAGGCGATATCCGCCGCGATCATAGTCGTTGAGGGCGAACACCAGCTCAGATTTGCCGTCGCCGCCGTAATCGCCCGCGTCCACCAGCCACATATTGGAGCCGAGCCAGCGCACTTCGCCCGGCGGAGTGATGACGAACCATTGCATGGCGAAGGGATCATCCGCTGGGCTGTCACAGCGGTTCGGCGCAAGATGAGCTTCGGCGATGCTCCAGCCGCGCGCTGACGCGTAGGCCTTCCCGAAGGCAATGTTGTTGTCCTGATACGGCCACGGAAACGCGTCGCTGCCGTCTCCCTTGCAATTCATCACCTTGGGATATTTCTTGCGAAGCTCACGCCGCACCGCCGCGGTCTGCGCATCCGAAAGCTTCGCCGGCTTCCACTGCTCCGGATCGCGATAATTAGGTTGCGATACGGTGATCAGCGGACGGTAAACCGGCTCGCCGTAGAAGGTGCCGAACTGCTGCGATCGCTGCCCGATGGTTGGCGGCGGATTTGTGCCCGTCAGCGTCTGCTGGCCTACGCGGGAATACGTCTCGAAGACATCCGGCGTGCGCGCAGTCACGTTGCCCACCGCGCGACCGTCGAGCGTCACCGTCCAGTCGACCTGCCGCGGATATTTCGCCGCAATCGTCTTCAGGCAGGCTTCATCGGGACAATCGCTGGGAAACGCCTTCCATGCCTGCCCGTCGCGATAAAACACCACGCGCACGTCGCGGTAGTGAGGATCGTTGGCGGATGGTCCGGGAGTGTCTTCCAGAACGCCGATCATGACAGGCTGGGCCTGGCCGAAGCTGATGGTGGCGACGATGATGAGCGCGGAAACGATGAGCAGACGAAGCGAGCTAGCTTTCACGGTGCAAGTATTCGGCCAGCAGCTGGCGAGTGCAAGCGAAAAGAAGCGCCAGCGGCGCGACACAGGTTAGCCCAGCGTTCACGGCTGGAAACGCGGCTTCGCCGACCTGCCCTATTCATCGACGATGGCGCCTACGCGATCATCTCCACCCGTAACTTGGCCTGCGAAAGCTGCGGATCAATCGTCCGGCAATCACCGCTCCCGCCAGCGCCAGTCCAGCGCCGACGGCAATCTTCTTGATCAGCTTGGCGTCGCAAGCCGGTTTTTTCCCGGCTCCCGCAATGTGCTCGGGACGCACGCCCAAGCCGAGGATGCGCGCCATTCCATGTTGCACTCCCGGAATGTTCACGATTGCCTTCAGCTGCCACGGTGCTTTCGCGGGACCAGGATTGCTAAAGATGGTTTTCAGCCCATTGTGCATGTTGACCTGCACGAACTGGACGACTCGCGTCGGCATCTCTCGGCGTCGCTGCACCTGTGCCAGCAAATCATCGCTGACGCGTCCCTGGCGCAAAGGATCGGCCAGGATGTTCGCTGTCGCCACCGCATCCTGGATCGCAAGGTTGATGCCGACTCCTCCTGCCGGAGACATGGCATGTGCGGCGTCACCGACGCACAGCAGCCCCGGCCGATGCCATTTTCGCAACCGGTTGATCTGCACCGACAGCAGCTTCACCTGCTCCCAATCGCGCAGCTGTTCCACCTGATCGACGAGGAAGGGCGCAATCCGGTGCAACTGTCCGCGAAAGTCCTGCAAACCTTCCGCACGGATTTGCTCGAACGTGCCCTTGGGAATGATGAGTCCCGCCTGGTAATAATCGCCGCGCGGGATCAGAACCAGCGCCTTGCCGTAGTTGAGATTTCCCAGCAGATGTTCGGGAGTGGTGCTGCTTGCCGGGATTCGAAACCAGAGCACGTCGATGGGAACGCCGAACTCCAGCACCTCAAAGCCCGCGGCCTTCCGAGTGAGCGAATGACGCCCATCGCAGCCGACCACCAGATCGGCATCAATCTCGGCCGTGCCATCAGGCGTCTTCGCCACCACGCCCCGAATGCGGCCGTTGTCGTTGATGAGATCGGTGGCTTCGTTCTGCATGCGTAAGGTGAAGCTGGGAAACCGCTTCGCCTTGTCCGCGAGAAAGTTGAGAAAATCCCACTGCGGCATCAGCGCGACGAACTTGCAGTGCGTCGGCAGACGGCTGAAGTCGGCGGCTTCAAACGCGTAATCGCCGTAGATGCCACCGGCCGATCTCAGCTTCTGATGCGGCACCTTCAGGAAATCCTCGAGGATGCCGAGCTCGTACATCAGTTCGAGCGTCGACGGATGTACCGTGTCGCCTCGGAAATCGCGGTTGAAGTCCGGATGCTTCTCCAGCACGGTGACCGCAACGCCGGCGCGCGCCAGCAGGTAGCCCAGCATCACGCCCGCAGGTCCGCCCCCGACAACACAACAGGTGGTTTCAACTTTCTGAATTGCCATGAGTGCCTCTTTCAATGCTTGTATGCCGAGACGTGACGCCACGTTGCCTACTCGACGGCGCGCGTGGAACGGTTTGGTGGTTAGATCACAGGAGCACGTCGTAGCCGAGCATCGACCGGGCGGGAACTACAAGAAGTATGGCGGAGAGGGGGAGATTCGAACTCCCGATACCCGTCAAGGTATGGCCGCTTTCGAGGCGGCTCGTTTCAACCACTCACGCACCTCTCCGCACGCGGTTGCCTCTGGCCGGAGTTGCCAGGCCCATACAGTTTAGCAAATGTGGCTCAAACTTAGTTTTCCGCCGGCGAGTCTCTGTGCGCCACCTTCACGTTGAATCCCGCTTTGGCCAGGCGCTTCTGCACATCCTCAGCGATCATCACCGAGCGATGCTTGCCACCGGTGCAGCCGAACGCAATCGTCAAGTAGCTCTTGCCTTCGCGGATGTAGTGCGGAATCAGATAAATCAGCAGCTCGGAGATCCGGCGAATGAACTCCTTCGTTTGCGGAAACGAGCGGATATATTTCGCCACCGCCGGATGCCGTCCGGTGAACGGGCGGAACTTCGGAATGAAATGCGGATTAGGCAGGAAGCGCACATCGAAGACCAGGTCCGCGTCCTCGGGCACGCCCTCGCGATAACCGAAGCTCACGCACGAGATCAGGATGTTCTTCTCGCTCTTGCCTTCGGTGAAGCGCTCGGTCACCTGCGTGCGCAGCTCGTGCACGTTGAACTTCGTTGTGTCGATGACGAAGTCCGCCAGCGCGCGCAGCGGCTTCAGACGCCGCCGCTCGGCCGACAGCGATGCTCGCACGGAAACATTGCGTCCCAGCGGATGCGGCCGTCGTGTCTCGCTGTAGCGCCGCAGCAGCGCCTCTTCATCGGCTTCCAGGAACAGCACCGTCGTCTTCAGCAGCCGCCGCAGCGTCGCCAGGATTTGCGGCAACTTGTCCAGACGCGCGCCTTCGCGGATGTCGACCACCAGCGCCGCGCGCTGAATCTCCAGCGTATCCAGCACCAGCTCGGCAAAGTTGCCGATCAGCCCGACCGGCAGGTTGTCGACGCAGTAATAGCCGAGATCCTCGAAGGTCTTCAGCGCCGACGCCTTGCCCGCGCCGCTCATGCCGGAGATGATGACTAACTCGTGCTGCTCGCGCGCGCGCGCCGTGGCAGCCTTCGCGGAACCGGCGGCATTATTGTTGCTACGCTGTGACGCAGCTTTGACGCGTGGCATCTGTGCTTCCCGTGACGGCGAGAGTACCAGACTTCGCCTCCGCCGTCAGCCGAAACTTCGGTGGGTAGTGTTAGTTAGAGTTGGGCCTGGTAAGACAGAAGCTGAACCACAGGTGAGCCCGTGCCTCACGTCACTCTGGCTGACGCGGCTGTCACATCGGTCTGACGAAAGTCATTGCCCTTGAACAGCAGTGGCTCGCCTGCCTCTTTGGCCAGAGCGTAAGCAAAGCAGTCACCGAAATTCAATCGCGCCGGATGTCCGCTGCCTTTGCCGAAATCGCGGTAAGCCTCTCGCGCAATACGGGCCTGCTCGCTCGTGACCGGCTCAACAATGATCCGCGCTTCGCGTAGCAGATCGTCAAACCGCCGACTGGCTGCAGGGTCACGGCTGCCGTCAATCACCACGGCGGCTTCGACGTAATTGACTGCGGAAATGCGGCGCTCAGTTACGGCTTCGATCGCCGTAGCGAACACGGCAGCCTCCGGCTCATCGCGTAAGATCGCAACCAGCGCTGAGCTGTCGAGTATCATTTCGGCAACCCCTTCTCGTCATACAGCAACTCGTCAATATCAATCGATTTGTAAGGCTCCTTCAGGCGAGCTGCACAGTCGCGTCCAATCGCCAGCAGCCGCTCCGCTAGTCCCAGTCGCTGCGAGCTTCGGACTCGCTCCAACCGTTCTCGCAAAGCCTGCGTCACCGCTTCCGTCATGTTTTCACCGGTTCGGCGAGCGAGTTCTTCTGCAAGCTTGTGTGCTTCCGGATTCTTGATGTTAAGCGCCATAGTCTACCCATCTACCATATCTCTACACCAGTCTACCACAGATTGATAAACTCCAAACTCTTTAGCAGGACCAACCGCTTCGGATGGCGCGAATCGCGGTCTCGCTGGACATCGCGTCGGCTTATGGCGTACAAGCGCTCTATGGGTTTTTCGCGGAAGCTCGTCGGTATCGGGCTCGCGGTGATTGCCATCTGCGCCATCGCCCTCGCCGCGGATTTCGAATGGAACTGGCGCGACCAGCAGACCATCGGCCGCAACGACTCCAGCGTCGGCAACACTTCGCGGCTGACCGAGCCGGACCGCGCCGCGCTCATCGACGCCATCGTTCTGCGGTTGCAAAAGCCCATGAGCGAGCGCGGCTACGACGACGAGCGCATCCGCGAGATCGCTTCCACCACGCGCCTTCGTTTGGTCGATCTCGGCGGAGACAAGCCGCTGCTGTTCGCCACCTCGCTTGGTCTCGAGGGCGGATGCGATGCCATGTCCAATTGCCCGCTGTGGATCTTCCGTCACTCCGACGGCGGCTATGTCTCGGTGCTGGACGCGGTCGCCTCCAGCTACACCATTCAGCCCACCAGCAGCAACGGGATTTCCGATCTTGTGCTGGTGCGCCACGTGTCGTCCGCCGAGAGCCATCTGAGCCTCTACACCTACGCCGACGGCAAGTACTCCGACGCCGGCTGCTATACCGCGAAGTGGCCCGCGGCGAAGGACGGCGAGATCCAGGAACCCGACATCACCGCCTGCCAAGCGGAAGCCACGAAGCCGGCGCAGACGCAAGACTCCAATCCGCCCAAGGCGCAAGACTTGACGCCAGCCAAAACGGATGACTCCAAGCCAGCCAACTCGGACGACTCCGCTGCGCCGAAAACGAATGACTCCAACTCAACCCAGTCGCAAGACTCCAGTCCAGCTAAGGCAGACGACTCCACTCCAGCAAAGTCGCCAGACTCCAACCCGGCCAAGTGAGAGGGAGTCTAGGTTGCGGTCGTTCCGTAAGCTGTCCCCGCCGTGTCATCCTGAGCGTGGTGAGGCGAAGCCGAACGCAGTCGAAGAACCCCTATCGTCCGAAAGAATCGTCGCCTTGATCGATGGGAAGAGTGAATATGAGGAATCCATCGAGTTCCGTCAGGGACGGCACATCCCAGGACATGCATCAAAAATGGTGCAAGATCTCGATTAGGGAATCACTTGTCAAGTCCCACAAACGTGCCGAAATTCTTGCAAACGATTGCAGCCAGATGAAATATAAAGTTGGCAAAAACCTTCGAAATACCCATCAAATGTGCTATACTGTACTTAGAGAGTTGGGAAAGAGAAGTACAACCCTTTCCTGGCTCTCATTCCTTTTGGCCCTTGTAACCTCCCGGCCATTGCCCCCGAGCAGCGTTCAATTCACGGCGGTCTGCACCCGCAAAGTTGTATTTCTTCACCACACAAACCGCCCTCCGGGCCGCTCAAGACCGAGTAGAATGGCAGCTATCGGATGGCGTCGTTTCCGGAACATCTCCGGCCTGAACACAGGAACTGACCCTTCATGCCTTTAATCGGTAGTTTTGCGTTGCTGCTTGCCCTTGCCTTTGCAGGCTACTCCTTCGTCGCGGGAGCCATCGGGCTGGCTCGCAAGGACGATCGCCTGGGCGAGACGGCCCGCCGCGCCGGCATCGCGTCGTGGGCCGCGGTCACCATCGCCGGACTGGCGCTGGTCATGGCCGCGCTCGGCAATGACTTCTCCGTCGCCTACATCCTGCACCACAGCAATCGCGATCTGCCCATCGCCTACAAGTTCGCCGCGCTGTGGTCCGGACAGGAAGGCTCGCTGCTCTTCTGGGCGTGGTTGCTCTCCTCTTACGCGCTCGTCCTGCGGATGCGCTACAAAGTCGATCCGCAACTCTTCGCGCATGCGTCGGTGATTATCGCGGCCGTGCAGGTATTCTTCTTCTCGCTCATCAACTTTGCCGCGAATCCATTCGGCCTCGTCAGCGGAACAATCCCCGCCGACGGCAACGGACTGAACCCGCTCTTGCAGTATCCCGAGATGGTGATCCATCCGCCGATGCTATATCTCGGCTACGTCGGCGTGACCGTCCCCTTCGCCTTCGCGCTCGGCGCGCTCATCATGAAGTATCCCGGCGAGAAGTGGATCCACATCACGCGCCGCTGGACCATGGTCGCGTGGCTCTTCCTCACCTGCGGCATCTTCCTCGGCGCGCACTGGGCCTACGAGGTGCTCGGCTGGGGCGGCTACTGGGGCTGGGATCCGGTGGAGAACGCGTCGCTGCTGCCGTGGCTCACCATGACCGCGTTCCTGCATTCGGTGATGATGCAAGAGAAGCGCGGCATGATGAAGATGTGGAACATGTGGCTGATCTTCACCACGTTCCTGCTCGCGATCTTCGGCACATTCCTCACCCGCAGCGGCGTCGTCAGTTCGGTTCACGCCTTCGCGCAGTCGAGCATCGGCACCTGGTTCGTCTGGTTCCTGGCGATCGCCTTCGCCACCTGCGTGTTCTTCTTCGTGCGCAACCGGGACACGCTGCGCAGCGAGCACCGTCTCGAATCGCTGGTCTCGCGCGAGTCCAGCTTCCTGTTCAACAATCTCGTGCTCCTGGTCTCGTGCTTTGCAGTGTTGTGGGGCACGCTCTTTCCGGTGCTGTCGGAGTGGGTCACAGGATCGAAGGTCACCGTCGGCCCGCCGTTCTTCAACCGCGTCAACGTGCCGATCGGAATTTTCCTGGTACTGCTCACCGGCATCGGCCCGCTGCTCGCCTGGCGCCAGACCTCGTTTGATCGCGTGAAGCGCAACTTCGTATGGCCAACGGCTCTGGCGGTTCTGACTGCAATCGCGTTGATGGCCGGCGGCATGAAACCCTGGGAAGATTCTGCCTACTTCTATTCGCTGGTAGCGATCTCTCTTTCGGTGCTGGTACTCGCCACAGTCGTCGGCGAGTTTTGGCGCGGTGGCCGCGTCATCGCGCGCCAGACCGGCGTCAGCATCGCGCAAGGCATGGTCGTCATCACTCGCCGTAACACGCGGCGCTATGGCGGCTACCTCATTCACATCGGCGTGGTGCTCATCGTCATTGGTTTTGCCGGACTGCCCTTCAATCAGGACAAAGAGCAGGAAATGGGCTTCGGCGACAAGATGCAGATCGGCCACTACACGCTGGTCTGCCAGTCCTACACGCAAGACGATAAGCCGAACTACAGCAGCGAATGGGCCGTCATCGATGTCTACCGCGGTGGCAAGCAGATCGCGACGATGTATCCCGAGCGCCGCTTTTACAAAGCCAGCGAGCAGACCGCGACCATGGTGGCCAACCGCTCGCGTCCGAACGAAGACCTGTACCTGGTCTACACCGGGCGCAATCAGGACACCGGCCGGCCGATCATCAAGGCACACGTGAATCCGCTGGTCATGTGGATCTGGATCGGAGTGCACATCGTGCTGATTGGGACCATCATCGCACTCTTCCCGAACATGAAACCGCAGAAGATAGCGTTGAAGGAGCCAGAGAAAGATCTCGCCCCGGCCGAAACGGTGCGGCGAGGAGCGGTCGGAGTTGGTGGAGACTGAAAGACAGTGGTCAGTGGCTGGTGGCCAGTGGCCAGAGAAGAATGGCAGAGCCTCCAAGCTCGCGTTGCGCGTAGGAAAAAATCGGTAGTGCGGGCCTTCAGGCCCCGATCGCCGGAGGAAACTGGTAGAGCGGGCCTTTAGGACCGCGTCCCGCGCTTCCCAAGATGTGTCATCCCGAGCGAGGACTTTTAGTCCGAGTCGAGGGATCTGCTGTTCCGCTGGCGTTGGATCAGAATTGATGCGTCCTGCAGGATCCAGTCTCGCGCAGCGAGACGGCATAACTTAGCCCAGCACGTAGCGAAGCGGAGTGCTGGGTATGCGGTAGTAATTAACCCGAGTCCCTTCAGGGACGGCAGGGTTTTTCCCTGTGAATAACGTTGGAACCCCAACTCCGGACACAACTCCCGACGCTGATGAAAAATTTAAACCCGGCTCCGTTCGCAACCCGCGCCCGCAACTCCGTGTTTACCGCACCATGAAACACAAATTCACCGTCGTCGTCGCGATCCTCATCGTCTGCGCCTCCGGCCTGGTGTTGGGCCGCGCCATCGCTTCGACTTCCGCCCACTTCTCGACCATCGACATCAACGGCCGCACGCGGGAATACATCCTGCACGTGCCGCCCAGCTACAACGGCAAGGCGGCAACGCCACTCGTCATCGTGCTGCACGGCGCCGTGCAAGGAGCTGCCAACGCCGAGAGCATGTCCGGCATGAGCGCGCTGGCCGACCAGCAGAACTTCATCGCCGTGTATCCCAATGGCACCGGCAAGCTGCCCACCTGGAACGCCGGCAACTGCTGCGGCTACGCCCAGAACAACAACGTCGACGACATCGCCTTGCTGCGCGCGCTCGTCGCGAAGCTGCAGAAGAGCTATAACATCGACGCCCGGCGCATTTACGTCACGGGCATCTCCAACGGTGCCATGATGTCGTATCGCGCGGCCTGCGAAATGTCCGACGTGGTCGCCGCCGTCGCGCCTGTCGAAGGCGCGCAGAACGTGCCGTGCCAGCCGTCGGCTCCAGTTTCGCTAATCGTCTTCCACGGCACCGCCGATCGTTTGGTTCCCTACAACGGCGGCTCAACTCCGTTTCAAATCGGCCCGCGCCGCACCGACGCTTCCGTCGCCGATACCGTCGGTTTTTGGGTGAAGGAGAACGGCTGCGCGCCCGCGGCAAAGCGCGAAGAATCCAAAAACGTCCTCGTCGACATATACTCGGGTTGCAAGGATGGTACGGGCGTCGCGCTCTATACGATTCAGGGCGGACACCATCTCTGGCCGGGCACGCCGATCAGCCACGTCGATCTGTCAGCAACGGATGTGATGTGGAAGTTTTTTGCGCAACACCCAAAGGCGTGATTGTTAGAGATAGGATGGAAGTATGAATGGAATTCAATACGTCACCGACGCAAAAGGTCGCAAGGTGGCAGTACAAATCGACCTGAAGAAGCACCGGGACTTGTGGGAGGACATCGAAGATGTTCTGGTCTCGCGGTCGCGCCGCCATGAGAAACGCATTCCGCTGGAGAACGTGAAGGCCGGACTTATCAAGTGCGGAAAACTCCCGCGTGAATAGTTATCGCGTCGCGTTGACTTCAAGCGAATAGCGAGGGTTTTGCTAACTGCTAACAGCTAACTGCTAATTGCTGTTTTTATGAAACTGGAAACTCGAAACTCGAAACTCCGCCTCGCCCAGCTCGCGCTCATCGCCCTGCTGGCGCTGCTGTTCCTAGGTGCTGACACCGACGCGCGCTTCAACAAGCTCGGACATCAGCTGATGTGTGCCTGCGGCTGCAATCAGGTTTTGCTGGAGTGCAACCACGTCGGCTGCACCTATTCCGATCGCATGCGCGATGAGCTGGCCGCTGGCCTGGCTCGCGGTGACAACGATTCCCTCGTCCTGCAAAGCTTTGTGCAAAAGTACGGCAACACTGTGCTGGCCGCGCCGACCACCACTGGCTTCAATCGCGTCGCCTGGATCATGCCCTTCGCCGTGTTCGTGCTTGCAATCTTATTAACCGTCTGGCTGGTGCGATTGTGGAAGTCGCGCGCCGTCGCTCAACCCGTGCCCGCGCCCCAGCTCGACGCCAAAGAACTCGACGACCTTCGCAAGAAGGCCCGTCAGGAGACTGAATTCTGATGTTCGCACTTATCGCATTCGCTGTCATGACCGAGGAATCCGTCTTCGCCCTTTTTGGTTGCGCGCTCTTCGCCGCCGCCTTGTTTGTCTACGTCTTCTACCGTCCCGATGAGGTCGAGGCTGGCGAGGAAAAAACCCGCTCTCTTTATCTTCAGGAGCGCAAGGACGCGACCTACGAAAATCTGCGCGACCTCAATTTCGAATACAAGGCCGGCAAGCTGAGCGAGCAGGATTACGGCGTCCAGCGCGCCGCTCTCGAGGACGAAGCCGCTGCCATCCTCGCCGAGCTTGAGTCGATCGAGAAGGCGCGCTCGGTCGTGCGCCACGGTACCCGCCGCCCCGGCGTCCGCCCCAGCGGAGGCCGCGCGTGAATCACGTAGAGCGGACCTTCAGGTCCGCGTCAAAGCTGAATAACTCCCTGTGTCATCCTGAGCGGAGGTGCGCGTTTCTTGCGCACCGGAGTCGAAGGCCCCCTTTAGCATGCGCAATCCTGGTGCTCAGTTTCTTCTCCGCTTTCGCCGCCGCCCAATCCATCACCGGCACAGTTACCAACGGCACCACCGGCAAACCGTCGTCCGGCGACGAAGTCTCGCTGCTCTCGCTTTCGCAAGGCATGCAGGAGATCGGCACGACCAAGACCGATGCACAGGGAAAATTCTCTTTCCCCGCTCCCACCGACACGCAAGCCCCACACATGGTGCGCGTCACGCATCAGGGTGTGAGCTACTTCCCACAAGGCGGCCCGCTGATGCCCGGCAGCACCACTGCCGATCTCACCGTCTACGACGCCTCTAGCAAGACCGACGGCCTCAGCCAGACCGTCGAGGTCGATCGCCTGCAGAGCGACGGCAAGCAGCTTCAGGGAATCGCGCTCTACGCGGTCACCAACAAGTCGCAACCGCCGCGCACCGTCGCCAGTGACAAGGGCACCTTCGAAATCGTTCTCCCCGACGGCGCCGAGATCGAGTCTGCCGAAGCCAAAGCTCCCGGCGGGCAGCCCATCGCCACCGAGACTCAGCCCGGCTCGCAGAAGAATCACTACCTGCTGAGCTATCCGCTGCGCCCGGGCGAGACCCAGTTTCAGATCGCCTATCACATGCCTTACAGCGGCGAAGCTAGCTTCGCTCCCAAAGCTCTTCGTGACGTCCAGCACTTTGTCATCATGGTTCCGAAAGGCATGACCTTCGAGGCCAAAGACAAGCAGCAGTTCCAGCAGATGTCCGACGCGCAAGCGACCATCATGGTCGCGACCAACGTCAAGCCGGGACAGGACCTCAGCTTCCGCGTCGGCGGCAACGGAATCTTTCAGCCGGACAATCAGCAGGCCGGACAGGGAAGTGCTGACTCCGGCGGCGCGATGGGCGGCTCGCAAGCGGCGGCCAACGACAGCCGTCCCGGTGGCGGACTCGGCGCGCCCATCGACGCCCCCGATCCGCTGCACGACTATCGCGCTTACATTCTCGGAGGCTTCGCGCTGGTGCTGGTGATGGGCGGAGCTTATATCGTGTCACGATCCAATCGCCTTCATCCCGCGGCCGTCGGCGCTGGGACATCCGGCAACGTGGAAGCCGATTCTCCGGAATCCGCCGCCGCTTTTGTCGACTTTGTCGAGCCGACCGCGCCGGCTCGCGATCGCAATGCGCTCCTGTTGGAGGCTATGAAGGAAGAGCTGTTCCAGCTGGAACTGGATCGCCAGCAGGGAACGGTCACCGCGGAAGAGTACGACAAGGCCAAAGCCGCGCTGGACGAGACCCTCAAGCGCGCTCTCGCCCGCAGCAAAGCCAGCAGCTAAGCGCCAACCGACTTGCTGCAACCCGCCTGGGGTTTTTGCTGTTCCGCAGAACTGCCCTGCAGACCCGCTACCTCGGCTACAGCAACTCGGCAGACGCTCTCGCCGCTGGCCTTGCGCGGCGTGGATCCGAATGCGCCGGACGCTCTACGCCACGCCCTTCGCGTTCATGAAGTCGCTGTATTGTTTGTCGACGCCCACGATGTGCTGCGCCAGCCACTTGGTCAGAAAGTCGAGTACCTCAACCGATAAGCCGATGGTCCCCGCCTTGAACTGGTCGGCCACTTCCTTAATTTTGTTGGTGAACTTACGGTGCTGATCGATCTGGGCCGACAATCCCGGATAGCCCAGTTCCTTCATCACCGCTTCTTCCGCGGTGAAGTGGCGCTCGGTGTAGCGCAGCAGCTTGGTCAGCACATCGTGCAGCACTTCCTTGCCGCGGCCGCTTTTCATGCCCTCATGCAGTTCGTTGATGATGTTGAACAGCTGCTGATGGTCGTCGTCAAAGCGCTTGACCTTGACACTGTAACTTGAATTCCAGGTGAATAGGGGCATGCAATCATCTCCTGCCCTCTTTATCGGCAGGAGATGCAGGTTCTTTAAGCAGCCCAGGCGCAAAACCTGTACTCTGCCAACTCAGCCCCGCATGGCCGCATCTTCTAACCGAGCGGCGTACAATCATCTCCGCCGTTCGGCTATCTCACTGCCACGAGGTCTCACATGCCGTTTTGGCAATCCGGAGTACACTTCGCCGCGCGCAGAATCCCCGCGCGCATCGGGCCCGCGACCCACGCCGCCCTGGACTACGCCGTTGCCGGCTCGTTCCTGTTCATGGCTGCGCGCATGTGGCGGCGTAATCGGCGAGCGGCGGTAGGCTCGCTGCTGTGCGGCGGAATCGTCGCTGCGAACGCCCTGCTTACCGATTACCCCGGTGGAGTTTTCAATGTCATCGACTACAAGACACACGCCCGCGTCGACGCCGGCCTCGCCGTGCTCGCCGGCGCTGCCCCACGACTGCTGGGATTCTCCGGCGAGCCCGAAGCGGGATTCTTCAACGTCGAAGCTCTGGCGCAGTCCGTCGCCGCCAGCCTGACCGACTTCGATCACTACGAGCCGCTCTGAGCTGGGAACGAATTTTCCAAGTGTGACAACTGCAGGAAAGTCAATGAACTACCGGGGTTCTTCTGCCCACTTTACCCCAGTCGGCAGATTCTTGACGTCTTCGTGGACAAGGTGCAATTCTGTGCCGATCTGGGCTACGTCCTTCTTGATCTGTGCCAATTCGGCGGTGACGTTTTTCAGTTCTTTCAACAGCTGATCGTTGCTAACGTTTTCTGTAACTGTGGCCATGAGGCCCTCCTGACACAACCTTTAATTCTCCTGTAGTTCGCCCCCGATCGGACGAAAGCAATGAAAATAAACTAGTGGATGTTCCCAAGTTGGGACAATTCCCTTCACACCCGCTCTTCAATCACCTGCCTGATCCGCTCCAACGCCCAATCAATCTGTTCACGCGTGATCACCAGCGGCGGTGCAATGCGGATCACGTAGTCATGCGTCTCCTTGCAAAGTACACCCACCTCTTTCAATTCTTCGCAATAAGGCCGTGCCGGGACATCCAACTCGATGCCGATCCACAGCCCCTTGCCGCGGATTTCACGCACATGCGGGCTGCGCAGCGTTCGCAGCTGATCCAGGAAGTACTCGCCCAGTTCGGCCGAACGATGCACCAGTCTCTCGTCAATCAGCACCTGCAATGCCGCACGCGCCACCGCACAGCCCAGCGGATTACCGCCGAAGGTACTGCCATGATCGCCAGGATGGAAGACCCCGAGAATCTCGCTCGATGCCAGCACCGCCGACACGGGATAGAATCCGCCCGCCAGCGCCTTGCCGATAATCACCATGTCGGGCCGGACACCTTCATGCATGTACGCAAAGAGCCTGCCGGTGCGGCCCAGCCCCGACTGGATCTCATCGGCAACGAACAGCACACCGTTGCGACGGCAGATCTCGGCCACATCCCGCAGAAATCCATCGGGCGGGATCGCGATTCCGGCTTCGCCCTGAATCGGCTCGACCAGAAACGCGCAGGTGTTGGGCGTGATCGCCTCGCGCAACGCCGCCGCATCGCCGAAGGGAATGACCTTGAATCCCGGCGTGAACGGTCCAAACCCGTCGCGGTACTGCTCATCGGTAGAGAAGCTGATGACCGTGACCGTGCGCCCGTGAAAATTGTTGGCGCACACCACGATCTCGGCCTGGCCATCCGGTATGCCTTTGACCTTATAGCCCCACTTGCGCGCCGCCTTCACCGCGGTCTCGACCGCCTCGGCGCCGGAGTTCATCGGCAGCGCCATCTCATAGCCGGTCAATTCGTTCAGTTGCTGATACAGCAGCGGCAGCTGATCGTTGCGAAAGGCCCGCGAGGTCAGCGTGACTTTTTGCGCCTGGTCGACCAGGGCTTTCAGGATCTTGGGATGGCAGTGCCCCTGATTGACCGCCGAATACGATGCCAGGCAATCTATGTAGCGTCTGCCTTCCACGTCGTACACCCACACGCCCTCCGCCCGCTCGACCACGACATCCAGCGGATGGTAATTGTGGGCGCCATAGCTTTCTTCCAGCTCGATGAAATCCTTGGTTTCAAGATGATCCAGTACGGGCATGATGAGTCCTCGTGTTAAAGCAATTAGCGATTAGCCATTAGCATTTAGCATTTAGCCACTGCTGGCGTAGCCGTTGTCCCCTGGGGTACTCATCGACTCTCGCCGCCAACATTCAGGTCTTGTGACTTTGCTAAGTGCCAAGTGCTAACTGCTAAATGCCGCCTTTATTCCAACAACATCGTCAACAGCGCCATCCGCACATACAGCCCATTCGCGGCTTGGCGAAAATACAGGGCGCGCGGATCGTCATCCACTGTTTTGTCCAGCTCCACCGTGCGCGGCAGTGGGTGCATAATCATGGCGTCGGGTTTCATGCGCTGCAGCACCGAAGAATTGATCGCGTAGCGGTGCGTCCCGGGGCGCGGCATGCGCTCCGGCACAATGCGCGTCTGGTAGATCACATCGACTTCTCCCAGTACGCGATCGATATCCGATTCCAGTTCGAACCGCACCCCGTGACGGTCGAGGTATTGCAAAATATCGCTTCTCATCTGCATTTCGGGCGGGCTGACGAAGAACAGCTTCACCCGCTCAAACTTCGCCAGCAGATACGTCAGCGATCGTGCCGTGCGCCCGCGATCCAATTCGCCGATGAACGCCACGCTCAGTCCGTCCAGTGGCCGCTCGCGATAAATGGTGTACAGATCGAGCAGCGCCTGGGTCGGATGCTGGCCGCCATCGCCATCGCCGGCATTGATGATCGGCACCGGGGAAACCTTGGCCGCGCGCGCCGCTCCTCCGGTTTCGTGATGACGAATCACGATCACATCGCAGTAGCTGCCGATGATGCGGATCGAGTCCTCCACCTGCTCGGCTTCGATCTCCGACGAGAACGCGCGCGCATGTTCCGTCGACAGCACCCGTCCGCCCAGCCGATGCATCGCCGCTTCAAACGAAAACCGCGTGCGCGTCGACGGCTGATAAAACAGGCTGGTGAGGATGCGGTTCTGATAATCGAGCGTGCCGCCGCGTGCCACAATCCGTTCCATCAGCCGCGAGCGATCGAACAGCTCCATCAGCAGCGGAACCGTGAACTGCTGCGACTCGACAACGTGCTTCAGGCTTATACGCGAGCGTCCAGGTTTCTCGTCCCGCAAGCGGGCCGGAGGGTGCAAGATGGGCATGGCCTACCGGAGAACCGGCTCCTCCAATTCCTGCTCGACAGCTTCACCGGGCAATGCGCCATCCGGCACAATGCGCGTGCCCGCCCGGCCGGCAACTGCCGCGCACAGAAGTTCAAACGACGTGATCACCGCTTCCTTCCCGCCGCTGCGCAGGAAGTGAATCACCGATTCGATCTTCGGTCCCATGTTTCCAGCAGGGAAGTGTCCCGCGCGGAGATACTCCTCCAACTGCGACACGGAGACGTGAGTCAGGGGCGTCTGATCAGGCTTCTTGTAGTTCAGATAAACGTAATCGGTGTCAGTGGAGATCGCGAATAGGTCGACGCCCAGTTGCGAAGCCAGCAGCGCGGACGCGCGATCCTTATCGATGACCGCTTCCACACCTTGCAACTCACCGTTGACACGAACCACCGGAATGCCCCCGCCGCCGGTCGAGACCACCAGCACCTTGCGCGCCACCAGCATGCGGATGATGTCCAGCTCCACAATCTCCAGTGGCTCCGGCGAAGGCACCACGCGCCGATAACCGCGCGCCGCGTCTTCCACGATGTGCCAGCCCAATAGACGCTTGCGCTCCTCGGCGTCGGCGCGCGAATAAAACGGGCCAATCGGCTTGGAAGGTTCGCGCATGGCAGGATCGTCCGGCGAGACCACCGTCTGCGTCACCAGGCTGACCACGGGAGTGTCGATGTGAGCGTCGTAGAGCTCGTTGCGCAGGGCCTGTTCCAATAAATAGCCGACCTCGCCTTGGCAGGCTGCACCGCAGACGTCGAGCGTCTGGCCATAAACCACATCGGACGCGCGTTCGGAGCGCAGCAGCTGTGCTCCCACTTGCGGCCCGTTGCCGTGGGTGATGATCAGCCGATATCCCAGCCGGATGAGCCCCACCATGGCCCGCGCCGTGCGGCGGGCGTTCGCTACCTGCTCGGCGATGGTGCCTTTCTCACCCGCCCGGATGAGAGAGTTGCCTCCAACCGCGACTAGCGCAGTCTTCGACATAAGATCCTTTGGGCGCGATTGCCTATCCTTCGCCTTTCGCTTCTCGCTATTTTTCAGCCGCCCTGGCGGATGGGAAGCCCCTCGCTATGGGTTCGCGTATCGCTGCCTCTCACCCGCCAGCTGCGGCAAGCTTGAATTGCCGCTCTTCGCTTCTCGCTCTTCGCTTTATCGAGAATCGCGTCTCTCCTGCTCGCCGGCCCCTAGCACCTAATCCCTAACCCCAGAGGCACTCGAATTGCGAACCGCGAACAGCGGGCTTTCTACCTCACCAGCTCCACCACCGGCTCCCGCATCACTTCGAGCTCTGGCACGTGGGTTGGCTGCATCAATTCCAGCATGATCGCCTTCTGTACGTGCAGCCGGTTTTCCGCCTGTACAAAAACAAACGACTGCGGCGAGTCGATTACCTCATCCGTAACTTCATCGCCGCGGTGCGCCGGCAGACAGTGCAGGAAGATCGCATCCTGCTTGGCCTGGCCGAACAATCTGGCGTTAACCTGGTAGGGCGCGAAAATCTTCTTCCGTGCCTCCGTTTCCGCTTCCTGGCCCATGCTTGCCCAGATGTCGGTGTAAACCACATCCGCATCGAACGCCGCCGCTTCCGGATCAGGCGTAATCATGATGGCGCCATTGGTTTCGGCGCTGCGTTTTTGCGTCCAGGCGATCGCCGCATCATCCGGCTCATAACCCGGCGGACTGGCGATCCACACATCCGCACCCAGTTGCGCTCCCAGAAACATCAGCGAGCGCGCGACGTTGTTGCCGTCTCCGATGTACGCCACCTTCAGCCCCGAGATTCGGCCTTTGATTTCCAGCATCGTCAGATAGTCGGCCATCGCCTGGCAGGGATGGCTGTAATCGGTGAGCCCATTGATCACTGGAATGCTGGCGTAGTTCGCCAGCTCTTCCACCATCTGGTGCGAAAAGGTACGGATCATGATGCCGTGCACCATGCGCTCCAGGTTTTTTGCCACGTCGTGGACCGACTCGCGTTTGCCCAGGCTGATCTCCGCCGGCGAGAGATAGAGCGGGTGACCACCCAACTCCTCCATTCCGACATCGAACGTCACCCGCGTGCGCAGCGATGGCTTCTCGAAGATCATCGCCAGCGTCTTGCCCTTCAGTGCCCTGCGATAAGCCTCGGGGCGGGTCTTCAGCTGCGTCGCCACGTGCAGCAAGTGCCGTATCTCCAAAGACGTGAAGTCACGAATGGAAAGAAAGTCCTTGATGCGCATGCTTATCTCTCCGCGCCAACCAAAGCCGGTTTGTGTGCTTCCGTGAATTGCTCCATTAATTCGCCGATTACAGGTTTGTCCAGCTCCTCAACTTCATAACGAACGCAAACATTCGGCTTGTCGAGCCTGATGGTTCGCGCCAGGTCGATGGGCGTGGCTACCACTACCAGATCGCACGGCACCCGCTTGATCGTCTCTTCCAGTTCGTGCCGCTGCGTATCGCTGTAGCCCATCGCCGGTAGCACGCGCCACAGGTGCGGGAACTTCTCGAAGGTTTTCTGGATCGAGCCCACCGCGTAGGGCCGCGGATCGACCAGAGCCGTCGCGTGATAGCGATTGGCTGCCACGACTCCCGCGCCGTATGGCATCTCGCCATGCGTGAGTGTCGGCCCGTCTTCCACCACCAGCACCGTCTTGCCAGCGATGATGTCGGGGTCATCGACCTTCACCCGGCACGCCGTCTCGATTACCTTTGCATTGGGGTTGTACAGCGCGATATTGCGGCGGACTGTCTTGATGCCGTCAGGATCGGCGGTATCGACCTTGTTGATGATCAGTACATCCGCGCTGCGGAAGTTCACCTCGCCCGGGTAATAGCCAAGCTCGTGGCCGGCGCGGTGCGGATCCAGCACCACGATCTTCAGATCGGAGCGATAGAACGACGTATCGTTGTTGCCGCCGTCCCACAGGATGACGTCGCCTTCCTTTTCCGCCTGCCGCAGAATGTCGTGATAGTCCACGCCGGCATAGACGGTCGTGCCTTCCACAATGTGCGGCTCGTACTCCTCGCGCTCTTCGATGGTGCATTCGTAGCGGTCAAGATCAGCCAGCGATGCGAAGCGCTGTGCCCGTTGTGCCGCCAGGTCGCCATACGGCATGGGATGACGAACAACCACCGGATGCCATCCCTGATGGCGCAGTTCGGCCGCAATCCGCCGCGATACCGGACTCTTGCCGCAGCCGGTGCGAACCGCGCATACCGATACTACCGGTACTGCAGCAGCGAGCTGAGTTCGCTCCGCAGCCAGCAGCCGGAAGTCCGCGCCTGCGGCCACTGCCCGCGATGCCAGATGCATCAACGTGGCATACGGCACGTCGCTATAGGCAAAGACCGCCTCATCCACGTGCTCGTCGCGGATGATCTGCTCCATCTTGTCTTCTTCCAGGATCGGAATGCCGTTGGGATAAAGCTCGCCCGCTAATACGGCAGGATAGCGGCGTCCTGCGATGTCGGGGATTTGGGTTGCGGTAAAGGCTACGACATGGAATTCGGGGTTGTTGCGAAAGATTACGTTGAAATCATGAAAATCTCGCCCTGCTGCTCCAAGGATGAGGACTCGTCGCATATGTGGCCAAAAGCGTCATTAGACCCATGAAGTGGGGACACTTTTCTCCTCTACCCAGCATGGTGAACCGCCGGAGAAATTGGCGCAGTGAGGGCGGTCACGCAAGCGTGAGACATGCGGTCGGGTAGCGCTCGCCTTGAGGTGCGTGTCGAACCCAGGGTATTACCTCTTTCTCGTTGTCACCCTCACCGAACTCTGCCAAACTAGCCAGTCCTCAGGAATCTTCATGGAGCGTGAGTTTTCGGCTGGCGGGGTGGTGTTGCGCAAAATGCGCGGCCGCTGGTTTCTCGCCGTCATCGAGCCGCATATGACGCGCCCCAAGAAGCCTGCGAAGAAAACCGCCAAGGGCAACAACGCCGCACCGGAAGTCGTGGCCTTACCCAAAGGCGCAATCGACGCTGGTGAGAAGCCCGACCAAACCGCTCTGCGTGAAGTTCACGAAGAGACCGGCATTCACGCCGACCTCGTCAGTAAGCTCGCCGACATCAAATATGTTTACGTGCGTAATTGGGGCGACAAAGCGCGCGTCTTCAAAATCGTCAGCTTCTATCTTTTGCTATATCGCTCCGGCAAGCTCGGCGATATCTCACCTGAGATGCGCGTTGAAGTGCAGCGAGCCTTCTGGATCCCGCTGGACGAAGCTCCCGCCGCTCTCAGCTACAAGGGCGAGCGCGAGGTCGCCCAGAAGGCCCTCGAGTACGTTGCCGCCTGTCCCGGATTAGGGACACAGGCCGCAAGTGCGGCGCTTTGAAACCACGCATCTCACGCAAGATTTCTGGGTTCCGGAGGCCGTTCGCTCGCCTCACAAGCTATTGTGACCGGCGGACTTGCCCTCGTCTCCACCTTTCTGCTTGCGAAACGGATCTCCTAAGTTCTTTGGTGAAAAATATTTATACGATTTTTGTTGACTGAATGAGGGTTCATTCATTACGATCAGTTCAACTTAATACGGAGCGCGCCGTTGCCATCCTCACCCCACATCTTACGGCGCGCTCTGCTTGTTGTTAGGGCCGTTTTATGCCGTTGTTTGTTAAGGGGAGAGTTGTGTCGCGTGTTTCGCCGCTGCAAACACAGCACCGATTCCAGATTCAACCCAATCAAAACTTACGTGTAGCCGAGCCTGCTGTCAGGCAATAAATAGGCAGATCGATCATCAGGTCTGCGCTGGAGTCATGAGATCTCATGCTGAAGCGGATTGAGAGAGTCGCCGTTCTGGGCGCGGGCACTATGGGCGCCCGCATCTCCGCACACCTGGCCAACGCCGGTGTTCCTTCTTATCTGTTTGACATCGTGCCTCCCGACGCCGACGGCCCCGCGCGCAATCGCATCGCCGCTGCCGGTCTGGAAGCTGCCGTCAAGTCCAAGCCCGCCGCTTTCTTCGAGCCGTCGCTCGCGCGCCTGGTCACCATCGGCAACTTCGAGGACGATCTCCACAAGCTCGCCGATGTCGACTGGATCATCGAAGCCGTCATCGAAGACCTGGAGATCAAGCGCAGCCTGCTGCGCAAGATCGAAAAGATTCGCAAGCCCGGCACCATCATCACCACGAACACCAGCGGTCTGCCGGTCGCGAAGATCGTCGAAGGCTTCCCCGACGACTTCCGCCGCTCCTGGTTCGGCACGCACTTCTTCAATCCGCCGCGTTACATGCGCCTGCTGGAGATCATCCCCACGCCCGACGCCGATCCCGCCGCGATGGATACCATCGCCCGTTTCTGCGATCTGCACATGGGCAAAGGAGTGGTGTACGCGAAGGACACGCCGAATTTCATCGCTAACCGTATCGGCACCTTCTCCATCCTGAACGTAATGCGGATCATGATGGAGATGGACCTGAGCGTCGAAGAAGTCGACGCGCTGACCGGAACCGCCGTCGGCTGGCCGAAGACCGCGACCTTCCGCCTCGCCGATCTCGTCGGCCTCGACATCCTTGGCCACGTCGTGCGTAACGCTACCACCAACATTCAGGACGAGCGCGGCGATCTCAAGCTGCCCACATTCTTCCAGCAGATGCTGGAGCGCAAGTGGCTCGGCGACAAGACCAAGGGCGGCTTCTATCGCAAGGGCAAGAAGCCAGACGGCGAAAAGGAAATCCTCGCCGTTGATTGGAAGACGCTCGAGTATCGCGCCTCGCAGCGCCCGAAGTTTCCGGCGCTTGAGATGGCCAAGACCGTCGACGATCTGCCCGAGCGTCTGCGCACGTTGCTCGCGCCGTCCAAGGACAAGGCCAACATCTTTCTATGGTCCGTCCTCTCTGATCTCTGGACCTACGCCGCAAACCGCATTGGCGAAATCGCCGACTCGGTCGTCGAGATCGATCGCGCCATGAAGCTCGGCTTCAACTGGGAGATGGGACCCTTCGAGCTGTGGGACGCTGCCGGCGTTGCCAAGACCGTCAAGCGCATGCAATCCGAAGGCAAACCAGTCTCGCCCAAAGTTGAGAAGCTGCTGGCCTCGGGCTGTGAGAATTGGTATGCCGACGATCCCAAAGCCGCCAGCGGACGTGCTTATTTCGATCTCGGCATAGGGCATTATCAGTCCGAGAAAGTCCCTGCCGGTGTCTGGTCCGTCACCGTCGCCAAGAAATCTGGTCTCGTGGTCAAGAAGAACGCGGGCGCATCGCTGGTCGACATCGGCGATGGCGTGGGCTGCATCGAGTTCCACTCCAAGATGAACTCGCTGGGCGGCGACATCGTGCAGATGATCACGCAGACGCTCAAGCCCGGCGGCGCCGGCGACAACTTCGACGCCTTCGTTATCACCAACGATGCCGGGAACTTCTCCGTCGGCGCCAACATCATGATGTTGCTGATGGCGATTCAGGAAGAAGAGTGGGACGAGGTCGACCTCGCCATCCGCCAGTTCCAGGGCATGACGCAGGCCATCAAGTTCTCGTCCAAGCCGGTCGTCGTTGCGCCGTTCGGCATGGCGCTCGGCGGTGGCTGTGAGATCACGTTGCACGGCGCTGCTCGTCAGCCGCATGCCGAACTCTACTGCGGCCTGGTCGAAGTCGGTGTCGGTCTGCTGCCTGGTGGCGGAGGCTGCAAGGAGATGACACTCCGCGCCCTCGACAAGGCCTATCATGTCCGGCCGCACGGGCGCGGCGAGAGCGTCGAGCTGATGGAAGCCATGAAGCAAGCCTTCGAAACCGTTGCCATGGCGAAGGTCTCCATGTCGGCCTTCGAAGCTCGCACCTACGGATTCCTTTCCTCGGGCGACGACATCAGTATGAACAGGGAGCGCGTTCTGACCGACGCCAAGGAACGTGCGCTGGAGCTGGCGCATGAAGGCTATCGCGCGCCGGTGATGCGCACCGAGATCCCTGCGCCGGGCGAGAGCATTCTGGCGACGCTGAAGCTCGGCGTGCACATCATGCACGAGGGCCAGTTCATCACCGATCACGAAGTCAAGGTCGGCAACAAGGTCGCCGAGGTGCTGTGCGGCGGCGCCGTGAATCCGGGCACGCTGGTGAGCGAACAGTATTTGCTGGACCTGGAGCGCGAGGCCTTTAAATCTCTCTGCGGCGAAAAGAAAACCCAGGAGCGCATCCAGTACACGCTCAAGACCGGCAAAACGCTGAGAAACTGAAAGACAGTTGTCAGTTGCCGGTTGTCAGTTGTCAGAGAGAGAAAGGCAACTACAAGAGGGCGATGTCGTGGTCGCGAGACCGAGTCCCGCCTTGCGGGACGGCGAAGATGATAGCCCAGGACGGAGCGAAGCGGCGTCCAGGGTACGCGGGGTAACGAAACCGAGTTCCTTGGGAACGGCAGATGTCGTCCAGCATTTCAACGCTGCCGCATGAAAGACGCGCTTCCGAATAGACGGACTCATATGGCATCGCTGCTGACTGAAACACACTCGTGATCTTACGAATAACCATAACGATTCTGGGGGTTGCGCTCGGCGGAATCCCCACCGGTGCCCAAACGCAAGCTGCGATTGGCTGCAATCCAGAAACGCCTCGTTACGCGGAGTGGGCCGCTGCTCAACATTTCCCTGTCCACCTTTCACAACAGGCTCAACAGGCTCTCTCCGCTAAGCTGAGCCAGTTGCAGCTCGGCGCTACGCGGGATGAGGTCAAGACAAAAGCCGGAGCTCCGGACTACGCAGCTGACGGCTCGTCCGCGCCGAACGCTATCGCCTGCATGTGGATCTACAATTTCGACGACTCGTCCGCGTCAGACCAACCCAAAGACAAAAAGGTTGTACTCCTGGGTTTCACAGCTGACGGCAAGCTGGCCATCCTAGCCCCTAATCAGGTCCCTGGCCTACGGATACTGCAATTGACTGACAAGAGCTGCACAAGCGCGCCGATATCGCCGGAAAGCCGATTGGCGAAAGACTTGGCAGCGGGCAAGCCCTACATCGCAAGCAGCGATCGGCAACAACGGATTCGTACCGCATACGTTCGCCTTTCCATTGGCGACAATATTGATGTCGTGGAATCTTTGCTGGGAACGCCCGATGCCGTCCACGTCACCTCGCGTGGTCACATCGGCACTGCCACTTTCGTGAATGAGCCCTGTAAACGGCAACTGGAATACGTACTCCGCCAGAGCAGCACAAATCCGGTTGATCCTGCGACCGTGGCAATCTACTTAACTTTTGACGAGCAAGGCAAGTTGTTCTGGGGATCACCCCAGAATGTTGAGGGGTTGAAGACGATTGGATCTCCGACTCCGTAACGGCAGCAATCGTCGTATTGTTGGAGGCCGGCGGCGGCGGTGCGGGCGTTCAATGATCGTGGTTTTGCTAATTGCTAATCGCTAATTGCTGGGGTTAATCATGCGTGATGTTGTCATCGTATCCGCCCTCCGAACTCCGGTCGGCAAGGCTTACAAAGGAACTTTGCGGGCGACTCGTCCCGACGATCTGGCCGCGACGGCCATCAAAGGCGCGCTCTCCCACGTGCCTGCGCTCGATCCCAAAGAGATCGAGGACGTGATCCTCGGCTGCGCCATGCCTGAAGCCGAACAGGGCATGAACGTCGCCCGCATCGCATCGCTGCGCGCCGGCCTGCCAGTCGAAATCTCGGCAATGACCATCAATCGCTTCTGCTCCTCCGGTCTACAGGCGATTGCCATGGCTGCCGAGCGCATCATGGCCGGCGGCGCGGAGACAATCGTCGCCGGCGGCGTCGAGTCGATGACTATGATCCCCATGGGTGGCCACAAAGTTTCCGCCAACCCCTGGCTGGTCTCGAACTATCCCGACGCATATCTTTCGATGGGCCTCACCGCCGAGCGCGTCGCCAAGCGCTACAACATCACGCGTAAGATGCAGGACGAATTCTCTGTCGCCAGCCACAAGAAAGCGATCGCTGCGATTCAGTCCGGCAAATTCGACGACGAACTCGTTCCCGTGCCCGTCAGTTTCACTACCCCGAACGGCAGCAAGCCGAAACGGACCGATATTGTCTTCAAAATGGACGAAGGTCCTCGCGCCGACACTTCGCTCGAAGCGCTGCTCGCGCTGAAGCCGGCCTTCCACGCGAAGGGCACGATCACGGCGGGCAACTCCTCGCAGATGTCCGACGGTGCCGCCGCGGCGGTCGTCATGTCCGCCGATCGCGCAAAGGCTCTCGGACTAAAGCCGCTCGCTCGCTACGTCGCCTTTGCTACCGCTGGATATTTGCCGGAAGAGATGGGCATCGGCCCGGTCTTCGCGATCCCGAAGGCTCTGAAGATCGCCGGACTCAAGCTCAACGACATCGACATGATCGAGCTGAACGAAGCCTTCGCGGCACAGTCGCTGGCAGTCATTCAGGAAGGCAAGCTCGATGCGTCGCGCATTAACGTCAACGGCGGGGCCATCGCGCTCGGCCATCCGTTGGGATGCACCGGCGCCAAGCTCACCGCCAGCATCATCCGCGAACTCAAGCGCCGCAACGGCCGCTACGGCATGGTCACCATGTGCGTCGGCGGCGGCATGGGCGCGGCAGGCATCTTCGAGAACTTGCAATAGGTATTCACCACGGAAGCACGGAGGACACGGAGTAGGTTCTAGGAAGCCCAAGGCAGGCACTCTCGGCGATTTGACGTGTCACACTTGAAGCGCAAGATGTCTGATCTCGGAAAGCTGATTGCCGTTGCACTGGCCACTGTCGTGTCTTTGGTCGGTTCGTTTTGGCTAGGCGAGCTGTGGCACATTGCATTCGTTCCCATTTTTTTGAGCTGGATGTCTGTCATCTTTTTAGCAACCGTGGGATGGGACTTGCGTAGCAAGTTTCGCAGTCCGGCATTCGTGGTGTTCTTTGTCGCGTGGCTCGTTATGCACTTAGCCGTCCTTACTTTTGTGATAGGTCGGCTCGTCTGGTTCTACTTGCTACCGGCGCTTTGCATCGAGCTATGGGTGGGATACACGTTGGCATTTCATATGTTCGGGTTGCCCCCTAGCGGAAATCCGAAGGACTTAGGTTAACGATTCTGTAACTACATGGCTTGGAATGGAGGTCGGCTGAATTGATTACTCCGTGCCCTCCGTGCCTCCGTGGTGAAAACGATTTTTGAATAGGAAGGATCTATGGCTACAACGACGGCAGCTCCCAGGACCAAGACCACGGGCGGAAGCTTTCTGCTCGAAGATCACCAACTCGACAACGTCTTCACCCCGGAAGACTTCAACGAAGATCATCAAATGACCGCCAAGCTGGCCGACGAGTTCGCGACCAACGAAGTTCTGCCCGCAGTCGAAAAGATCGAGCACAAGGATTGGGAGGTCACGCGCGAGCTGCTGAAGAAGGCCAGCGAGATGGGCTTGACCAACGCCGACGTGCCCGCCGAGTACGGCGGTGCGGACATGGACAAAGTCTCCTCCGCCATCATTGCTGACCGCATGGCCAAGTGTGGCAGCTTCGTCGTCTCCATGGGCGGGCACGCCGGCATCGGCACGCTGCCGCTCGTTTTCTTCGGTACCGAAGAGCAGAAGAAACAGTACCTGCCCAAGCTCGCTTCGGCCGAGATGATCGGCGCCTACGCGCTCTCCGAGGGCACCAGCGGCTCCGATGCGCTCAACTCCCGCACCAAGGCTGTGCTCTCGCCCGACGGCAAGCACTACATCCTCAACGGCGAAAAGATGTGGATCACCAACGCCCACTTCGCCGATCTGTTCACCGTCTTCGCCAAAGTCGACGGCGAGAAGTTCACCGCGTTTCTCATCGAGAAGGACTTCCCGGGCTTCTCTGTCGGTGCCGAAGAAAAAAAGATGGGCATTCGCGGCTCGTCGACCGCGCCGCTGATCCTCAACGACTGCAAAGTGCCGGTCGAGAACGTTCTCGGCGACGTCGGCAAGGGCCACATCATCGCCTTTAACATCCTCAACGTTGGCCGCTTCAAGCTGGGTGCGGGATGCGTCGGCGGCGCGCGTACCTCGTTGCAGAATGCCATCGCCTATGCCAAGCAGCGCAAAGCCTTCACGAAATCCATTGCCGACTTTGGACTGATCCGCGAGAAGATCGCGCAGATGGCGGTTGGCATCTATGCGGGCGAGTCGATGGTCTATCGCACCGTGGGCATGATGGACACGGCGCTGGCGGACGTCGGCAAGAACCCCGAAGCCATTCGCAAGGCGATCGAGGAGTATGCGGTCGAATGCTCCATCCTGAAAGTCTGGGGCTCGGAGATGCTCGACCATGTGGTCGATGAGACGGTGCAGATCTACGGCGGCTACGGCTTCGTCGAGGAGTATCCGGCCGAGCGCGCCTATCGTGACTCGCGCGTCAATCGCATCTTCGAAGGCACCAACGAAATCAATCGCCTCATCATTACCGGCTGGTTGCTGAAGCGCGCCATGAGCGGACAGCTTCCGCTGCTGCCGGCGATCAAGAAAGTTATGGACGAAGTCATGGCTGGTCCGTCCGGCGAAGAGCTCGAAGGAGTGCTGGCTGCCGAGCGCAAGCTAGTCGAGAATGGCAAGAAGCTGGCCATGCTGGTGGCCGGTGCGGCTTCGCAGAAGTACATGCAGAAGCTGGTCGATCAGCAGGAGATCATGGGTGCTATCGCCGACATGGTCATCGAAGCCTTTGCCATGGACTCGGCCGTGCTGCGCGCGCGCAAGAGCGTCGAATCCCAGGGCGAGGAAAAATCCGCGCTCATCATCACCATGACGCAGATCTATCTCGCGGGCGCATTTGCTCGCCTGGAAGGTGCAGCGAAGAAGGTCATCGCTGCGGTTGCCGAAGGCGACATGCTGCGCACCCAGATGGCCATCGTCCGCCGCCTCGCCAAGCACGAGCCGGTCAACGTCATCGCACTACAGGAGAAGATCGCCGCCCGCGTGCTGGAAACCGGCAAGTACGTAACGGCGTAGCGAACGTTTATAACGCAAAACCGAAAGGGCGGGACACAAGCTGTCCTGCCCTATCTTTTGCGGTATATTTGGATTGTCGCAATGCCAATACACACCTATACCGCTGTCGTTCATCGCGAAGAAGCTTGGTACGTCGCCGAATGTCCCGAGGTTGGGGTGGTGAGTCAAGGCAGGACCCTCGAGGAAGCAATCGCTAACCTCAAGGAGGCGACGGAGCTTTACCTCGAAGAGTTTCCTCCTCCACCAGCTGAACGGTCACTCATCACCACGTTCGATGTGACATATGCCTAGGCTGCCCCGACTCTCCGGGGTCGAGGCAATTCGAGTTCTGGAAAAGCTCGGATTCGTCCGTGTTCGACAACGCGGAAGTCATGTTGTTCTCAAACGGCAGACTCCGAGCGGTTCTGTAGGATGCGTGGTGCCCTTGCATTCCGAACTAGCGATCGGTACCTTACACGGAATACTGAAACAGGCGCAGGTAACTCCGGAGACTTTTGTGGAGCACATCTGACCCGGCCTGTCTTTTTGTGTGAGCACCCACCCACAGTTTTTGTTTGTTCATATGCCCCCTAAATGGGATCCGTCGAGAATGCTCATCCGCCGAATTGTCTTAGGCGCCTCCCCTGTGAATAATGGAACGGCAACATCTTCGAGGAGAGTGCAATGTCGAAAAGCCGTCTATGGATGCTGACCATAGCCTCTGTCACAGTTCTCACCGCCCTCATCATCGCGCAGGAGCAGAAGAAGCCGCTCAGCCCTCCGGGCACCGCGACCGTAACCTTCGCCGACGGTAAGACCGTCACCATCGACTACAGCCGTCCTTCGATGCGCAACCGCAAAATCTTCGGCGGGCTCGTTCCCTATGACCAGGTCTGGCGCACCGGCGCCAACGCCGCCACCAGCCTGAAGACCGACGTCGCCCTCAACATCGGGGGCACCCACATTCCCGCCGGCAGCTACACCCTCTACACCATCCCCGGTATGAACAGCTGGCAGCTCATCATCAACAAACAGACGGGGCAATGGGGCACGGAGTACAACCAGGGCCAGGATCTGGTGCGCATTCCGATGACGGTCACGCAGCGCTCCTCCGGCCTGGAGATCTTCACCATCTCGTTTGACAAGACGGGCGGCAACTCTGCCACGCTCAAGCTCGAGTGGGAAAACACCATCGCCAGTTTGGGGATACGAGAGGCGAGTTAGGGCATTTTAGCTTCTAATGTAGCCTGGTAGAGCGACACTACAGCGCCGCGTCAAACGCGCCCCTTTGCCCAACAGAGCCGGCTTCAGCCGGCCGCGGTGTGTCGTCAGCTAAAGCCGACTCTGGTCGTAACGGCACCGCAACGCGGACCTGAAGGCTCGCTCTACCGGCATAGAAAACGGAAGGGAGCTAGCCCACTAGCTTCCTCAAATCCACCGACTCATCCAACTCAATCCCAAGAAACTCCCGCAGGCATCTCCGGAGATCGCCCGGCGTGCTGAGCTGGACCTCTTCGCGCGCGCCCTCGCGGCTGACGATGAGCCGCATGTTCGCCAACGTAATCCGGCCTTCCGGTGTCGCCCGGCTGCAGATCCAGCTCTTGGTGAAGTGGGATTCCGGTGAGGTCTGATGAAACGCGCACATTCCCTGATAATCGCGTAGCTCGAATGCAACATCGCGAAACGCGTACAGCGGCGTCTGCCCCTTCTCGTCTTCGCGCAGCAGTTGCCACTCGTCGCTAAGCGGCAGCACGACATAGCGATGTCCATTGACGTGATCCGCTCCGCCGGCGTGAAAGACAATAGGATCAACAAACGAATCGCCAAAGCCCACGTCGACCAGCCACGGTTCTTCCAACTTCACCTTAAGCAGCATGTGATCGAATTCCGGACCGAAGCCGCCTTCTTCGCGCCGCACCCTGGCCGATAGCATGCGAACCTCGAATCCCATAGCCATGAGCAGTTCGGCGAAGAGCCCGTTCAGCTCATAACAGAAGCCTCCACGCCGCCGCTGAACGATCTTCTCGTAGAGCAGCCCGGGATCGAGATCAATGGGAGTGCCTAACGGGATATCGAGATTCTCGAAGGGAACGTTGAAGAGATGCTGGCGATGCAGATTGCGCAGCGTCGCGGCCGATGGCTGGCGCGGCCCATCATACTCGATGCGCCGCAGATAGGCGTCAACATCCATAGCTCAAACCGGCAACTCATCTTGCAGCCAGCCCGCCTCCTGAGGTTTCGCCTCGGCTGTCAGATCAAGCACCAGATTCTCCAGCACCAGCCGCTTGCTGGGAGGATTGGAGCGCAGCGCAAAATCCGCGCGCGCCACGCGGCGGATCGCCGAGGTTAGCTCGCGCCGCGTTTTATAACGCCGCGCCTGACGAATGATGTCCTCCGCCGCGAAGGGCGGAATACGAAATCCCTGCCACAGTGCCTGCCACAGCGCTCGCGAATCACGAACATTCCGCTCCAGAATCACCAGCATCTGACGAAAGGTTCGCGACAACATGTAAACATGTCCGATGGCCGCTTCCTCGCCATCACCCGTGCTGAGGATGGCGTCCAGCACCGACAAGGCGCGGCCGCGATCGCGCGACGAAATCGCATCGGTCAGCTCATAAAACGATCGCTGCTTGGCCGCCAGCACCAGCGTTTCCACATCACCCAGACTGATGCGCTTCTTATCGCCGACGAAAAGCACCAGCTTTTCCAGCTCGTTAGCGATCATCATCATGTCGCCGCCAAGCGAGTCTACAAGCTCACGTGCAGCGTCGGCGTCCAGCTTCACACCGTCGTTATTGGCGGTTGCGATTGCCCACTTGACCGCGTCGCCTTCCTCCACGCGCGCGAACTCCAGCACGGAACAATATTCGCCCAGGGTCTCGCGGATGCGCTCGTAGCGCTCTTTGTCCGTCAGCTCCATGCGCCGAACATCGGCTGGAATACTGATGTAGTCGACGACGAACACCAGCAGCGCCGCAGGATTCGGGTTCTTGAAGTAGTCTTCGATGGCGGCGAATTCGTCGTCATGCTTGCCGCGTCCGTACAGGTTCTTGATCCCGCGAACGAAGAAGACCTGAAACGGCGACATCAGCGAGGGAGTTCGCGCCCGATCCAGCACCTGCTGCAGATCCGTTTCCGCCAGGTCCATGTCATACAGGCTCAATTCGCGCACTTCGGCGGGAACCAGGTGTTGCAGAATCGCCTCACGGCAGCGCTTGCGAAAGAACGCCTCGTCACCGATGAATACGTATCCAGGTGCCAGCTTGCCAGCCTTGACGTCAGCCACGAACCGATCCGAGGCGGCGAAGCTCCGCATTCAGAACGCCTCCAGGATATTGGCGACCAGGGTTTGCGCGAAGCTGGTCGCCATACGCTGCACCGCCGGCGTCGACTCCTCAAAGAAACTAGCGACGTCTACCGACTCCTGATACTGCTCGCGATACAAGAAGTTGGGATTGCTCCACAGCACATTGCCGCCCTTGCCGGTGAGCCTGGCATTCAGCGACACCACCACCAGCGACGACGAGATGCGCCCTACGGCAGGGTCATAGGTCAAAGGCGCGATGTAGACGCTGGTGATGGTTCCCGAAAGAACGGCGTCCGCCGTGCCGTCGTTGGTGGTGATGACCCGATAGTTGGTGCGCTCGCGTAACTCCTGCACAACCGCCTTGGTGAACGTCTGGCCGATGCCATAGGCTTGCGACGCATTGGCAATGCCTGGTACGTAGACCGTGTGCAGATCGGAAGGCAGGCGCACCGCCGTGCCGGCGGTGTGGTAGCCACAAGCCGTAATCAACAGCAGCAGAGCTGCGCTCCCTGTCAGGATCAGACTGCACCATTTCGATCTACAAATCATTGCACCGTTCCTCGTGGGCGCGCAGCGATCATATTCTCGGCGCACTCCACCCCGGTAAGCGCGGCAATCCGCAGATTGTCCGACGCCGCCCATAGCCAGAATCCATTGGGATTTTGCGAATCGCGGCGTACAAAGACCTGAATCTGCTCCTGCCCCGCGGCATTGACATTGCTCGGAGACTCTTCCGGACCCTGTAGGACGTCCACATGCTCACCCGAGACCGCGGCCGTTAACTCCTCGAGTTGCGCCGCATTGTCCAGTTCAATGTAAAGCGAAAATGCGTGTCCGTGGAAGATGGGAGCTTGCAAGAGCATCAGCGAAGGTACGGCGATTTGGTCCTGGACAATGGTCCGGAAGTGGCGTTGGATGCGGTTCTCCACGCTCGCCAGCGCCGGCAACGACTTGTCGCCATAGCGGTCGAGCAGATTGAACGCGACCTGGGTGTCGAACACGCCTTTCGGCAACTGCTGGAAGGAAAGCAGATTTACCGTCTGCTCATGCAGTTCGTCCATGCCGCGGCGGCCATGTTCGGATGCCGGTTCGAAAGCCGTCACTACCGCACGCTGGATCTTCCCCACCTTCTGCGCCCGCAACATCAGGACCGCAAGCACAATCGCCGCGGGATGAGCGACCACCACCGTGGCTCCCGCGAAGTCGAGCTGGGGCGCTGCGCCTAACTCACGCTCCACCCAGGGAGCGCGCAACACAACTCCCGGCTGGCCCTCCAGCGCATACGACAGATCGACAATATCACTGCCCGCCTGCCGCGCCAGCTTCCAGGTATCGCGGGTATAACCTTCGTCCGTCGCGAAGAATGTGAAGTCGACGTTCTCCAGATGCTCGGGAAGTACGCTTTGAATAAAGGTAGGTTCATCGCCGACGGCCTCGAGTTGTCCCAGGGATTCGTCGTCGTCCAGCAGACGCACGTCCTGCGACGGAAAATTCCGGTCGGTGAGCACTTCCTTCAGCTCTCGGCCTTTAAGGGTCGCAGCTCCCACGATGGCCACGCGGAACAAGCCGCCCCAGTGGCCTCCGTCGCTGCGAACTGCGGAGGGATTATTGGTTTCGTTTTTCATCAGGCGTGTGAGGCCTCATCCTGAGGCGGTGGCGGCGGCAACGACGGCCGGCGAAAGACAAAGGACAGTCGCGCGATCACGCCCGAAAGAATATAGATCAGCGCCAGCGCGAACAATACATATTGCGAGGCCACCCAAATTAGCGCGATCGTCAAGCCAATCACAATCAGCCAGCGGAAATTCTGCGGCTGACGAAAGTTAATCCCCTTCAGACTAAAGAAACGCCAGGTGCTCACCATCAGGAAAGCGATCGCCGCCACAAACACCGACCAGCCGACCGACAGCCACCAGATCTGTAGCGGGTTTCCCTGCACCAGATGCACCACGGCGGCAACCGCTCCGGCGCCGGCAGGAATCGGCATCCCCACGAAATATTTCCGTCCCGGACGACCGGGATTGGATGGCTGAGGATTAACCTGGATATTAAAGCGCGCCAGGCGCGAGGCGCCACTCAACAGAAAGGCGAAGGTGATCACCGCCCCCAGCTGGATAACATGAGCCCGCCATACCGGGTTGCCTTCCACCGGCATCATACGGAAACCCCACATCCAGGCCAACACTGCCGGGGCTACGCCGAACGCAATCACATCAGCCAGCGAATCCAGTTCCCGCCCGAACGCACTCGCCGTGTTCGTCAGGCGGGCGATGCCGCCATCGAAGAAATCGAAGACGATGGCGAAGCCGATGGCTTTCGCTGCCTGATCAAAATGCCAGGGATCGTTGGCCGTTCCCTGAATCGCCTGTGAAATTGCGTAGTAGCCGGCGGCCATGTTGCCGGCGGTGAACATCGACGGCAACAGGTACAATCCCCTGCGCACATGCCGTTGAGGCATGGGATTCTCTTCGTGGTGCTGCGGATATTCCTTCATCGCACCTCCGCGACATCCCGCAGCCGCGGTGCGACGGGGACCGGGTGCGCGATCGCCAGTACGCTGGAACCGCCTTTGACGCGATCGCCCACGCGAACCTTCATCTCCGCCGTGGCCGGAAAGATCACATCCGTTCGAGAGCCAAATTTAATCAGCCCCACCCGCTCGCCGCGTTCCACCGTATCGCCCACCTGCTTGGTAAAAACGATGCGCCGTGCCAGCAGCCCGGCAATCTGTTTGAAGACGACCGTACCCGCATCGGCCTGCACGGTGACGACATTCTGCTCATTCTCTTCGGAGGATGCGGCGCCGATGGCGTTGCCGAACTTGCCCTTCTGGTAGCGGACCTCCTCAATCAACCCGCTGACCGGAGAACGATTCACATGGACATCCAATACGCTCAGAAAAATGCTGATCCGGGTCCGCAGTTCGCCATCCTCCTGAACTTCAGAAATTGCCGTCACCTTGCCGTCCGCCGGGGACACAATTGCACCTTGAATCGCAGGAATTCTGCGTTCTGGGTCGCGAAAGAACCAGAGAAAAAATGCCGCCAGCAGCAACGGAACGGCAGCCAACCCCGGTATCGTGAGCCACGCCACCAGGGCAGCCACGATCACCAGCGCCAGTCCGTAATAGATGCCGTCACGAACCATGGGATAGATAGTTTGATTATAGAGCGTAGTGGACGGCTGCCCTAATTCGAGGACGCGACAATTTCGCGTGTCAGCTCGTCCATCCGCTGCTGGACCTGCTGGAACTTCTCGCCCGTGGAAGGCCCGGTAAAGCCGGCAAGAATAGCCTTCACATGGCCGGAGCGGTCAATGTAAATCGAAGTAGGGAACGCGCCAAAGTTTACTAGCTGCGGTAGCGTCTTCGCTATCTGGCCCGCGTCAGTTGTGCCAGTGAGCAGCAGTGGAAACGTGATTCCAAATTTCTCGCGGTAGATGGCAATCTGCAGGAAATCACGCTGCGTGTCATCGACGTACTCGTAGGCGAGTCCGACGATCTCCAGTCCCTGATCGTGATACTTGCGATACAGATTTTCCAGCACCGGTGCTTCGTCATGGCAGTTGGGACACCATGTTCCGAAGATATCGATGATCAGCGCCTTGCCTTTGAACTCGGGGCTGTCCTGATTCAGAGTCTTGCCCGAAGCATCTACGCCGCTGAAGCGGAACGGCTCGTTAGGATCTTTCACCGTCGTCAGCGTCTCGCTCAGAACGTTGGGATCGGCAGCGCTGGCCACATGCTTGCCACATTCTGCTGTGAAGGAGGAGACGGCTCGAATGCCACCCTCCTGCCCTTTGAGTGAACTCGCCGACTCAAACACGCCGTCGAGGGCCATCACATGGATGCCATCGAAGCGGCTGAGATGAAAGTGCGTCTGGCCGTCGGGAGCGAGGAAGACCGTTCCATGCAGCAAACCAGAATCGCCGCTGACCGGCTCGATCACCCCTGTAACCGCAACGCGACCGTTCGCCATCGCGATCTTCTCCTGATCGAACTTTGCCAGCGTGGTCTTCTCGGCACCCTCACCATCGGCCCAATGAAACAGCCAATCGCCCCAAAGGCTCAGTCCTGTCCATTGCTTTCCCGCGGCCATCTCCTGATGCGGCACCAGCACAAGCGGAATCTGAACCACGCCCTTACTTGTCTGCCGCGAGTATTCCCCGTCCATCCGCTGCGGGGAAACGGTATGGGCTGTCAGTACGCCGTCGTAGTAATCCATACGCAGCGTCAGCACGCCGTCCTTCTCGTTCCATGCGGCGCTGCTGAATGGCTGTCGATCCGTCGCGTTCACCAAGGTCGCCTGCATCCTGCCGTCAGCCTTGGTCTGCAGATCGACGCCGAAGTTCACCTCACCGGCTTTGCCCTGAATTGTTCCGTCCCACAGTCCGGTTGGTGCTTTACTTGCCGTCTGAGCAAGTGCTGATAGGGGTATCAGGCACGCGAAAAGTAGGATCAAGCTGCTGCGGCGCTGTGAAAGATTTCGCACGGAGAACCCCTACAGAAGGACTAAATCAGAATATCGCAAACTGGGAGGAGTTACGAGAACCGGTCAGGCGGGAACATACACTTCGCACTCGGCAGCCAAGACTCATGTCTTTTCCGCCATGTTACAGCGGTAAATGGCTACTAAACGATCACATTTCCAGCCCGGTACTTCTGTTCCAGGCTCTCCATCTGATCCTTCAGGTGAAGCTTCAGCTTCTTCAGTCGCACCTCTTCGAGCTTTTCTTCTTCAGAGAGATATTTTTTCTGAATCAGAGAGTCGAGGCGCAGAGCGTATTGGGAATGTTCATCGGCCAGACGCCGAAATTCCTCATTGCTCGCCAGAAGCTGGTCGCGTACCTGAGTTGCCATTCAGTAAACCTCCGGAGAAACGACTTTCAAGACGTATGGTCAAACGCTAGCACACGGCCTAAGCCGCTTCAAGCGGTTTTGTCACGGAAATGAAATAGAAATTCTCAGAAGCAGGGCATCCTCTAGCGGCTCCCGATAATAGCCCGGCCGCCTTCCGGCCACGCTAAACCCCATCTTTTCATAGAGTCTGCGGGCAGCCGTGTTTGAAGGCCTAACCTCCAGTAATGCGGAAGCGATGCCGGCCTCCCGCACTTCGTGCAACAACTGGCCGACCAGCGCACTCCCCACGCCGCGACGTTGTTGCTCTCGCGCCACCACGACGTTCTCAATCTCCCATTCGTCGACTCCGCAGCGAGCAATCACAAATCCGCAAAGATTCGCGGCGTTTGCTTCGTCGGCGGCGACCAGCACCACACGGCGCGGCGCCTCGGCTGAAAACAGCGCGTCATATTCTCGTGAGTTCCAGTGCGCAGCGGTTTCTGTCTGCTGCTCAAGGGCGCGAATGAAAGGGATGTCGTCGGGTGTGGCATTGCGGATGAGCACAAGATCAACGTTTCGGAGCAGAAAAGATTTCCGCATCGGACCGGCGGATGTAATTCACATCAACGCTGGCAATATCGGCGACGTCGCCTGCCAACAGCTTGCGAATGCCCATGGGCCCGATCTCGTCTGCTAGCACTGGATCGACTGACCGGATCTTGATGCCCGCGGCCTCGAGATGACCAAACACGGAAGTGTCCGGAGTCAGCAGTTCGCCGATTTTCTTTTTCGCCTCTTCAGCAAACTCCGCAGTCTTGGAGATATACTCACGCGTCACCTTGGCAACGCCAGACCCAGCCTGGTATTCGCCAACATAAACTTCGCCCCGCCCCGCATCCAGAACCGCCGTTACATTATGGCCTGCGGCGCCGCGCGCAATCGCCACAGCTTCCAGCATCGATACCGTTGCAAGTGGTTTTTGCAGGACTTCGCATAGGCCTTTGACCGTCGCCAACCCCACGCGCAGTCCGGTAAACGATCCCGGCCCAGAGACCACGACAAAGCCGTCGACATCCTTCTTGTCGAAATGATTCTGCTCCAGCAGGGAGGCGATCGTCGGCATCAACCGGGCCGAGTACGTGCCGCCCTCGAGAGGTGCTAACTCAATGACGTCGAAAGCGCCGGCGTCGCCGCGGCACAGCGCGATGCTACCGTGCCGGCCGGAGGTATCGATGGCGAGAATCAGCATGCTGCGATTGCGTGTTCCTTTTGCCTAAGGTCTGCTCTCCTGTCCAACCCATTGCTTCGTGCCTGCGTTCCTGTCGACTCATCAGCCAACGCGAGGATCTTTCCCGGCTCGTTGCATCCCTCCAAGACATTCTTGTGGCCCCCGTCCATCGTCACAGTGATGTTCACCCTGGGAAAGTCAAGGCAAACCGTTTTCTTTTCTTCCCAGTCAAAGAAGTCTTCATTTCGAAGCCTTTGAACCAACTTTTCGACATTGGATGCTGGAATGGTCTTGTTGCGAACTCCCTTTGCATGTACATACCACTGCCCTTCATACTGCACGGAACCGTCCGCCAGAATAGTGACTTTGTATTCAGGACAGCTTCCAAGGCAGCCAGTTCGTTGCAATGTGACTGAGAAGTCCGACGGCACGGAACCTGACTGCGCAGCTGATACCACGACTAAGGCAATTGCCGCCGCGAAAAGTGGCAAGAGTTGGCGCATGTTATCAGCGAGCGCGATAAGGAGTCCGCTATACGCCTTGAGATTACACGCCTTCGGGCGCGTCTTCCACCAGCTCCAGCAGTACGCCGCCAGAGCTGGACGGATGCACGAAGACATACAGATGCCCGCCCGCTCCGACTTTGATTTCGTCGGAGATCAACCGCGTGCCACTGGCTTTCAAGCGTTCCACCGTCGCGGACAAATCATCCACATGCAAGGCAACGTGATGCAGGCCCTCGCCGCGCTTGGCAAGAAACTTTGCAATAGTCGAGTCGTCCGAGGTCGGCTCCAGCAATTCAATCCGGCTCTCGCCTACCGGTATCATCGACAGCCGAACCTTCTCCGCTTCCACCGTCTCTTCCGGCATCGGCTTCAGCCCCAGCTTCTCGTAAAATTTCCTGGCCTCACTCAACGACTTCACAGCGATTCCAAGATGATCAATCTGGCTCATGATGGCGTCCCCAATTCAGCAATAATCTCTTCAATTAAAGAGTACGGATCGCGTTTGTGCTCGGCAACTTCCGTCGCATAGCGCGCAGCCTCGCCCTCGCTTAAGTAATAGGAAAGTATGCGCTGGAAGAGGGCATCGCGCAGCATCTCCGCAATGCGCCCCCGCCAGTTCTCAATTCGCCGTACGCGTGCGCGATCGTCTTCCTGCAGATAAACGTGATAACTCTCGATGGCTTGCACCAGTTCCTCGATCCCTGTGCCATCGCTGGCCACGGTCTTAACGATCGGTGGCGTCCAGTCATCTTTGCGGATCGCCAAGGTCTGCATGGCTCGAATCTCGCGTTCCACCCGCTCGGCGCCATCGCGGTCGGCCTTGTTGATTACAAAGATGTCGGCGATTTCCATGATGCCGGCCTTGATGGTCTGCACATCGTCGCCCATGCCGGGTACGAGCACGACGATGGTCACGTCAGCCAGGCGCACAATATCAACTTCATCCTGGCCAACGCCCACGGTTTCAATCATGACAATATCGCGTCCGCTGGCGTCCATTACCGTCGCCACATCGGCCGTGGTGCTCGCCAGTCCGCCCAGCGAGCCACGCGTCGCCATGCTGCGGATATAGATGCCCGCGTCAGCATGATGCGACTGCATGCGAATGCGATCACCCAGGATTGCGCCACCGCTGAATGGGCTCGTCGGATCGACTGCAACGATGCCTACCGTTTTGCCCTGCTTGCGATAGACGCGCGCGACCTGGTACACCAGCGTGCTCTTACCCGCGCCCGGAGAGCCGGTCATCCCGAGCAGCATCGCCTTTCCGCTGTAGGGAAACAGCGCTTTCAGTAATGCCGTCGATTCCGGCCGATGATCTTCGACCGTAGAGATCGCTCGCGCCAACGCGCGAATTTCCCCGCCGCGAATTCGCCGGACAAAATCTTCGATGCGGTTATTGGAGGTCACAGGACTCATGAAAAAGCTCGTCGGGTGCAAACGAAGCGGCGCTGTTCGATCAGACTTTCAGCAGGCGCCGCGCCACCCTGCCGATCAGCGGATATCCCGCCCACTCTCCGCGGCCGGCCTTGATGCCATAAACCACCGCCAGGATGAGAACCAGCGCCCAACCGCTCATCGCCAGCAACCAGAAAATCGAAAATGCGATCATCATGGCCAGCGGCGGCGGATTATTCGCCGCGCTGTGCGATGCCGGCATGGTCGCAATCATTGTGCCCATGAATACAGCGAATCCAACCATCCAGACAGCGAGAAGGCAGATCTGCAAGATGAGCGCCTGGAGCGCATGAAACCGGACAAACAGCGAATCGCGCTTGACCAGCAAGATCACGAACGGAGCGATCCACGAGCACACCACCTGCAGCGCGTGAGCAAGAGTCGCCATGGTGCGATCATCCTGCGAAACCTCGCACGGCGCGCTGGGATTCGCATCCGCCATGAAACCTAATCCTTGAGCAACTGCCTCGCGATGACCAACCGCTGGATCTCGCTGGTGCCTTCGCCGATCGTACACAGCTTCACGTCGCGATAAAACTTCTCTGCCGGGTAGTCCTTGATGAAGCCGTAGCCGCCGTGAATCTGCACCGCCTCATTGGCGGCGCGCACGGCCACTTCGCTGGTGTAAAGCTTGGCCATCGACGACTCCAGCGTGGTCTTCATGCCGGCATCCTTCATGCTCGCGGCGCGCATTGTCAGCAGGCGCGCGGCATCGATCTCAGTGGCCAAATCCGCCAGCTTGAATCCGATCGCCTGGAATTCGCTGATCGCCTTGCCGAACTGCTTGCGTTCCTTTGAGTACTTCAGCGCGCATTCGTAAGCGCCCTGCGCCATGCCCAGCCCGAGCGCGGCGATCGAGATGCGCCCGCCGTCAAGCACCTTCATCGCGTCGATGAAGCCTTCGCCCTCGTGACCCAGCAGGTTCTCGGCGGGAATCGCGCAGTCCTCAAAGATCAGCTCCGAGGTATCGCTGGCGCGCAGGCCCAGCTTGTTCTCTTTCTTACCGGCGCGAAATCCCGGCGTGCCTTTGTCCACTACAAAGGCCGATAATCCATGGGTGTGCGCGGTCTTGTCAGTGACCGCAATCACGACCGCGACATCCGCATAGTGGCCATTGGTGATGAAGGTCTTGTTGCCGTTGAGCACCCACTTGTCGCCTTTGCGAACCGCCGTGCAACGCGCGCCGCCGGCATCCGATCCCGATCCCGGTTCCGTTAGCCCCCACGCGCCCAAGAACTCGCCGGTCGCCAGCTTGGGAACATATTTCCGCTTCTGTTCTTCGTTGCCCGCAACAAAAATGTGATTCGAGCACAGCGACGTGTGCGCCGCCACGGTGATGCCGACTGAGCCATCCACGCGCGAGAGTTCCTCAACCGCGGTGACGTACTCCACGTACCCCATGCCGGCGCCGCCGTATTCGGTGGGAAAGATCGTGCCCATCAAGCCAAGCTTGCCGAGCTCTTTGTAGGTCTCTAGCGGAAATGTGCCGGGCTCGTCCCATTTCATGACGTTGGGTGCAATCTCGCGCTCCGCGAAATCGCGCACCATCTTCTTCAGCTGCAGCTGTTCGTCCGAGAGCTGGAAATCCAAACGATTCCTCCGGGTAAGCGACGCTCCAGCTGGTGGGCATCGCGCGAAAGGTGGAAACTAGGGGTTATAACACAACGGGTGAGGGGATTCGAAATCGCACGCGCGATCCGCCCGCCGCGCTTTTACCGCGCAGCAGACGGCTGAATCGAGCAGGGTGTTGGATGGCATGGGAGTTCGCCGCCGAGCTGCGGAGCTACTGCTCCATCTCGTCCAAATCACGCTCCCACAGCTTGATTCCGCCCAGTATCCCATCCGCATTGGAAATGACTTGGGCGTTCTTCGGCAGCTTGATATTGATCTTGGCCGCGTTCCCACCGCCGATGTACAGCCGGTCATAATAAAAAACGTCATACAGCTGATCGATAGCCTCGGCCAGCCGCTTATTCCACTTCTTGCGGCCTTCTTTGGCGAGCGCGCGCCGTCCCAGATAATCTTCGTAGGTCTTGCCATGGAGGAAAGGATGATGTCCCATCTCCAGCGACGGAATAGGAACGCCGTCGAGATAAAGCGCCGCGCCCATCCCCGTACCTAGCGTGATCACTAATTCGACGCCTATGCCGCTGACTCCGCCCAGGCCCTGCACGACTGCATCGTTGGCCACGCGCACCGGCTTGCCGAGCTCTTTGGAAAGCTCATCCGCGAATGGAAACTCAACCCACTTCTTGTCGAGATTGGCGGCGGTGTAGACAACGCCCTTCTTGATGACCCCGGGGAAGCCGACCGAAACTCGATCAAACTCGCCCAGTTCTTTGGCAAAATCAGCGATGATCGCGATGACGGCTTTAGGAGTCGCGGGGTCAGGTGTCTTCGCCCGCAGCCGGTCGGTCAAAGGCTTGCCTGCTTCGTCGAGCAGCATCGTCTTGATGCCGGTGCCACCAATATCGACGGCGAGCGTACGAATCCCTTCGCCGCTCCGTGGCGCAGCCTCAGCTGTCGGACTGGACGATTTCTTCTTTTTCTTCTTAGACGAGGTGGCGTCGCTCATGCGATCTCCTTACTCCAACGGCCGATAAATTTTCGATTAATTCTGGATAGCAGAGGATACCGGATAAATGCCCGGGAGGAAATAGGCAAGCCTCGAGCGCAAGTCTTGCCGAAAATTGCGACTGGCGGCGGCTTCCGGTCCCGATCTACTGCTTAGTCCAGGTTTGTCCGCCGTCGGAGGTGATCCAAATCACGCCGGACTGAGTCTTGATGCTGCCTTGCACCGCGTTGTCGAAATGAATCGAAACCACAGCACTTCGCTCCGGCCGGCCACTCGCGCTCAGCGCAATCCTGTTCCAGTTTTCGCCCTGATCGGTTGAGTGGAAGAGCGCGCCGCCGTTGCCGCCCGCCCACACGTTCGACCCGATGGTAGCTACAGTGCGGAAAACCGTCGGTTGATCGGCAAGGACTCGCGTCCAGGCAGTTCCTGGCAAAGCGCGTTCCAGCTGGCCATCGGCGCTGATGCGCCAATGCGCATGAGGCAGTTCCGCTTTGGCGAGTTTACTCACCGCGGCCGGCTGGCCTGAGCTTACCAAGCCAGACTTGAGCGACGCTGTGGATCCTGTCTGATCCTTGCCGCCGACGGCTGAGTTAACGCCGGGGGCAGTCTTGGGAGCATAAGTCAGATCGTTGCCCCCATTGGGAGCGTTGCGCACGACATTCTGATCGAAGTTTGTCGCTAAGTCAGCGTTGTTAGCCTGGATAAGCGGCGCCGCCGACGTCACCTCCACCGTCTGCGAGCTGCTTCCGACAGCCAGCTTCACGTCACCCACGGTCGCCTGGCCGCTGCTGATCATGGCCGTCGTTTCAGCTTTGCCAAAGCCGCCAGCAGTTGCGCTTACGGTATAGGAGCCGGGCTGTAGCAGCGAGAAGCGATACGCGCCGCTGTTATTCGAGGTTGTAGTGCGAGTCTGCCCAGTGCGGTTGTTTCTCAATGTGACCGTTGCGTTGGCCACGACCGCACCGCTCGGGTCAGTGACCGTACCGGTCACGTCGCCTGAGACCAGCGATTGCGCAGGAATTGCACGCGGTGCTGCCGGCATCGCTGCAACAGCACCTGGTACCGCATTGGGCCCCGACTTCTCCAGCGATGAGGACAGCTGGGCCAACTCCATAGACCTTTGCCGGGCCTGTTGCTGTTCGATTTGCCGGGCCTGTTCCACGTTGCGACTTGCCCCAGCCGCAGCGTGTTTCTTGGATTCCGTTGGCGCCGCTTGGCTCGCTTTGGTTGCAGGCCGGGCGGGCGGTTCAACGATTAGCGCCTTCTCTCGATTGGTCGTCGCTGTGGATGGCGCAGGGTAGTTCAGTGCGAGGGTGTTACTTGCGGGACTGGCTCGCTCTGGAATCCGATGCTGCTCGACGAGCACTCCCGCCGCAGCAACGATTACAGCAACCGCAGGCACGGCCCACTTCCACCACCCCCACTTTGACTTCCGCTGACCAGCGGGTGCGACGACGTGTCGGTCTTGAGCCGGCATCGCCGCCGCAACCGCAGGCACCAGTTCCTCTTCTTTCACTCCGCTAGCCAGGAACACGATCTCGCGGCAGTCCTTACAGGCTGCGAGATGGTTCGTCACCTGAGCTGTCTCGCTCGGCATCAACGACTGCTCCATATAGCCGTTGAGCAGATCGGCAGAAGGATGCTCGTCGCCTGGAGTTTGCCGCGCCAGCAGATCTTGCACCGATTTTGGAATGCCCTGCTTCATCCTTCCTCTTTATAGAACGGCAATCCGCTGCGATCTTGCTCTAAAGTTTCCCGTACCTTGACCTGCAGATCGCGCACATCGACATCCTGCATCGCCTCATCGGCCTGTCGCGCCGACATGCCTGCCTCGATCAGCCGCTTGCGAATGCGTTTTCGAAGACCTGCGGTCACGCGCTCCAGCTTGCGGCTGACGGTGGACTCGTGTACCCCGAGGACTTTGCTGATCTCCAACAAAGTCCAGTGATCGAGAAAGTAAGCCGCCAGCAGGAAACGCTCTTCAGGTTCCACAGCGGCCAACTCCGCTGCTGTGGCTGATTCGACTCGACCATCGAGGAGCGGGGTTTCCGAATTGTCGGCCGCAAATTGCTGTCCGTCTTCGACCGCGGATTCCAGACTGGTCTCGCGTTTGGTCTTTCGATACTGGTTGACGTACTCCTGCGCTATGACCGTGCGCAACCAGCCAGCCAGCGAGCCACGCCCCAGGTAATACCGCAGCTTGGATGCGCGTACCTCGCCGTCCTTCGACAATCCGTACAGCTCGGCATAAAGAGAGTCGGCGAGCGACCGTGCCGACGTCTCGTCATGTGCGATCCGGTAGGCAGCGTCATACATCGCACTGCGATACCGCGTCAGAAAGAGATCCCACGCTCGCTCGTTTCCGGCGACACAGGCCCGAGCCAGCACCACTTCCTCCAACCGCAACGTTTGCAGGGCAGCCTCTGCCTCGTCGGTGCTGCCTCGCTGGGCGAGAACCGCAGCCAGCAGCGCCACCAGTCCCGCCACGTCGATGCCAAACCGCTCCGCTCCGCTCTCCGCATAATGCGCGGCGGCAAACGCCTGCACCGCGGCTGAGGCTTGCGAACTCGGGGCGGAGGCCATACGGACGAATCGTATCAATTCGCGTGCAAGAAAGACATGGTGCTGCGTTCCTGTGATTGAGACGCAAGAGTGTCTCCGGAGGTCAACCATGAACCACACGGGCCTGGCATCAATGGCGTTCCTGCTCTCTACGGCAATCGCCGGCGTGACGGGAGGTCCAGCGCACGATTCACTCCACGTGCTGGCGCCAATCACGCATGGCAACCTGACCATCTTTCCCATCGTCGGTGGAGTCGATTACGACACCTCGCGCTTGCTCACCCTCGACGAAGGCGTGCGCGCCGGAACGGTCATCGTCACCGAGCAGGGCTCCGTGCAGGGGTTGCTGCGGCGCGGACAGCCGGTGAATCGCGGATCCGGCGCAGCGGTCAACCAGTTGGTTCTTATCAACAATTCCGATCGGCCGCTGCTGTTGCTGGCCGGCGAGATCGTCGCTGGAGGTCACCAGGATCGCGTGATCGGAGCCGACCGTCTGGTACTTCCGAATTCCGACCCCATCGATCTCTCGGTGTTTTGTGTCGAGCCCGGCCGTTGGGTGGGACGCAGCGAGCAGTTCAACAGCATGAAGTCGCAGATGGCGCAGCCGAGCGTTCGCGTGCCGGCGATGGCGGCGAAAGATCAGCATCAGGTATGGAACCAGGTGGCAGAGGCAAGAAAAGCCGTGATAGCCAGTTCGCAGACTGTCGAGGTGGCCTCGGCCGCACCGATTGCAAGCGCTACGCCATCGCTGGTTACAGGCGACTTTACCGGTACACTCACCGACCCAAGCGGTGCGGTCGTGCCCAACGCCACGGTTACATTGAGAAACAACCGAACCGGGGCAACGCGCACCACAACCACCAACAGCAATGGCTCGTATCGCTTCTCGCTGATGCAGCCCGGTTCCTATACCCTGGGCGCAACCGCCAGCGGCTTTAGCAAAACTGAAACAATGGCCACGATCAACGCCGGCCAGGCGACCGTGGGTGACGTCAGGCTGGCTGTCGGTTCCAGTTCGCAGAGTGTCAATATGAGTGCGGGCGTTCCGCTGGTGCAGGCGGACAATGACACCATGTTGACGAATTTCGATCAGAACTTCGTCGGCAACGCTCCCAACGGGGGTAATGACCTCGGTCATGCGGTAGGTGGCACCACCTCCTACGCCCAAACCATGGCAATTCCGAAGGTGCAGGCTACGATCGACAACGCAGTCGGAAATTACGAGAGCATCCGAGAGCAGCTGAAGAGAGACGGAGCGAAAGGTGTGGTTGTCGCTATCAACGGAAAGCTTGTTTGGGTCGATCTCTTCGCCAGCAACGATCTGCTGATGCGGTATTGGCAGAAGCTGGTGCGTTCGTACGCAGCCGAGTCACTGACGTCCAGCGGCGAGAAGGGACAGGTGGATCAGAAGTCAGCGCAGCAGTTCCTGAGTCGTATGTCGGGAAGCCGGGAGGTCGTCGAGACGGAAGCCGGTATTTATCGCCGCGCGGAAATCACCGGCGACAACTACAAAGTTTTCTCGATCACGGCATTGATGCCGAAGACGGACTTCGACGTTCACGTCGCCAAGATGACGTATGACCCGGAAGCCGGCAAGGCCTTCCCGCCGGCGATCATGGTTCGGTAGCCTTCGTAGCGCCGCTCTCCAGAGCGGCTGTCGCGCGGGTCTACCTGACCCGCGCGGATTGTTAGCCAGAATCCCAATCGAATCGTAGCTTCCGCAGATCACGCGGGATCGTGCCAGCCGCCGATGTCAGCAGCTAGCTCGCGCGAATCCGCCGGGCCCCACGTGCCCGGCTCGTACAACTCGGTCGGGCAGCAATCGCCAAGAATAGGGTCGACAATCGCCCACGCCGCTTCGACCGCGTCCTGCCGCACAAAAAGCAGCGAGTCGCCCTTCATGGCGTCGGTGAGCAACCGCTGATACGCGTCCATCTCGTCATTAGTGGTGTACTTCACTGCCGAGAGCTCCACCGGCATCGGCACCATCAGCGGTCCCGGTCGCTTCACGCGACCTCCGAGGCTGAGCTCGATATCAGGACCGAGCCGGAAGCGGAAGTAATTTCGCCCATCACCGCCGATCTTGCTCAATGGAGGCTTGCGTAGCTTTACGTAGACTTCTGTCGCGGTGACGGGTAGCCGTTTGCCTGCGCGAATCAGGAATGGCACTCCTGCCCATCGCCAGGAGTCGATCTCCAGTCGCACGGCGGCGAAGGTCTCTACATCCGAATGCGGCGACACTCCGGCCTCCTCGCGATAGCCACGGAACTGGCCGCGCACGATATTGACCGGGCTCAGTGGCGGAATCGTGCGGAAAATCTTCACCTGCTCATCACGCACCGAGTCGACATACATTCTGGTGGGCGGCTCCATCGCAAGGAAGGCGACCACCTGCAGCATGTGATTCTGGATGACATCGCGAATCGCGCCGGCTTCCTCGTAGAATTTGCCGCGGCCTTCTACGCCGAACGATTCTGCCATCGTGATCTGCACGCTGTGGACGTAGTTGCGATTCCAGATGGGCTCCAGAAAGCTGTTGGCGAAGCGGAAGATGAGCAGATTTTCCACCGCTTCCTTGCCCAGATAGTGATCGATGCGGAAGATGTTTTCTTCCGGAAAAGCTTGATGCAGCGTGTCATTGAGCTTGCGTGCCGTAACCAGGTCGCGGCCGAAGGGCTTTTCGAGGATCACGCGCGCGCTGTTGGCACAACCAGATTTCTGCAGTCCGCGCACCACCACGGGAAACGTGCTGGGCGGGATCGCCAGGTAATGCGTTGGACATTGTGCGTCGCCCAGCTTGGCGCGCAGGGCTTCGTAAGTCTTGTCATCCTTGTAATCGCCGTCGAGATAGCTGAGCAATTCACAGAGCTTCTGGAAGGCCTGCTCATCCACGCCGCCGCCAAACTTGGTAATGCTGTCGTGGGCGCGTTCGCGCAACTGCTCCAGCGTCCAGCCGGACTTGGCGACGCCGATGACCGGCACGTCGAGCGTGCCGTGCTGCACCATACTCTGCAGCGCCGGAAAGATCTTCTTGTGGGCCAGGTCGCCCGTGGCGCCGAAGAAAACGAAGGCATCAGAATGCGGTAGCATGAACTCCTCTCCGTGTGTCAGCTACAACCTGGGATGAAGGGCGGCGATCAACCTTGCATCTGCAGATCGTCCGCGAAGGTCCCGATCCGCGCGGAGGCCGCCGAAACAGTGTATCCGGCAACGTGGCTGTAACGGTAGTCCGCGCTCGCGTGCGGAACGTGAATAATTCGTGAAGAAAGGGCCGTGAGCGTCGCTGCCAAAGCGCGGCTTTCAAGCCCGTACCGGCTGGCCTCTTGTACCATAGAGCCAGATCTCGATGACCAGTCCCGGTCCCATCCAACATTCCAGCGAGCGCGTGCTCGAATTCGATCAGCTCCGGCAGTTGCTGGCGGCCTATACAGCTTCGCCGCTCGGACACGCACGCGTGATGGGTCTCACGGCCTCATGTGATCGACTCTGGGTCGAGCGGGAGCAGCAGCTTACGGAAGAGCTGCGCGCTTATCTTCGCACTGGTGGGCACTTCGACTTTCACGGGCTGCTCAACCCGACGGCGCTGATCGATAAGTCAAGGATCGGCGGCGCAGCGCTCGAGATCACCGAAATTCGCGATCTGCTGCTGGTAGCCGACCGCGCCGCCGAATGGCGTGAGATCGCATTGCACCCCGCGTCCAACCTTGCCGAGAACTGGCAAGCGGTACACGAGCTTTCACAAGGCATAGCTGACTTCACGCTGCTGCTCCGGCATTTTCGCAACAAAATCCTGCCCGATGGAACGCTCGACGACCGTGCCTCACCCGAGCTCGCCCGCATTCGGCGCGAGATCGAGAAGCAGAAGCGCAGCATACAGGAGTCGCTCCGGGCCTATCTGCGGCGGCTTTCCGAAGGTGGTGCGGTTCAGGAAGAGTTGGTTACCATCCGTGGCGAGCGCTTCGTGATTCCTGTCAAGGTGGAGCAGCGGCGTCGAGTGCAGGGCGTCGCCCATGGGGCTTCGTCCAGCGGGCAGACGGTATTCATCGAGCCGCTGGAGACGATCGAACAGAACAATGATCTCGTCCGGCTGCTGGAAGAGGAGCAGGCCGAGATTCACCGTATCCTGCTCGATATGACGGCGCGGCTGGGTGAGCGTGCCGACGAGTTACTGCAAGCTGTCGAGGTGCTGGCGGAGCTCGAACTGCAATTTGCCAAAGCCCGCTTCGCGGAAGAATACGACTGCGTCACGGTAAAACTGTTGGGCGACAGCCCGGGGAATGAGCCGAACAGCGCCTCACAAACGGACGTGTTTGGCGTCACGCTATCACCGGTCAATGGTTCACAAGACACAGAACCTTGTGATGTGCTGATCTTGCGAAACGCGCGCCATCCGCTACTGCAACGCACCCTGAAGCTTCGCGGCGTCGCGGTCATCCCACTTACCGTCGAACTCGACGACCAGCATCGCCAGCTCATCATCAGTGGCCCGAATACTGGTGGTAAAACCGTCGCGCTGAAGACGGTCGGATTGCTCGCGCTGATGGCACAGTCCGGAATTCCGATTCCCGCCGATCGTGCCGAGCTGCCGCTCTTTGACGCGGTGTTCGCCGACATCGGCGACTATCAATCGATCGAGCAGAACCTATCCACCTTTTCGGCGCACGTTACGAACATTGATTTCACCTCCCACCATGCCACAGCGCATTCGCTGGTGTTGCTGGATGAGCTGGGCTCGGCCACCGATCCTGAAGAAGGCGCGGCGCTTGCGGTCGCGATCGCGGACCACTTCCGGCGCGCCAACTGCCTGAGCATCATTTCGACTCACCACACCGCGCTAAAGGTTTACGCCGCGAATACACCCGGCGTCCTTAACTCGGCAGTGGGTTTTGATGAGGACACCTTGGCTCCGACGTTCGAGCTACGCATTGGAGTGCCTGGAGCTTCCGCAGGAATCAACATCGCGCAGAAGCTGGGACTCAACTCCGACATTGTGGGAGAAGCCCGCAAGCGCATGACCTCGCAGGCGCAGGACGTCTCGCGATTTCTGGATCGACTGCATCGTGACTTACAAGAGCTGGACACGGAGCGAGCGGAGCTGAAAGCGCGCGAGCAGGAAGTGGCGAAGCATCGCGAGCACCTCGACCAGGAAGGACGCAAAGAACAGAAGGAGAAGCTGCGGGAGTTGGAGAAGAAGGTGGAAAGCCTTCTGCGCGATTTCGAATACCGCGCGCGCGAAACCGTGAACGCAGTGCAGGACCGGGCGCAGGCGCTCAAGTTGTCGAAGGATGCTGAGCGTCGGATTGCCAAGATGCGCCGCGAATTTCGCGAGCAGTTCGATTCAACGGTGGTGGCCCACACGACCGGCGCCGACTCCGGCGACCCCGAAGCCCAACAGCACGTTGTGAAGCACGTCTCCGTGGGCGATACGGTTCGGTTGAAGTCACTGGGCCGAGACGGCAAAGTCCTGCGCTATTTCGACGACGACACATTCGAAGTTGCCGTTGGCCCGATGAAGATGAAGGTGGCGCGCGACGACATTGCCAGCGTCATTGCTCACGCCAACGACAATCCGGTGGCAGCGGCTCGCTCGCGTGGGATCAGTGTTTCTCTTGCGCGCGAGGACGACAGCGTTCCCACGGAGATCAACGTCATCGGCCAGACCGTGGATGAGGCTACACAGGCGGTTGAGAAGTTTGTCGACCGCGCATTTCTTGCAGGCGCGCTTCGGTTGCGCGTCGTGCACGGCAGTGGAATGGGGATCTTGCGCAAGGCTCTGCGGCAGTACCTCAAACAACATCCGCATGTCGCCAACGTCACTGAGCCGCCGCAAAATGAAGGCGGCGGCGGAGCGACGGTGGTGGAGTTGAGAAGTTAGTCGCAGCCGCCCCCGCGCGGTTGACCATGGGCCCGCGCATTGGACTGGCAGGCGAGGACGCCTGCCCGACAGCCGGCCTGGAGGCCGGCGCTACGAGGCCGGCGCTTTCTTGCGCTCGGCGCGGCATCTCTCTAGACTTGATTCAGTAATGAGCAGCCTTGGTCAAACCCTCAGGGGCTACTTTTGGTGGACCTATCCGCGCGGTAGTGTGCATTACGACGTGATGGTCACCGTCATCCTGGCATTCATCTTCGTCACCCCCGTCTGGGTTAACTTCCGGGACAAACCGCAAGAGCGCCCACCGCATCAGACAGAAGTCATCGTGCAGCAGGCGGGTGACGGATTTCTGTACAAGGTGGACGCTTCAGCCGTGAAGTCGGGCAGCGATAAGGAGATTCGCGAGTCGCTGTTGCGGATCATCGAACCGGTTGGCGGATACGTTACGATCGACCACTATGATGCGGTACGCGACAGCAATCATAATGTCGTCACATACAAGGTCTGGGTACATCGCTGACTCGCGCCAATCTTACTGAAATGCCCGAAATGTACGACGCGGCCAACGCCGCTTTCATCCAAAGAAAAATATGAAGAACGCAATAATCACCCTGATGGGCTGGTTGTTCCTGTGTAGCGCAGCACTGGCGCAGGCGCAGAATCTGGAATCGGTACTGAATTCCATGGACCAGGCTGCCGCCAACTTTCATGCGGCGCAGTGTGACTTTGTCTGGGATCAATATCAGAAAGTTGTCGACGATCACGACTACCAGAAAGGTACGATGTACTTTCGCCGTCAGGGAGATGACGTCGAAATGGCTTCGGACATAACTGCGCCCGACAAGAAATATGTCCTGTTCTCCAAGGGAGTGGTCAGCTATTACCAGCCCTCAATCGATCAGGTGACGGAATACAACGCCGGCAAGAACAAAGCCGACTTCGAGAGCTTTCTGGTATTAGGCTTTGGCGGGCGCGGCCACGATCTTTCCAAGTCCTACGATGTAACCTATGGCGGGACCGAGCAGGTGGAGGGCGTCAACGCCGCGAAGCTGGTACTGACGCCGAAGTCACAGCGGGTGCGTAATCTGTTTCAAACGATCACGCTGTGGATCGATCCGGCCCGCGGCGTCAGCGTGCAGCAGAGGTTTGATGAGCCTTCCGGCGATTATCGCCTGACCAAGTACAGCAACATCCAGATCAATCGCAAGATTTCGGGCGACGTCTTCAAGCTGAAAACCACAGGGCATACCAAAGTCGTTAAGCCGAATGGGTGAAAGGAAGTAACTAGTAAGTAGTAATTAGCTCCAGACGAGAAGCGGGGCGGTGCTTGAGTCCCGGCGTTGGTGCTGCTGTGCGGCGCGACTGAAAGAAGGCTGCTGAGAAACTCTTTTGCGCGGGTGCTCTGTCGTCGGCTGAAGCCGACTCTGGAAGGGAAGTAAACGATTATCGGCGCGACTAAAGTCGTGCCCTGATACGAATCCGCTGGCGTGGCTCATTGCTAGGTGCTCATTGCTAGGTGCTCATTCCTAGCTGCTAATTGCTAATTGCTAATTGCTAGTTACTAGTCACTTCTTATTGTCCGTTTGGGGCGAACTCGGCGGAGTCTGCGGCTGCGAGTTGCCTTTCATCTGTGCTGAATTCTTGATAAAGACTACAGTCTTCCAGATATCGTCGTCGCTGAGGACGCCATCCCAGCCAGGCATGCCGCTGAAGCGAATTCCATACTTGATCACGTAGAAAAGATTGCCATCCGGGTCGTCCGGGGTGTCGCTCAACAGCTGCGGCACATGGGGGTAAAAATTTTTCCGCATCGGCGATTCAGGTTCCTTCACGCTGCCGTGGCAAGAAGCGCAGTTTTTGTCGTAGGTCATGGAGCCATCCATGAGGTTCTGCATCGTCGGCTGGAAGGCATTGGGTTGCTTGGGGGCGTGGTCGTCGACCCATGCGTCAACCGACTTGTTGGCGGTCCGGCGCTCAAATGTGCTGGGGGTATTGCCAACGGCGCGCGTATCGAAGTGGCCGTTTGTCGTGTAAAAGTAGGCGCCGCCGCCCAGTACCAGTAGGGTGATAATGATGCCTAAGATGAATCCGCGCATGTTTCTCCTGAGTGAGGGTTCTGTATATCCTGAGAATCCATCATGCTACTACGAGCCGCGTGGCAGCTTCGGCAAGCTTTACAAATCGTAACCACGACGTAATCTGGCGACTCCGGGCGCGCGCTCAGTATCGCCGCAAGCGCCGAGCCTCCCGAACGATATCTTCGACTTTCGGCAGAAAGGCCTCTTCCAATGGCGGCGAGAACGGAACAGGCGTGTCGGCTGACGCGATGCGGGTAATCGGCGCGTCCAGCGAGTCGAAACACTCCTCGTTGATAACGGCGGCGACTTCGCCGGCAATGCCGCCGGTCTTGGTGTCTTCGTGCAGGACGATGACCCGATTCGTTTTCTCCACCGTCTGGCGGATCGCATCGCGGTCCAGCGGAAGGATGGTGCGAAGGTCCACGACCTCGAGCTCGATGCCTTCCTTCGCCAGGATCTCGGCAGCCTCCAGCGCCACGTAAAGCATCGCGGCGTAGGTGATCACGCTGACGTCGCGGCCTTCGCGCACGACACGCGCTTTACCGATCGGCACGGTGTAGTCGTCCGCAGGCAGTTCTTCTTTGATCCGGCGATAGAGAAACTTGTGTTCGAAAAAAAGGACGGGATTGTTGTCGCGAATCGCCGACTTGATGAGGCCCTTGGCGTCGTAAGCGCTGGCCGGACAGATTACCTTCAATCCCGGCGTGTGAGCGAAGTAGGTCTCGGGATTCTGCGAATGAAAAGGACCGCCGTGAACCCCGCCGCCCGAAGGCCCGCGCACAACCACAGGCACGGGTGCTCCCCAGCGAAAATGCGCCTTGGCCAGCAGATTGTTGATCTGGTTGAAGGCGCAACTGATGAAGTCCATGAACTGGAACTCGGCAACAGGGCGGAGCCCTGTCAGTCCTGCTCCAAAGCTGGCGTTGATGATCGCCATCTCAGAGATGGGAGTGTCGACCACGCGCTCGGGACCGAAGCGGTCGATCAATCCGTCCGTAACCTTGAATGCGCCGCCGTAGATGCCGATGTCTTCGCCAATGCAGAAGACGGCGGGGTCGCGCTCCATCTCTTCCCAAATGCCCTGCCGAATTGCTTCGAGGTAAGTAACCGGTGCCATGAATGCTTATGCCATCCTCGGTGTGATTTTAAATGACCGTGCGCTGCGGATGTATGCGGGCAAATAAAAGCCCGGCCGTGGCCGGGCTTCAATGCGAAACGGTACAGGTCAGGTTGCCGCTACCGCGACATTCTTCCCGCAATAGGGGCAGCACACAAAATCGCGCTTGATCGAGCGGCCGCAATGCGCGCACATCGGGGTCACCGCGTCGCCGCATTTCGGGCAGAAGCGGAAGTCCGACCCTACTGACGTGCCGCACTTGGGGCAGGGAATCAGCAGCGGCTTGCGCAGCAGGAAGTAGGCGATGAAGCCCAATGCCTTGGGAACGAAGATCACCAGCAGTGTCCACAGCAGCGCGTTCATGCCGCGGCGCTTGGAGTCGACATTGACGTAGCCGATCATCAGGATGATGACGCCCAGAATCACGCCCATCACCGTCGAGATCAGCGACCACAGCGGCATTGGAGGCAATTCCTTCGGCTGTGTGTGATGGGGCACGATGCCCAGCAGGATGAATTGCACCAGCACCCACGCGAAGAGCGCGATCCACCACGCTACCGCCGGGATGATGGCAACTTCGTTACGAAACGTTGACTTTGACTCGCTCATTGGTTATCTCCTTCGCGTTCCCTGGCCAGCGCCGCTATGAATCGGCTCTCGAATACCGGCTGAGGAAACGCGAGCATCAGGGCGGCAATCACCACCGCCGGTAAGAGCAGGAACAGAAAGATTCCCGGCGCTACGATCGATACCGGGAGACCGAGGCGTTCCACCACCCAGCCTCCAAACTTCCACCACAGCCAGGCCGACATCGCCGACGACATGGCTCCGATGCAGAAGGAGATCGCAATCAGCACCATGCGCGTTTGCTGTTCGCGCATCTGCAGGGCGCGAGCACGAATGCGTTGCTGCGTGGCAGCCACTAACCTCGGGCTGGCGGTCACAGCTACGGTGCGCAATAGCCGGCCGGTGTTGTCGAAGTCGCTGGCGTATTCTGCGCACTGGGGACAAGTCGCCAAGTGCGACTCCAGCCACGCCGCATCGGGAGCGGCAACGTCTTCCGGACCGCGCCGCATGATCAAATCCAGAGCGCGCTCGTGATCATGGTTCGTCATTGGGCGCCTCCTTTGAGCAGCGGGCGCAGCGCGTTCACGCCGCGATAGATTCTTGTCTTCACCGTCGCAACGGGAATTTGTATCAGCTTGGCAATTTCTTCCAATTTCATCTGCTCCTGAAAGCGCAGCACCAGTACCTCGCGAAAGAGGGGCGACACGTGCTCTAAAGCCTCTTGCAAGACCTCGTGCTGTTGTCGCGACACAGCCTCGTCAAACGGCGAAGGTCCGGTCGCTTGCGGCTCGAATGGCACGCCGTCCTCCGCGTCCTGCATCTCGTCGAGGCTGGCGGGATTGCGTTTGCGTAGGTAGTCGATCGCCACGTTGTGGCCAATCGACATCAGCCACGTGACGAAGCGATTGCGCCCATCGTAGAGGTGGCCCTTCTCGAGCACGCGCACCCAGACCTCCTGGAACAGGTCCTCGGCGACGGCACGATTGCCGGTCAAGTGCAGCAGGTAGCGCAGCAGGCGGTGCTGATACTGCTCAATGAGCGCATCGAGCAGTTCAGGATCGCGGCGCCGGAGCCCTTGCGCGATTTGGGCCTCTTCGGTCTCCATCGGAGCCAGCAAACTGAAGGCGGTGGCGATCATACTAACGGATACGAGGGAGGGAGAGAAAAAGACTCAAAGGCGGCACTTAGCATTTAGCACTTAGCGTTTAGCTCGCTCTTGCGCCCGTGGACGGCGCGCTCTGATCGCGAACTGCTTCCCGGGTGCCGTCGACGATGTCTAACAGAGGTGTAAGCTAAATGCCAAGTGCTAACGGCTAAGTGCCGCCTTATGGTCCACGTCCTTCATCTCGGCCTCGTTCCGTACCAGACGGCCCTGCAACTGCAGAAGACGCTTTCGCAGTTGCGCAAGGCGGCCCGGATTGAGAACACGCTGCTGCTTCTGGAGCATCCTCCGGTCATCACGCTGGGCCGCAATGCCGTAGTGGCCAACGTCCTGGCCTCGCCAGAGTTCCTGGCGCAGCGGGGCGTCGAGTTGGTCGAGATCGACCGCGGCGGCGACGTAACCTTTCACGGGCCGGGGCAGCTGGTCGCCTATCCCATCTTCGATCTGCGCAGCTTCGACCCGAAGATCGGGGCGGTGGAGTTTGTTCGCCGCCTGGAAGAGGTGCTCATTCGCACCTGTGGCGACTTCGGGATCGGCACACAGCGAATTAAGGGCATGACCGGCGTCTGGACTTATGCTTTACGCAACAAGCCGGAGGCGAAGATCGCAGCCATCGGCGTGCATATTTCGCGCGGCGTGACCACCCACGGTTTCGCGCTCAACGTCAGCAACGATCTGGATTATTTCAGCCTGATTATCCCGTGCGGGTTAACAGGCAAGCCGGTGACGTCGATGGATCGAGAACTGCAAAAACCGGTCAGCATCGATGAGGTAGCTACTGTTGCGTCGCGCAATTTCGGACGCGTTTTTCAGTCGCAGATGCTGTGGCTGGAGTCGCTGGACGATTTGCTAAGGCAGGCTTCGGAGCAGATTGCGGAGCATGTTGAGCCATCCGCGACGGCAGCGACGCCCGCGAATCAAGACACGCCGGCGCGAGCGCCGAAGGAGCTGCGTGAACTACACGGCGACGGTAGCGAGTTGGCGTAATGAAGTGAGCTTTCAATCGTCTGGGGCAGGCCCGCTCACCACGACACTCTTGCGATCCCCGAGACCGCGTCAAAATGACGGTCACGACTGATTAGCGGCATTGAATGCTGGCGGCACAAAGCCGCAATCCAAAGGTCGTTGGCCGGAATAGGCGTTCCGGCCATCTTCAGTTCGGCACGGATCGCCCCGTAGGGAATGGTGGTTTCTTCGTCGATGTCCAGCGTCCGGAGATCCCGCAGGTATTCGGCCAGCCATCGTTCGTAAAACGCACGGTGGCGAGATTGAAAAATGCCGAATCGGAATTCGCCGAGAACAATGACAGGAATAGCGAGGTCCGCGGCTTGACGCAAGATGGGTTCAAGCGCGTGGTCTCCCTCCGCTAAAGCAGAAAGTCCGTTCGTATCCAGAATCACAGGCGGTCCTCGGCCTCAATCTGATCAAATTCCTCCTCGATCAGGCGATTGATTCTGGCGGTCTCTTTGCGCAGATGCCGCAACTTGCCAAAAGCCGCCATCCAAGGCTTCTGCCCAGCTCTGCTGGTATCGGCAAGCTTGTCTTTCACGGCTTCGGTGACAAACTCTCGTAGCGGAATGCCGCGTTGGGCCGCTTCGGACTTGGCGCGACGAAAGATGGCATCGGGAATTTCCAGCGTGGTCTTCACTGTGTCATGCTCCCATATTTATGGGAGCAGGTCAAGAAGTCGGCTCGAGTCACTCCTGTGAGACGCGGAAGCCGCTCGGGATTTCGCCAGCAGGCTCCCGCTCACTGCGTTCGCTCACGCCTGCTAGACGGCTCAACTTGCCTCTCATCCACTGTCCGTTTTATCGTGGGCTCTGGACCCTATGGCTCACAAGAAGCGCCCCAGCAATAACAATCGGCCAAAGAAACCGGCCAAACTTCCGTTAGCTCCGGCAGCGAAGGTTCCGAAGACCCCATCTCCCTCGGAGCAAGCCGACGGCTCACCCAAACCGACGAACACGAAGACCTCGCCGCGGGGCAGGAATGGCGATGACTCCGCTTCATCATCGCTGCGCTGCTACAACATTCTCGACTATCGCCTGGAGCATCCGGAGTTTCGCATCTTCATGTCGGGAGACGGGTCGAATGTCGAGTACCGGGTTGAGGGCGACCTCAGTGCCGCGCCGCCGCCCATCCGGGAGTCGAAACATCTATCACGTGAACAGTGCATCGCGATCTATCGCTGGATGCTGCTGAACCGTCGCATGGAAGTTGCGCTGGAAAATCTCTACAAACAGGGCAAGGTGGTCGGCGGCGTCTACTTCGGACTCGGCCAGGAGGGGTGCTCGTGTGCTTCGGCTTACGCGCTCGGACCGGACGACTGGCTTGGGCCAATGATTCGCAATCAGGGCGCGATGCTGGTGCGAGGTTTCGCCGCGCGCGACATCATGCGCCAATACATGGCTAAAGGTGATTCGCCGACGTGGGGGCGCGATGCTTCGTCGCACTTCGGCGATATCCAGAAGCGCAACGTTTGCGCGCCCATTTCGATGCTGGGCGAGTTGATCGGCGTGATGGCAGGTGTGTGTCTGGGCGCGCGGCTACAAGGCAAGAACGTCGTCGGGCTGACCTATATCGGCGACGGCGGGCAATCGACGGGAGTTGCGTACGAGAGCCTTAACTTCGCTGCGGTGCAGAAGTTGGGGCTGGTGCTCATCGTCGAAAACAATCTGTGGGGATATTCGACACCCTCCGACATGCAATTCTGTGTGAAAGATCTTGCCGAGCGTGCCATCGCCTACGGCATCCCCGGGGTGATTGTCGACGGCACCGATGCCTGCCAGGTTTACGACGCCACGCACGAAGCCTGCGAACGCGCCCGTCGTGGCGAAGGCCCGACTCTCATCGAAGCCAAGATGATGCGCATGAAAGGGCATGCCATCCACGACGCCGCGCAATATGTGCCGGCGGCACTGTTCGCGTATTGGCATGCTCGCGATCCCATCGCGCGCTTTGAGAACTACCTTGTGAATGACAAGCGCTGGCTTACCGCGGAAGAAAACCACAAGCTGATTGAAGATGTGGAACGCGAGTTGGAAGCAGATCGCGACGCGGCAGTCGCGTCCGCCATGCCTGATCGGAAAACGGATAAAACTCATCAGGGCGTGTACTGCGATCCGTCGTGCCATCAGATCAAACCGAAGTATGGGCCGATCGTCGCCAAGCCGAGGGATGCCGCAGCCGCGACGTCAAAGCCGGCAGAGGCTGCGGTGCATTTGAAGTAGACAATTGCGCCATCGATCAAGTAACCTCTCCCCCAATTGTTTCAGCCATGCGATGTGAGCTGCCTGCCTTGTTGAACTTTCTTTTCTGGAATCGCACACGGTAGAAGCAAGAAGTCTGAGCATGACGGAATCGTCCAAACGCACCACGTACTACCAGTTGGCTCTCGTCCTCATCCTTGTGGCGTCGTGCTTCCGTGTGTTCATCTGCTTTGTCCACAACCCGATGGACTACCTCGTTTCCGACATGCTGCGGCACTGGAACAACGGGCGCGCCTTCCCCAGAGGTGGCTATCTCGGCGCCGCGGATCCCATTGTTTACCAGATCTATATCTTCGTTTTGCAGCGGATGGCCGGCAGTAACAGGGTGCTGGTGGCGTTGGCCTCTTCAATTCTGTCCGTGCTGATGCCGTGGACGTACTATCGCGCGGCACGCGACTTCGGAATTCAAAAAACGCAAGCCTTGTGGGTGTGGGCGCTGATTGCGTGGACTCCATCCCTAGCGGTCATCTACCACTTCATCATGATGGAGACCGTGCTGCTTTTCCTGGAAGGTGTGGCGTTGTGGATGACGGCACGATATCTTCGCGAAGGAGGAACACCGGCCTTCCTGTGGTTTGTGTTCTTCTGGACCGCCGCCTGTCTTACCAAGCCAACCGTCATTCCGCTGGCGGGAGTCTGCTTCCTGTGGGTGTGGTGGAAGCGATCAACCTCACTGCGGCAGATTGCGCTAGGCGCGGGGTTGGCTTTCGTCATGCTCATTCCGCAGGCATTTCGTAGCAAGGTGGCGCTTGGCTTCGTAGCTCCATTTGGTAATCCCTGGCTCACGCGCATTCAGCTTCGTTCCGGAGTGCGAATGATTCACTTTTACTATTACGCGCCTTCCAATCGGTTCGTACATTTGAACCCCGAGGCCGGGCATCTCGACTTTATTTTCGGCTCCCCGAGCGCTTACATACGGCCGCTGGAGCCCTTGAGTCATTGGGTGATGCGACGCGCGATTGGCGATACTACTGCCTTGGTAACCATCAATGGCGGCAACGGAGAACAAGACTGGAAGGCGGCTTACAAGCGTTTCGGTCGCGATAGCGACGAGTGGTTAGCGCAATGGCGGGAGAACGTCATCCTGTTCCTGTTTGCGCCGTCCTGGCCGGAGTCCGGATTTTGGCAGTGGGATAGTTACCTGGAATACTTGTGCCGCTGGATGTGGGCCCCACTGATTCTTGTTGTTTTCATCCTCAATGGGCGCGAGTTTGCACATCGCCGGTTTGATCTGATTCCCATCGCGACAATGCTGTTCACACTTGCCCTGGGGCTGCAAAACGTTGTCATAACCGAAGGGCGATATCGCAAGCCAGTTGAGCCTCTGCTGCTGCTGAATCTGGTTTGGGTGCTAAACGATAAGAGTTCGCGCTTTAGGGCTGGGGACCCATCAGCACAGGAGGCGGCGTCGCAGGCGGCGGTATAACCCAGGTTGCTTGGGGATGCGCTTGCGAAGAAAAAGTAGAGCCGATCAGCGATAGACTTCGCGGCGGTGGCCGACCTTCACCACGAATATTACCAACCGCTCGCTTTCGATTCTGTACAGCACGCGGTAGTTTGCGATGCGGATGCGCCAAATATCATACTGGCCAGAAAGTTTCTTTGAGCCGGCTGGGCGAGGGTCCTGGCACAGATGTCGGAGAGCCCCGCTGATCCGCATCTGTATATTTCTAGGTAGGCTCTCCATGTCTCTACGCGCCGAAGGTTGAAATTCAACGGAGTAGCCCTCGTTTGCCCTCAGAGCTTCAGTTCCTTCTTGATCTGCTCCCACGGTATGCGGGGTCCAGGCTCTTTCATGGCTTCTAGCGCGTCCCGAAGATCGAGTTCATCTTCGAAGCGCTCCAGTAGTTCGAGGTCCTCAATGGGAACCACCACCGCAACTGGTTTGTTGCGACGATGGACCACCGTACGCTCGCCGGCATATTCGGCCCGGCTGACGATGTCGGCGAAGTGCGCTCTCGCGGTGCTGGTGGTATAGCGCTTCGGCATGTACTAATTGTACAGCCCGTACAAATCGCTGTCTAAGACATTTCGGCGTTGTCTTCCTTCAGGAACCATTCCGCGAAGAGGACCTTCGTAACGCCCGGCATTTCCGCACGCGGATACAAGCCCACTTATCAGAATGCCGCAACCCGACGCATGAAGAAGCTGCTTATCCCACGATCTCTTCAAACTTCAGCGGATCGGGACGGACCGGGATGGGTGGGGGTTCGATTTCGCGCAGCACCTGATAGGTGTAGCGGATGCGGTGGATGACGGTGATGGTGCTGAGGACTGCGATCACCCAGAGCACTGGTCCCATACGATTGAAAAGCGCGCCGATGATGACCAGGACGATCCGCTCCGGCCGTTCCATGAAACCGACCTTGCAGGTAGGGATAAGCGATTCGGCACGGGCGCGGGCATAGCTCACCAGGATTGAGCTGACCATCACGAACGCAACCATCACGACGTAGAAGAAACGATTGGCGCGCGCGTAATAAACCAGCAAACCAAAGAAGAGCGCTACATCGCTGTAGCGGTCAATGACGGAGTCGAAGAAACCGCCAAAGATCGTGACCTGGTTGGTAGCGCGAGCAACCCGGCCATCGACCATGTCGAAGATGCCGGCGCCGATGATCACCAGCCCGGCGTACAGGAACATGCGGCGCTGATTGTCGGCATGGGCATAGCCGAAGAGAATGCCGGCAACGACATTGATCAACAGCCCGATGAAGGTGAGTGCGTTGGGTGAGATGCGGGTCAGCGCCAGGCCGTGCACAATTTTGTACAACAGCCACTTGCACGACCGCCCAACTGCGCTCGTCCAGGTCATACTGCCTCGCTATGCTTCGTCGTGAATAGTGATCAGCTTCAGCACCTCGAGTTCGCGTTTGCCGGTAGGCGTGACCACTTCGCTCACATCTCCCACCTTCTTGCCCATTAGTGCGCGTCCAATGGGCGAACTGGTGGAGATGAGGCCTTTCGTAACGTCGGATTCTTCGCTGGTTACCAGCTTGTATTCGATCTCTTCATCCTTGGTGGAGTCATAGACCACCACCGTGGAGCCGATGGCAGCGCGATCCCGTGGAATGTTGGCCATGTTGACCATCGACAGGTCAGCCATGCGCTGCTTGAGTTGACCGAGCCGTGCGCGAACGAACTCCTGGCGCTGCTTGGCCATATGGTATTCGGCGTTTTCGCTGAGATCGCCCATGGCGACAGCCTTTTTCAGTTCTTTGGGCAGCTCGTGATTCAGTTCATGTTCGAGGACTGTAATTTCCTCGGCTAGTTTCTTCTTGATGTGCTCTGGCATACTTCGGCGTCGTTGTTTCGGGCCACTGGAGGCACGCCCGAAGGCATCCAGTAATTATACGCGGGATAATGCACGAAGGGCAGCCGCAGTTACACAAGCCGTGGAACCATGGTCGTGAAATTCATATCAAAGCAAAGGAGATTCGCTGGAAACCCGCGTCAATTGACCGTTTGCGCAAAATAGGCTTACAATAGAAATATATGTAGTTTCCCCTCATGACCCAGACAATCTGGGAGTAGTGCTCCGGCCCTCATGAATAATCAGAGCTTTAGTATCGGAGATAAGGTCGTTTACCCCAATCACGGGGTGGGCGTGATCGAGCAGATCAGCAGCAGGACGATCGGCTCACAGGTGGAAAGCTTCTATCTTCTGAAAATCAAGGCCAGCAGCCTGAAAGTAATGGTGCCCTTCCATAACGTGGGCAGCGTGGGGCTTCGCAGAGTAGTCCGCAACGGCGAGGTGCAGAAGATCCTGGATTTTCTGACCGACGGCAAATGTGAAAACCACGCCGACTGGAAATACCGGTTCAAAGAGAATTCCGATAAGATGCGCACCGGTTCGCTGATTGATGTGGCCGAAGTTCTGAAAGGCCTGCTGCTCCTGGCTCAAGGCAAGCCTCTCAGTTTCCGTGAAAAGAAGATGCTGGAGCGTGCCCGTTACCTGCTGGTGAGCGAACTGGCGATGTCGAAGAACTGGGAAGAGCCGGAGGTCGAGGAACTGCTGAACAAGGCCTTGTCAAAATGCAAGTTGCGCTTCCCGGAAGCCTCCAGCATGGAAGATTGAATCGTCGACGGTGCCAGGCGGCGGGGCTATGTCCTCGCTATTTTTTTTCTGGTCGACATGCCATCCGTTGACCGCAGGATCGAGTCACGGTCCCGCGACAGAGGTTTGAACCCCCGAACTTAAGGAACCTCGAATCCTATGCCAGGAACACTGCACATCTTCCGCCTGAAAGACAATCCTCCACAATATCAAGTCAACTACAATCTCGGCGCCAACTCATGGGTACAGGTATTCGATCCCACGCATCTCGATGAATTTCTGCGCCACAGCGCTGGATTGCCGGCCGCGGAGGCGGATGCGATGCTGAACGAGTTGCGCAGCGACGGTCACACCACGGAAGCCAACGTCGACATTGCGGAGATGCACCTGGGCGAAATGGGCTTCGCCGAATCGCCCAGCGACGAGTAGACCGAGTCGAAACCCGACGATCGAGGCGTACGATGCCCTCGGAGTAAGAGAGGCTGATCATGTCAGGGATTAAGACCTTCGTCTCGCGCGGATCGTTGCACACCCGGTTACGGAGCCTGATCCGCGCCCTTCCTCTGCTAACTTTTCTGGCGATGTTCACAACGCTGAGCCATGCCCAAGGTAACTTAACGGTGCTTTACGATTTCACCTACAGCGGGCCGAACGGGTCAGCCCCCGAGTCCACCCCGACTTTAGACGGGCACGGCAACCTATATGGGACAGCGTCCTCCAGCGGAACGGGGAATTGCCTCGACGGATGCGGTACCGTCTACGAGCTGAGGCATGTCCACGGCTCCTGGGTATTCAATCTGCTCTATGGCTTCAGCGGGCAAAGCGACGGCGGGAATCCTTACGCCGGAGTGACCTTCGGTCCCGATGGCACGCTCTATGGCGCTGCGTCTGATTACTTCACTCACTATGGTAACGGCACGGTGTTCAACGTTAGACCTCCAGCAAACGTGTGTCAGGCCGCACTTTGCCCTTGGACTGAGAAAACTCTGTACTCTTTTGTCGGGGGCTATGGTGGTGCGAACCCGCAGGGGACCGTGGTTTTCGACTCGCAGGGAAACCTGTACGGCACGACGCTCTACGGTGGAACGGGCGGATGCACGGCCGGATGCGGCACCGTCTACAAGGGCACGTTCTCGGAGGGGGTTTGGACCATAAGCACGATCTACCGCTTTACGGGCGACCCTGATGGCGCGCTCCCCATGAGCGGATTGGTGGTGGACAGCGCCGGCAACCTTTACGGCACCACTCAGTATGGCGGCACTTACAACTTCGGCACGGTATACGAACTATCGCCGTCAGGAGAGGGCTGGACCGAGACCGTGCTGTACTCCTTCACCGGATATGGAGGAAGGGAACATAGTTGTTTGCCCAACGCGGGACTAGTCTTTGACCAAGCCGGTAATCTTTATGGAGCAACCCTCACAAACTATGTGTGCGGCTCCCCGATAGTCTTCGAGCTGTCACCGCAGGGCAGCAGCTGGAACTTCACGACAATCTACACTCTTCCTGATCCCTATGGACCGGAACGGGCCTTGGCCATTGATTCCGCCGGCAATCTGTACGGCACAACCGTTGCTGGCGGTAGCTTCGACTATGGCACCGTATTTGAACTGTCGCCCTCCCGCGGTGGCGGGTGGACCTACAACAACCTCTTCCTCTTCTCTGGAGGTGTGGACGGCAGCAGCCCGACCGGCGTGGTGGTCACCGGCCCGGGTGGGTATCTTTACGGCACAACGACAAGTGGCGGGAATAGCGCTGGGCTCATTTACCAGATCAACCTGGGCGCCCACTGACGCTCGCAATACCGCCAGGCTTTGCCGCTGTCACTAGCGTGGCTTCTGAGAGTGGCTTGTGCGCCATGAGCACAGGGTCTAGTTTCGACGACCGGCGCAAGGGTCGGCCACAGAGACGGCAGTTTATCCCAGCGGCCTCCTGACGCCGAATACGACGGTATTCCCTCTGACACTCGTCGGAGCAGGTTATCGCCTTCTTGCGGGCGCGTTTCGACGGTATGTCGCCAAGACACAAGCCGGCGGCAATTCGGTCGGCAGTCGAGAGGATGCAGCGCAGGGTCATTTCATAACCCCGGTGCGGTCGTGCTGCGGCGATCGCTTCACGCTCTGCGGTGGTTTCCTGGCGCCGGCTGCAATATCCGCCGGCAACCGCGATGTTGCGACCTGCCGCTGACGGCGATCGGGACGATTCTCGGAGAGGATTCCGCTGAGCAGGAAAATCTCGGCAAGCGCGTCCAAGGCCTCACAAAACCAGCGGCGAATGCCAAATGCAGACCGATGCAGCATCTCGGCGACCTCCTCAACGGAGAAGTCGTAGAGGCCGACCAGGGTCAGGATCTCGGCGTGGTCATCGCTCAGCCGTGCCAGGCAGAGCTCAACGTCGCGGGCAAACACCGCCTGATCCTCAAAGCTGGGGACGCGGTGATGCGAGACGCGAGCGCGAAAGAACTCGCGGCCCAGCAGAGAAGGCAGGCGGCCGACCTGGCAGGAAAGCTCGAAGTAGTGGCGCACGATGGCCAAGGTCTGGCCGCGAAAACACAGCATTTCCGGGCGCGGTTCGATCTCGTCGGCTTCTGCCAGTGGCGCTGGTTCAGCGGCCTGGAAGCGCAGCAATTGGGCTTTGCGGGCGGCAATCCGGGAGAATCTCATTGCAGCCTCCCGTAAAGCGAGCCAGCCTGCGCTTCGATGTCACCGTTGACCGGTGCGGCCGGGAGTGGCTTTGGTTTGGGACGCAGGGAGCGACGGCCGGAGACGCCGGGAAGCGAATACGTGGTCAGAATCTGACCACAGGGCTGGCAATAAGCTTCGCCTGATTGCGAACGTCGCAGGCCTAATGATCCGCAGCGCTCGCAGTATTTGAGTTCATAAGTAAGGTCCTGCACTTTTCAACCCCCTTCGATGTTCAAGAAAACGAGCCCGGCGCTGCGTCTCACTAATCATCGGAGACGCACGCGCAGGGCTCGTTTCAGTTACGATGACCTGCCTGGTTATTTAGTTTGGTGGAGAACGACGGCCGGCGCCCGACGGCGAAGCTAGGAATAATGGTTGCGAGTTTGCCGCCGTGGTACGCTCTCGGATATCAACAGATCATTCGCGCCTCTAGTCTGCGAGAGAAATAACCCTCTTCATATCCGGACTTCAGAATCTGGCCGTTTTGCACGACGATGCACAGCCGGCCGGAAAAGGCCAAGCTGTGGAGAAGCTTCTCCATGGCGGCAGAGAGTAGTTCGGCTTGTTTGATTTTGCGGCGGAACTCCGCAAAGGTTCGGTCTTCGGTGGTTGGTTCTGTGTCCTTCATTACTTGTTACCTCGGCCAGGATCCACAGAACCGGGAGACATCTCCACTGTGGCAGAAAGAATCATGGGAGTCAATAAAATTATTGCTTTCTGCATACGACTAAAGTAGATGTATTTCTTTTAGAAAAGTACGTGACCCTTCAAGATCTGCAGGAGCAGCTCCGGGTACACATCCGCGCCCGCATCGGGCGTGGCGAACTCACCGGAGTCGGTCTGGCTCGCGCCGCCGATTTTCCGCAGGGACATCTTTCCAATTTCCTGAACGCGCGCCGCGGTCTCAGTCTGGAGTCGATGGATCGGCTGCTGGATACGCTGGGCATCGGCATGCTCGATCTGCTGGAGACCAAGGAAATTCAGGAGCATGTCGAGCTGCCCAGAAGAGAGGCAGTGGAGAGCATAGCGCTGGTGTCGCCGGAAAATGCCGGCCTGGCGAGATTTTCTCCCGACCAGATCCTGGAGACGTGTAGCTTCAACAAGTCGTTCCTGCGCAAGCTGCGAGCCCGGGACGCCGAAGGCCGACAGCATTGGTTGCGTTTCGTGGCGATCCGGCTGGAGATGAAGGGTATTCCGATCATCTCGTTCCGAGCCGCGCGTGCGACCCTGCTGATCGACCGGCACTACAGTTCACTGGAGCCCTATCGCCGATTTCAACCTAACGTTTATGTGGTCAGCTTCGGCGGACGATGCAGCATGGGCTACGTCTCCGTATTCGAGGATTACTTGTTGTTAAGGACGCGCGATCCGCTGCAGGAAGTGGAGACGTTGAGAATCGAGCGCGGCAGAAGCTATTCCGACTACATTGTAGGCCGCGTGTGCCATGTGGCACTGGAAGTCTGAGCGGGCGGCGGTCTGCTATGATTTCGCTACAAAACGGATAAGGCCAGCTGATAGGGAGGAACACGTGGAAGAACGGAGCACGACCCCGCCAGGGGTACGACGAGATGAGGATATCGCCCTCGATCTGATGAAGTTTGTCGCCGTGACAACAGGCTACGGCCGGACCGGTTCGCCGGGGGCGGGATTTCAATCCGCCGGCGAATCCAAAGCAGAGGACTATGCGCAGCATCTGCTGGACCTGTACGGCCAGTGTGTGGCCGCGGTGCAAGGCAAGAAGTAGTTTGCGCTTGCGGTTCGGCTCAAAAGCCTTGACAATTACCGACTGACAGGGGAATATTCCGCTACTCGGGGCGGTCCTGCTTCCAATCACAATTGGCGTGAGGACAAGAGTGTCGCGCAGATCGACCCGATGCTCCCGTGGTTTTCCGCTGTCGAGGTGATCCATGAGATTCCGCATTGGCTTCGCGCTGAAATTCGTTGCCGGATTCTGGCTGACGTCGTTGTTGACAGGGATTTGTATGCTCTCGCCAGGACAGATGAGGGCGCAGGATTCTTCGCTGAAGGCCAGCGACGCAGCGCAACAGAGTGCCGGCGCGATTCAAAGCGAGACCGCGGAGCAGAGCGCCGCGATCCGAGTAGTCGTGGTGGCTGAGGATCAGAAACCCCTCCCACATCAGGCGGTCGTAAGGCTGGTCGGCAAGGACCATGGAACCTCAAACTGGCAGACCACTGGCGACCACTCCGATACGGTTTTTGGTGACTTGTCCTTAGGCAAGTATGAAGTCGAGGTCAGCGCGGCCGGATTCATCACCAGCCGAAAAGAAGTCCAGGTTGACAGCCTTGTTGCCACCGTTCCCATTCAGGTTGTTCTGACGCGCGAGCCACAGGCTGCAGAGCAGAACACTACCGTCGCTGCGATGCCGCTCAAGGCGAATCAGGAGATGACTCGCGCCATCAAGGCCTTGAATGCCGAGGACTACAAAGAGGCGCAGAAGCATTTGGCGGAAGCGGACAAGTTATCGCCGTCGAGCGCGCAAGTGAAGTTTCTGTTCGGCTACATGTCGTTCCAGAAGGGAGAGTTGGCGCAGGCGGAGCAGTACCTGGATCAGGCGATCAGCCTGGATCCGCATTACGCGCACGCGCTGACCTTGCTGGGACGCGTGCAGCTCCTGCACGGCCAGCCGAGCCAGGCGCGCGTGACCTTGGAACAGGCGGTTGCCGCTGACTCGAGTTACTGGGTGTCGCACAGCCTGCTGGCCGACGTTTACCTCCAGCAAAAGGATTATGAGAAGGCGCGGGAGCAGGCGGAGCTTGCGATTGCCAAGGGCCGGCGCCAGGGTGTAGCTGCTCAACTCGCACTGGGTGAAGCGCTGGCAAATCTGGGTAAGACTCCGGAAGCGGCGCAGGCATTGAAGATCTTCCTGGAGGCGCAGTCGACCAGTCCGGCCGCTCCCCATGCACGGGAGCTGCTAGCCGCCTTGGAACAGCAACCAGGCAATGGTGCAGCTAGTTCGCGCGGAAAGTTGGCTGAGGCTGCCTCTTTTGTTGTGGCGACTGACGTCTTGCCCTCCATCCACGCCGGCCTGCCCGAGATGACGTGGCAGCCGCCGGGAATCGACGAAGAGGCTCCTCCGGTCGCGGCCGGCGTCAATTGTCCCTTGCAGAAGGTCATGGATGGGGCGGGCGAAGGTGTCGTGCAATTGGTGGCCGATGTGGCGAAATTTGCCGCCATCGAGGAATTAGTGCACGAACGATTGGATGAGATGGGCAATCCCACCGCCCGCGAGACGCGTAAGTTCGACTATGCGGCATCGCTGTATCAGACTCGGGCGGATGTGGTGATGGTGGATGAGTATCGTACGGAGCGCTACGGGCTGGACGATCTGCCCGATCAGATTGCCGACAACGGGTTCGCAGCGCTGGCGCTGGTGTTTCATCCCGCAATGCGCGACGCCTTCCAGATGACCTGCGAAGGACTGGGCGATTGGCATGGGCAGCCGACATGGCTGGTGCGCTTCCAGCAGCGTGACGATCGCGCTAATCATATGCAGGCTTACCTGATGGGAGGGGTGCGGCATCCGGTCGACCTGAAGGGACGCGCCTGGATCACCGCCGACAAGTTTCAAGTGGTGCGGATTGAAACCGAGATGGTGAAGCCCATGCCGCAGATTCAGCTGCTGGTTGAACACCAGATCACCGAATACGGGCCGGTGCCCTTCAAGAAGGGAACGATCGAGCTGTGGTTGCCGAAGACAGCTGAGGTCTACATGTATTTCCGGGGACATCGCTACTATCGCAAACATAGCTTTGAGAAATACATGCTGTTCTCGGTGCAGGACGAAGAGAAAGTTCACGAAGCCAAGCACGATGGTACGCATCCGGCATCGCAAAACCCCGAACCAGAGCCCGCTTCGACGAGCTGAGTCTACCGTTCACTTCAGTTAGTGAAATCAGGCCGGGACCGTGAGGGTCCCGGTTCTTTTTGTCACCTCCTGCCGTGACCGCGATCATTGCGTTGTTGTCCAGCGCGGTTGAGCATCGCAACAGCGAGGTGTGCCATGGCAAGCCTGGATCCTGACTTTTACGAAGAGGCGAGAAGTCTGCATCGCGAGCATGAGGAACTGATGGCGCAGCTGGACAAGCTGGATTCGGCGCTGGAACAGATCGTTTCGTATACCGAGGTCCTCACCGATCTGGCGATGGCGAATCAGGCTTTGGCAAGCGGCAAGTGGATCGCGGAATGGCTACCCAAACATTATGCGCATGAGGAGACGACGGTGCTGGAGATGATCGCCAGGATGAGTCCGGAGCTGGCGTCCTTTGCTCGCGAGATGAAGCGCCAGCACAGCGAGATGCGTCTGCGGTTGGAGAACTTTCGCGATCACATTGCGCACATCGGCGAACAGCGCGATCTGGAAGCCGCCGTGGCCGAACTCCAACGCGAAGGCAAAGACCTGACTCGCATGATCCGCCTGCACATGGCGGCCGAAGACAAGAAGTTCGCCGGCCCGGAAAATTAGATTCAACTGCAGTTCTCCCACGAGTTGGCAGGCATACAGTGCCCAGTCCTCCGATTGGCTCTTCGCGATAAACAGGAACTCTTCCTTCCATAAAAACTTGTTATAGGCGAAAGCCGCTTCCGCGACCGAGTGCGGTTGATCTAACCAGGCAGAGGCAGCGATTTTTTCCCACCGCTCGCATGGAGCTCTCTATGGATCGCGCGACTCGCCCGCCAACCTGGCAGGTTCTGCTTGCCTTCGCCATTGTGTACTTTGTTTGGGGATCGACCTTTCTCGCCATCCGCGTCGGCGTACGCGAGGTTCCGCCGTTTCTGCTGGCCGCAATGCGTTTCCTGCTGGCAGGAATTTTCTTGTACGGATGGATGCGACTGCGCGGTGCGCCCAACCCGTCGCGTCGGGAGTGGCTCTCGGCGACGTTGCTGGCATTGCTGATCTTTGTCGGCGATTACGGCATGGTCTTTTGGGCGGAGACGCGCGTGCCATCCGGAGTGACAGCCGTGATGATGGCGACGATTCCGGTATTCATGGCGCTGTCGGAAATCTTTTTCCTGGGAACGCAGCGGCTGACGCCGCGGCTGGCCGTCGCGCTGCTGATTGGAATTGGCGGAGTTGCCGTGCTGGTGAGCCACTCGCTCGGACTGGGCGAGAGCTCAATCGATACCGCGGGAGCCATCGCGCTGCTGATCGGGTCGATCAGTTGGTCGGTGGCCTCGGCGCTCACGCGTAAGCTGGCGCTTCCGGCGTCCAAACCGATGAGCTCCGGCGCGCAGATGCTTTGCGGAGGCGTCCTGCTGACGCTGGTGGCCGCGTCGCTGGGAGAGTTCCGGGGATTTCATCCGATGGCCGTCTCGCACACGGCGTGGATCGCGCTGGCGTACCTGACTGCGGCCGGATCGATCATTGCGTTCACAGCGTATGTCTGGCTGATCCACCATGAGTCTCCGACCAAGGTTGGGACCTATGCGTATGTGAATCCCGTGGTCGCGGTTGCGCTGGGATACTTCTTCGCCGGCGAGCCGCTGACGGCGCGCACGCTGGTGGGAAGCCTGCTGGTGCTGGTCAGCGTGGTCGTGATCACCACCATGCCGAAGAAAGCTCCGGCTCCGAGAGTGGAGGACGCGGTTCCCGCTGCCGGCATCTCTGAGGCTAATTCTTGATGACCTCCCTGACATACCACCTGAGAAGAAAAGACGGCATCTAAGCTCCGAGGCTACGGAGCAAACGAATGCCGGCGGCTGCCGAACAAACCGTAAGACGAACCGCACGCGAGATCTTTCGCGGCGTCGAGAAGAACGCGCGCGATGAGTTGCGGCGCTCGACACAGGCGCTCGCATTTTCCGGCCTGGCCGGCGGCATGTCGATGGGACTGACCGGTATCGCGGTTGCAGCGGCTATGGTGGCGCTGAACGGCGTGCCGGGACGGAGCTTCATCGCGTACATGTTGTACCCCGTGGGATTCATCGCGGTGATCATTGGCCGGGCGCAACTGTTCACCGAGAACACGCTGTACCCCGTAGCACTGATTCTCAGCGAGAAGCGGCACGTGGGCGAGACGGTGCGGTTGTGGACGGTCGTCTTTGTCGGCAACGTGCTGGGCGCGATCGCGTTCGCCGGGTTGGCGGTTGGCAGCGATGCGCTGAATCCGGACATTCACACAGCTCTGGTAGAGCTGGGAAAGCAAGCGGTTCAGGGAACGGCTTCGCACATCTTCTGGAGCGGTGTAATTGGCGGATGGATCATTGCGCTGGTGGCGTGGCTGGTGACGGCGAGCCATTGGACGATTGGGCAGATTGCAGTGATCTGGCTGTTGACGTTCGTCGTTGGCGTCGGCCACTTCGCGCACTGCATCGCCAGCACGGGCGAAATCATGTCCGCAGTAATTGCCGGTGCAGTGCCGCTAAGCCGCTATCTGCAATGGCTGGCGCTGGCGACCAGCGGCAACATCTTTGGTGGCGTGATGATTGTTACTGTGCTGAACTTCGGACAGGTTAAGCTGGGAGAAGAATCGTAAAGCCGGATTGGCTCTGATGGGAGAATGATCGTATGCAGTCATACAAAGTGCGAAGTGATAAAGATCCGCCGCCGATTCCCGTGCCTCCGGGGGAGGATCCACCGCCTCCCGTACAGGAGCCACCGGACAAACCGGTCATAGGGCCGGGTGCGCCGGTGGGCGAGCCGGAACCGCGGCAGCCACGACGGCTGTAGAGTAGCGCCGCCCTCTGGGCGGCTGGATCGCAGGCCTCTGGCCTGCGCGGAGATGGTCAGGCGAGCCGCCTGCCCGACAGCCGGCCCGAGGCCGGCGCTACCCGAGAAGCCACGCTCCAATCGACTTTCTCAACGACCTCTGAAGTCATGCCCTGACACGAATCCTGCGTAAATCAGAGATGGGGCGAAGCGGACGAGATGCCCTCTGTTGCCTGACTTATAATCGAGCGCAGCCCTCAGAATGAGCTCTCCTCGCGTCGTACAAACAAGCCTCGCCAGTAACACAATCTCCGACAATTCCCGACGACAATCGCGTGGCTGGATCTGGATCGTGCTGCTGTGGGCGATTGTGTATGTGCCGGGACTATTCTCGCCGCCGTTGCTGGATGATGCAGACTCCGTCCACGCCGAGGCCGCGCGCGAGATGCTGGTGCGGCACGAGTGGACGACGCTCTACATCGACGGCATTCGCTATCTGGAGAAGGCGCCGCTGCTGTATTGGGGGATGGAGGCCAGCTATCACGTCTTCGGTGTAAAGGACTGGGCGGCGCGCTTGCCGCTGATTCTGGCTGAACTGGCGCTGTTGCTGGCGACATACGCGCTGGGCAAACGGGCGTTCGGTGAGCGCGGCGGTTTTTGGGCGGCGATCGTGATGACGCTGTCGATCGGGCCGTATCTCTTCACGCGCATTCTCATTCCCGACATGCTCATCCCGCTGTGGTTGACGCTGGGCTTCGATTTCTTCCTGCAAACGCTGGAACAGGAGCGGCCTTCGATTGCGTCGTGTTGGGGGCTGGCAGCGACTGTCGCGTTGGATGTGCTAACCAAGGGCCTGATCGGCATTGTGTTTCCGGCGGCGATCATCGGTATTTACCTCATTCTCGCCGGCAATCTCAAACACTTGCTGCGGATGCGGCTGATCTCGAGCACCATCGTTCTACTGGTGATCGCCGCGCCGTGGCACATTGCGGCAGCGATTGCGAATCCTGCGGCGGGCGAGTCGCGTGGGTTCCTGTGGTTTTATTTCGTCAACGAGCATTTCCTGCGCTACCTGGGCCGGCGCATTCCTCACGACTACGACACGGTTCCGCTGTTGCTGTTCTGGGCGCTGTTGTTTTTGTGGCTGTTTCCGTGGTCGGCGTTTCTGGTTCAATCGCTCGGAAACATTCCGCATCGCTGGCGCGAACTGCGCGGGTCGATGAATCAACGGCAACGGGCGATGCTGCTCTTCGCGATATGGGCGGCGGTGATCCTGCTGTTCTTCAGCTTTTCGACGCGGCAGGAGTATTACGTGGTTCCCGCGTTGCCCGCGCTGGCATTGTTGATCGGCGGATGGATGCAGCAGGAAGAGGAATCGCCTGAGGATTCGGGATTGCGCAGAGGCGGCCGCATCGGATCGGTCGTATTGCTCGTGATCGGAGCGCTAGTCTTTGCGGCGGCGATTTACCTTCTGGCGCAGAGCAAGAGCACGCCCGCCGACAGCGATCTGGCCGACCTGCTGAAGAAAGCTCCCAACGAGTACGCCTTGGCCTTTGGACACATCTTCGATCTGACGCCGCGCGCGCTGGGATTGTTCCGCGTGCCGCTGGCGATGTTTGCGATCGCGCTGTTTGCGGGCAGCCTGCTCAATTGGCTATTCCGCCGCCGCAATCGCGCCGCAGCCGGCAATTGGGCGATCGCGGTCATGATGGTGTTCGTACTGTTTGCGGTGCATCAGGGGCTGGTGATGTTCTCGCCTGTTCTTTCCTCAAAGAAGCTGGCTGATGCGATCGAGCAGGAGTTTCGGCCTGGCGATGTGATCGTCTCCTACGGGACTTACGAAGACGCGTCGACCATCAACTTCTACGCGCGGCAGCCAATCCATGTGGTAAACACGCGCACCGAAGGCGACATGTATTACGGATCGCTGTTTCCCGATGCGCCCGCGATCTTCGATGACGATGCTTCGTTCGCCGCCTTGTGGAAGGGGCCGCAACGAGTTTTCGTCTGGGTGGAAGAAGACAAGGTTCCCAGCATGATGCGGCAGGCCGGCTACTTCCAACTCGCGCGCAGCGGCGGCAAGCTGATCCTGATGAACCGGTTGTGTGCGGGAGAGAGATAGAAACGCTGGGTGCCCCGTTCTAGCCGTCATTTGGCTAGGGCGGGGCAGTGAAACTATCCAGCGGCAGGCCCCACCCTGGCCAAACGAAGGCCAGAATGGGGCACCCAAGTTTGCCTCCTCACTCATAGCTCTCATCCACTGTGACTAGCCGCACTTTCCCGTGGCCAAAGCCTCCAAGATAGCTTGTAATGTGCAAGTGATATTGCTAACCTGCTGCACAACATGCGCGGCAAGCCTAAGTCGAAGCATCGCTCGGGCTGCCCGGTGAGCACTTCTCTCGATGTGGTGGGGGACCGCTGGTCGCTATTGATCGTTCGCGACATGATGGTGCGGGGTTTTGCCAGCTTCAAGGAATTTCAGGAATCGGGCGAGGGCATCGCCACCAACATCCTCGCCGATCGGCTGCAGAAGCTCGAAGCGGCGGACATTATCGCGGGCGAGACCGATAAGGCGGACGCGCGGCGCGTGAACTATCGCTTGACGAGGAAGGGAATCGATCTGGCGCCGGTAGTGCTGGAACTGCTCATCTGGGGCGCTCGGCATGAGGACACAGGAGCACCGTGTGCGCTGATCGGCAAGCTGGAGAAGCATCGCAAGGAGTTGCTGGCCGAAGTGCGGCGGCGGTGGCAGAAACGTGATTCAACGCCGCTGCAGGCGAAGTCGGGTCAGTGGTTGTGGCCATAAGCGCGAACGAAAAAGTTCACTCCTGGCGGCGCTGGCATTCAGAGATGGTGATTCTGTCGAACGAACAAGCGTAACGGCGTATGTAGGCGATCATTCACACATAACAAGGAGCGCATGATGGAACTGAGCACTTATCTTCACTTCAACGGCGATTGCGAAGCGGCCTTCAAGTTTTATGAGCAGTGTACGGGCGGCAAGATCGAAACGATGTTCCGGCACGAAGGAACGCCGGCGGAGGCGCAGGTTCCACCGGAGTGGAAGAACAAGATTCTGCACGCTCGCATGAAGATCGGCGACCAGTGGCTGATGGCATCGGACGCGCCTCCGGGACGTTATAGCCAGCCGCAGGGATTTTCCGTATCGCTCGCGCTGAAGGATGTGAAGAAGGGTGAGAGCATTTTCAACGCTCTGGCCGAAGGCGGAAAGATCTGCATGCCGTTCCAGAAGACGTTCTGGGCGGCAGGCTTTGGTATGGTCACCGATCGCTTCGGTGTTCCGTGGATGGTTAACTGCGAAGCGGAAGCATAAGCCGCCGCATCGCGAAACGGGGACAAGGGCCAGACTGAATCTTTGCGCGGTGCCCGGTTTCTCGCCGGGCAGCCGCCTTGAGGTGGTTATGAAAGGAAAGTCAGTAACAGCAAAAATTGCAGTAGTAAGTGCATCAGCAGCGCTGATCCTGGTATTTGGGCTGAGTGCGGCTTATGGAGCAACTCCGCCCGACTCCAAGGTGCAGTACCCCAGCATGGCGCCGCTCCATCTTTATCTCGACGATCGAGATGCGGAGATCGCGCTGGCACGCAGTGCGGCTCCCGATGCGATATCGCACGACGCGACCGTCATGGTACTGACCGAGCACGGTTACGTGACTGCGGTCGAGGGCAAGAACGGTTTCGTTTGCGTCGTCGAGCGCGCGTGGATGTCGCCCGATAACTCTCCCGACTTCTGGAATCCCAAGATGCGGGGGCCGCTATGCTTCAATCCTCCTGCGGCGCGATCGATTCTGCCGTCGACGCTGGAGCGGACGAAGATGGTTCTTGCCGGCAAATCGAAGGACGAGATCATCGCAGCCAACAAGGCGGCTTACGATAGCAAAGAAGTGCCGGCGTTGGAGCCCGGTTCGATGAGCTACATGATGTCGAAGCAGGCATGCCTGACCGCGAACGGCGGCAACCTGGCGCACGTGATGGTTTACACGCCGCACATGGACGCTGCATCGTGGGGCGCCGAAGTGACCAACTCGCCGATTATCCTGAATCCGCAGTTCAAGGACGTTGCGCCGATTGATGTCTGGGTGATATCCGTGGGCAAGTGGTCGGACGGAACGCCGGCGCCGGTGATGTAAGAAGCAATTAGCGATTAGCCAAAATCACGATAGGCTTGACTAAGACTGCCACTCGATAGGTTCACTGCCCCGCCCTAGCCAACAGATGGCTAGAACGGGGCACCCAGGCAACTAACTAACTCAGGAGAGCAACATCGATGAGCAGAGTTCGCGTATTGGCGGGCACGCGCAAGGGCGCATTCATTCTTGAATCCGACGGCAAGCGCGACAACTGGGACGTGAGCGGGCCGTTCTTCGCCGGCTGGGAGGTGTATCACATGAAGGGCTCGCCGGCCGACCCGAATCGCATCTTCGCCTCGCAGACCAGCGCCTGGTCTGGGCAAGTCATCCAGCGCTCCAGCGACGGCGGTAAGACGTGGGAGACGCCGGGCGGCGGTCCGGAGAAATCGCCGCAGGGCTGGCCCATGGGCGAGAGCAACAAGTTCGTCTACGACACTTCGCCCGCGACCGGCGCGCCGCTCACCACGCATCAGTTCTACGACGGCACGCAGCATCCGTGGGAGTTCAAGCGCGTCTGGCATCTGGAGCCGTCGCTCACCGATCCCGACACCGTCTTCGCCGGCATCGAAGATGCGGCGCTGTTCCGCTCGACCGACGGCGCGGCCAGCTGGCAGGAGCTCTCCGGCCTGCGCGGTCACGGCACCGGTCCGAAGTGGCAGCCGGGCGCCGGCGGAATGTGCCTGCACACCGTCATCCTCGATCCTAGCGATCCCGATCGCATGTACATCGCGATCTCCGCTGCCGGCGCCTTCCGCACCGACGATGGCGGCACCACCTGGAAGCCGATCAATCGCGGCCTGCGCTCGCAGTTCCTGCCCGACCAGGACTCCGAGGTCGGCCACTGCGTGCATCACGTTGCCATGCATCCTTCGCGGCCCAACGTGCTCTTCATGCAGAAGCACTGGGACGTGATGCGCAGCGACGATGCCGGCGACAACTGGAAGGAAGTGAGCGGCAACCTGCCGACCGACTTCGGCTTCGTCATCGACGTACACGCGCACGAGCCGGAGACGATCTACGTCGTGCCCATCAAGAGCGACGGCGAGCACTATCCGCCCGAGGGCAAGCTGCGCGCCTATCGCAGCCGCAGCGGCGGCAACGAGTGGGAGGCGCTGACCAGCGGCCTGCCGCAGGCCAACTGCTACGTTAACGTGCTGCGCGACGCCATGTGCGTCGATCAGCTCGACTCCTGCGGCGTCTACTTCGGCACCACCGGCGGTCAGGTCTACCTGTCGCCCGATGGCGGCGACAACTGGTCGCCCATCGTGCGCGACCTTCCGCCCGTGCTCTCGGTCGAGGTGCAGACGCTGGCGTGACTTTCATCCACTCGTGACGGTGGGGTTCACCACGGAAGCACGGAAATCACGGGATGGGATTTCAATTCAAAAGAATCCGTGACCTCCGTGCCTCTGTGGTGAAACGATTTTCGACATAGCGTTTCGCTCGTGCGATAGGGATCATCACGAAACACTGAGATCACCGCGTTTTTCTTTCAAAGATTCCGTGTCTTCCGTGCCTCCGTGGTGAGATGATTTCCTCCATGACCATCCGCGTCATCATTCCGCCGCATCTGCGCACGCTGGCAAAAATCACGGCCAGCGGCGGCGAAATCCATCTCGACGTCGAGGGCCAGGTGACGCAGCGCTCGGTGCTCGACGCGCTCGAGGCGCAATATCCCATGCTCTGCGGCACCATTCGCGATCACGTCAGCAAACAGCGGCGTCCGTTTCTGCGCTTCTTCGCCTGCCAGGAGGACCTGTCGCACGAGCCCCCCGACGCTCCGCTGCCCGACGCCGTCGCCGCCGGCCAAGAGCCATTCCTCATCATCGGCGCCATCGCCGGCGGGTAGCCTCCCAAACCGGAAAAGTCCCTTCGGGTTTTTGAAGGGGCGCAGCGTTACCTGCGCCATCGAATTCCCCTTTTATTCTTGTCATCCCGACCGAGGGATCTGCGGTTCGCCCGCAGTGGTTAGATGCCCGGGTGCCGGGTGCCCCACACATTCGCGGTCTTCGAATGTGTGGGAGCGGAGACGCAGAAATCGTCGGTAAGCGTACTGGGTCGAGTGGACGATCCTCCCACTCATTCCAACCGCAGGAATGAGTGGGGCACCCGACGGGTGCGGCCGAGAAGGTCAAGTTAGAAGCCTGGCGGATTCGACGGAGCGGACCCCACAGGAGGAAGCATTTTCTGCAATGCGGACAGGGGAAACTCTGCATCGTTGCGTTGCGCTCCAACGAACCAGGTACACCACGCGGAGGGCTGACCGCCGATGGTGTCGAAGCGTTCAATGGTCATGGTCGGGGAGCCGCTCTTGAGTTCCACCATATCGCCAACTTCAAATCCGTCGTTCATGCAGTCAGCCTCCGTGAAAGGAATCACCCATCATAGGCCAAGCCGCCTTGCCGGCAAAGAAATATCTAAGCGGCGGGTGGCTCGGGTCTCGCGGGGTTCGAGACCTGGGGATTTGGAGTGCTTCATCTTCTTTCGGTGTTGGCAACATCATCTACAATCCAGCCCGACCGCGTTTTTCTTGTAGAATCCTCCTCATGGTAAAAATCACGGTTCGACCGAAATCATCCTTGCGGGTGGAATTCGCTCCCGGCGAGTTGGAGCTGATTGGCGAAGACGGCCAGCCCATCGACCTGACCGGCAAGCCCGCCATCTCGCTGTGCCGCTGCGGCGGCTCGACCAACAAGCCCTTTTGTGACGGCACCCATTCCCGCATCGGCTTTGAGGGCGCGGAGCAGGCCGTCGCCCAGGTGGTAAAGCAGGAGCCAACCAATCCCGGGCCATCGTAGCCAGCCAATTGCATAACCCGCGCAAAGCAGTGTATCGTCGCCATGGCGTAGGAGGGCGCAAGCGTGCGCGTGAACTGGATTGCCATCCTGATAGCGGCGGTGGCTGATTGGATTCTGGGCGCGGTGTGGTTCACCGTCTTCGCCAATCAGTGGCGGGCAGGCTTGCGCATGGCTCCGGCAGAGCTGCAAGGGTACATGTCGCATCCTAATTTCTGGCCCTATCTCATTGCACTGCTCTGCAGTTTCCTCATGGCCTACGCCATCGCTCGCGTGCTTGCCGCTGCCCCTACCCAAGGTCTCTTCCGCGGCATCAGCGCCGGCATTCTGGTCGGCTTGGCCGCGGCCATGGCCATGGTCACGGAAATGGCCTTCGAAATTCGTCCAGGGCCGTTTGTCCTGATTTCCGCAGCCTATCCCTTGGTGGGCTGCATTTTGATGGGAATCATTCTCGGCGTTTGGAAACCGAAAGGCGCCCGCACAATATGACAATGAAAATCGAAAAGAAAATTGTTCACGGGTACTTGCAAGCTCTCACCGGGTTGGATCAGCTGCCTCGTCCCGATGGCGAACGTTCCATCGAGCTATTCCGTCATGGCACGCTGACGGTGAAGTTATATGCCCCGCGCGGCAATGATCCGCAGACCCCGCACAAGCAGGACGAGATCTACGTGATCGCCGGCGGCACCGGCCGTTTCCAGCGGGAGAACGAAGAGACCACCGTTGGTCCGGGCGATGTGTTGTTTGTGGCCGCCGGCAAGGAGCATCGCTTCGTCGAATTCAGTGACGACTTCGCCACCTGGGTGTTCTTCTATGGCCCCGAGGGCGGCGAGGCCGAGGTCGTCAAGAGCTAACGTGATTGCTCCAGCTCCTTCCTGCCAGGCTCCTACCACACTCTTCGCCGGTCATCGTGCACGCTCTTCATCTGTCCCCATCTTGCCACTGGCACGCTCCCATCGCGCGGGTAAATAATCAACTATCCTGCAAAGAGGAATCGGGAGGCACACGGTGTCGAAGGATGATAAGAAGGAAGAAATGAAGGGAAAGCAGCAGCCGGAGAACGCCTCAGCTCAGGTGACGGCGGGGCAGTCGTGGCTGGCTGGGGAAGGTCAGCTGGCCGGCAAGTATAGTGACGGCCATCCCCTGGATTGCGTGCAATATCTGGAAGCCAAGCTCATCCTCCAACCTGAGCGCTTTACCTGCGTGGACAGCTTTCGCGATTTTGGCAAGCTTGTCCAGCGCACTGCCAAAGATCTGAAGGTCGGCTTCATTACCGATCCCAAGGTCGGCCGCCGGCCTGATATCCGCGAAATCGTGTTCATGGATACGCCCGATTTCCGGCTCTACAACAACGCCTTTATCCTCCGCCGCCGGGTCACCTATGTCGACGGCTTCGCGGTTGGCGATCCGGAGGTCGTCTTCAAATTCCGTCATCCGGATGAGAAGAAAGCGGCTGCCATGGACGTCCGGCCCAACATCGCAGGGAAGTATCAGATCAAGTTCAAGGCGGAAGCGCTCCCGTTAAAAGACCAGCTCGGTGGATTTCGCTTGCTGTATTCCCACAACTGTCAGTTCGGGTTGAGCCAGATGCATGAAGGCGACCGGCTGGGGATGTGGGCGCTCGCCAATGTCTTTCCCTCGCTTGCCGTTCTCAAGAAATCGAAGGATGAAGAAGTGAAGCTGGTGAACGAAGCCATCGTGGAAGAAGTCCTGCTGGAGTTGGGCGACTTGGACTTCGGCAAAGGCGTCGAGGGCCACTGCAACGTCGCATTGTGGCGCACCCGTGGCGAACATACACCGCTGGTGGGTGAGTTCGCTTATCAGCTCAAGTTTAGTCGTGGAGATGAACTCCACGAGAAGCCCAGAAGGCTGTCGGAACAGTTCTTCATCACGTTGCAGCAGGACGCAAGGGAGTGGGTTTCTCTGGGTACCACTAAGACTGGCATGGTTTATCGCCTGCATGGCAACGCACCCCAAAGTCACGAGTGATGAGCGCCGCGAAGCCGGGCTGGTGTAAGCTTTTTGATTTGGGGGTTTGAGGATGAGGTTTGCCTTAAGCGGGCGCTTGCCGCTTCAGGTCGCTGCTCGCCGCGACGAAGTTACTGCAGTTCTGCTCACCACTTTCACCGCTCTCCTGGTCCTGACACTTCCTTTATCGGCCCTTGCCCAGCAATACGATCCTTCCCTCTACGCTGGAATGCAGTGGCGACAGGTTGGGCCGTTCCGTGCGGGACGCGTTACCGGTGTCTGCGGCGTTCCCGGCCAGCCCGCCATCTACTACATCGGAACTGCGGGCGGTGGAGCGTGGAAGACGACCGATGGCGGCATGGTTTGGAAGCCGATCTTCGATAAGCAACACGTCCAGTCCATCGGTGCAATTGCGCTTGCGCCGTCCGATCCGAACATTGTTTACATCGGAACCGGAGATGTGAGCAACGTCGGCGGCTCGGTTAATCAGGGCAACGGGATGTGGAAGTCAATTGACGCCGGCGAGACGTGGCAACACATCGGCTTGGAGGATTCGCGGCACATCGCCGCCATCTGGGTTGATCCCAGGAACGCGGACATTGTGTTCGTGGCTGCGCTCGGTCATACCTTTGCTCCCAACACGGAGCGTGGAATCTTTAAGACTACCAACGGCGGTAAAACCTGGCAGAAGGTTCTCTACAAGGACGACACCACCGGCGCCGTTGACGTTGCCTTCGCTCCTGACAATCCCAAGATTGGTTTTGCAGCGCTCTGGTATCACTACGTCAATCCCGATACGCCGTTCGCCGGGCTGCTCGGCACGGGCGGAGCGGGAATCTACAAGACGACGGATGGCGGCGACACCTGGACGCCCGTCGAGATTCCGCAACTGGCTAAAGCTCATCTGGGCCGCATTGGGGTTGTAGTTGCACCCGGTGGACAGCGCGTTTTCGCGATTGTCTCCGAGAGAATGCAGGGCGGACTGTATCGCTCCGATGACGGGGGCACGTCGTGGAAGCGCATTACGCAGGACCCGCGCGTAACCGGCAATGGATACTTCAGCAAAGTTTTCCTGGATCCGCATAATTCCGACATTGTGTATGTCGCCCAGACTTCGCTCTATCGCTCCACCGATGGCGGCGTGACCTTTGAATCCTACAAAGGCGCGCCTGGCGGCGATGACAATCATGCGCTGTGGATCGATCCCACAAATTCCAACTACATGATCATGGGCAGCGATCAGGGTGCGACCATCAGCATGGATGGTGGCAAGACCTGGAGTTCGTGGTACAACCAGCCGACTGGCCAGATCTACCACGTCTCCACTGACAATCGTTTTCCCTACTGGATTTATGGCACCCAGCAGGACAGCGGATCAGTTGCGACGCTGAGCCGCGGCGATTATGGCGCGATCACATTTCTCGACTGGGACCCAATCGGTGGCTATGAGTTTGGCTACATTCTGCCCAGCCCGCTCGATCCCAATATCGCTTACGCCGGCGGCGAAGCGCGCGGTTTGTGGCGCATCGACCGCAGCAATCGGCAAGTGAAGGTCATCTCGCCCAACGTCAGCCGCGACGGCGACTACCGTACCGCGACCAACGTTCCACTCGCCTTGTCGCCGCAGAATCCGCACATCCTTTACGAAGGAACCCAGTTTCTGCTGCAGACCGGCGATGAGGGCGCGACGTGGAAGACCATCAGTCCGGACCTGACAATTCGTCCCGGAGAACCTGCTCCGGCGCCGGCAGCGGAAGAGAACAAACCGGAGGCCAGCAAGACCGAGGAAGCCAAGACAAAAGAAGCTGAGAACAAGAAGCCAAAGTCGCAGGAGGAGCAGGAGACAATGCGGCCTCCCGATCGTCGCGCCATCACGACCATCGCTCCCTCAGAGTTGCGTCCCGGCGTGATTTGGGTTGGTACGAACAACGGTCTTGTCCAGGTCACGACCGACAACGGCGCGAGTTGGCAGAACATTTCGCCTCCCGGACTGCAGAAGTTCTCAGAAATCACTATGGTCGAGGCTTCGCACTTCGATCCCGCGGCGGCTTATGTATCCGTGGACAACCACCAGGGTAACGATTTCGAGCCGCACATTTATCGCACGCGGGATTATGGCAAGAGCTGGCAGGAGATTGTCGCCGGCATTCCCGACTTCAGTTTCGTCAAGGTAGTCCGCGAAGATCCCAAGCGCCGGGGGTTGCTCTATTCGGGAACGGAAACTGGGCCCTTTGTTTCATTCGACGATGGCGATCACTGGGGAACGTTGCAGCAGAATATGCCGACCGTCTCGGTGCGCGACATGGTGGTTCATGGCGACGATCTTGTTGCGGCGACCTATGGACGCGCCTTTTGGGTTCTCGACGACCTGACACCGCTGCGGCAGATCAACGAGCAGGTGGCGAAGTCGAATGTCTACCTGTTCCGTCCCGCGAGGGCCATTCGGCTGCGCAACGACATGAATCAGGACACCCCGCTGCCGCCGGAGATGCCGGCCGGCGACAATCCGCCGACGGGCGCGATTCTGGACTACTACTTCCAGTCCGCACCGTCGAGCGAAGTCACGGTCGCAATCCATGACCAGCGCGGGCAGTTGGTGCGCCAGCTTTCCAGCACGCCGGAACCGGTACGCTCGGAAGAGCCGCCGCCGGTACCGAGTTACTGGCTCTATCACCCAACGCCTTTGCCGAAGAATGCCGGAATGAACCGCTACGTTTGGGATCTGCGATACGCCTCGCCGGATGCGATCCAGCACACCTATCCGATCTCGGCACTTTACGAGCGGACGCACGCGGAGCCGCAGGGACCTTTCGTTGTTCCCGGCAAGTACGAAGTAAGGCTGACGGTCGATGGCAAGACCTACAAGCAGCCGCTGATTGTCGAGATGGATCCGCGCCTCAAGGTGACTCAAGCCGAACTCCAACAGCAACTCGAGTTCGCCCAGAAGATCGACAACCTGGTCACACAGAGCTTTGACTTCCACGAAGAAGGGGCAAAGTTTCAAAGCCAAGTCGCAGAGCGGCGATCGGCGCTTGAGAAGAACGATCAGGCGAAAGCAGCCTTGCAGGCAGTGAAAGACTTCGATGCGAAGGTGATGAAGATTCAGGGTGAGATCCAGCGCGGATTCGGCGGCTTCGGCAAACCCAAGCCGACCTTCACGCTGATGAATTCGGAGTTCGCGAATCTCTCAGAGGCAGTAGAGCAGGCCGACGCTGCGCCGACCGCAGCGATGCATACCGCTTACAACGATTATTGTGGGGACCTGACGAAGCTGGCACAGCAATGGTCAGATCTGATGAAGCAGGATCTGCCCGCGGTGAATGCGCAGCTCACCGAGCAGCATTTGCAACCGCTGCCCGAGATGACACTCGTAGGGACTGTGCCCGCGTGCGGGCAATGAGGACAGCGCGAACGTAGCCGATCGCTTGTGTAATGGCGATATTTCGCCAACTATCCGTCGTTGCTGCACTCGCCTTTCGGAATGGGCAATAATCTGAAGTCTCTGCGAACTTGCTCGAACTGCTCTCGGTCAGCAGCAATGCTGTCGGGAAGCGACTGAACTGCGACCGTGTAAACCATGCCGGAACGCAGCGCAATCACTCCTTGCTCGACCACGCGACCGTGATGACCCTCATACTCCACCGTGAACGCGATTGCACGCAGTCCACTGAGGGTTGTCGCTTTACGTTCGACCAAGCGAAATGCGGTTTTCCCTTCGCTGGCGACGTTGAGTTCGTATTTCGCCACGCTCTCCAACGAACGGTAATCCGAGACGTTGTAGTGAGCATCTACCCATACAAAGCGGTCACGAGCATCGGCAGCAGCATTGACATTGCCCACGTCCGGCAGTGACAAGTAAATCCCGTGGTCTGGTGCGGGGCTGTGCGTACCGTGCCCGACAACGCCATGGCCCAGAGAAACGTAAAAACCGTAGTCGCAATTTGAATAGCGACCACGCCAGAGTGTCTCAGTTTCCGTTTCTTCCCAGTAACGTTGACGCGTTTGCTGTGCTTCGGAGCTAGCGGCGACATTAGAAACCAGCAAGGCAACCCACACCAAAAATGCTCCGGCTCTCATGCAAGCATTGTATCCGGAACCAATCGGCATGGCTTAACTGTTGCAAATGGGCAATTTCACAAGCGTCCCTTGGAACCGATCCCCTACACACTTCCGACGGGTTGCGCGACCTCTGCCTCGACGGGCTCGAGGTAGGCAGTGAAGTGTCGCAGGAATGGCGCTTGATAGGTCAACTTCATGCCCCGGATTTGCTCGCGCCGCTTCCACACCGCCAGCACGATTTCGATCACGTAATCCACATGACTCTGCGTGTAGACGCGCCGCGGAATTGCCAGGCGCACCAGATCCATCGTGGCCGCGCGGCCAAACATTAGCGTGCCAATCTCCACCGACCGGATGCCGCCTTCCAGATACAGCTCCCCGGCCAGTGCGACCCCGGGGAACTGGTCCAGCGGGACGTGGGGTAGGAAGGCGCGCGCGTCGAGGTAAATGGCATGACCGCCCGGCGGTTGGATGATCGGGACGCCTCCGTTAGCAAGGTGATCGCCCAAGTACGCTGTGGAAGCGATGCGATAGCGCAGATAATCTTCTTCGAGCGATTCCTGTAAGCCAACCGCAATGGCCTCGAGATCGCGTCCTGCCAGGCCGCCGTACGTCGGATAGCCCTCCGTCAGAATCAGCAGGTCCTTTTCCTGAGCCGCCAGCACGCCGTCATTGGTGCACAGGAAGCCGCCGATATTGGCCATGCCATCCTTCTTCGCCGACATGGTGCAACCGTCACCCAGCGCAAACATCTCCTGCGCGATCTGTTTCGGCGTCTTATCCGCATAACCGTCCGCGCGCAGCTTGATGAAGTAAGCATTTTCCGCGAAGCGGCAGGCATCGAAGTAAAGCGGGATGCGATGTCTGCGGCACACCGCGCTGACCGCACGAGCGTTCTCCATCGAAACCGGCTGGCCACCCCCCGAATTGTTGGTGATGGTGATCATCACCAGCGGAATGCGCTCCCGTCCTACGCGCTCGATCAATTCTTCCAGGCGGCCGACATCCATGTTGCCTTTGAACGGGTGCCACTTCGCCGGTTGCCGCGCTTCGGCGATGGGCAGGTCTACCGCCTCGGCGCCCACGAATTCGATGTTGGCTCGCGTCGTATCGAAGTGCGTGTTATTGGGAATAACATCACCTTTCTTGCACGCGACGCTGAACAGGATTCGTTCCGCGGCCCGCCCCTGGTGGGTGGGAATTACGTGATGGTAGCCGAAGATATCCTGAATGGAGTTACGAAAGCGATCGAAGCTCCGGCTGCCGGCGTAGCTTTCGTCGCCTTGCATGATCGCCGCCCACTGCCGCGTGGACATCGCGCCCGTACCCGAATCGGTCAGAAGGTCGATAAGAACGTCATCCGCCGGAAGCAGAAACAGGTTGTAATGTGCAGCCCGCAGAAGCTCCTCACGCTGCTCCCGCGTGGTCCAGCGGATAGGTTCTACACTCTTGATACGAAACGGTTCGATGATGGTCTTGCTTGGCATGGAAATGTCCTCTTGCGTAAGCTCCATGCTGTCGCTTTTCGAACATTGGTGCAGTGACGAGGGTCACAAGCGGTATCCCACCAAGGGTGCATGCCAGAGTGGCTTGTGCGCCATGAGCACAGGGTCTAATTTCGACGGTTGGCGCATGAGCCATCCATAGAGGCGGCGCTTTCTCCCAGCGGCCTGAGCGGACGCTTTCCCGGCAATCTGATTCGCGGTACGGTCAGGAAGGATTGAAGCGGACCACTGATTCGGCGAATGCACAGCTACTGCCGGTGCCTCGCCGCCTGGTTAGCCAGTTCGTTCGCCTGGCGGTTTTGCTCGCGGGGGATGTAGGAAATCGAGAAATCGATCGTGCGGGCCAGCTTACGGCAGGTCCAGTTGAGGGAATGAAGTCGCGCGCTGCGGCAGGAGTACTCACCGGTCATCTGCTTGACCACCACCTCGGAGTCCGAAAAAACACGCAGCTTCCTGGCCTTCGCCTCGACCGCGTGCTGCAGCGCCTCCAGCAAGGCGACGTACTCCGCGACGTTGTTGTCCTGATGCCCAATCCACCTGGCAATGCAGGTAGTTTCGCCATCGGGCCCTTCGATGACCACCCCAATACCCGACGGTCCCGGATTCCCGTGCGATCCGCCGTCAACATACGCAATCAGATCCGACATTCCATTCCCGCTCCCTCTAAAGATGCTTCAGAACGCGTGCTTCGTCAAGAAACCGATTCGATTCTCCCCCAATCACGTTAGAGCGACGCCATCTTTCTGTGAAAAAGATGTGAATTGACCTTGAATATTTTTCGCACGCAACAAAAACTACACTGCATTCTTTTGTTTGCCGGAAAGAATTCCCACATTGAAATAACTTGGGTTTGCACCAACCTTGGGCGTTGACAATTGTTAATCCTCGGTTAGGATGGCTCTCGTCGACGGCAGAAAAGGGCGGGCAACAAATCGTAGCCAGCCCGAAGTAAGCTGAGCGATCGGTTGAGCGAGGCGACTCGAGGCAACCGCCGGACCCGAAAAAACCGACTGCACTGCGAGGTGTCAGCCGGGGTTCGGAACCGCGAAAGCGGTGATCGCATCGAAAGGCTGCGACGGTACATGCATCCACGCCGGTGACTCTCTCGCAGGAGTTGGCGGCTAGAGCATAACCAAAGTCGCAGCCTTTTCCATTTCTCCGGCAATTCTTCCCCTCACGTCCCGCTGGCGACGTTCCAATCCATGACAGCTAACTCGCTCGGCGAATCAGCAGCATCGTCTGATCGTCTTCCTGTTTCCCCACCGCGATGGCGAGCTCGCGAATATTTCGGAACACCTCGGCCAGTGGCAAATCGGCCCATTGCTGCAAGCCCGACTTGATGGGCTCAACTCCTAGCTCGGCGCCTTGCCGGTCGGCGGCTTCGGTGATGCCGTCGGTTAACAGCAGCAGGATATCTCCCGGCTCACAGTCAATTTCTCGCGTCGTGAAGCTCTGCTGGGGAAGAATTCCCAAGGGAAGATCTTGAGCGGGATATTCGCAGGTGAGTCCCGCGCAACGCTGGAAGTGCAGCAAGGCGGGATGTCCCGCGAGCGACAGAGAAAGATGTCCGCCGCGTTCCTGCAAGAAGCCCGCCGTCACAAACATGTTGCTGGTCTTCAGCGGATACAAGGTCTGGTGGATGCCGTCCAATAACTTCGCTCCGTCGCATCCATTCAGAAGAAGCGTATGCACGGTTGCCTTGAACATGGCCATCAGCACGCCAGGAGAAACCCCGTGCCCGGAAACGTCCGCGACGTAGGCGGTCCACCCGTCGGCCGACTGCACCAGATCGACCAGATCGCCACCAACCTCGCCGCTGGGTAACGATGCCCCGTAGATTTCGAAACGTCCAATCTGCAGATTGATCTCGGGCACCAGCGCTTGATGGAGTTCGCGGGCCAAAGCGATCTCAGTATGAGCACCAAAATAGCGCATCCCTTCCCGATTGAAGAACACGAAGAAACAACTGTAGCCCGCTGCTAGTGTGAGGCTGCCAATAACGCCAAGCGTCTGCAGTTGGGACGGCAGAGCCGAAGCAGGGTCGACGAGACTTGTACCTCGCGAAATTATACGGTCGAGCCATTGGAAGCCGACTACCTGCACAACCGCGATAGGCAGCATCAGAATGTACTTTCGCCTTAACGCTGCCACCGCGTACAAGACCGAAACCCCACCACACAAGAGCACGTAGGAGAAGGTCTGTGCCGCGGTGATACGAGTAGTCCGGGTCATCATGACCAGGATGGCGATGGTCGCGAATATCCAGAAAATACCAGCATAGAGAACCGCCAGCGATCGTGCGGGAACGCTCTTCCAGAAGTCCTTCTGGCGCTCATAGGCCTTGTACTTCGCGATCAATCTGGAGATTGTGGCTGAATCCGCGATGTTGTGCCCCCTCCGCCGTGGCATCGTATCTTACATCAGCGGCGTGACGCACCGAGACTCACAGATTCTTTCAGCTCACTTGCCGCAGGATTGAACGGTCCTCGATCAGGATGCACTCGGTGCGATCGGCCAATGCGAAGTTTTCCCTCGCGCCTTCATCTTGCATAAGCGCCTCGCGGTACTTCTCATAGGCCGCGAGATTCGCAAAGTTAATCAGTGCGTACGCAATGTTGGTTGGCCCGGCCATCCGAGTCGGCAGGAAGTAACCCAGCAACTCCCCACCGCAACGGCGTATTGGCTCGGGCCAGTTGCGGGCGTATTGCTCGAAATCTCCCTGCTTGTGAATGTCGATGGTGTAGCGAATGCAAACGGTAATCATCGTCTCTCCTTGACTAAGTTGCGGCGCGAAAGCTGTTGCCCAACTCTGGTCCGGGACCGAAGTAATGGCGGAAGGGTAGATCAGCGGCTGCCACCGGCGCGGGTCGATGTGCTTGGCCCCCAGCATCAGGTCCTGCGGTCATGCAGGTCTGGCCGGTTGCTTCCAGAACTCTACGATAGGCGGGAGATCGGAGCAGACGTTTCAGCTGGACATGAAATATGCAGGTGGAGGCAGAGATAGTCACATATCAACGCGCGGGCAGCTGCAGTAATCTGGTCAGCTGTTGCCGCCCGGCCAACGATAGATGGACGGCACGGCTGTGCCTGTCGCGCGTGATCCAGCGCAGCTCCACAAACTTGTGGCAAATCGCGGCGCCGAGCGCACCTGCCAGATGATCCTGCCTCTCGGTCCAATCGAGGCAGCGTCGCGCAAAGCTCCGCCGCGAGCGGCGAAGCGCACTGGCATCGATTTTCCATTTGCTAAGGAATTCTTCGCCGTGTCGCGTTAGCTCATAGTCTCGGTCACCGCGCGCGACGAGCAGACCGTTGTGTTCAAAGGCAGCTCTTAACTGGATCGCGAGTTCACCCGCGAGATGGTCGTAACAGGTACGCGCATAGCAAAGCGCCTGATCGGCTCCGTTTGGCTTGTATCTCTCGACCGTCGAGATCGCGCCCAGCGATTCCACGGCGTGGGCTACCTCCGGCTTGCTCATGCGGTAGTAGCGATGCCGGCCGCGTTGCGCTACCACCAGAAATCCGCCCTCCACCAATTGCCCCAGATGCATGCTGGCCGACTGTGCGGAGACCCCGGCGACCCGCGCCAGTTCTCCCGCGGGAATAGCGCTTCCATTCAGAAGCGCCGTGAGCATGGCTGCGCGCGCAGGATCGGCTATCAGCGCAGCGGTTGAAGCAAGCGGATATTTGGTGTTCATAGTGCAAGCATAAACCGAAGCCTTCACACACGTTTCAGCCAAGGCTGAAACATCATAATTAGTCTGATCGTGACACTTCTTCATCAACCCAGCCAGCCCGTTTCTGCTTCTAATATAAAGACATGGTTTTGCGTCCCAGCCTTATTCGAATCATGCTGCTGTTTTTTCTGTTCCCGCCGGTAACGCTATATGCGGATACGGCCGCCTTCGACTTGCCTGGTCCGCAAGTGGAAGTGCGCGTGACGCGCGGCGGTACGGAATTGCCCATCGCCGAGGTGCCAAATCTGCAGGAGGGTGATCGGCTCTGGGTGCATCCCGCTTTTCCGGAGACGCAAAGCGCACACTACCTCATCATCGTTTCCTTCCTGCGCGGCACCACCAATCCGCCGCCGGAAAATTGGTTCACTAAGATCGAGGCTTGGAACAAGCGCGTGCGCGACGAGGGGGTGATGGTCACCGTGCCCAAGGGCGCGCAGCAGGTGCTGCTGTTTCTTGCTCCCGAAAGCAGCGGCGATTTCAGCACTCTTCGTTCCAATGTGCGTGGCAAACCGGGAGCTTTTGTGCGCGCTTCGCTGGATCTGAATCGCGCCGCTCTGGATCGCTCACGACTCGATGCTTATCTGAATGCAGTCCGAAGTGCGTCGAATCATGATCCTGACCAGCTCAAAGAGGAAACGACCATGCTGGCGCGAAGTCTGAACATCAAGCTTGACGACGACTGCTTCAAGAAGCCGATCGATGAGCAAGCGTCCTGCTTGACCCAGCATAGCGAACAGCTGGTGCTCGACGATGCCCACAGTCAATCGATGGTGGCGGAACTGGCCAACGGACCCTCCGCCGACATCGCCGGGCAAATGAGCACGACTCCGTGGGCCGGGGCGGGCTATTACAGCGCCTACGTGGGAGCGATCGTGGACGTGGTGCGGCTGATGACCAGCTTCCACAATCCGGAGTATCAATACATTCCCGCTCTGGCGCTCCCCAAGGCTGATCAACTCAATTTGCAGCTGAATGCTCCGCCTTCCTTCGAGAAACCCAAGTCGGTGATGGTGGTCGCTTTGCCGGCAGTGGAAGCGGTGAAATTACCACCATTGCGCGCGGTAGATGTGAAGGGCGTTTACTGCGTGCAAAATTCGTCGCTGGTACTGCCGGTCGATAACGCTCCGCTGATCTTCTCCACGCCCATGGCGCACAATCTTGTTCTTCATGTCTGGAGCAAGTCTGGCGCCGTGATGGATGTTCCCGTCAAGGCCGATGCCGAACGCGGCGGTTTGGTGATCGACACGGATTCGCGAAGAAATACGACCTTCGATTCGAAGCCGGCGCAGATTCCGACGGCGGCAGACTTCACCAGGATCGGCCCAGACGCCAGCGGAACGGTGCGAGGGCAATGGGGATTCGACGCCTTCGAAGGCCCCACGTTTTCGCTGCGTACTTCGCAGCCGGGAAATTGGGTTCTAGCCTCCGACGATAAGACCGCTCTAGTCGTAGGTCGCGATGACACCTTGCATTTCAAATCCGACTCGGCGGTTTGCGTGGATAAAGTCACCGTCGAAGATCAACTAGGAAATCAGCTGAAGACAACTCATAAGGTGGCGAAGGCTGGCGAGTTGCAGGTCGACATTTCGCTGAAGGATGCCAAGCCCGGCCCGCTGAACATGCAAGTGAAACAGTATGGCCTGGCGACGCCGGACAGCGTGGCATTGCACAGCTACGCGGAAGCGGGCCATCTGGACAGCTTTGCCATCAACGCGGGCGATCACTACGGTGTGTTGAAGGGAACGCGTCTTGATGAGGTCGCAAGTCTGGAGATTGTCGGAATTCAATTGACTCCGGGCAATCTGAAGCGAGCCGACAATCAGGATGAGCTGCAAATGACCGCACCAGATTCCGCTACCCTCACCCAACTATCTCCCGGCACAAAGCCAACGGCCCACGTAAATCTCAAGGATGGTCGCGTTCTGGAACTGAGTTCCGTGGTGCAACCGCCGCGGCCGAAGCTCACATTGATCAGTAAGACGATTCAGTCGGACGCCTCGAGCTCCTCTTCGCCGATCCATCTGGAGGACGCAGATGAACTGCCGCAAAACGCGCAGCTGTCGTTCGCTCTGAAGAGTCAGGTTCCGGCGGCATTCCCGCGCGACGAGATGATCGAGGTTGCGACCGCCGACGATTCCATCCATACCATGCTCAGCCTGGGCGACGGAACGCTGATGCTGCAGGACGCCCAGACTGTACTTGCCGTTATCGATCCGGCAAAGGCCCTGGGCGCGTCGGCGTTTGGACCACTGCGCTTCCGTCCGGTTGCTGCGGACGGAGAAAAGGGGGACTGGCAACCGTTGGTTACGCTGGTTCGGCTGCCGAAGTTGCAGGAACTGCGGTGCCCCGATTCGCCGGAAAAGCAATGCACCCTGCGTGGATCAGGACTCTATCTGCTGGACTCGGTTGCCACCGACCCGCAATTCCAGAAGAGCACGCCGGTGCCCGATGGCTTTGCTGGCTCCGCGCTGGAAGTTCCGCATCCCAGCGGCCAGGAGTTGTACGTGAGGCTCCGCGATGATCGCGGTGCGGTTAACAAGCTGGATCTACCCGTATTGCCCGAGCAATAGAGCGCCTACCGGTTGTACACCGGCAGCGGTCCGCGGAGATTTCGCCACACCTCGTCACACGCCTTCAATACGTCGTCGCTCAAGGGGCCGTCATCCATCGTCGCCAGGTTTTCGTTCAACTGGTCGAGCCGCGACGCGCCCAGAATAATGCAATCGCTGGCGGTGTGATGCCACAGCCAATTCAGCGCCAGGCTCACCAACGAACGTCCGGCTGACTTCGCGATCTTGCGCACCTGCTCTACCGCCTGAAAGTACTGATCATGCCAATAGCGGTCCTGGTAGAGCTTGTTGTTGTCGAAACGCGTGCCCGGCGTGAACTTCTCCTGCTTGTGCTTGCCCGTGAGCAGTCCGCCGGCGAGCGGATTGTACACAACCGTCGAGATCTCGAACTGCTTGCACATAGGCAAATACTCCTGCTCGATGCCGCGCGCCAGCAGGTTATACATGGGCTGCGAAATGTAAGGAGCATGCCAGCCGCGCTCCTTGGCCAGACCCAGCATCTGCACTACCTGCCATCCCGCATAGTTCGACGACGCCGGGTAGCGCACCTTGCCCTGCTTCACCAGCGACTCCATCACTTCCATCGATTCCTCGACCGGAACAATATGGTCGGGCGCGTGGAAGTAATAGATGTCGAGATAATCAGTACTCAGCCGCTGCAAACTCTCGTCGACGTTGCGCAGAATGGCCTGGCGCGAAAGCCCCTGCTGATCGGCTTCTTCGCCCACCTTGAAGAAGACCTTGCTGGCGAGGATCAATTTGTCGCGTTTGCCTTTGATAGCGTGGCCCAGCATCGTCTCGGCAACGCCAAGTTGATAAACGTTGGCGGTGTCAAAAAAATTGATACCCGCTTCGATGCAGCGGTTCACCATTTGCGTAGAGCCAGCCTGATCAAGCGGCTTGCCAAACGTCATCGTTCCAAAACAGTAGCGCGAGACTTCCAGATCCGTGTTTTTCAGCTTGATTGTGGGGATGGTCATCGTTCCCTCAACTTGTTCTTGCCGGTAGAATTTCGACTTGATGGCTGACTGCCCTACAAGGGCTTGGACATCGTGATGAAGTGGACTGGCTGAGTCGTGTTCCTGATAACCTCCGCCGACTGCGTGCCAGTCTCAACAAAACCAAACTTGTGATAGATTGCCGGCAACTCCGTTCGCAGATTGACAATGCGAATGTCCACTGCCTTGCAACAGGCCGAGCGGCAATATTCCTCGGCCTCATGCATCAGGCGTCGGCCAAGACCAGATCTCTGGCGCTCGGGATCAACGGAAAGGGTGCCGATATATCCGCGATCGTCAGTCACTTTAACGAAGACGCAGGCTAGTAGCTGGTTCTCATCTTCCAGCAGAAGGAACGTGCCCTGCTCCATCATCAGCCGCACTTGCTCTACATCGATGCGGTCGCCACTTTTGAAGAAGCGCTCGACTGCGAAAGCCCGGTTGATCAGACCAACGATTTGAGGAATATCAGGGGGCGTCGCCTGGCGACTCGTCTGTTTTGTTTCGCTCACAACTCAATCACCGCTCACTCCTGGCTGGAAGACTACCTTGTCGCTGGCCCAGAAGTTTGCCAGTGAGCAGGAGCCGATCGTCAGCAGGTTGGCGATCATGTATTGCAGATGCAGTGAACCCACGAGAAGACGCATCAGGAGCAGGTTCCCGACAATCGAAATCATGCCCGTGGTGAAGTTGAAGCGAGTGAGCCGGCGCAAGAATCCGGAGCGGCCTTCGCGGCGGTCCGCCCAGGTGAAATGTTCATGCCACAGAAAATTGTGCACAACCGCACACTCCACCGCCAATGCGGTGGCCAGAAGATAGTTCAAGTGCAGAACGGTCTTGAAGAGAAACAGGAAACAGAGCTGAACCCCAATGCCAACCGCGCCCACCATGTGGAATTTCAACAGGCGGCGAATCAGATGGGTCCATCTCTGGGTTGAGTTGCGGATGGTCACGACAGGCGCTCTTCCCGGTAGAGTTGCGCCGTATGTTTGATAGCTGCGTAAACAAACATGATTCCCATTCCAATCATTGCGATGATCGCCCCCACATCAAACAGCAGAAACCGATGGCCCGCGATATGTGACCACGGTCCGTGTGCGTACAGCGCAACGTTACCGAGGGCAAGGATGATGCGAATTTCAGTCGGTCCCAGATTGAAGAAGGACAGGTGAAACTTCCCCACCGTGTAAGTCGCCAGGTACGTCTCAATGGCCAGCAATAAGAATGCCACGAGAAGGCTCATGGCGACAATCGGCGACATATAGCCGGACAGCGCAATGCCCACCATCAGAGCCGTGGAACCGATCGCAACAATCACATGATCCACATAGAATCCGTATCGCGGACGCTGACAATTGCGAAATCGCGCCAGCGTTCCGTCCAGGCTGTCACCGAACCAGTTCACCGCAAGAAACAATATCCCCCACAACAGCCATTGCGGGTTATGGCACGCCAGGGCATAACTCACGCCCACCATGATCTGTGCCGCAAAACCCAGCACGGTCAAATGGTCGGAGTTAACCCAACCCGGCAAGCGCGCCGCCAACCACGCCAACGTCCGCTTCTCCGCCGCCGTGACCAAGCTGACTTGGATGCGCGTTGCGTTCGTGAATGGAACTGCCGGAGTTGTCTTTTCCTCCACGGAACCTGTTGTCGGCATAGCTCGCCGAATCTAACTACAGCACGGCTGTTTCGTGCAACAACTTGCCCTTGGCAAAGCGCGCCGGGCTCAGAACCTCAACCTCGTCGATGACATCCGTTTTACCGCTGACGATCAGGTCGGCCACCATCCTGCCCGTCGCCGGCGAATGCATCACCCCATGCCCACTGAATCCGTTGGCGCAGAAGAAGCCGGGGACTTCTTCGGCTGGACCGATAATCGCGTGATGGTCGGGCGACATCTCATATAACCCTGCCCAGGCGCGTTTGGGATTTACCGCCAGGTTTTCGAAGCAGGGGACGCGATCAGCGGCCAACGTCAACACCTTTTCGATGAACGAGGGTTCGAAGTTGGTGTTGAAGCCGATCGTCTCCTCCGGATCGTTCCAGGCGAGCAGAAAGCCCAGGCTTTCTGGCCGGAAGTGGAAGCCGGTGGACATGTCGACGACCATCGGCACCTGGTGCGAGACGCCGTCAAAAGGCTCGGTTGGGATGAGCATGCGCCGCATCGGCTCCACCGGAAGCTGCAATCCGGCAAGCGCCGCAATCTCGGCGGCCCACGGACCGGCCGCATTCACCACAACTCGCGTGCTCACCGGTCCGCGCGTGGTTTCGACGCTGGTAATCCCGCTGCCATTTCGCTGTATGCCGGTGACTTCGGTCGAGCGCCACAAAGCTGCACCCTGTTCGCACGCGCGGGTGGTAAAACCGACCATCACGCTATAAGGATCGACAAAGCCGTCGGTCGGGCAGAAGCTTCCTCCCAGCACATCGTCAGATCGCAGTTGGGGAACCATCCCGGCAATCTCGTCGCTGGTGAGCATGCGAGCTTGTTTTAGTCCCAGCGATTTTTGCAGCGCCTGGTTGGTTCGCAGATATTCCACATGTGCCGGCTTAGTAGCGACGAACAGATATCCCTGATCACAGTATCCGGAAGGATGGCCCAGGCGCTCTTCGAACGAGGCGTAGAACGGAATCGAATACAGCGACATCTGGATGTTCGGCTTGGTAGCAAATTGCGCGCGCACCCCGCCCATGCTCTTGCCCGTGGAGCCTTTGCCCTGGTGCGTTTCTCGCTCCACGATGAGCACGTTGCGGCAACCGGCTTCGGTCAGGTGCCACGCAACACTGGCCCCCACAATCCCGCCGCCTGCGATGACCACGTCCGCAGTCTGCATCTTCGCCTCGATCAGGCAAACATTGTATGCTGCAGAAAAATCAAGCGCTGTGAAGAAACGTAAAATCTCGCGTCTTGGTTCCAATCAGGGAGGCCCACGTTAGCCATGCCCACAACATCGGTGGTACAAATCCTGACCGAGTCCATCGCCCCCGTCATCGTCATCTCTGGCGTAGGACTGCTGCTGCTGAGTATTTCCAACCGCTATGGCCGCGCCATCGATCGCGCACGTCTGCTGATGCGCGAGTTGGAGAGTAGTAACGCGGATAGCGCCGAGATACGGCACCTCGAACAGCAACTGCATCACACGCACCAACGTGCGCGGCTGCTGCGCGCATCGATGACTTACAGTTCGGCCAGTATCTTCTTCGTTACGCTAACCGTTCTTGCACTTTTTGCCGACCAGGTCTTCCGGTTGCAGGTTGATTTCTTTGCCCTGCCATTTTTCGCCTTGTGCCTGATCTCCCTGGTGATCTCCATCTATTACTCCATCCGCGACATCTCGGTCTCGCTGGCAGCGCTGGAAATGCAACTGTCGAGCGTGTGGCAGACCATGGAAATGAGGCCCAAGGCCTGATTTGGGATTTACCGTACCGCTTTCGGTCACATCTCGACGTGACAAGGCTCACAGACCCATGTTTTCCAACCGCCTAGCCTTGCCTGTTGGGGTCAGAAATCTACACCTTGCAGTTAGCCACTCGTCAATAGTCGAACCCTGGGATGCGAACCGCCGAAGGCTGATTGCTCGTTCGCAAGGATTCCTCATGCCACTTGTTAATGCTTTTTCGAAAGCGGTTGTGCGCGATTTTACGTTGGAGGAATTGCAGCAAGCTGCTCGTTTGATGCGAGGATACGATCTGGTGGCCCTGTGCGCGGCCGGGTCCGGACATGCTGGCGGCACACTCTCCGTGATGGAGATCGCTGCCGCCCTCTACCTGAAAGTAGCCACGCACGATCCCAACCATCCGGAATGGCCGCACCGCGACCGCATCATATGGTCGGCTGGGCACAAAGCTCCGGCGTTGTATCTCGGTCTGGCATTCGCGGGATACTTCCCGATTGAAGACGTCGTGACTCTGCGCAAGCTCTATTCGCCGTTCCAGGGACATCCTCATCGACTGAAGCTGCCGGGCGTGGAAGTTTCCAGTGGATCGCTCGGCCAGGGCCTCAGCATCGCCGTCGGTCTGGCGCTGTCGGGCAAGCTCGATCACGACGAGCACACCGTCTTCTGCATTATGGGCGACGGCGAGCAGCAGGAAGGCAACATCTGGGAAGCCGCGATGGAGGCGTCGCACCACAAACTCGACAACCTCGTCGCCATCATCGATCGCAACCGTCTGCAGATTGACGGCTGGGTCAGGGACGTGATGAACGTCGAGCCGCTCGCGGAGCGTTACCGCAGCTTCGGCTGGGAGGTGATTGAGATTGACGGTCACGACATCCCGCAAGTCGTGAGCGCCCTGCAGCAAGCCAAGAACTCGCCCGTGCTTGGCAAGCCGACCTTGATCATCGCCAATACGGTCAAGGGCAAAGGTGTGAGCTTTATGGAAAATATCGCCGGCTGGCACGGCAAAGCCCCGAACTACGATGACATGGTGAAAGCGCTCGACGAACTTGGCTTGAAAGACACCATCGCTTATGACGCTCTGCTGAAGCGAGCGCGGGAGTATCAGTCAGAAGTCGACGTGAAGCTCGCGGCCAAAACGCCCGGCTTCTCCCGCGATTATTGGTGGAACAGCACCAGCCAGATGAAAGTCAAAATGGAGCCGACGCGCAAAGGCTTCGGACAGTCTTTGAAGAACAACGGCGACGATGAGCGCGTGGTTTGCCTCGGTCTCGACATCTCGAGTTCGATCACCATTAGTGAATTCTATGCGAGTAACCCGGAGCGCAAGCAGCGCTGGATCAGCATGGGTATCGCCGAGCAGTCCGCGACCGCGGCTGCAGTGGGATTGGCTCGCGATGGCAAGATTCCGGTCTTGGGTACCTATGGAACCTTTGCGGCGGCGCGAAACCTGGATCAGATTCGCGTCTCCGTCTGTTATGGCAACTTCAACGTTCTGATCGCTGGGGCGCACGGCGGCGTCTCGGTTGGTCCCGACGGCGCAACCCACCAGGCGCTGGAAGATTTGTTCGCCATGTGTGGTCTGCCGAATATGTCGGTCGTCGTACCCTGCGACGCTATTGAGACGCGCAAGGCCACCGACTACCTGCTGCTGGATCACGAGGGTCCGAAATACATTCGCTTCGCACGCGAGGCTACTCCCATTGTCACTCGCGAGGACACGCCATTTGTTTTTGGGCTGGCGAATGTCAGCCGCCTGCGCCATGAAGCGCCCGAAATGATCGACGCCTTCGACACCATGCTGGAGCGCGACTGTCTCAACGAGTGCGAGGATTTGAGCATTATCGCTTGCGGACCAATGGTACCGGAGGCAATGCGCGCAGCTTGGATCCTGAAGAAGGAATTCGGGTACCAGACGCGGGTGATCAACATGCACACTATGAAGCCGATCGACGAAGCTGCCATTGTGCGTGCTGCCAAAGAGACGGGAGTGATCGTTACCGCAGAAGAGCACCAGATCGGTGCCCTGGCGTGGCGGGTAAGCGGCATCCTCACTGAAAGCCCACAACTGTTTGGAGTTCCGGTCATCACCGGCGCCATCGGCGTGAAAGACCGCTTCGGTGATTCCGGCGCGCCCTGGGAGTTGATCAAGGAGTTCGAAGTCAGCGCCGAGCACATCGCGCAGAAAGCGCTCGAGCTCCTGGCTATTGCGAAGGCAAAGAAGGAAGAGGGGCGTCTGCAACTGGCCAACTGAGAGGCGGCGGATGCGACTCCGGCAGGACGCCAGATGCGGACGACGAAGCATCTGGGTCGTCTTCCGCCAACGAGACGTACGCGCCTAGTCGCCACAGATACAACAGATCAGCGCCAGCAAAATACACCAACGCCATCAAGCCCATCAGCAGCTCTGTCCATCGCGCTCCAATCGTGGCCGACCAGCTCAGCGGGGCGAGAAACGCCAGCCCCATCATCCCTGCCCAGAACAACCGCAGCAGAAAAAAAACAAGCCCCAGGAGAGACAATCGTCCGCCGTGCTGTTGTGAAAAATCGATAGTCTGATCCAAAGCCTCGCGCGCAGTTCCACCATTGCGAACACAAAATAATGGGGCGACTCCCAGAAACCAATTCAAGGTCGTGCCAACCAGGAACCCTCCACCAACACCGAACGACAGGGCAAGCGCTGCTCGCAGCGCATGGCCATTACTTGCCGACACCGTGCCGTACAGGAACGAGCCGATTGCCACGCTGAAAGCGATCATCGACCACGTCACTCGCAGCAGTTGCAGCACGAAGATAGGACCAAAATTCCATCGTGCCGGGTCAAAGTCTTCATCCGGTTCGATCTTGAACATCGCCACCAGGCGGTGCAGCGTGGCGGCACGCCCTACAGTCGCGGCGAGCGACCAAAGGAGCACCAAGCCGAGCGAAAGCAACGTCTGCTCCAACAGAAATCGCGAGAGGCTCCCGCGAAAGATGTGACGTAGCGCGTCCACTATCAGAACCGGCTGCAGTGTCCGCAGTAGAAACTGATCGACGCGGGTGACGGTCAGACTGTCCAGGAAAAGCCGAATCGAGATGACGCCTAACATCCAGGCCGATAGACCGAAGCACCAGCGCCAGGTTATCTCCGCCGCCAGCAGCGCCGGCTCATGCCAGAGCGCGGCCAAGCTGTCGCGCAAGGGAGACGACTTAACGCCGAAATGCGGCATAAACTACGCCCTCTCCGTCAGTGCCTGCGCCAACTCGGATGGACTGTCGACCAGCACGTCGGGGACGACTTGCTCGAGCGTACCCGGAGCGAAGCCATAGGTTACGCCCAGGCTCCACATTCCAGCGTTGCGCGCCGTCAGGATGTCGACCTGCGAGTCGCCCACCATGACGGTCTCTTCCGGTCCCGCTCCCGCTTCGCGCATCAGTGTATTGGCCCCAAGGGGATCAGGCTTCTTGGTCTCGAAGCTGTTGCCGCCATACACTTGAAAAAAGTTTGCCGCCAATCCCAGTCCCGCGAGAATATCGCGCGATACTTTGACCGGCTTGTTGGTGAGTACGGCCAGTTTGCGGCTACTCCCGTTGCCTTGCCCGACCAGTTGCAGCGCCTTCTGTATACCTTCATATTCGCGCGTGGTGTCGAGTTTGTGTTCGCGGTAATACAACAGAAAGTAGTTGAGCGCCTGCTGCAGGAAGTCGCGATCGGCGGGATCGCCCAGCGCGCGACGGATCAACATCGGCGCGCCATCGCCGATATAGGTTCCGATCACCTCCAGCGGCAGTTCCTTGCGCCCGTGCTTAACCAGCATGGCATTGACGGAGGCGGCCAGGTCGCGTTCTGAATCGATCAGCGTGCCATCCAAATCGAATAAGACTAGCTTAATTCTGTTGAGCGGGATGGGCCGGCTAATACGTATCATCGCCTCTTTAGTATAGCGAGCCGCCTGGGAAGAAAAAGTGACGACGTCGGCGGGAGGGAACAATTCCCGGCCGGACGAAGCACCTTCTGCATTTACAATAGGGCAAGTTATCTGACCCGCACGTCGGGCTTCGCATCTCACCCCTGAGGTAACGGATGGCAACCACCAAAACACCGCCAAAGACTGCCGCGATGACGGCGGAGAAATATGAAGGGCTGACTTCCGACCAGCTGATCAAGATCTACCGGCTGATGTATCTCTCGCGCAAGCTCGATGATCGCGAGATCCTGCTGAAGCGCCAGCAGAAGATTTTCTTCCAGATTTCCGGCGCAGGACATGAGGCGCTGATGGTGGCCGCCGGAATGCTGCTGCGGCCAAGCTACGACTGGTTCTATCCCTACTATCGCGACCGCGCGCTCTGCCTGACCCTGGGCATGACGCCCTACGAACAACTGCTGGAAGCGGTCGGCGCGGCCGATGATCCTAATTCCGGCGGGCGCCAGATGCCTTCCCACTGGGGACACAAGAGGCTGAACATTGTCAGCCAGTCGTCCCCCACGGGAACTCAGTTTCTGCAGGCGGTTGGTTGCGCCGAGGCTGGGCGATATTTCCATCGCTACCCCGAATCCGCGGCCCAGGCCGGCGGTGACTATCGTCAGTTCAAAGATGTAGCCTTCCATGGCGACGAGGTGGTGTACGTCTCCTGCGGCGATGGCACCACCAGTGAAGGCGAGTTCTGGGAGTCGCTGAACTCCGCCTCCAATCTCCGATTGCCCGTCTTGTTTGTGATCGAGGATAACGAATACGCCATCTCTGTTCCGGTCGAGGTCGGAACCGCTGGCGGAAACATCAGCAAGCTGGTTCGTGGCTTCCCAAATTTTCATTTTGCGGAGGTCGATGGTACCGACCCGCTGGCCAGTTACGCCGCGCTCAAGGAGTCTATCGACTACATTCGCGCCGGCCATGGACCGGCTTTCGTGCACGGCCGCGTTATCCGCCCCTACTCCCATTCGCTCTCCGATGATGAGAAGCTGTACCGTCCTGAGTCCGAGCGCAAGGCGGAAGTCGAGCGCGATCCCATCACCCGCTTTCAGTTGTTCCTGGTGCGTGAAGGCGTTCTGGATGAGAAGGGCATCGACGAGTTGGAGAAGGATGTCGACACGGAAGTCCAGGACGCCAGTGATCGCGCCGTTGAGGCTGCCTTGCCGGCGCCCGACTCATACAAACTCTACGTGTACTCTCCTGACCTCGATCCGGCATCGTCGGCATTCGAAACCGAGGCGGTGCATCCGGCTCCATCCGACAAGAATCCCGAGCGGACGATGGCCGACCTCATCAATCTCTGCTTGAAGGATGAGATGAAGCGCGACCCTCGCATTCTGGTGTTTGGCCAGGACGTCGCCGACTGTAGCCGGGAAGAGTACCTGAAGGCTCAGCAGGTGAAAGGGAAGGGTGGTGTCTTCAAGCTAACCGCCGGGCTGCAAAATGAATTCGGCTCCGATCGCGTCTTTAACTCGCCGCTGGCGGAGGCGAACATCGTGGGCCGTGCGGTGGGGATGGCGACGCGCGGGCTAAAGCCGGTGGCCGAGATTCAGTTCTTCGATTACATCTGGCCTGCCATGCAGCAGCTGCGCAACGAGCTGCCGCTGATGCGCTGGCGCTCCAACAACGCTTTCACCTCACCCGCAGTAGTGAGGGTAGCCATTGGTGGCTACCTGACCGGCGGCTCGATCTACCACTCGCAATGCGGAGAGAGCATTTTCACCCACACGCCAGGCATGAGAGTCGTTTTTCCGTCGAATGCGCTCGACGCCAACGGCCTGCTGCGAACTGCGATTCGCTGCGATGATCCGGTCATGTTTCTGGAGCACAAGCGGCTTTACCGCGAGACCTTCGGCCGCGCACCGTATCCTGGCCCGGATTACATGGTTCCGTTTGGTAAGGCAAGGATCGTTCGTCCGGGCCATGATTTGACGATGGTTACCTATGGCGCGGTGGTGCCGCGCGCACTACAAGCGGCGCAGCGCATAGAGCGTGAGAACGGCGTGAGTGTCGAGCTCATCGATCTGCGAACCCTCAGCCCCTATGACTGGGAAGCAATCGCAACCTCGGTGGCGAAGACAAACCGCGTAATCGTTGCCCATGAAGACATGCTGAGTTGGGGCTACGGCGCGGAGATCGCGGCTCGCATCGCCGATGAGCTGTTTGACGAATTGGACGCACCGGTAAAACGGGTAGCCGCGAAGGATACCTTTGTGGCCTATCAGCCAATTCTGGAGGATGAGATTCTGCCCCAGGCGGAAGATCTGTATCGGGCTATGGCGGAGCTGGCGAACTACTAGCTCACCCTGGTCAGAAATGCCACCGTAAGAGCAATCGCCCGCATGATCGCGGGCGATTTTCTTGATCTGATCGTTTCTATCGTGCGCTCTTGCTGCCTCTCATCCAATCGATCGAGATTGGTCCTGGGCCAAAGAACATCAGCACGATGGATACTGCTGCACAGGTGAGCGGGAACTCGAATCCTCCCTGTCCCGTAAGGCCATTGTGCAAGTGCACCTTGAAAATCGCCACCAGCATGTCAATGAGGAAGGCGAAGGCGGCGAAGCGAGTGAGGAAGCCAACCACGACCAGGATGCCGCCACCGAATTCTGCAGCCACCACCAGATACGCCATCCACGCGGGTATTCCCAGGTGACCGAGGGTTCCCATAAAGCCGTGCAAGTGGCCGGCAATTTTCTGCCAGCCGTGTGCGATCATGATCGCGCCCAAGCTCAGGCGCAGGACAAGCAGCCCTAAGGGCTGCAGCCGATCTAGAAAGCTCAATCAATTCTCCTGTGCCACAGCAGCCACAGCTTCCTGGCGGAATTCCTGCGCCGTTTCGATGCGGTAGTTGATGGCCACTCCGCGCCGCGCCATTTCGTTGAGGAACAGCTGGGCCGGGACGTCAATCTCCTGGTGAATTCCACCCCGCTTGGTGATCTGTCCGCTGATCAGCATCTGCAGCACAATCGACGCGGGCCACGCGGTGGTGCGCATCATCGACGTCATCCCCATCGCCGCGTCCGTGTAATCGATCATGCTGAACGATGCGACCACGTCTTCATGGTGGGCTTCCACGCGAAGTATTGTGACCTCAGGTTCGTCGCTCTTGAACTTCTCTTCGAAGAGGCAAGCCACCGCCTGCCGCGGCGCAATCATGGCACCATTGATGCGGCGCTTCTCGTTGGAGAAAAGTCCGAGATCATACAACGTCCGCAATTTGTCCACGTGACCGGGATAGCGCAGTGTTTTCTCGAAGCACTCGCCCACCTGTCCCTGGAATGTTTCCGGTAGCGTAGACGTCCCTCCGGAGGTGTGGAAGGCCTCAAGTTCCGGAAAGCCCTCCATATGGAAGCGCTCCACTTCCGTAAGCGGCTCGACCGTTACAATCTGGCCCTCGCGCAGGACCTGCACCGGTTCGCTATATTCGTTGATGAGGCCTTCGACCGAGAAGACCAGTTGATAATTAAACGGGGGGTGCGGATTTTGCGGAAGGCCGCCGACGTAGATCTTCAACGCGTCGGCTTTTCCGCCGATACGCCGCAGCAGTTCGCCGCCCAAAATCGACGCCATCCCGGGCGAGAGGCCGCAGTCTGGAGCAATCGCCACGCCCGCGGCTTGCGCCTGCAGTTCGCGCCTGAACTCCTGCTGGACGATGGTATGGTTGCCGCCGAGGTCGGCAAAGTGACATCCGGCGCGAATCGCCGCTTTGGCCAGACCCAGGTTGAAGTAGTAAGGCACGGCCGAGAGCACGCCGTCATGGCCGCGCATCTGCTCCAGGGCCGCCCCGGTGTCGGCGGCATCGAGCGCCGCAGCGGTGACTTTGTTATTGCCTGTCAGGCGCGCGATCCGCTCAACTGCCTCCTTTAGTCGTTGCTCATCGTTGTCTGCGAGTGTGACTGCGGTAACTTGCTCGCTGCGGGCCATGTCGATCGCTGCGGCCCACCCCATCATGCCTGCCCCAATAACTAGAATCTTCATGATGACCTTCCGAATAAATGAATATGAGGGCGCGTGTTAGCACAGCTGTATCGGTTAAGAATGGCCAGAAGTGACAGGATAAACCACCAGCTGCGTTTGACAAAGGACTGATGCGCGACTGTGCCGGTCTGGCACGTATAATCGATGGCGATGTTTAGAGGCAGTTTCGTGTTGACCGCGACCCTGTGTCTTGCCCTCCTCGGCAGCGCGCAACAAGGGTCGCATCCGCTACCTCCGAGTCCCGTACCAGTGGGCTCGACGGCCTCCGGCGCGGTCTCGGTTCAGCAGGATATTCCCTATGGCGTGGTTGACGGCGAAAAACTGTTGCTCGATCTTTACTTGCCCGGGGACACCGGTTCGCGTCCCCGCCCGGCGGTGGTGCTGATCCACGGCGGTGGTTGGAGCAGCTTCGACAAAAGCACCATGCAAGGCATGGGAAACTTCCTGGCGCGGGCTGGCTTTGTGGCGGCATCGGTGGACTATCGTTTGCTTGGCGGTACCGACAACCGCTGGCCGGTTCAACTCGATGATGTCCAGCGCGCCGTTCGTTGGTTGCGGGCCAACGCCGGCAAGTACAACATCGATCCCAATCACATCGGCGCTTTTGGACACTCGTCCGGTGCGCAGCTGGCTGCCCTGTTAGGGATGGAAGACACCCGCGACAATTCCGACCCCGCGCTCGCCAGGTATTCGAGTCGCGTCCAGGCGGTGGTCGATGTAAGCGGTCCCGCTGATTTCCTCAGCGACCATGATCCGGATGGCGATGCCTTCTTGACCGTCTTCTTCGGCGGCAGCTATGAAAAAGCCCCGGAGGTCTGGCGCGACGCTTCGCCCATCGCCCACGTTGCGAAGTCTGATGCGCCCTTTCTGATCGTACATGGTACGCAGGATCAATCGGTGCCTATTGCGCAGGCGCAGGAGCTCTACGAGAAGCTCAAGCAGGCAGGCGTGAAGGTCAGCTTCGTCAAGTTCGACGATGGTCACATGTTCACGCCGGAGAATCGCAAGCAGCTGGCGCTGGAGACGCTGACCTTCTTCAATCGCTACCTCGTCATTGACTAGCAGGCCGGCGGCAAGTGTCGCGCCGATCGCGATGCCTCGCGGAGTAGAATGCCGGTCCGGTTCACCGCGATGAACCCGCACTCGGCGTTACCGCAGACCAACCCTCTTTCAGCCGTCGTATAATCAAGAGATACCCACCCGACGAAACGCGCTTCTGTGAGGGCAAGGAATGAATCTCACAGGCTCGGGGAGGGCACATCCGCCATGGAATTCCGGCTCGTCAGTTCGTACAAACCGCAAGGCGATCAGGGCAGTGCAATCCAGTCGCTGACGCGTGGTGTCTTCGACGGTGACAAGCATCAGGTGCTGCTGGGCGTCACGGGATCGGGGAAGACTTTCACCATGGCCAAGGTCATCGAGGAGGTGAACCGCCCGGCGCTGATCCTGGCGCACAACAAGACGCTCGCAGCGCAGCTCTATCACGAGTTCAAGTCGTTCTTTCCCCACAATGCGGTCGAGTACTTCGTCTCCTATTACGACTACTACCAGCCCGAGGCCTACATTCCGGCCGGCGATGTCTACATCGAAAAAGAGGCGACGATCAATGACGAGTTGGACAAGCTGCGCCTGTCGGCGACCAAGTCGCTGTTCGAGCGGCGCGATTGCATCATCGTCGCGTCGGTGAGCTGCATCTACGGCCTGGGCTCGCCCGACGCCTACTACGGCATGCTGCTGTTTCTGGAGAAGGGACAGAAGATCAAGCGCGACGAAATCACGCGCAAACTGGTCGAAATCCTCTATGAGCGCACCGACGGTGAATTCCGCCGCGGAACATTTCGCGTCCGCGGCGACATCATCGAAATCTTCCCCACCTACGACGACTCGGCTTATCGCATCGAGTTGTGGGGCGATGAGGTAGAGTCGCTGGCGCAGATCGATCCGCTGTTCGGCACCGTGAAGCAGAAGCATGTGCGTTTGCCGATTTATCCGAAGACGCACTATGTGATGAAGCCGGAGCGCAAGAACGCGGCAGTCACGTCCATTCTGGAAGAGCTGGCGTGGTGGGAGAAGGAACTCGAGAAACAGGGAAGAATAGTGGAGGCGCAACGGGTTCATCAGCGCACGCGCTTCGATCTCGAGATGATCAAGGAGATGGGCTACTGCCATGGCATCGAGAACTATTCGCGCCACTTCACCGGGCGCCTGCCCGGCGAGCCGCCGCCAACGCTACTGGATTATGTGCCCCGCGAGTATCTTCTCTTCATTGACGAGTCGCATCAGACCGTTCCGCAGGTTCACGGCATGTGGCACGGCGATCGTTCGCGCAAGCAGACGTTGATTGAGTACGGCTTCCGGCTGCCCAGCGCGCTGGATAATCGCCCACTCACCTTTGAGGAGTTCGAACACCGCGTGAATCAGGCGATCTATGTTTCGGCGACTCCTGGGCCGTACGAGCTAACCAAGTCCGCCGGAGTCGTTGTTGAGCAGATTATCCGCCCAACCGGATTGATTGATCCCGAGGCTGAGGTTCGTCCGGTGAAAGGCCAGATCGACGACTTGCTGCATGAGATTCGCGATCGTGCCAAGAAAGGCGAGCGCGTGCTGGTTACGACGTTAACCAAGCGCATGGCGGAAGATCTGGCCGAGTACTACAGCGAGGTTGGGGTGCGCTGCCGCTACATGCATTCGGAAATCGAAACGCTGGAACGGATCAAGATCCTGCGCGATCTTCGCAAGGGCGAGTTCGATGTGCTGATCGGCATCAACCTGTTGCGCGAGGGGCTGGACCTGCCGGAAGTCTCGCTGGTTGCGATTCTTGATGCGGATAAGGAAGGATTCTTGCGTTCGTCGGGATCTTTGATTCAGACCATGGGACGTTGCGCCCGACATCTCAATGGCCGCGCGATCTTGTACGCCGATACCATGACCGAGTCGATGCAGAGAGCCATAGGCGAAACCGACAGGCGCCGTGCCATCCAGCGCGCCTACAACGAGGAGCACGGCATCACGCCGGAGAGCATCATACGACCGCTCGACATGACGCTGGTCGCGGTTGCCGAGGCAGACTATGCCGACCTGACCAATCAGGCCGAAGGCATGCCGGAGTTTCAATCGCAGGAAGAGTTGAATGCCTACATTGCGAAGCTGGAGAGCGATATGCGCGAGGCGGCCAAACGCTTCGAATTCGAGCAGGCAGCCAAGCTGCGCGACATGATTCGCGATTTGCGGACCAAGGAATTCATGTTTACATAAGTATCTTGCGAGCTGAAGTGCCAGCGTGAGGACTGGATTTACAAAATCTGGGTATAACGAAGTTCCAGATTTTCACGGACAAAACGAGCGCCGTAGGCGTGAAAGAGTTTAGCCCAGCGCTTCAGCGCTGGGTGTAGTGGTAGAAAGACGTTAAGTCCCGTAGGGACGGCAGAGTTCTCACATCGATGCTGAAGTCGCACTGTGAGACAAGGCATTGCTAACCGCTAGTATGGCCCGATAATCCCGCCGATATTCCGCGAGGCCGGCAGCTGTACCGGCGCCTCCACTCCCCAATACTTCGCAAACACATCGAGATACTTGTATCCGGAGCCGGTGTTGAACAGAACCACTTTGTCATTCGCCGTCAAAAATCCGCTTTGCAGCAGCTGTTTGTAGGCCGCTAGTGCGGCACCGCCTTCAGGCGCCGGGAAAATGCCTTCGGTCGAAGCCATTTCTCTTACGCCATCCATAATGGCATCGTCGCTAACCGCGAGGGCCGTGCCACCACTCTTACGAGCGATGTCGAGGATGATGAAATCGCCGTAAGCCTTCGGCACGCGTAGGCCCGCAGCGAGGGTATGCGCGTTCGGCCACATCTGCGACACGGCTTCTCCCTCCTGCAACGCCTTCGGTATAGGCGCGCAGCCTTCGGCCTGTACGCAGATCATCTTCGGTCGCCGGCCGGACTCGATCCAGCCTAGCTGCTCCATCTCTTCAAACGCCTTCCACATCCCGATCAGGCCGACCCCACCTCCCGTGGGATACAGAATCGCGTCCGGCAACGTCCATGCCATCTGCTCAGCGACCTCGTAGCCCATCGTCTTTTTGCCTTCAACGCGAAACGGTTCCTTGAGCGTCGAAACATCGAACCAGCCTTCCTGCTCTCTACGTTCGGCAACCATGCGGCCGCAGTCGCTGATGAGGCCATCGACCAGCGTCAGATGCGCCCCGGCGGCTTCCACCTCCAGGCGATTCGCAATCGGCACATCCTTCGGCATGAAGATGTAGGCTTCGAGTCCGGCAGCGGCAGCGTACGCCGCAAGCGCACCGCCAGCATTTCCCGCCGAAGGCGCAGCCACCTTCTTCACGCCGTAATGGCGCAGCATCGTGATCGCGACAGCCATTCCGCGCGCCTTGAACGATCCCGTCGGATTCAAGCCCTCATCTTTGATGAACAGGTTGGGATACTTGCGACTTGGTAGCAGCGGCGTAAATCCCTCGCCCAGCGTCACCGGTTCGGCATCAGGAAGCACGGCAGCATAGCGCCACAGATTCTTGGGAGCGCCGATGAGCGAGTCGCGGGTGTGATACCAACGGATGTCCGCAAGATCGTAGCGCACGTAGAGCGGACCGCCATCTTTAGGACAAATTGTTGGTGCGGGCTGCGGAGCATATTTTTCTCCGCACTTACTGCATTCGAAGTTGACGATGGTTGCCATTGGCTGCACTCTGCAAAACCTCGCAGTGTAGCACTCTTCCGAGACCAGTCGAAACCGCGCCGATTTCCGGCTGGTATAATCCGCGCAGCTTCCTGCGATGACTGAGCCGTCCACGCCGCTGATGCGGCAATACGCCGCCGTCAAAAAAGAGCATCCCACCGCGCTGCTGTTCTTCCGCCTGGGCGATTTCTACGAGCTGTTCTTCGAGGATGCGGTGGTGGCCGCGCGCGAATTACAGATCACGCTGACTTCACGCAACAAAGAAAAAGGCATTGCGATTCCCATGTGCGGTGTCCCTTATCACTCCGCGGAAAATTACATCGCCAAACTCATCCGCAAGGGGTTCAAGGTCGCCATCTGCGAGCAGGTGGAGGATCCGCGGCTGGCAAAGAAATTGGTGAAGCGTGAGGTGACGCGCGTACTCACGCCCGGCACAGCGGCGGACGCTCATCTTGGCTCCGAGGAAAACAACTTTCTGGCCTGTGTGGCCCGCGCGGGAAATGCCGCCGGCTTTGCGGCGCTGGACCTGTCAACCGGCGAGTTTCGAGCCACCGAGTTCATGGGCGAAGATGCCGAGCGGCGAATTCGCGAGGAACTTCTCATCCTGCGTCCGCGCGAGGTGCTGTTCGCGTCGTCGCTGCCGTTGTTTGATAAGCCGCGGCTTTCGTCTCCGCAACCGGCTGCGGCACCTCGCATGGCATCGCTGGAGAACGCCACCTGGGCGGAGACGCCGCTGGAGGATTGGGTTTTCGCGGCCGATTACGCGATTCCGCAGGTCGAGAATCATTTCGGCGTGCTCTCGCTGGAGGGATTTGGACTGGCGAATCGTACCGCGGCGTCGGCCGCTGCCGGCGCCATTCTGCATTATGTCCGGACCACGCAGCGCGGCTCACTCGATCACGTCGACCGCATCGGATTTTACGAACGGCAGAACTGCCTGGTGCTGGACGCGGTTACCGTTCGCAACCTTGAACTCATCGAGCCACTCTTCTCCGGCTCGGGTGACACTGCAACCCTGTTCCGCTGTCTCGATTGTACGGTCACGCCTATGGGCAAACGCTTGCTGCGCGCTTGGATGCTGCGCCCCTCGATCGATGCGGGCGAGATCAACCGGCGCCTTGCGGCTGTCGAAGGCATGGTCCGCGATCTGGTCAATCGCGAAGAGCTACGCCGCTCGATGGAGGGCATCCTCGACCTGGAGCGATTGCTCAGCCGTGTGACCCTGGAGACCGCAAACCCGCGCGATCTGCTGGCCTTGGCCAGTTCGTTCGCCAAGCTCCCCGCGGTGCGATCGGGGCTCACCCACTTCAGCGCCGAACGGCTGCAGACCTTACATGAGCAGTGCGATGAACTGAGCGACGTGCGCGATCGCATCCTCTCGTCACTGCAAGACGAACCACCGCTGACCCTCGCCGATGGCGGTGTGATCCGCGCCGGCGTTGACCCTGCACTCGATGAACTGCGCGACCTCAGCCGCAACAGCAAGCAGTACATCGCGCAGATTGAGCAGCGCGAGCGCCAACGCACCGGCATTGGCTCGCTGAAGGTCAAATTCAACAGTGTCTTCGGCTACTACCTTGAAATCTCCAAGGCTAACTTGCACCTCGCGCCCGCCGATTATGAGCGCAAACAAACCCTGGTAAACGCTGAGCGCTTCACTACGCCCGAGCTGAAGGAGTACGAAGCCAAGGTGCTCGACGCGCAGGAGAAAATGGTTGAGATCGAACGGCGTCTGTTTGCGGAATTGCGCGCGGCCATCGCCGCCGAGGCGCGCCGTATTCGGCAGACTGCGCTGGCGCTGGCCGAGATCGATCTGCTCGCCTCGTTTGCCACCCTGGCCGCTAATTGCAACTACTGCCGGCCAATGCTGGATGACAGTGCAGACCTCGAGATCGTCGACGGCCGCCATCCCGTGATCGAGCAGATGGAAATCGCCGGCGCCGCCGAACGCTTCGTGCCCAACGATCTTTATCTCAACGGCACCTCGCATTCGATTTTGCTGATCACTGGACCTAACATGGGTGGCAAGTCGACCTATCTGCGGCAGGCCGCATTAATCGTGCTGATGGCGCAAATGGGATCGTTTGTGCCTGCCCGTTCGGCGCGGCTTGGACTGGTGGATCGCATCTTCACGCGCATCGGCGCGGCCGACAATCTGGCCCGTGGCCGCTCCACATTTATGGTGGAGATGACGGAAACCGCGGCGATCCTCAACACGGCAACGCCGCGTTCCCTCATTCTGCTCGACGAGGTCGGGCGCGGTACGTCAACCTATGACGGCCTGGCGATCGCGTGGGCTGCCATCGAATACCTTCACGCCAACACGCGCGCGAAAACCCTCTTCGCGACGCATTACCACGAACTGACCGAGTTGGGTGAACGGCTGAGCGGGGTGAAGAACTATCACGTATCCGTGAAAGAAAGTGGCGGCGGAATTGTGTTCCTGCGCAAGGTCGAGGCGGGGGCAGCCGACAAGAGCTACGGTATCGAGGTCGCGAAGCTGGCGGGTTTGCCATCACAAGTTGTGGGTCGCGCTCGCGAAGTGCTGGCGGAACATGAGAGCGCCGAGCGCAACGCCGTCAATCATCTGGCGCACGACCAAGCCGCAGAGCCGGCTGCCATGCAGCTCACGATCTTCACGCCGCTTTCTCAGAAGGTCGTGGACCGGCTACGGGAAACGGACCTCGACCGCATCAGCCCGCTGGAGGCTCTGAATCTGCTGCACGAGCTTAAGAAGCAGATGGGGTAACGGGCTAGGCCAGGCATCTGGCTTCGCACCTGAATTCCCGTTCTCTTCGCGTTACACTCTTCTATTCCATGCCTTCCAAACGCAGCTTGGAACTTCGCCGGCAAGTGGGGCAATTGCTCATCATGGGCTTTGACGGCACCACTATGTCGCAACGACTGCGGGTAATGTTGCAGACGCTGCAGCCGGGCGGCATCATCCTTTTCAAACGTAATCTCGAAGACGCCGAGCAAATTCACTGCCTGCTTTCCGCGGCGCAGAAGGCCAGTGCCGCACCCATGTTCCTGTGCGTTGACATGGAGGGCGGCACGGTGGATCGCCTGCGTGAGGTGATCGCGCCGGTGCCATCGGTTGCTGAAGTTGCTGCTGCAGCTTCGAAGAAGCTCTTTCGCAAGCACGGGCGCTTGCTGGGCGAAGAGGTACGCGCGCTTGGGTTCAATACTGACTTCGCACCCGTTCTCGACTTGCGTCTTGAACCATCAGACAGCGTCCTCGGCTCACGCACCGTGTCGGCGAAACCGAAAGAGACGATAGCTTACGCGCGAGCGTTCTTACGCGGACTGCGCGACTCGAAGGTGTTGGGCTGCGGCAAGCATTTTCCTGGGCTGGGCGAGGCCAATCTCGACTCGCACAACGAACTTCCCGTGATCGACAAGCCGTGGAAACGGCTGTGGAAGGAGGATCTCGTTCCTTATCGCAAGCTGCGCCGCGAGCTTCCGTTCGTCATGGTGGCGCACGCCGCTTATCCGCAGGTCACGGGCGATAAGACGCCCGCGTCGCTTTCCCGGAAATGGATGAGCGATATTCTGCGCAAGAAGGTCGGCTTTCACGGGCTCGTCATCACCGACGATCTCGATATGGGTGGCGTACTCGCGGCCGCGCCGATCGAAGACGCTGCCGTCGAGACACTCCTTGCCGGCGCTGATATGTTCCTGGTTTGCCAGAAAGAGGAGAGCGTTCGCCGCGCGTTCGAAGCGGTCCTGAGCCGGGCTGAGAGTGACAAGAAGTTCGCGAAACTCCTCGGCGAAAAAGCCGAGCGGGTGGCTGATGCCAAGAGAAGCTGCAAGCCTCTGAAAAAAATGCCGGGACCCCCAACCCGCAAAACCGTGGAGCGGCTTACGCGTGAGATATGGAAGTTCGGCGAGGAATTACGCGCCCGTGCAATGAAAGCCGATGAGGTGCGGGAGTGATCGTCGCCGGGGTGATGAGCGGAACGTCGGCGGACGGCATCGATGTTGCTCTGGTGCGAATTCAAGGTCGCGGATTTCGCTCGCGCCTCGAGTTGCTTGCCCATTATCAATTTCCTTATCCGTCCGAGGTTCGTCGCGCCGTTCTCTCGGCGATGAACGCGCGCTCTGCCGGCGTCGCCGATCTTGCGCAGCTCAATTTTCTGCTCGGTTCGCTGTATGCCGATGCGGTTCGTGCGGCGCAACGTCGCGCTGGGCTGGAGTGCGAGCTGGTTGGCTGCCACGGCCAGACGCTCTACCATCAGGGAACGGCTAAGCTGTATTTCGGACGACGTATCACGTGCACGTGGCAGACTGGCGAATCGGCGGTAATTGCGGCGAGAGTCGGTGTGCCGGTGGTCTCTGACTTTCGTCCAGGCGATATGGCTGCCGGGGGCAAGGGCGCGCCTCTGGTCCCGTTCCTTGATTACGTGCTTTATCGGCATCGGCGGTACGGCCGCATCGTACAGAATCTTGGGGGCATCGGAAATCTCACTGCAATTCCGCCGCGCGCTGCTCCCGAAGAAGTTATCGCCTTCGACACAGGTCCCGGCAACATGGTGATCGACGCGGTGACGGAACATCTGTTCGGCAAGCCGTACGATCGCAATGGAAGGCTGGCGGCACGGGGCGAGCCGATCGAGCGAGTGCTCCGGGAGGTGCTGCGGCAGCCGTTTTTTCGCCAGAAACCGCCCAAGACTGCGGGCAGGGAACAGTTCGGACGCGAATTTGTGCGCGAGTTCCTGCGTTTGTGCCGGCGGGCCGACAAGAACGACATGGTTGCTACGGCAACGGCTCTGACGGCTCGGGCGATTGGAATCGCGATTCGCAGGTTCGTGTTGCCAATCGTCGACAGCAGCGAAGCCAAGCCAGCGCGGTTTCGCGAGCTCGTCGCTTCCGGCGGGGGCACGAAAAATACCACACTGATAAGGATGATCCGCGAGGAACTAGCGCCGCTGAAAATGCGCGTGCGGACAAGCGATGATTTTGGGCTGCCGTCGGAAGCGAAAGAAGCAACAGCATTCGCGCTGTTGGCATACCAAACGTGGCGGCGCTTGCCGTCGAATGTGCCTTCGGCAACGGGGGCGCAGAGACCAGCCATCCTGGGGAAGATTAGTTACGCGTAACGATTGTTTTCACCAAAGAGACACAGAGACACAGAGAAATCAAAAGACAGAAAAATAAGGTGGAAGAGCAAGGCAAGAAACAGAGCAAAATCAAAGTTAGAAGAGCAAAGCAGGGAACGGGATCGCGATGGGGCAATCTTTGAGGTACGGCATAAGCCCGCACCGTCTTGGAACAAGTGGAAAGAGAAAATCATCTCTGTGTCTCTGTGTCTCTGTGGTTATCCTTCTCGCCGCTTGCGCGCACAAGCCCGACCCCAACACGGTGGTGATGATCATCGAGAGCAGCCCTATCAATCTTGATCCGCGCGTTGGTGTCGATGCGCAGTCGCAGCGCATTGATGAGCTGTTATTCGATTCGCTTGTCACGCGCGACGCACAATTTAATCTCCGGCCATCGCTGGCCGAGAGTTGGGAAACACCCGATCCGTTGACCTACATCTTCCACCTACGTCCGGGAGTGCGCTTCCAAAACGGTCAGCCGCTCACCGCGCGCGACGTGAAGTGGACCTTCGACTCTTTGATCACAGGAAAGATCCGCAGCGCGAAGGCGAGCACCTTTAATCTGGTGAGCCATATTGATGCTCCCGACGACCACACGGTCATCTTTCACTTAAAGGAGCCGTATGCATCTCTCCTTTGGAATCTGTCGGGGGCAGCAGGGATTGTTCCGTACGGCAGTGGGGAAGACTTCAACCGTCATCCTGTCGGCTCGGGACCTTTTCGTTTTTTGACTGCGCAGCAGGACAAGGACGTCATCGTCGAGCGCAACTCGGATTATTGGGGCGCGCCAGCCAAGCTGGATCGAGTCGAGTTCAAGGTGATTCCGGATGCGACCACGCGCGCGCTGGAATTACGGAAGCAGAGCGCCGACGTTGCCATTAATTCGCTGGTCGCCGACACGGTGGTGACGCTGCAGCGTAATCGCGACCTCACGGTGATGGAATCTCCGGGTACGATCTACGCCTACCTCGCGCTGAACCTGCGCGATCCAATCCTGAAAGATGTGCGGGTGCGGCAGGCGATTGCCTATGCCATCAATATCGAGCCGATCATTCATTACCTGCTGCGCGACGAGGCGCGTCCGGCCTACAGCATTTTGCCGCCACAACACTGGGCCTACGATGGCAATGTTCAGCGATATCCGCATAATCCCGAGCACGCACGCCAGCTTCTGGATGAGGCCGGTTATCCGGAGAAGAATGGCGTACGCTTTCACATCACGATGAAAACTTCGACTGAGGAATCGACGCGTCTGCTGGCAGCCGTCCTTCAGCAGCAGTTGCGCCAGGTCGGTATCGCGCTGGATATTCGGTCCTTTGAGTCGGCGACCTTTCTTGCGGATGTGACCAAGGGTGCATACCAGATCCATTCGCTGCGCTGGATCGGTGGCAATCAGGACCCGGATATGTTTGAGAACGTCTTCGCCACAGCGAGCTTTGCTCCCAAGCGTGCCAATCGCACGTTCTACTCGAATCCACAGGTAGACGCGCTGATCCGCGAAGGACGTAGCACACTGGATCAGGAGCAGCGAAAGGCGATCTACGCCCAAATTCAGCAGATTCTCGCGGAGGACGTGCCGTACATCAACCTCTGGTATTTGGATAATGTGCTGGTGCACACCAACCGGGTGCGCAACATCGCGCTTGGACCAGCGGGGAACTACGATTTCCTGCGCACGGCGGAAATCGTTCAATGACTTGAAGCTTGCGAAGCGTGGTTCGATCTCGCTGAACTGCGGCAACAGCCGTTATTCTTGATCAAAGCTAACGGCGGACGGAAGCTAGAGAAGCTAGAATAGACACGATGATCTCACCCGACCTGTTGGAAATCCTTGCCTGCCCGGTGTGCCGCAAGCCGCTCGTGCTGCACGGGGAAGCTGCGCTGAAGTGCAATGAGTGCAAGCGCGTTTACCCGATCCGCAATGACATCCCGATCCTCCTCGAGCACGAAGCCACCATCGAGCAACTCTGATACCCCAGGCGAAAACATCAAACAGCCGAACCGCGGCACGAACAACTGAATGAGCGTTCAGTCAAGAGTCGCTGTGTGCTATTCCACAGGTGCCTTCCCAAAATGGCTCAAATCTCCCAAGTCCAAGAAATGGGAGAATCCAACCTTGGCTCCGGATCGTACTAACAGTCAAAGAAACCGGTGGACGTCTGGGACTAGCTGCTGTTTGTCCCACTCGAGTGGTAACCGTCACACCGGATCGGGGCTGCAAATCCAACTCCAGCAACTATTTCGGGATAACGGGGTTGGAAATAGACAAAAGCTGGGATGATTCCCCAGTAAGAATCCGGGTTCGGCAATCGAATTGCCTGCAACTAAATAGCAGGCAAGCGAGTCTAACAAGCAAAACCCGGAAGGGTCGGAGGTGAGGAAGATGATGGCAGAAAAGTTTTCCCTCCCGGAACTGGCTGCGCTACGCAGCGAGCTGCTCCATGGGTTTGACTCCCGGGACGCAGCTGAGCTGGTGCAGATGTTCCTGGCCGGACACGGCTATGGTGTCTCGGCTGAGGAAGCGCGCAACGCGGTATGCAAGGTCGGTATCCCGGGCGGAACCCTGGAAGCGTTTCAGCGTGACCTGGAGAGCATCGCTCTGGTGAATTAAGTGCTCGACAGGCACAGGTGACAAAGATTCGCTTGACCTGAAAAGGAACGGACGTGACTATCGCCAGAACCTGGACGAAGCGCAGTCCGAAGCGAAAAGTGAAGAGCTCGGGCAAAACGGCCCGAGCTTTCCCATTTCACAGGACTGATCATGGTGAATTCAACTCGTACCAGCGAGGAGGTGAATTAACCATCAGCTCCACTTCCTGATCTTCACCCCTCCACGAATGCGGCTCTGCAACACCTCGCCAAAGAACATATAGGGATGGGCCGGTTCAAGCTGGCTCACCTCGTCCAGCTTCTTCCGCAAGTCCTCTGGAATCTCGAAGGTGATGGATGTGAGGTTATTCTCCAGTTGCCGGAGAGTGGTTACGCCGATGATGGTCGAGGAAACACCGGGTTGAGTTGCGACCCAGTTGAGCGCAACTTCTGCCGCCGATCGTCCCAGTTTGGTGGCAACGTCTTGTACCGCCTGCACGACCAGAAAGTTCTTTTCGGTGAATTTCTGAAACACGGGATTGTCCGAGCCTTTGAGGACATCAAGACGACTACCCTGACTGCTGGTTGGACCCTGTTTCGTATATTTGCCGGCCAGAAAGCCGCTGGCCAGCGGACTCCACGGGCAAATTCCAATACCCAGGTTGCGAGCTGCCGGAATATGCTCGCGCTCGATATTGCGTTCGACCAGGGAATACTCCAGTTGCAAACCGATAATGCGTTCGAGGCCCTGCTGCTCAGCCAGGGTGTAGGCGCGCGCGGCGTACCAGGCGGGAACATCGGAGAAGCCGTAGTAACGAATCTTGCCTTCGCGAACCAGATTACTCAGCGTGCTCACCACCTCTTCGACTGGCGTGATGGTGTCCCACGCGTGCATCCAGTAGAGATCGATGTAGTTCAGCTTCAGGCGCTGCAGCGAGCCTTCCAAGGCGCGATAAATATTCTTGCGGCCGTTGCCGCCGGAGTTGGGATTACCTTCCTGCGGATTGAAGGTGAATTTGGTTGCGACCACAAGACGGTCGTGCAAGTTGCCGTTGGCAATGAATCTGCCAAGGATCTCTTCGCTCTTTCCCTCCGCGTAGACATCGGCGACGTCGACAAAGTTGCCACCTTGCTCTACATAGCGGTTGAAGATGCGTTCGGCTTCGGCGTCATCCGATCCCCAACGATCGTTGCCGAAGGTCATGGTTCCTAACGCCAGGGGACTTACGCGGAGCCCGGAATGGCCTAAGGTGATGTATTCGTTCAATTGCATGATTCTGTTCTCCGGTGGCGGCCGAATGCCGCGAAATATAACGCTGTGTTTTCGATGTTACGAGGGTCAGGAAGTCGCGGTTATCGCCCCTCCTGGGCCAAGGATTGCGCACTGACACGCAACTTCGGTTTGTGTAATGTACATTTATGGCAAGCCGACAACAGAACCACCAGGAGTTAGTGGCTCGGAAAGCCATGCTGGAACAACGCCTTGCCGAGTATCGAACTAACCTGTCCACGGTTACCGGGCCGTGCAGCAAGTCGTCAATGCGCCGGCTGATCGAAGAGTGCGAGATCGCACTGGAGGAGGTTTGCGCGGATCTGGGCGAAACCAAGCCGTGATGTTCCTGCCGTGTCGAGGGACAAGTGCCAGCCGTAAGCGAGATCGGCGAATTGTCAGCCGCCCATTTCCGTGATCCCGCGGTCAGCATCATTCGTAGCGCAGACTTTCGACCGGCTGGAAACGAGCGGCCCGCGTTGCCGGAGCCGTTCCGAACAATATCCCGACCAGGCTTGAGGCAAGAATAGCGATGACCACCGACCAACCTGAGATTGGAACGCGATAATTCGTAAGAAAGCGCACAGAGAAGGGTAAAGCCAGTCCCAGAACGATTCCGACGATTCCACCGGCCAGCGAAATCAGGATAGCTTCAATCAGGAATTGCGCGCGAATCTCCGCGTTGGTAGCGCCCACCGCCTTGCGAACGCCGATTTCGCGGATACGCGCATTTACGGTTGCCAGCATAATGTTCATGATGCCGACGCCACTGACGAGCAGCGTCAGCACCGAGACGAGCAGCAGCACGCGGGTCAACGTGTCGGCGGTCTTGCCGGCGACGTCCAGCAGCAGCGTCAAGTTATCAACGCGGTAAACCGACTCCGGCCGATGGCGCGACTGCAGGACGTCGTGAATCTCCTTGGTAGCGCGGGCTACTTCAGCGGAGTCGCCCACCGAGAAGAAGAGCTGCTTCACCTCATCGTTGCTGGTGAAATAGCGAGCCACAGTGTAAGGCAGCAGAATGGTATCGTCGGAGATTTCAGACTGGCCGAAGGTGTCGACCCGCTCGCGAAACGTGCCGATTACGGTGATGGGGAGGCCGCTCAGCTTGATCTGCTGGCCAATGGCGGAGTCCTGCGAACCATACAAGCTATTGGCGAGCCTCTGCGTGATCACAGCAACTTTGTTGCGAGCCTGGGTGTCACCGTCATCGAAAAAACGGCCCGAAAGAACATCCAGATTACGCACATAGAGGTACTGCCACGAGACACCTAAGACAAGGACTTCGCGCTCCTTGCCTCCGGGTACGGCAACATGGTCGTGAAACTCGATCATGGGCGAGGCATTACTAATGCCAGGAACCCGCTGGCGCACCGCGTTCAAATCGTCGAGAGTAAGAAAGTCGCTGGTCTCATCGCGGCCATAAATGCCCCCTCCGGCGTATTCGGCGATCATCATGTTGGAACCGATATTCTGAATCTGCTGCAGCAGGTACTGCTTGCCGGTGAGACCGATGGTGACCACCAGAATCAGCGACGCCGTCCCAATGACCATGCCGAGTGAAGTCAGGATGAATCGCCACTTGCCAATACGAAAAGTCTGCAGGGCGACACTGATGGTATCGCCGAAAACAAACTTCGGGTGTCGGCGCGCCTTGTGGTTGTCGGCTGCCATGCCTGACTCTTAGACTAATCGTGGGCGACGCTGGCTTCAATCGCCACTGCAAGCGAACCGGTGATCCGAAGCCGTCTTGATCATCCTCCAGGAAGCAGGTATAAGCGACGGCTTTTGCCAGGTGAGCCACTGAGGGCGTTGCCCTCCAATCGACCCTGCCCAGTTTGACTGTTAAGACATTAGGAAATAAGGACTTATTTAGCTCTTGCGAGCAGAATCAATAACGTGAGGTCAGAGCCTACGAATGGTAGTATCGTTGGAAGAGGGCCCGCTTCTCTGTTCATGAGGTCTCGCCGCTATCTCGTTCCCATCGTCACAACGCTGGTGTCTTTAGCGACACCTGCGATTGCCGCAGCGCAGCAAGCAATCGGTGAATTGTATGCCACGGACGCCAGCGTCAAAGGTTCGGTAATTCTGGCAAACTCGGGAACCAGTGTGCTCAGCGGATCTTCCATCCAGGCGGGGGCACAAGCTGCGACCTTGAAGCTGGAGCGTGGAGGCAACTTGCTGGTGTGCGAGGGCACGAAGCTCTCGATTAACGCCTCACAAAGCGGACGCGAACTGCTCTTCAGCCTGAACAGCGGCGATCTTGAGCTGAACTATCCGCTTGGCGCCGAGGCCGACACGCTGCTGACCCCGGACCTGAGGCTCTTGTTGCCCGGTCCCGGTACGGTACATGTTGCCGTGCGAATCACGGCGCAGGGCGATACCTGCGTTCAATCTCTGCCCTCCAACGTTGCCGCGATCGTGGTTTCGGAGACGATGGGGGATGCCACCTATCAGGTTAAGCCTGACGAAGCGGTCCTGTTCAAGAGTGGTCATCTTGGCGAGGCGAGTCCCCACAAGGGAAGCTGCGGATGTCCTACGCCACCGCCCACACCGACGCAGGTAGCCAAAGCCGCGCCTCCACCACCGCCCCCTGCAGCGCAGCCTAAGCCCGCACCACCTGTCACCGCTCCCCCTCCGCCCTCACCTGAGGAGCACATGGCGGTGGAGGCGCCATTTGTCTTCCGCGGCGACGATCCAACACCTGATCTCACCCAAAATGTTGCCGTCCTGAAGCTCGAGAACAACAAGGTCGTACAGCTTGAGCCTACGGTTTTACCCCCGCCTAACGGCAAAAAGAAGTCAGCGCCTGCGAACGATACCCAGACAGCCAAGAAAGAGTCTCACGGCTTCTTCAGCAAAGTGGGCGCATTCTTTGCGGCGATATTTCACTAAGAGCTCTCAGCCGTCAATTCCAACCGCCAGTTGACATTCTGTATCGCTCTGCACCGACAGTACTAGCTGACAGCTGACGGCTGAAAGCTGATAGCTTTATTCTGCTAAACTGAATCCTTCCATGTCTGACCAGCCGCGTTCCCGTGCATTTCTTTGGGTAATCCTGGGCGGCGGAGCTTTCTTTCTCTTCCTGGTAGCGATTTTTGCGCTGGTGTACTTCTCGGTGCGCTCGCAGCAGAAGGACGGCTTCAGCGGATTCGGCGACAAGATTGGGGTTGTCGATCTGGAAGGTGTGATCATCAATCCCAAGGATGTTGTCGAGCAGTTGCGCAAGTTTGCTGATGATAGCTCCATCAAGGCGATTGTTTTGCACGTGGATTCGCCTGGCGGCGGGGCGGCAGCGTCGGAGGAGATCTATCGCGAAGTACTGCGCATCCGCGATAAAAAGAAGAAGACGATTGTCGCTTCCATCGGTACGGTTGGCGCCAGCGGCGCCTACTACGTGTCTTCCGCGACCAGCAAAATCTTTGCCGATGATGCCAGCATCGTCGGCTCCATCGGCGTGATTGCCGAATGGTACAACTACGAAGAGCTGCTGAAGTGGGCAAAGTTGCAGGCCATCACACTGAAGGCAGGCGAGTTCAAAGACACGGGGTCGCCCACGCGTCCCATGACCCCGGAGGAACGGGCTTACCTGCAGAGTCTGATTGACAATATGCACACCCAGTTCATCCACAGCGTGGCGGTTGGGCGCAAGATGAAGGACGATCAGGTGCGTGCGCTGGCGAACGGCAAGGTCTGGACCGGGCAGGAGGCTGTGCCGCTCAAACTGGTCGATCAGATCGGTGATTTTCGCACTGCCATCGAGGATACGGCCAAGTCCGTGGGCATTAAGGGCGAGCCGACGCTAGTGCATCCGGAGAAGGAGCGCAAGAGCTTGCTCGATCTGATGTTTGGCGACGTTTCCGACTACCTGCCAGATGCAGCCAAACTCATGCAAACCAATGTCGGGTTCTATTATCTGTGGAAGTAGTCCTTAAGCCGGCTCAGGCTCGGAAAACTCAATCAAAACTTGTACTTGCCAAGCCTGCGGCAATTTGAGAGTATCCGTTGTGCTGGTAAACTAGTGAGCCATATCGCGATAAGGGGCGTGCGAGATGACCAAGGCAGACTTGATCGATGAGGTTTCCCGGCTGACGGAGCTCACGCGGAAGGACAGCGAGGTCATCGTAGAGACCATCTTTGAGAGCGTGGTGCGCTCCCTGCGTGCCGGCGACAAGATTGAGATACGCGGCTTCGGCAGCTTCCGCACGCGCCAGCGCAAGCCCCGTGTGGGCCGGAACCCCAAGACCGGCGACCGCGTAGAAGTTCCTGCCAAGAAGATCCCCTTCTTCAAGCCCAGCAAGGAATTGAAGGACATGGTCAACAGCTTTGTCGAAGCGGCTCCGCCTGCTCAGCCCGCACCTGCTCCGGCGTCGGAAAGCGGGGCATAATTCAGAACATATGCCGTGGTTTAACCCAGCCGAGCGGCTGGGTTTTCGTTTGTCGGCGAGGCTTCTTGCAAACGGCTTAGTACCTCGGGGGAATTGTTGCCGCCGCACAACACGATAGCGGCGGTCTTGCCGGCGAGTTGCTGTGCGTCTTTGAAGAATGCCGCGATGGCCACGGCCGCAGCGCCTTCCACCTCCCAGCCTCTTCGATGCGCCCAGCGCATGCAGTCCAGGATCTCTGCCTCGGTAACCAGCACGCTGCGGTCAATCACAGCGCGACAGAGATCGAATGTCATTGACCCCGGTTCGACACCTCCTGCCGTGCTCTCCGAAAGTGTCGGCTCCTCGGCAACCTCGATGATCTTGCCCGCGCGCAGGCATTCATACATTGCGCGAGCATTCTTCGGCCAGCAGCCGACAACCTCAGTTTGCGGCGACGCGGTCTTCATATACGCTCCCATGCCGCCAATCAGTCCACCGCCGCCGACCGCGATGTAAATAGCGTTGGCGTCCGGTATTTGCTCGGCAATTTCGATCGCGACAGTCCCCTGTCCAGCGACCACCTCAGGATCGTTATAGGGCGAGATATATGTCTTGCCCGATTCCACCGCTGCCGCACGCGCCGCGAGTTCCGCCTCCAGAGGCGTGTTGCCTACGAGCCGAACGCCTGCTCCGTAGTCTTCGATCAAGCGAAGTTTCTTCGGCGAAACCTGCGAGCAAACGTAGACCTCCGCCTGCACGCCGCGATGCGCTGCTGCGGCGGCCACGGCCAAGCCATGATTGCCGGTGGAAGAGGCGATCACACCGCGCTTGGCCTCGTCAGGGGACAAGCTGAAGATTTTGTTCGTCGCGCCGCGCAGCTTGAAGGAGCCGGTCTTCTGCAGGTGCTCCATCTTGAGGAATGCGCGTGCGGACGAGGTTCGCGGCTCATCTGTGATGAGAGCGATAGGAGTTTCCTGAACAATGTCATAAATTCGGTGGTGCGCCTCTTCAATCTTGCTGCGCCAAAGGAGAAGGTCGGCGTCCATGGAGGTAGATGATACCGAAGCTGGCAGCTCAGTGTCGGGCCGCGACATCGCTCGGCGCGGCGATCAGTAGATGTTGAACACGCTCTTGGTCAGTCCAGCAGCCGACGCGCCCGTCCCGACCCAAGGCGTAATTCTCTCCAGGCGATGAAACCCGTACCTGTGAAATAGCCAACCTATGCCCAAAGCCACGCCGACAGATCCCGCATTCCAGGCTGCAACACCGGCGCAGGATTGGGTTGGTATCCAGTCCTCGATGCCGCCGTGAGCCAGTTCACGACAAGTCTTGATGGTGTCGGCCAGGCGCACTGCGCTGTGCACCGCGAGCGCCAGCTTCTGTTGACGATCCCAGAATTTGTGCTCGGGCAGGATCAGCGGTTGAGAGGCCGGCGCCGTCATCGGCCCATTTGCTTCGAGCGACGCGTTCGTCGCCGCTAGCAAGGGCGCTCGTGCTGCTGCAAGAGAAGCTTGGTCTGGTGAAGCAGTCGATTGCGTAACTGAGGAGGGCGAGCGGTCAACCGGCTTTGGCGTTGCGGCATCCTGCGCCGGGCTCGCCATTGGCGATACACTCAGGGCCAATATGAGAGCTATGGTTCGAGCAGGAATCATAGGGGTGACCGAACCATAGCAATTGGCGGTGACGAAGGAACTACGGTAAATACCGCAGACTAAGCGCTGGTGTTACTTAACACTCGGCTGAAAATACAACAGGGCCGGCGGGCTCCCCCTTTTAAGCTCGCCAGCCCCACGTCAGCTACCATTACTGGTAGCTGAACCTGTATGCTCGCAACACTACTTCTTGCCTGCGAACCGCTACATCCACTACTTACGTCTCGCAGTTCGCTGGCCCATGGCCAATTGTGTTTCTGAATCCCACGTTAGAATGCCGCGTCGCTTATGGCTACTGGTCTGGGGACGCAATTCGGGACAGGTTGGAGATACTGTTCTGACCTGTTCGGAGGTGCAGGTAGCCACACTTCGAAGCGGTCATGGTGTGATGCTGTCGTATCATCTCCAATAACTGTGAGCGAAACAAGCGGCGGGATGTTTGGAGCGAACGACTTCGAATTCAAATACCGCTTCTGGATCTTTGGCGCGATCTTCGGATTCGCGTTCTTCAGCTACTCGGTCGACCACGAAAACATCGCTGCCGCTTTTGTGGATTGGGTCGCAAAGCAGCGCGGTACTTCCGCAGCTGACTGGCAATATCATGCAGTCTTCGCGATCGCGGCGCTGTTCTGTGTTGCGAACGCAGTGATTCGCACGTGGGGTACGGCCTACCTCAATCCTGAGGTGATGGTCGACAAACGGATACACACCTCGCGACTGGTCGCCGATGGGCCCTATCGCTACTTGAGGAACCCGCTTTACTTCGGCAATATCCTGCTGGCGATTGGCTTTGGCCTGATGGCGAGTCGCATCGGGTTTGTGATTCTCCTGCTGGGGATGATCGTCTTCGATTACCGGCTGATCCTGCGCGAAGAAGCCAGTATCCTTGCCACCCAGGGAGAGAGCTATCGTGCCTATTGCGCTGCCGTACCGCGGCTGTTGCCTTCGCTTCGGCCGAAGCTATCATCCGGTGGCGCCAAGCCCAATTGGAGAGGAGGCTTGCTGGGCGAAGCTTTCATGTGGGTACTGGCGGCTTCCGTTGCCGGATTTGCAATTACTTTGAGCTTGAAGATTTTCTATCTGGTGTTGGCGGCCGCTTATGTTGTTTATGCCGCTTGTTACGTAGTCATTAGAAAGCGTGGGAAAAGATGAAGGCGGACGCCCGGACAGCCAGCACGGAACGTCCGCCGCGACATAGGGTTAACGAGTCCTATCCTAATCCGACTCGTTGCTGTAGACCGGCTCTTCTCTCTGGAACGGAACATCAAGACCGCTGCTCGATCCAAAGGCGGCTTCGTCGGCGATCTTCTGCAGTTCCTGTTCGAATTCCCGGCTGCGCCAGCGCACTACCAGGAGTTCTTTCTTATCCCGGCCGTGACCGTGGCACAACGGACAAAGTACCTGCTCTTTTTCTGATTGCATGATGAATGCTCCAACAGACGCCTGTATTAAAAACCTGAACGGCTGAACGTACAGTGAGCACGGTCACGCGAGCGTGTGAGAGAGCGAGGAGAGTGTTGGCGACGATTGGGATCCTTCGACTTCGGCGCGCAGAGTCGCACGCCTTCGCTCAGGATGACACCTGCAAGAAAAACGCCCCCGCTCAGAATGGCAGTTTGTTGCTGCATTCTAGCGAATTGCGGAAAGCGTAAAGCGAAGAGCGATTCTGCTGACAGCTGATAGCTGACGGCTGATAGCTCCTCAGTACGAATAGCCGTCCGGTTGCGACACGGCGCCGACTTCGATCTTGGTGTCGACATAGTCGCGTCCGGCCGCGATGGCCTTCCTGTCGAGGTCGAGCAGCTTAGGATTCTTGACGGTCTCTTCGAGCACCGAGATCGCTGAATCCATCGGCATGCACTCGGTCTCTTCCAGCAGTGCCGCCAGCATGACGACGTTGGCTACCTTCATTGAACCGAGCCCATCGGCGATTTCCGAAGCAGGTACGCAAACGATGCGCGCCTGCGGCGCGCTGAAGCCATCGGGCAATTTGGTGCTGTTGTAGAGAATCAGTCCTCCGGAGGCGACGCTCTGTGCGAACTTGTGCAGTGACAGCTCGTTCATGGCGACCAGCACATCCGGCTGCGAGATGAGCGGCGAACCGATGCGGTCGTGCGAGAGGATGACATGGCAATGCGCGCTGCCGCTGCGCATCTCCGGTCCATACGATGGCAGCCAGCTCACTTCCATCTGCTCGCGCAGTCCCATTTCGGCTAGGAGTTGTCCCATCAGCAGCACACCCTGTCCGCCGAAGCCGGCGATCTTTACCGTCAACTCGCGGGTGTGATGATGACGCTTTTCAACCGGCGGAGCTGAAATCGACTCGGCGACCTCGAGCGCTTCCGCAATCGTCTTCACTGGAACCTTCGCGTCCACCGGCAGCTCCGGTTTCCGATCACGGAAAACCCCCAGCGGGAAAGCCTTAATGAGCGTGTCACTGATCCAATTCCGCGCCACCACCGGATCCATCTTGAGGATGGTGGGACACGGCGATAAGAACTCGACCAGCGAGAAGCCGCCGCCGTCCTTTTGGATCTGCAGCGCCTTCTTGACCGCCTTCTTCGCCTTCATGATGTTCTTCATATCGTTGAGGGCGACGCGCTCCAGGTAGGTCGGCGTTTCCAGCCCGGCCAGCAGCTCGCACACGTGCAGTGGTAGTCCCTCATTGTGGGAGCGACGTCCCCAGGGTGAAGTTGTGCTCTTCTGCCCGACCAGTGTGGTGGGCGCCATCTGTCCGCCGGTCATACCGTAAATCGAGTTGTTAACAAAGAAGACGGAGATGTTCTCTCCGCGATTGGCAGCGTGAATGATCTCAGCGGTTCCAATAGCGGCCAGATCGCCGTCTCCCTGATACGACATCACGATGGAGTGAGGATTGGCGCGCTTGAGCGCTGTTGCCGCAGCGGGAGCGCGTCCGTGGGCGACCTGTACGTTGCCGACATCGAAGTAGTAATAGGCGAAGACGGAGCAGCCGACGGGGCTGACCAGGATAGCGCGGTCCGTGACCCCGAGATCAGTCAACGCTTCGGCAATCAGCTTATGGACGATGCCATGTCCGCAGCCTGGGCAGTAGTGGGTCTGCTGCTGCAACTCCCCTTTACGATCGTAGTTGTCATAGAATGCCGGCGATTTCTGGTGAATTACCTGATAGCCTTCCACAATTTTCTCCTAAACTCTGTCGTCCCTATCCGGGCTCCCAGCACGCGCTGTTTTAGCGCTTGCCGGGGTGTCTTATACGTGGGCCGCCATGCGCGCGAAAACCTGCGCCGTAATTTCTTCCGCCATCGGAACGTTGCCGCCGACCCGGCCGTAATATTCGACCGGTACCTTGCCGTTGAGCGCCAGTCTTACGTCCTCTACCATCATTCCCGTGCTGAGCTCAACTGCGAGCACTTGCTTGACATGCTCAGCCGTCTGGCAGAGCTCGCGTGATGGGAAGGGCCACAGCGTGATCGGACGGAACAACCCTGCCTTCACCCCTTGCGCCCGCAGTTGATCGACCGCTGAGCGCAGCACACGGGCGACGATGCCAAAGCCTACCAGCAGAAATTCCGCGTCTTCCGTGAGGTAGTTCTCGTGGCGGCTCTCCAGTTCCTGGGCGAGTTGGTACTTCGATTCCAAGTGCCGGACATGCTTCTCCAGCGCGTCGGGTTCCAGCACGATCGAACTGACCATGTTCTTCTTGCTTTCTGCCGTGCCCTTCACTGCCCAGTCTTTTTCTGGCGGCACGATTTCGCGCATCTTGATTTCCAGCGGCTCCATCATCTGTCCAACGTAGCCGTCGGTCATGATGACTACCGGGTTGCGATAGCGGTCGGCGAGGTCGAAGGCCAGCACGGTGAGATCGAACATCTCCTGCACCGACGCCGGTGCCAGAACCATGTTGCGATAGCAGCCGTGGCCGCCGCCCTTCACGATGCAGAAGTAGTCGCTCTGTTCGGGAGCAATGTTGCCCAGCCCCGGACCCCCGCGAACCACGTCAACAATCACCCCGGGCAACTCCGCGCCCGCCATGTAGGAGATACCTTCCTGCATCAGGCTTAGCCCCGGGCCGGACGACGCGCTCATCGCCCGCTGTCCGGCGGACGCAGCCCCGTACACCATGTTGATCGCCGAGACTTCGCTCTCCGCTTGCAGGAACGTGCCCCCTACCTCGGGGATCAGCTCGGAAGCATATTCGGCGATCTCGCTGGCGGGCGTGATGGGATAGCCGTAATACGCCTTGCAACCCGCCAGTACCGCGCCTTTCACGATGGCGACATTTCCTTTACACAGCTGCCGCATCGGCCACCTCCTGTTGCGGCGGAACCGCAGGCACTGCCTTCGGCGGCGCCATCAGACGTTCTACGGTGATGGCTCCGGGCTCAGGGCAACAGTAGTAGCAGGCGCCGCAGCCGGTACAGCCCTCGCCGGTGTATTGCGCCGGATGCACACCGTACTTGCTGAGCTCCGGCGCGAGTTCGAGACATTCGGGAGGACACGACTCGACGCACAAGCCGCATCCCTTGCATTCCTCAACATTGATAATGACGTTACCGCGCGGTTGCGATGACATTTCTTACCCTCGCACTTCTACTTCGTAAGCGTTGCGTTGGAACCAAAGTTGTTCTTCACAGTACTGACCAAGTTCTTCGCGAAACTTGGGATGGGCGATCTGGATCAGGGCCTCAGCCCGTTGGCGGATATTACGGCCGTGCAGATAAGCAATACCGTACTCGGTAACCACGTAATGTACGTCTCCCCGGGTGGTCAGCACGCCCGATCCCGGCGCGAGTTGGGGAACGATGCGGGAAACGGTATCGTCCTTAGCGGTGGACGGCAACGCAATAATCGGTTTGCCAAACTTGGAACGTGCGGCTCCTCGGATGAAGTCGAGTTGCCCGCCAAAGCCGCTGTAGAACTGCGTTCCGATGGATTCCGCGCAGACCTGTCCGGTGAGGTCAACCTCCAGCGCCGAGTTGATGGCTACCATACGATCGTTCAGCGAGATGCGGAAAGGATCGTTGGTGTAGGCCGCGGGATGAAACTCGAAAAAGGGGTTCTCGTCGATATAGTCGAACAGCTTTCTGGTGCCCAGCACAAAGGCGAGTATCACCTTGCGGGGCTTCATGTTCTTGCGCGCTCCGTTGATGATCCCGGCGTCGATAAGAGGTATCACATTGTCGGCGATCATCTCGGTATGAATTCCGAGATCCCTGCGGTCCATGAGATTGGGCAAAATAGCGTCGGGAATCGCCCCTATCCCACATTGTAGGACGCTGCCGTCTTCGATCAGCGAGGCCACACGGGAACCGATCTGCTCAAAAACCGCGTTGCTGCCCTGCTTCTTGAGCTCGCAGATGGGACGCGACAGCTCGACGATGGCATCCAGGTCGCTGACATGAATGAAACTATCCCCGTAGGTGCGCGGCATCTGGGCGTTCACCTGAGCTACGACGCGGCGAGCGTATTTTGCGGCCGTCAGATTGATGTCCACCGCTACTCCCAGGCTGCAGTAGCCATGGGGGTCCGGCGGCGAGACGTGAATGAGCGCCACATCGATGGGAATTTCCCCGCGCTCGAAGAGGGCTTCGATTTCGCTCAGGAAGATGGGGACGTAATCGGCGCGGCCGGCGTTTACCGCCCCGCGAACATTGCCTCCCATGAACAGCGCATTGTGGCGAAAGTGGCCTGCCATCTCGGGAGCGCAATAAGGGGCGGTGCCGAAGGTGATCAGGTGCAACACCTCGACGTCGCGCAGTTGGGGTGCGCGCAACACCATCGCCTCCACCAGCGCTTCCGGTTCTCCGCAGTTGGAATGCACAAACACGCGCATTCCGGATTCAATGGATGCCACCGCTTCCTGCACCGTCACCAGCTTGCTGCGGTATTCATCGATCCAGGACATCCAGGGCCTTTCTAAGTGCTTACCATCTCGGTTTTCACGGTGTAGCCAGCTATTGCCCGCTCGTGTCCCAGAGCGGCGTAGTAGATGGCCAGATGGAAGAACTGGTCGAGCATCTCCAGCAATTCGAGCTCGCCAAAGATTTCTGCCGGACGCTCCAGTTCCGCGTGATTCTGCAGGTAATCCCACAAGTTCTCGCGAACCAGACAGATCATCCAGACTACCTGGCTGATGGGAACGCCCTGGGCAGCGCGCTGCGCGCCAACTTCCAGGTAGCGCTTCTCAATATCGGCCTCGGTCTTGCCGAGCAGCCAATCGCCCAGATGGCGATAAACGTCGTAGACCTTGTCGGTCAATTCGTCGGTTGGCACATTGCTGTACGCCGAGCACTTGCCGCATTCGTGGTAACGGCGATTCAGGCTACGAGCCAGGCCATCGGAATGGGTCTCAATTAACTTAACCAGGCGGTATGCCAGTAACATGGCTCACCTCTCAACCTCGGCCCAGGCTGCAGAAAAGGCAGGGTGCAACCCTACGGCTCCGGCCCTCACTCTCTTACGACTAAGTGTCGCCTTTCGACGGGCGGAGAGCCGTGATTGGAATCACGAGCAAAAGTGATGGAAGTCACGAAAAGGCTGTCAGCCGTCAGCTGTCAGCCGTCAGCCGTCAGCCGTCAGCTGTCAGCCGTCAGCTGTCAGCCGTCAGCTATCAGCTGTCGGGTATCAGCTTTCAGCTTTCAGCTCGTGTAACTGCCTGGAAAGCCGGCTTTGACAAAGCTAGCAGCGATTAGCAGAGTGGAAGGGCCAAGCGCCTCGCTTCCGCATTGCTGTGGGTCGCCCGATAAACAAGCTGACGGCTGATAGCTGAGAGCTGACAGCTCCCATGACATTTGTCACCCCACCGCGCTGACAATCGGCACTACTGGTCTCGGCAGGCAAGAGCGATCATCGTAATTGTGCTGGAACCAGACGAAGCACAGGAGCCGCAGATGTCAGCAGCAATCTCAGCCCGGCAACTTCCCCAGCAGAATTTCTTGAGCGCCCCGCTCGCCGAAGCACCGCGCAAGGTGGCCGCTGACCGGCCCAGTATTGCCAGTGCACGGCATCTGAAAAAAAACTATGGAGCGATCGTCGCTCTCAACGACCTTAACCTGGACGTCCACGCCGGAGAGTTGCTGGCTTTGCTGGGACCCAACGGCGCCGGCAAGACCACTCTAGTGCGCACATTGCTGGGAGTGGTACGTCCCGATGCCGGCAAAGTCTCCACCTTTGGCGCTGATCCCTACGGCGGCCAGATGCAGGCTCGGCTGGGTGCCATGCTGCAGGTAGGACGTATACCTGAGACGCTGAAAGTTCGCGAGCACATCGACCTGTTCTCGTCGTATTACCCGAATCCTCTGCCGTTGGCTGAGACTCTGCAGATCGCCGGCCTGGCCGACATCAAAGACCGGCCGTATGGCGAGCTCTCCGGTGGCCAGAAGCAGCGCGTGCTGTTCGGCATCGCCATCTGCGGCAATCCCGACTTGCTGTTCCTCGACGAGCCGACAGTCGGCCTCGACGTAGAGGCGCGCCGCCTGATGTGGGCGCAGATTCGCACCCTGATCGCGCGCGGCAAGACGGTGCTGCTGACCACGCACTATCTCAACGAGGCCGACGCCCTGGCCGATCGCATCATGGTGCTGGACAAAGGCAAGATCATCGCGGAGGGGACGCCGTCTGAAATCAAGTCACGCGCCATGGGCAAGCAGATTCGCTGTACCAGCCGGCTGACCATCGAAGAGGTGCGGCAGATTCCGGGCGTGTTAAGCGCCAAGGCCGATCGCAACGCCTTCGAGCTGCAGGTAAATGCCGCCGAGCCGGTGGTGCGCGAGCTGTTGCAACGCGACACCTGGCTGGCTGATCTCGAAGTAATCAACGCCGGGCTGGAAGAGGCGTTCCTGGCACTGACGCAGAATCACAACGCCGATTCCAAGGAGAACTGACATGTCTGCGACTACGTTTCCTGCTGCTTTGGCTGTGCCGCACCGCTCTTTGCAACGAACCCTCGCAATCTACGCGAAGGAAGCCAAGTACGAGTTGCTGAAGAACCTTCGCATTCCGGTGTACGCGATTTCGACGGTTGCGTTTCCGCTGATGTTTTATGTGCTGTTCGGGATTGTGCTGGGGCGCAGCGATGCCGGCAGTGCCGAACGAGCGACGTATGCCCTGGCGACGATGGGTTGCTTTGGCGTAATGGCAGTCGCACTCTTCGGCTTTGGCGTGAGTCTGGCAATGGAGCGGGGACAAGGCTGGCTGCAGGTCAAGCGCGCGTCGCCAATGCCGGTGAGTGCCTACTTCGGTGCGAAGTTGTTTTCGGCGGTCGTCTTCAGCACGGCGATCATGTTGCTGCTGCTGACGGTGGGCGTCCTGTTCGGCGGAGTTCGTCTGCCGATTGGCACGGCTGCCACGCTGGTTGCGATTCTCGTCGCCGGTTCGATCCCGTTCAGCGCCATGGGACTGGCCATCGGATATTTCGCCAAGCCAAACTCCGCGCCGGCGGTGGTCAACCTGATTTATCTCCCGATGTCCTTTTGCTCGGGATTGTGGATTCCCCTGTTCCTGCTGCCACACGGACTGCAGACCCTGGCGAAGTTCCTGCCGCCGTTTCATTTGAGCCAGCTGGCGCTGAATGCGGTTGGCCTGGGAACGAACCCAACTCCGGCGTGGGGACACGTGGAGGCATTGCTGGCTTTTACCCTGATCTGTCTGGGAGTGGCCGCATGGGGCTATCGCCGGGATGAAGGGAAGACGTATGGATGAGGCCGCGGAGCGGCCGCTGTCAGCTGTCTGCTATCGGTTTTGGGTTTCACAACTGCCGAGCTGAAGTGATGTCCAGAACAGACTGGAACTTCGAGTTCAAGAGCAATTGCCTCAGCTGACGGCTGACAGCCTCTGGCGAGAAGCGAATGGCGAACAGCGAAGAGCGATACCGACGCAACACGGAGGTACATATGAATTGCCGAACTACGGAATGGATCCTTTGGGCCATCGCCATGACAGTTTTTCTGGGGCTGGCATTGAGCGGTCGGAATATGGATTTAGGGCTGGCGATTGCTATAGTAGCGGTGCTTTGGTATGTGGTTGTGCCGGCATTTAGTTCCGGGCGACAATAAGGAACGACGAGAATAGCTTCAATGGATAGCCTGCGCAAAATCTGGTGGAAGATTTATCCCAACGAGGACGAGCATGGATGGATGGCGGTGCTCTGGCTGCCGTTCATGATCTGGTTTTTTGTGGAACCGATTTGGTGGAAGCATGCCGGCCCGCTGCTGTGGATTGGGAACACCATCTACGGGCTGATTTTCATCTGGCTGTACCTGTACTCGTTCTCGCATCCGGACCCAAAGCGGCTGTACGCGGTAATCGCCATGCTCGCCATGGCCGGAGCGCTGATCCCGTTCCACAATACGGCGGTCGCGTGCCTGCTCGTATATGCCATTGCGGCGGGGGCTTTCACGACAAACCTGCGGCGGACGATCTTGCTGATGGCCATCGCACTCGCCTTGCTGGCGATTTGGATTTACCACTTGCAAGTGCCGGTGAGCTTTTGGGGCTCGATGCTCCTGCTGATCGTTCTGGTCGGTCTGGGAAACCACTTTGGGGCGAAGGCACATTGTGCAGGAGAGAAGCTGCAGCGTGCACAAGACGAGGTTGAGCATCTTGCCAAGGTTGCCGAGCGCGAACGCATCGCGCGTGACCTGCACGATCTGCTGGGACACACTCTTTCTCTAATCACGCTGAAGGCTGAACTGGCGCGAAAGCTGGTGGACCGCGATCCGCAGCGCGCCAAGCAGGAAATGCTGGATGTGGAACAGACTTCGCGCGCAGCGCTGGCCGATGTACGCGAAGCGATCAGTGGTTATCGCGGCGAGGGGTTGGCTGCGGAACTACTGCGCGCGCGTAAGACCCTGGAGACTGCGGGCATCGTCATTGATTGTGAACTGGCGGAGCTGCCGCTGTCTCCCGCGCAGGAGACAGTGTTAGCGCTGGCATTGCGCGAGGCCATCACCAATGTTGTGCGCCATGCGCAGGCGCGGCGATGCAGCGTACAGTTGCGGCGTGAGAACGATGTCTGCACATTGGAGATTGCCGACAACGGGCGCGGGGCCGACGCTCCTGAAGGCAATGGTCTGCGCGGTATGCGGGAGCGGCTGGAAGCTTTGGGCGGATCGCTGCAGCGCCAGACGCAGGCAGGAACCCGCCTTGTCATTCATTTGCCACTCGGTCACTCCATTGCGCCCGGGACGCCACTAGCCTCAGCCGCACCTGCTCTGCGAAACTGAGTAGGTGACTGGCGCCAAGCGCGACAAGATCCGGGTGGTGATTGCCGAAGACCAGGCCATGGTCCTGGGCGCGCTCGCCGCTTTGCTCGAGATGGAAGATGACATCGAGGTCGTCGCCCGCGCGGGCAGCGGCGACGAGGCCTTGCGCACGGTTCAGCAAGTGCGGCCTGATGTCTTCATCACCGACATCGAGATGCCCAACCTCACCGGATTGGAAGTTGCCGCCGAGCTGAAGCGGCGCAACGTTGCGGTACGGGTCATCATTCTCACCACCTTCGCACGCGCGGGCTATCTACGCCGCGCCTTGGAGTCGGGCGCGTCGGGATATCTGCTGAAGGACATGCCCGCGGAACAGCTTGCCGACGCGGTGCGGCGAGTGCATCACGGACTGCGCGTCATCGATCCGCAACTGGCGGCCGAAGCGTGGAGTGACGAGCCCGATCCGCTGACCGATCGCGAGCGGCAAGTGTTGCGCCTTGCGGGGGAAGGGAAGGCGACGCTGGATATCGCGCTGGAGCTGAATCTGTCCGAAGGTACGGTGCGCAATTACTTATCCGAAGCCATCAACAAGCTGGGCGCCGCCAACCGTGTGGAAGCGGCCAGGATTGCGCGGTCGAAAGGATGGCTGTAAAGCAGTTGCCAGCTGCCGGTTGTCAGTTGTAGAAGCTAGCTGTCAGCCATCAGCCATCAGCGAAAGCGTACATCTTCTGCTTGGTCTTTGTTCTGCTGACACCCAAAATCTTTAGTGCGATTTCGCGTACTCCGCTTGCGCCTGCTTGAGAACTGGAACCTCGGTATCGGCGTCTTTCCACAGCGCCAGAAGATCCTGATAGGCGATCCTCGCTCTGTTGTGTCCTGAGGATGGCTTTTCGCAAGGGCGTCGGCCAGCCGCAGACTTTGCCCTGGGTCCACGGCGAATCCAGATGACGGTCCTGGGCTTCCTGCGCTGTGGCACGGGCTTCGTCTAGCCGATCGACCGAAAGAGACCGCGGTGGAATCGTTGGGATACGGCTGGCTCCGCAGTTCCTAGGTGGCGCGCGTAGCTACCAGGTCGCCGGTGACGAGTTCGTAGTAATGGGAGTCGATGTAGAAGCGTTCGCAGAAAAAGTACGCCCCTCCATGGGGAGGGGCGATAGTGCAATGGCGCTGCGAACCAGCAGAGCTTACTGTGTGCTCTCGGTGGTGACGATGCCGGTAGGACCGGCCTTCTCGGCTTTCGCTTTCTTGGTGGCCATGGTCTTGTCAACCCAGTCATCGGCGGTCTTGAGATCGGCCTTGCGAGCGTCGGGAGTGTCGCACTCGTATTCGGCGCGCTGACGATACAGCAGGTTCAGGTACGCCATAGCGTCGTCATAGTCAGGACGAAGCTGCAGTGCCTTCTGCAGATTCTGAATGCCGTCTTCCACCTCTTGCGCATTCGCTTCCTTGAGCTGGTCGCAGGCTTTCTTGTCCTTGAGTTCGTCGGTTGGTTTCAGTCCCAGCTCGGCGCGAGCTTTCTGGTCCGGCTGGTAGGCCTGCATCCAGTCAATGACCGCCAGGGAATAGTAGGTCTCAGGATCATTCGGATCCAGCTCAGCGATCTTCTTGTAATACTCTTCGGCCTGGGGGAATTTCTTTTCCTGGAAGTACATGGACGCGATCCCCTTCAGGCTGTGAATCTGCTGCTCCTTGGGAGGATTGAGGGCCAGTACCTGCTTGAAAACGTCGATGGCTGAATCCGCGTAGCGATTGTTGTCGGGAGAATCGGCGCCAGGAATGTACTGTCCCATGTATGCGGTTGCCAAATAAAGGCGGGCATTCACCAGAGTGGGATCAAGTTCAACCGCGTCTTTGAAATGTTCGATGGCGTCTTCGTACTTTGCGTTTTTATAAGCCTGCACGCCCTTGTTGAGTTGATCGCGCGCTCGCAGCTTGTTGCAACCCACTGTCGAGAACAGCGCGAGCAGAACAGCAAGTACGGTCAGTACCCGTCCGCTCTTGTTCATGTCTGATATCACTCTCCGTTGCGTCATTCGGGAGGCGGGACGCAGCTGAACTACGTCCCGCCGATCAGGAGGAGTGCTGCCCGAATCACGTTCCTATGCTTCACGTTGCGGCGGCGCTGGGTGGAGCACGCTGTCAAGCGCGTATGCCGGTCTTGACCGCAGTGGCTAAAGCCGGCTCTCTGGCGCTCACGATCCTGTTGCACGCCCAAAGGCGTGCTCCACCCGCTGCTCGCAAACCGTTGCTAACCGCCGGCTTCGATCTTGGCGGTGATCAGTCCAACCTTATCGACACCAGCGGCGTGCGCGGTGTCGATCACCTGGGCGACGTTGTCGAAGGGCAGATCCGTGTCAGCCTTCACAAACATCACCTTCTCAGCACGAGTTTTGAAGATGTCGTTCAGACGGCCTTCCAGGTTCTCCCAGGTGACGTCGTCCTGGTTGATCTTGAGGGTAGGCCGGTCGCCCGGTCCTTTCAGGATCTGAACCACAATGGTGCGATCGTTGGTTTGCGGTTGCTGCTGTTTGTCTTTGGGCGGCTGAGGAACCAGCGCGTCCAAGCCTTTCGGCGTGAGCGGCGTGATCACCATGAAGATGATGAGCAACACCAGCAACACGTCAATCATTGGGGTCACGTTGATGTCGGCTGTATAACCGCCGCCCGATCCCCCAGCTGTCATTGCCATAATGAACTCCCTATTCGGTGCCCGCGCCTGAGCTGCCGCCACCTGGCGGCTTGGTATTCGACGGGCCGGCGTGTTTCTGCTCGGTCAACAGACCCACATCATCTACGCCAGCGGAGCGGACGTTATCCACCACATCCACCACGGCGCCGTACTTGGCGCGCATGTCGGCGCGAATGTAGATCCGCTTGTCCGGCTTGTCGGCGAGGCGGTCTTTGACCTTGTTAGTCAGGTCGTCGACCTTGATGCGGTCCGTGCCCAGGTAGATCTGCCCATCGCGCATCACCACCACGAGGATGGCGTCTTCCTTGTCGGCATCGGGCATGGACGTGGGGTTATTCACCTTGGCCATGTCGACGCTCGCGCCTTTCTGCAGCATAGGCGTGATGACCATGAAGATGATGAGCAGTACCAGCATCACGTCCACCATAGGTGTGACGTTGATGTTGGAATTGACCTTTGAGCCTTCGTTGCGTTTTGCCAGTGCCATAGTTCAACCTCCTTTGCCCGCTGGGCGACTTCAGCCGGTCAGGCCAAGTCTCCCAGTTACCGGCGGACGCTGCGACGCTTCAGGAAATAGTCGATCAGCTCGCTGGAGCTGTTGTCCATTTCCACGTCGAAGGCTTCCACCTTGCCGGTGAAGTAGTTGAACATCATGACGGCCGGAATCGCGACGAACAGTCCGATAGCGGTGGTCACCAGCGCTTCGGAAATACCGCCTGCAACGGCGCCCAGACCGGTGGCCTTCTGGGTGGAGATTTCCTTGAAGGCGTTCAGAATGCCGACCACGGTACCGAACAGTCCCACGAAAGGAGCGGTGGAACCGATGGTCGCCAGGCCGCCCAGGCCGCGCTTCAACTCGGCGTGAACGATGGCTTCGGCACGCTCCAGGGCGCGCTTGGAGGCTTCGATCTGCTCACCCGGAATGTCAGCAGAATCGCCGTGAGCCTTGAACTCCTGCAGGCCGGCGGTGACGACCTTGGCCAGATGGCTCTTCTTGTTGCGCTCGGCAACCTTGATGGCTTCGTCGATCTTGCCCTCACGCAGAGCGCCGGCAACGGCGGGAGCAAAGGCACGAGACTGCTTGCGGGCCGCGCTGAAAGCCATGGCGCGATCGATCATCACGCCGATCGACCATCCGGACATGATGAACAGAATGACGACGACGATCTTCGCCAGAATACCCATCTGCCTCCACAGGGAGACCGGGTCCCAGCCCACGGTTGCTTCCTGGAAGACCCAGGTGGCGACCGTTGGTACATGGCTCAGGGCGTGCGTTGCAATGTTAGCTAGGAACATGAGTTGACTTTTCCTCCTCGGAACTTCGGTTACTGCAGAACAGCAAGCGTTACTGCGGTGATTTTCAAACTTCGGGCCGATCTCTTTTGGAGGTAGCGGCCCTCCTGGGACTAGCGGCTACGTACCAACCAGATGACGACCGCGCCCAGTGGCACGGTCGATCTGAAACTTAGATGCAGCCAGCGGCGGCTTGCGAAGGGTTACTCCCCCGACAACGTGAAGTTCACGTTGATCGTGGTTTCCACCTCTACCGGCTCGCCGTTCAGGAAGTACGGCTTATACTTCCATTCCTTCACCGCCTCGAGGGCGGCGTTGGTCAGCATCGGGTGTCCGCTGACGACGTGCAGGTTTTGAATATTGCCGTCCTTGCCGATCAGCGCCTGCAACACCACCACGCCCTGAATACGGGCCTGGCGGGCCAGCGGCGGATACTGCGGCTGTACCTTATGGATCAGCAAGCCCTGCGATACGCCCTGCGACACGCGCACCCGCTGTGGCGTGGCAGCTTTAGGCACGGCGGTGTTTATGCCGCTCATCACGCTGCCCAACACGCCGCCCATAGCGCCTCCGGGAACTCCACCCGGAACGCCGCCGACGACGCCAGACGGACCGGTGGTCGGTGGCGGCTCGTCTTCCTTAATCATCTGGATTTTCTTAGGAATAGCGGTCGGGGTGCGTAACTGCCCATTGTCCAACTCGCTCTGGACCTTCTTTACGATCACTGGAGCGGCAGCCGGCGGTGGGGGCGGTGGTGGTGGTGGCGGCGGAGCCGTAAGCATCGTCATCAGCTGCTTGGTCGGCAACGCCTCGGTGAAAATCAGCGGCAACAGCACCAAGATACCAAGAAATAAGAACTCCAATATGAAGGAGATGACCGTGGTCGCGCCACGCTTGGTCTTGAGCCTGCCCCCCGATTCAACAAGGCTGTCTTCAAACATACCTGTTCTCCCGAGAAAGTCCCTGATAAGTTAGACACCGGAATTCGGATATTTGTGCCCGGAACCAGAGCAACCACGCGAAAATTTTTTGGGGCCGAGGATACAACCTGTAGGACGAAGAGGGCGCTATGAAACGGCGTCCCGAAGTATACACCCCGGTAAGCCAGTTGCACAGCTTCGCGAGTCAATTGGGTCTTCGTAGAGCGGGCCTTCCGACCCGTGTCTACCTCCCCGCGCCAACCAGGGTCAGGCATTGAGATCGAGACCGCAACGCCCGAACCCTTTTCTTTTCCGCCTGCTGGACGCAGGCCTGCAAGCCTGCTCTGCTACGCCTTCACCTTCACCTTATTGTTGCTGGTCGCCTTGCTACGCTGCGCCGTCAAGCGCTCGACCGTGGCCTGGCCGGCCTTCTTGGCACGCCAATCCTGGTACGCCACCAGCATGGGGGCGGCAACCGCGATCGAAGAATAGGTGCCGATCAGGATGCCGATCACCAGCGCCAGCGAGAAATTACGTAGCACTTCTCCGCCGAAGATATACAAAGACAGCACCGTCAAAAAGGTCAGTCCCGAGGTGAGGATCGTCCGGCTCAGCGTCTGGTTAATGCTCTTGTTGACGATGTCGGCCAGCGGCTCGCGGCGCATCAGCTTCAGGTTCTCGCGGATACGGTCGAAAACGACGATGGTGTCGTTCATCGAGTAACCGATCAGGGTCAGGATGGCGGCAATCACCGTCAGACTGATTTCCTTGTCCAGCAAGGAGAAGAAGCCGACCGTAATGATGGTGTCGTGCAGGCAGGCTACGACCGCGCCCACGCCGTAAATCAGCTCAAAGCGGAACCACAAATACACCAGCATGCCGCCCAGCGAGTACAAGGTTGCATACAGTGCCTGCTTGGTGAGCTGCTTGCCGACCTGCGGACCAACAATCTCGACGTTGCGCACCACGAAATTGGAGGTAAAGAAATCCTGCTGCAGGGTGCTGAGCACCTCCGGCGGAGCGATGCCGCGCAGGTCATCGATGGAATTCAGGATTCCACCGCGCTGCTGATTGCGGAAATCGTCCATCTGATGCGCCAGCTGGGTGTAACGCTGCTCGGCGTCGGTACCCAGATGCATGGGATCCTTCTGCATCAGGTAGGCCTGCAGACCCGCCGCGCCGGTGTTGTTCAGATCCTGCTTGCCGGTCGCCGCCTGCGGTTCCAGAGCGCGGATGATGGTGTTCTTGCCCTGGTCGAGCGCCGCCTCGCTGGTCTCCTGCAGGCCGAGATCGACCAGTACCTCGTTGTCGGAGGTGGGTCCGAAGCGCTGGATCTTGGGATCGTGCAATCCGGCTGCATCCAGGGCATGCCGGATCTGGTCAAGGTCGGGCGTTTGCGCGAACTTGACATAGACCAGAGTGCCGCCGCGGAACTCCACACCCCACGGGATGTGGTGCCAGAACAGCATGGACCAGATGCCGGCGACACTGAAGATCAGCGAGAAGGCAAGGAAATACCATTTCTTGCCAAGGAAATCGATGTTGGTGTTACGAAACAGTTCCACGCTAAACCCTCAAAACCCTTTAGAGATCAGGGGCTAGGGAGTAGGGATTAGAAGGAGCGTTGCTAGCCCCTAGTCCCTGATCCCCAAGCCCTCGCTTTTAAATACTCAACGCTTCGCCGCGCGTATGGCGGTTCAACACGGCTTCGAAGATCACGCGCGAAACAAAGACCGCGGTGAACAAGTTCGCCAGTAGACCGACGCTCAGGGTGACGGCGAATCCGCGCACCGGACCGGTACCGAACAAGAACAGAATCACCGCCGAAACGATGGTGGTGACGTGGGTATCCAGAATCGTCGTCCAGGCGTGAGCGAAGCCCTGATCGACGGCCGACGACGGCGTCTTGCCGTGTCGCACCTCTTCTCGAATACGCTCAAAGATCAGCACGTTCGAGTCGACACCCATACCGACGGTCAGGATCACTCCCGCAATTCCCGGCAGGGTCAAGACTGCACCGCTGTATCCCAGGAAACCGACCAGGATCACCAGGTTGAGGAAGAGCGCCAGATCGGCGTTGATGCCTGCCGCCTTGTAATAAAACAGCATGAAGACCATGACGACGACCATGCCGATGACGGCGGCACGCACGCCTTCACGAATGGAGTCGGCGCCGAGCGACGGTCCCACGGTCACTTCCTGCAGATACTTGATGCTTGCCGGGAGTGCGCCCGACCGCAGGGTCAAGGCCAGATCCTGCGTTTCCTGCTCGGTGAAACTGCCGGTGATGCGGCCCTGGTCGTGAATCTGTTCCTGAATGGTGGCGACCGACTTGACGCGATTGTCGAGCACGACGCCCAGCTTTTCGCCAACATGCGAGCCGGTGAATGCAGCGAAGCGCCGCCCGCCGTCGCCGGTGAGGGTGAAGTTCACATCCGCCCTGCCGTTTTCGTCGTGACCGGCATCGGCGGAGCGAAGATCACTACCGCTGACCGCCGAGCTGCGACTGACCAGCCAGTAGACGTCGCCTTCGTTAGCCTGATCCTGTCCGTGGACGCCGCTGACGCCTTTCATCAGCACGGCATCGGGCGGAAGCACGCCGCCGCTGGACTGCATCGCGGCCTGCTCACTGGGGAAGGGACCGCCAATGACCTGACGAATCTCCAGCAGAGCGGTCGACTGCATGATCTCTTTCACGCGCGCGGGATCGTCCACCCCCGGCAGCTGCACCAGGATCTGGTAGTCGCCAAGACCGTGCTCCTGAATCACCGGCTCGGAGACGCCGAGCTGGTCGATGCGATTGCGGATGGTCTCGATAGCCTGCTGCACCGCTTTCTTCCTGGTGTCATCGGCCACCGTAGTCTTCATGGTCAGCGACCAGGTGTTCTGCGCGCCCGAGACGAGGTCGAACTCCGGATACTTATCGCTGATGATGCGGCGCAGATCGGAAGACTGCTCCGGCGGCACACCTTTTATCGCGATCAGCTCGGGACGGTTCTGCGGATCGGGCTTGGAGATCTCGGCGAACGGAATGTTGGCCTTCTTCAGATCTTCTTTCAGGCGTTCGATGGCGCGGTCGCTGTCGGCATTGATGGCGTCGTTGACCTGCACCTGGAGAATCAGGTGGGTGCCACCCTTGAGATCGAGACCGAGGTGAATGCGCTGCTGCACCGCAGCCAGCAGACCTTTACCGGTGAAGCTGCTGGGAATGCCTAGGATGCCGAACAGAAAGATGATCAGCACCGCGATGATCAAAATGGTTTTAGCGAGGAGATTCTTGTTCATGAGAGACAGCGACCCTGTTAGGACTTGGGGCGGTCCTCCGTAGTCGTTAAGGTGACGATGGAGGAACGCGCCACTTCAATCTTGATGTTGTCGGGGGGCACGCGGAGGACGACGGCATCGTCCTTGACCGACATGATGGCGCCGGTGAGACCGCCGCTGGTGATCACCTTGTCGCCCGGCTTGATCTGCGTCAGCATGGCTTGCCACTTCTTCTGGCGGCGCTGCTGGGGCATGATCAACAGAGCGTAGAAGACTACGAAGATCACCACCATCATGAGGATGGGGGCGGATCCCGCGAGTCCTTGTGCGAACAAACCTAAGAGTGTGACCATTGCCAGCTTTCGTTATTTTCATCTGCCGCGTCCGCCGGTAGGGGCGTGACGGCACACAAATCATCCCGCGTCCAAGGTACGTTGGGATGTCGGGGACTTCCAACTGAACACCAGAATCTCCGTCCGCAGTTCCGCACCGTGGTTCACGCGGAATGGACGGTCATCGGCCAACTACCAGCGCGACTCGGAAGGGGTTTTCCCTGATCAGCTATTCTATCGCGCTTTTCGGAAAAGCGGCAGTGGCGAAGTCGATAATTCTCCGCGGCGCGGCGGAAGTGATTTCACCACCCTTCGACTTCGCTCAGGGCAGGCTACGGCACGCAGGGCACGGAGTTTCAGCAAGAAGGGCCGCGGCTGGCCCAAGTGTGGAATGCTGTCGTAAAATCGCCGTTATACGAGAATCGATCACGCGAAGGTTGAGTGTAATTGCCTGTTCTCGCCAACGGACGCGACTGACAGGTGGAAAGCCGAAAACGCACAGACGCTCAAAAGACGTAAGCGGGATAGCGTCGACCCCTGAGATGGCCAGATGGGCATACTAGCGGAATTAGGAATTGACGCGCTGGTGCACAACTACTTCGATCGTCATCCTCGCGTGGCACTGGTGTGTCTGTTCGTTACTTGCCTGATGGCCTTGGCTTGGACCATCTGGGGCTGGTGGGAGAAGCGCGAAGCCTTGCGGCGCATTCGGCGAGCAATTGGACAACGCATTGAGACCGAGTCTGAGCTTACGTCTCTTAATCTATGGATGAAGGTTGAAGAAGAAGAGGAGCGGCTGTCAGCGTAAGCCGCATTAGCATTCCCGCGTCGCCATTACACAGGTGACTGTTTGGCGTAGGATTACTGGTGATAAGGCCTGATTTCGCCAATTGACGTCCGATCTGCTTGTTATACGTCTAGCTAACCCTCCTCAAAGTTACACGTCCTATAAACCGCAGTCTGCGAAAGAGCCCAGTCACAGCCGCTTGACCTGGAACTCGCCCACAGAAGCAATTGGCGTTGCTCGACAGATGCGCACCGCCGATGAAAGCGGCGACAGGCACTCGCCGCTGCTGGAGTCGACAATGAGCGCATCACGGACCGGCTTTCTGTTGGCGGCGCTCATCTACGCAATCGTGGTCCCGGGCCAGCAAGTAGCAAGCGGCAGCAGCTCCCCTGCGGACATAATTTATGCGCGACCCGGCCAGCTCGTTGACGCGGGCGGGTTTCGCCTGAATCTCTACTGCATGGGGAGCGGATCGCCCACGGTCGTCTTCGACTCCGGATACGAAGACTGGGCACCCGCGTGGTCAACGGTGCAGCCAAAGATCGCAAAGTGGACGCGCGCCTGCAGCTATGACCGTGCGGGGGCAGGGTTCAGCGATCCGGGTCCCATGCCGCGCACGAGCGTGCGCATCGCCGCGGAGTTACACACCGCCCTGCATCATGCCGGCATCGCCGGGCCGTATATTCTGGTGGGGAACGCCTTTGGCGGAGACAATGTCCGCACTTTTGCAGTCCTGTACATGAACGAGGTTGCAGGGATAGTCATGGATGACGCCGACTTCACCGACCTTGAGCCGAAGGAGATGCAGGACGGCGATCGTGATGGACGCGAGAGATTCGCTTCTCGGCTGCGTGAATGTGGTAAAGCGGTTGCCGAACACAAGCCGTTACCTCCTTTAGGGTCCAGCCCCGATGATCGGGGGAAGACTTGCGCGCAGCAATTTTTTCGCGGCTTGCCGGAGCAGGAATGGTCGCCGGAACTGAATGCCAAGCTGCTGGAGATCGCGCAAACCAAAGTCGCATTGTATGACGCCTATGCTTCGGAGATGGAGCAGATGACGCAGGACGAGATCTACCTGGAGCAGCATCGGCCCTCGTATGGCTCGCGGCCCATTCGCGTGCTAACCAGCGGCAACCACGGTGTCGGCCACCTGGAGGAAAAGCCCGCCGACACGCCTAAGCAAGTTAAGTATGAGAAGGAGATGACAGCGGCCTAGGCGCGTTTCTTAACACAGTCCTCGAACTCGAAACAGATCTTCGCTCAACACAGCTCGGAGTATATCCAGTTCGACGATCCGGAGACTGTGATCACCGCCCTTCGTGAAGTATATGACCAGACGAAAAGACCGTAGCTGCGAAGCACCCTGGTAGCTCGCAACCCAAAACTATGTGTTGCTGGTCAATTGGTGTTAAATCCCCATATCACTCATTGAGGGTCAATGAGCGCTATTGCCTGTTGGCAACAGTTGAGCCAAGGGTAACTTATCCGAACGGGCGACTATTCTCTCTAGTGACGAGAGGCCCGAACTAAGCCGCTTCCCGTCACCCTTGGCTGTATCTCGCGCATGACGATAGTCAAAGCTTCAACTTCTTAATTTCGCCTGCGTCAGCCCCGCAACAACTGCAGCAAGTTTATCGAGTATCTGCTTCGTACCCTCTAGTTGACCTCTTCATTGCGTTCTCCGAGACAGCCTGCCTTTGCTTTACGTTCAGTCGCTCGCGCATGATGATCACATGGAGCGGGGAACATTCTATTCGACAGAGTTCGCGGTACCTGGTCTCTTGAGCTTTACTTCTTGGGCCGCGACTCCGGCGGCACAAGACCTGCGAGGCGGTAGTACACAACGAGCTGGCCGTAGTGTTCCCCGCTATGTTCGATGAGGCCGTATGCTATGTCGAGAACGCGCGCTTTCTGGTCACCATATACGACAGTCTGCATCAGGCCTTTATCGCCCCGTGACTGAATGGCAGCGGCGCCGTCGGCAACGGATTTCTTTACGAACGCGACGATGTCGGCCTTGGTTTTGTACTGCTCGCGCTTCGGGTCTTCTGCCGCGGGAGGCTTCTGCCCCATCGCAGGATTGGTGAAGTAATACATTGAACCCGCAGCATGCAGCAATTGCTCTGCGAAACTGCGCTGCGCGGGTGTCGGCTTGAAGTCATATTTGTCCTCGGGAAAATCTTCGGCCATCGCCGTCAGCTTGCGGCCAATGTCATTCCAGGAATCGAGCACGACTTTCAATTCCGGATCGGCAGGCTTGACGGCTGCATCTTTCTTCATCGCGTCCTGGGCATCGGCAGGAAATGCGAATGCCAGCAGGACGATAGCGAGAAACGGGATTGTTTTCATTTTTTTCTCCACGATTGAGTTTCGCGAATCAAAGCCTCAGCTTCTTATTTCGCCTGTGCCAGCCCCGCAACAACCGCAGCAAGTTTCTCGAGTTGCTCCGCCCAACCCTCGAGTTGCCCGCTCTGGATTGCGTTCTGCATGGTTTCGTTTCCAATGAAAGTGAGTTTCGTCTGGCCGTTTCCAATATCCTCAAAAAGAATCACGTTGTGCGCATCGTCTATGGCCTCAAGCTCTACTCCCAGCTGCTCAGGCTCAATCTTGTTTCCCTTCGAATCGGAAAAGTACATGGATGAGACGATCTTCTCGTACGGAACAATCTCATAGTATTCACCACCGTTCCAGCCCTCCCACCCATCCGGCGTTCTCATGCTAAGGAGAAATTTTCCTCCCACGCGAAAATCGATCTCACAAAAGGGCGCAGTGAAACCCTTCGGCCCCCACCACTGCATCACATATTTCGGGTCTGTCCAGGCCTTCCAAACCAATTCGCGGGGGGCATCAAAAACTCTCGTGATAACCATCGGCTCTGTTTCATTCACCGTGTTTTTTGTCATCTCTGACCTCCTCTTTCTTCATTTGCTTTACAACTGCATCCAGTTTGTCGAAGCTCTCTTCCCAGAACTGGCGATAGCTGATCGCCCAGTCGCTGACTGTCTTAATCGCCTCCGGCCTAAGCTTGCAAATACTCTCTCGTCCACGCTTCGTCTTGATGACAATCCGCGCCCGCACCAGGTAGGCAATATGTTTTGAAATCATCTGCTGCGAAAGGGCAAACAGTTCCGTCAAGCCGTGCACAGAGGCAGGCCCACGGGAGAGCCGCTCGATCATCGCCCTACGGGTGGGATCAGACAAAGCCGCAAATGTTGTACCCAACCTATCCACAACCATATGGTAGTGTATTTTCTGTCAGCGTCAAGTATGAATTTTGCGATCCCTGATTGCGTGTGAGACAGGATGCAACGGTAATCGCCATGTGAAGGGATGACCGTGACGCGCAACAGGCCAGCGCGTGCGGTCCCTGCCGGGACCGCGTCTCTAATTTCTGACGGTACCCAGGACTTTGTCCTGGGCTAAGCTGAGTCGTCCCGCGAAACGGGACGGGGGCATTCAGGCTTCGAACATCCTGCAAAACGACCGGGTGCCAGAGGGAATGCCGTATTCGCGTCAGGAGGCCGCTGGGCAGAAGTGCCGTCTCTCTGGTCGACCCTTCCCACGATCGGCGAAATTAGACCCTGTGCTCATGGCGCACAAGCTGGTTCCGGCTCTCGAGTGGTTCGAGACCTGGCGGGTACGACGCCACGCTAATTGTCCGGCGACCGGATGGGCAGTATTTCTTGTCAAGTGCGCGCGGCGAGGGCTCCGGCGCGAATCTCTTTCCGCACCCGCTTCATGGTTCCTATGTAATACGCGAGATTGTGGATCGTATTGAGGACTTGCGCCAGCAGCTCGTTGGATGAATAAAGATGTCGCAAATAAGCGCGGGAGTAGCGGGCGCAGACCTTGCAGCCGCAAGCGGGATCGAGCGGCCCTTCATCCGCGGCGTAACGCGCATTCTTGATGGTGATGCGGCCTTCCGAGGTGAAGAGCAAGCCGTGACGTGCGGCGCGCGTCGGCAAAACGCAATCCATCATGTCGATGCCTTGCGCGGCGTAGCGCACGATCTCCTCCGGCGTGCCGACTCCCATGAGATAACGCGGCTTGTCTTCGGGCAGAAAGCGGATCGCAGCGTCGACCATCTCGTAGGTCATGGGACGTGGTTCGCCAACGCTGAGGCCGCCGATCGCGTATCCGGGGAAATCCAGCTCAACCGTGCGCTGCGCTGATTCGCGCCGCAGGTCGGCGAACATTCCGCCTTGCACAATGCCGAAGAGGGTTTGGGTTTGCGGCCGGACGAAAGCTCCGTCGGCGGGCGGCAATTCGCCGGAGGCGGGGACGCCTCCGGGACAGCCGGCCGGGAGGCCGGCGCTACAGTTGGCCTGGCCGGCGGTACGTTCGTTGAACCACGGCACCTCGTACTTGTGCTCTTCGAAATACTTCTTGCTGCGCGCGGCCCAGCGCAACGTCATCTCCATAGAATCTTTGGTGCGCGCGTACTCGGCGGGATGCTCGGTGCACTCGTCGAAAGCCATGATGATGTCTGCGCCCAGACCGATCTGCGCCGCGATGGAGTTCTCTGGGCTGAAGAAGTGCGAGGAGCCGTCGAGATGCGAGCGAAACGCAACGCCGTCTTCGGTGACTTTGCGCAGATCGCTCAGGCTGAAAACCTGGAAGCCGCCGGAGTCGGTGAGGATGGGGCGATCCCACGACATAAACTTCTGCACGCCGCCCAGCCGACGGACGGTTTCAACGCCGGGACGAAGATAAAGATGATAGGTATTGTTGAGCAAAATCTGGACGCCGAGTTCTTCCAGCGTATCTTGCGGAACACCCTTTACCGTACCGACCGTACCGACCGGCATGAAGACCGGCGTCTCGACTTCGCCGTGGGGCGTGAACAGGCGACCGGCGCGCGCGCTGCCATCGCGGGCCTGGATCTCAAAACGAAAAGACATGGCTTCGATTGTAGCGAGGTTTGCTTACCAGGGAACGGAGGGCACAGAGAAGAGATCAACAGGTCAGCGCGGCTTCTTCGATTAGGAAAGCGCGGTGTTTGCCCGCTGGCGATCAGGACGCGGGTGTGGAGGAGCGAGATGCGGAAACTCCGGCCGGGGAAATTCCCCTTTTGGAGCCGCCCCGTTCTCTTTTCGAATTCTGCCTACTATTTACTGGTAGTAGCGTTTGCCAGCCGCTATCGTTTCCTCACGTAAGCGCGTCGCCCGGTGCACATGTAGCCATTCCGTGAAAGGCTTTCTGCCATGGCAAGCCGCGAAACGTATTTCGGGGCAAACTTCGTCACGGCTCCTTGTCCAGTTTGCGGGGCGATGTTCTCCAGGTGCGGGCTGCCGAATCACATTCGTCGTCACCAGAACCTGGCTTTGCAGAGATCTGGTAAGGATCGAGTCAACCGCAGATCTCCGGCCTGGTGGGACGGCTGGAAAGAGGGCTACAAGCTGGGCTTGCGCGATGGCGCAAACAGCGTACGCAAAATGATCTCGGAGGGTAGGAAACGGGATCAGACGGAAGGGCACGCGGCCGGCCGGCGTCGCGCCGGTTAAGGATCCGTGGCTGAGCAGCAAAACGTGGGGCGGAGGCCTTATTTCGCGCAAGGTTCGGTTGCAAATGTGCGCGACCTCACCCCGATCAAGTGGTTTCCCCTTTACTGGCACCAACTCCTCAGAATGCGCAACGGACCGGGCAGAGGTGTGTTGTCCGAACCGCACAAGCAAGTAGGAAGAACGGAACCCAAGCGGGTGCTCAGCATTCTCAAACCGCAATCATCGACGGCCGCAGGCTGCCGCGGTCATCGTCATATCCCGACTGAACGAGGAGAAAAGAAATAATGAAAAGAAGTTCGTTCGTACTGATTACATTGATCTTTGCCTTGGCCATCGCTGGCTTGGCGCAGGATTTGTCTTCTCCTGCCAAAGGGACCATCATCGCTCCACCCAGCACCCTGAACCGGGTTCCCGGCAAGGTACACACTTCGCTTTATATCTTCATTCCAGCTGATCGGACGCTCCCCAGCATTCCCAATGGAGAGAATCCCGCCAGCCTGGCCTGCATTTATGGCGTAGTGGCGCCCACAAGCGGCTGCCCGAAGAGCAGCACCCTGGTTCCGACTGGCGGCAGCAAGGCCATTGCGGTCGTTGAGTACGGTACCTACTCAAACGTGCAGAGCGACCTCAACACCTTCTCCACGCAATTTGGATTGCCGGGCGTAACCATCACCCAGCTCTGCCTGCCTTCGCCCCCTTGCGTGGATAACAACGGAAGCGGTTGGGACGTGGAGGAAGCTCTAGACGTCGAATATGCGCACGCTATGGCGCCCCACGCTCAGATTATTATCTCCAGCTTTGCCAATGATCCCATTGGCGACGGCGCCGAAACCGCCGCAGCCGACGCAGTTGCAACGGCGGGCGGTGGCGAAGTCTCCAACAGCTGGACCTATAACGGTGGCGAGAGCTGGTGCGGCTCCGGCAACTGTGAACTGCAATACGATCAGTACTTCAGCGTGAACACGGTCGTGTTCTTTGGTTCGGCTGGCGACAGCGGCCTGGGTGTGGCCTATCCCAGCATTTCGCCTAACGTAATTTCCGCCGGCGGCACCCTGATCCGGCGCGATAGCAACGGCAACTTCACCGGCGAAGAGGACTGCTGGAATGGCAGCGGCGGTGGCATCAGCCAGTATGAGCCCCTGCCGAATTATCAGTTCCTGGTAGAGGGCAGGACTGGACCGCACCGCGGCACGCCTGACTGGGCTGCGGATGCATCGCCGGCCTCCGGCGTGGACATCTATGACTCCTCGAGCGGAGGCTGCCGTGGCTGGTGCACGGTGGGTGGAACCAGCGTAGCGTCGCCATTGCTGGCCGGCATCACCAACCAAGCAGGCAACTTCCACCCGTCGACCTCCAGCGATCTGACCACGACTTACGGGTACTATAAGACTCCCGGAGTCTATCGCTATTACTTCTATGACGTCACCGTCGGCAGCAACGGCTCGCCCGCGAAACTGGGTTGGGACGAGTGCACCGGCCTGGGCACTCCGAGACATCCCAGTGGCTTCTAGCTGCTGACTCGACCTGCATGCTGTAGTTTCAGCCCTGCCACCAGGCAGGGCTTTCTTTATTGCTATCGGCGACGGCTGGAACTATTGCCACAGCACTACTGACATTAATTAGTGCTATCGAATTACTGACATAGTCTTACTGTTGTAGTGTCAATCCAATAGTACTACTGTAATAGTATTACTGTAGTAGTATTGCAAGGCTATTTATAGCGAATACTGCCCAATTTGGGAAGGAACCTGCTAGACTTGGTCCCAATATCGTCTAGCCTCCTCGGCATAGCTTGAAACTAGATTGGCGTTTCGCGGTAAGTGGGAATTCACGAAGCGCAAGAGGGCGGCTGTTGTGGGGCTTTTTCTGCTGATGATGTAGAAGTCCATTCGAGTGTCAATCAAAAAACCAGAGGAGAATCACAGTTGATGAAGACACCTTATGTACGCCTGTGCCAGGGGATGGCGCTGGCGCTCCTAGCTTCCTTCTGGCTGTCGGCGCTCGCCGTAGCGCAGGACAGCTCAGTCAAAGATGAACATGCTGTACCGCGGTTCGTTGTCATCCCGCCCAAGCCGGCGGCTCCTGGCAAATTGCCCTCGGGCACCCTGGAGGAGTGGAACGGCTCATTCACCTACAACAGTCATAACTACCCCTACGTGATGGTGGGTGCCGATCCTTCCACCAACACCGGCGCGGAAGTTACGACTTGGCTGGTGCCGGTTAAGCTGGTTCTGTCGGATGGCTCGACCTGGGATCCGCTTGAGGGCGGTCCGTTCAGCCCAGTGGCTCGCACCGTGCTTTCCCCCATGTTTGACAGCAGCACCACCTACAACCAGGGCGGCGTGGATGTCGGCACCACCCAGTATAATGACGCCTTTCAGCGCGCCAACTTCTGGAGCGTCGTGCAGAACAATCCCAACTCGCACCTGCTGTTGGGTGGTCCTACTGCTCGGCTGACCGTTCTGCCCGAGCTTACCCTCAATGTGCCCGCGCAGTACGGACATCAGGGTAACGAGTTTGGCGTGCAGGTAGCGCTGGTAGATATCAACTACTACGACGAACAGATCAGCGCCTACATGGCGGCGAGCCAGGTCATCACCCCCACTGGTTTCCCCATCTTCATCAACGCCAACACCTACCTGACCGAAGGTGGATGCTGCATCGGCGGCTATCACAGCGCTAACGGCCCTCAGACCTACGCTAACTTCGAGTACATCACCACCGCTGGCGTGTTCTCGCAGGACGTTTCGGCGCTGTCGCATGAAGTTGGCGAATGGACCGACGATCCCCTGTATCCCAACGAGAACAACACTCCTTGCGGCATTCTGGAAGTCGGCGATCCGCTGGAGAACGGCCAGCCCGGCCATCCTTATGGCACCTGGGCGTATCAGCTGCACAGCTTCACCTATCACCTGCAGGATCTGGTTTTGCTGCGCTACTTCGGCGGTCCCACGGACGGCTCGGTTAACGACTGGTGGACCTTCCAGGGTTACAACGGGATCACCACCATCTGCCAGAACGGCTCCTAGTTTCCTACCTGAAACATTGGCCCGCCCTCGCGCAGGGCGGGCTTTTTGTTTTGCTGCTGCTGCATCCTCTCGTTGATGGAGACAGAAAAACCGCGGACGAGTGGGCCACCGCGCTCAACGACAATATCCCGAGACACCGGCAAACGCACAGAGCTTGGTGTTGGTCAGCGTGACCGTCGAGAAAAGACCGCCAGATGTGTTTCCGGTCAGGTCGCCGGCGGAGCCATACAGCGCGTCGACTTGAGTCGAAATACCATACTTGTGATTTCCGTTGGCCGATAGTCCGGAGATCACGGCCGTTCCGCCAAAGACGTCTATTCCGTCGCCGCCATTGCCTGACAAGATGACTCCGTCGACCACCAGGTGTTGGGCAAAGGAGAGTATCGCGGAGTTGTGACAGTTGAAAACCTTGCTTCCAGATATCGTGAAATCAGAGTTGTATCCATCCAGTGCAATTCCGTATCCCGTGCAGCTTTCCACGGTGCTGTTCTGAATGCGATTGTTCTGCGACAAAGCCGATGTGCTGCCGCCGGCTGCGACATACACCTCGTAAGGCCCGCCCGTGCTACAACAAAACCAGCCTTTGTCTATTCTCAGGTTGTTGATTTGAGGCTTGCCCCTAGGGGTCGCGATATACAGGCTGCCCGCGCCGTTTACATAAGTTTGGACATTGTGCCAGTCGCCGAGACCCATCTCCACCGTCGCATTTTGTCCCCAAACGTATATGCCATATCTCTGGGCACCACCGGCCGCAACGTCCTCCAGATCCCATTGCAGAGTGTTCCCGTTGGCGCCGGCAAGTGGGATCATCTCGAGATTGTCTTGCGTCGCGAAGAGGAGTTTCAGATTGTGCGCCCGCGACACGCTGCAGGGTCCCAGGACGATACTGTTGTAACCATTAAGAACGACGACGTCGCTGATATCACTGCTCTCGACCCAGCCGGTGAAATCGATTCCATCTCCGCCTTGCGTAGCACTCGGGTTATGCCACAGCACCAGTCCACGCACGCTTATGTAGTTGACTCCCGGGTACGGCGCTGTCGCGGTAATCTGCGGCATGCTGGGGTTCGAGGTCAGCAAAGTACACGAAAAATCAGCTCCCGCGCATTGCACCGAGACATGACTGTTTGTAATGTTAAGCGTGCTATTGACCAGACATGTCTTTGCCGGAACTTTCAGGCTACCGCCCAGAGTATTGAGAACCATCATGGCGGCGGCGAAGGTGGGTCCGTCGTTGGTAGAGCCATTGCAAACCGCGACCGGCGAGCAATCGATGGTTGGATCGATGGTGCCGTTCGCTTCTGGAGTGCAACTGGCAGCGTGAGCACGATTGGTGAGGCTCAGAAGTGCAAATATGCCCAGCCAGGCGATGCGTCGAAACATTCTTGGATCCTCCACTTCACGCCGACGGGCGGCGCAGGTGACCATGGTGACGATGTCCTGCCCATGCTTTCTTGCTTTGGCCGGGGTTTGCGTTCCAGGATTCGCCGGTTTCGAGTATAGGGGAGACCATGGATCAATGGGACGCGACCTGGCTGGAGTGGTCGTTAGGGGAATTCATTTCCACTCACCAACATCAGAAATGAGTGGGCGTCTGGCACGCGGATTTGCTTCTCATCCCACCGCGCTATCCGGTTGACCTGCTGCTGGCATCATTGCTACCTGAGAGAATACATGCGGAGGCAGGCATCATGGTTCATACCGTGGTTGATGGAACGTATCGGCAAACCAATTTGACCAACGAATCTCCCGACTATCTGGCCAAGCGCGAGGAGCTTCGCCTGGCCGAAATCGAGCTCATGCGGCAGCGCGAACGGGTCGCTGCGCTGCGCCGCAATCTTCCGGAAGGGGCTGCGATCGAGGATTATCAATTTGAAGAGGGGCCGCGCGACCTGAACGCTGGTGATGCGCCGGTGCGCACCGTCCGCCTCAGCGAACTCTTCACCAATCCTGATCGCTCGCTGGTCATCTATCACCTCATGTTTGGCAAGAAGCAGACGAAGGCTTGCCCCATGTGCACGGCGTGGATCGACGGTGCGAACGGCGTCGCCCATCATCTCGCGCAGAACCTGGACTTCGCGGTGGTCGCTGCCGCCGATGTGCCGACGCTGCGCGCCCACGCACGCGCGCGGGGCTGGGACAAACTGCGCCTGCTGAGCGCCGGCAACAGCACCTTCAAATACGACTTGGGCAGCGAAAACCGCGACGGTGGTCAGGACTCGACCATTTCGGTTTTCACCGGCGACGCCAACGGTACTGTGCGGCACTTTTACAGCGCGCATCCCCGGATGGCGTCCGACGTTGGGGAGCGTGGCATCGATCTGCTCACTCCTATGTGGCACTTCATGGACCTCACGCCGCAAGGCCGCGGTAGTTGGTACGCCAGCCTTGCCTACGGCACCAAAGTCGACGGCGTTTAGTTACCCACGTCTCGAACACGTAGGGCACCCGGTACGCCGCGGCCTGTCCTTACGGTGTGATCTCGAACACGACGCCCTTATTGTAAGTTCCGCCGAGCTCAGTGGTACCGTACACATTTCCGGAGCTGTCCAGAATGACATTGGCAAACGGAAACGCCCCATCCTGTCCATCGAACTGGTGAAGGTTGGTGAACGTCCATTGCCCATTCGAAGACGGCGTCAGCTTGTAGATGTATCCGTAGCCATTTCCTTCCGCCGCCCCATAGAGATTTCCCTGGAAGTCGAAGGTAACCCCGGCGTAAGGAGTCGCATAGTCGGAGAAGGCGTAAAGAATTTGCTCTGTCCAATTGCCGTCGGGGTTAGGGCTTAACTCGAATACAACGCCGGCTCCTCCCGGCCCGCCGGCTGCGGTAGTTGAGTAGAGATTGCCCGCTCGGTCAAACACCACGGTGCTGCTGGGTCCGGCTCCATCGCTACCCTGGAAGGCGTAGAGGATTGTCTCCGACCACTGGCCATTGCTCGGATGGCCTGGCGTCAACCGGAAAACATTGCCGTCACCGTATTGACCGTCTTGAAAGGTAGTGCCATAGGCATTGCCGATGGCATCGAAGGTCAGTCCGTTCGGCAAAGATCCGTAATATCCGTTGAAGCCATACAAGGTGGTCTCGCTCCACTGTCCCGGAGCGGTTTGGCTTAGCTCAAACGCCACTCCACCGCCGTTCCCGCCGCCTCCACCGAATGCCGAAGTGGCGTACAGATTCCCTCGGTACAGCGTTACCCCAGCAGGGTCGGAGCCATCGGGCCCGTCTTGTAGTTCGAACAGCAGCGAGAAAGTCCACTGCCCGTTGGCCTGCGGCGTCAGCTTGTAGATCGTCCCTCCGCCGCCCAATACATACGTGGCGCAGGAATAGAGATTTCCTTGCGCATCCAGAACAGGAGCCAGTCCGCAACCGCCCGATCCGTCGTAGCCGTCAAAGCTGTGCAGAATGGACTCGGTCCACGTGCCGTTCTGATTAGGACTCAGCTTGTATACGATGCCGCAGCCATGGGTTCCACAAAGGCCGGAGTTGGCAACCCCGCCCGCGGCGGTGGTGCCATATAGATTTCCGCTGCCGTCCATGACTATGCCGCCGCTAGAGTCGGCACCGTCTCCTGGACCTCCGAAGCTGTGCAGAATTTTGTAGCCCTGCGCGGGGAGCAGGGTGGAGGAGATTAGGCTGAATGTTGCGATCGTCAGCAGGTAGGCGAAAGAGCGGCTTCGTTTCACGATGCCATCCTCCTCTTCTGATTCGAGATCCCACACATCCGCACTTTTCGAATGTGTGGGAACCTACCGATCATTTTACTAGCGAACCATCCGCCCAGACCATCGTCTTAAGCTATTTTGCGAGACTAGTAGTACAGTGTGGCCGACGTGTCCGTGGTTGTTGCATTGTAATTACACCACGGGTCGGTCTGGCCCTCCGTAACCCAATACTCCGGAGACCAAGCCGGGTGTTGGATTCGCCGGAAGTAATTGTCATACAAACCTACGCTGTTAAATGTTATGGAACCATCCGGCGGATAGTCACTGCATTGGGTAATGCTGTAGACCTCCAAGGCGCCGGATACCGCCCACTCAAACGTCATCAGACTGGGATACTCGACGTTCAAGGTTGTGGTTCCCCGGGTAGTCACGTCGGTGGTTGTGATAGTCCATTTCGAACACTCCTGCACGATTACCGCCCCGCATGCGGCCATCACCGTGCCTGAGATCTGGTCTCCAGTATTGACCGTTACCGCCGTACTTGACCATGCCATGCCGCTGGGGCAGCAGTTCCAACTCGCAATGTTCCATGGTCCAGCCCCTGACTGCCCATCATTCCATCCCAGCACAGGCTGGATGATCAGCACTGGATCACTCGGTGAATGCATTAGACCGGGAAAGAAAAACAAGGTCTGGCCGTCGTTCGTGGTCGGCGTCTGTGGGACGCTCCAGGCGCCCACAACTCCGTTATAGGGAGTACTATCGGAAACCTGTCCAGCTTCAATCCAGCTGTGCTCTATATAGAGAGGGCCGGGGTTTGCCGAACCTTCGGCTACCAGTTCCCCCTTGGCCGTATAGTGCGGGAAGCTACAGACCGCAGCGATGGTTTCCTCGGTGCCGTCCGCAAATCGGATGCGGCCATCGGCCAGCACGATCTCTCCGGCTTTGGCTATCCGCACACAGGATGGATGAAAATAGCCGAACGGTGTAATCACATAGTCGGACGGCACATTGGCTGGGCGATTCGATCCTGCCGGTTTCTGGGCATACAGCATGCTCAGCGATATCACGAAAAAGAACATTATGCAGAAACTCCACTTTGCCCGATTCATTCTTGGCTCCTATCTTGCAATTAATGTAATGAAATAATGACAGCGGCAACGACTATCGTCGCTAGTAGCGAAATAGTTGACCTGATTGGTAATACGAGTGGGGTCGTTGATGGTTTGTTCTGTCAGCTTGTGCCTCATCAACCTCGTGAACAGTCTCCAAGGCACAGTCAGGGTAGTTATGTTCGGGGAAAATGTCTGTGACGAACGAATATAAATTCCGTCGGGACAAAAGTCTTACCGGAGTAAGTTGTCCCACACGACCGAGGCCCCCACGAGCGCTGACTTTGCGCTCGGGGGGGATGAACGGGTTTCTAATGTTTGCAGGCGATGGATGATTTGAAAGCGACGTCGCTAACAGCTCATCTCGAAAATCAAACCTTTAGCCACCCACGGAATCCTCGACCCGCATAGTAGGATTCCGCGCCGTTGTGATAGGTGAAAACCGTGTCATACCGGCGATCACAAAAGATCGCGCCGCCAAGTTTTCTGATAGCAGCAGGTGTATTCACCCAGCTCGACGTCTTCACATCGAAGTTTCCCAGCTTCTGCAATTCTCGATACTGTTCTTCCGTCAAGAGCTCAATGCCCATCGCCGTTGCCATATTCACAGCGCTGTCTCTTGGTTTCGCTTCTTTCCTTGACTCCAGCGCTGCCCGGTCATAGCAAATACTTCTGCGGTCTTTCGGGCTTTCCGCTGCGCAGTCATAGAAAATGTATTCGCCCGTCTTCTTATCCTGGCCGACAACATCCGGTTCGCCGCCCGTTCTTTCCATTTCATTCAGCGACCACAGTTTTTCGGCATTAGCTTCCAGCTTTGCTTGTACCTTGGCCCAGTCAAGACCTTTATGGCGGTTCGTGTTTTTCTCAAAGCGAACCTTCAATGCTTTGAGTAGTTCTTCACGTTGTTTGTTGGAAAGAGCTGCTTTTGCCATAGCTTTCATGCTCCGAAAGTTTGAAGTTCAGTCGCTTACCGCTATCGGGTGGAGCACGCCTTCACAGGCTGCGGAAAAAGTCTTTTTCTTGGCATTTCGAGCGAAAATTCGGCCGCAAGTGATTGAGTCTTCGTTCGTCGAAATGCTCGAAATTACTAGCTTGCTTCCTTTTTCCGCAGCCTGTTCAGGCGTGCAGTTGAGATCCGTTGAATGCCCCGGCTTCAGCCATTAGATAATTTCAAACTGGCCCATTACTCAACGGCGAACTGCTTGGCGTACTCACCGACCAATCGCTTCCAGGCGTCGACCTTCATCGCCTCGCCACCAGCCATGCGCCCGATGGGCGTACCGCCGAGCAGGCGATCCAGCACGTCGAAGGAAATGTGCCAGCCCGCGGCGCCCCACGAGATGAAACGCCGATCGATCTTGTGCCACAGCCTCAGACGCGTCCCACTCCCGAGCGGCTCGAGTTCCCAGCGGATATCGCCGAATTCAAGTATCTCGGGCGCGTCAGCTTGCGTCACTCGGGTTTCGGTCGCCGCGCCGGTTCCCACCCAGGTGAGCTTCACCGTGCTTCCAACCGTACCCAGATTCCCATCGGCGTCGAAGGGCGCCCACTCGCGCAGTTGCGCCGGGTCGGTCAGCGCCTCCCAGACTTTTTCCGGCGAGTGGCGCAGTTCTTTGACTAGAATGAGCGTCCACTTCTCTCCGTCTTTACGCACCTGCGCCACGCTGGCCGGACCTGGGATGTACTGCGCGTGCTCGCTCATCTTTTTCTCCCTGCCTATCTAGTGAGTGTGTGTCAACTGATACCACACCGGAGCAAATCCGGCGAAGGCCAGCGCCCCGAGTACCGCAAGCCCACTCACCACGCGGAAGGTGTTGATCGCCGCGGGCGCGATGGGCCGCACCAACCACCGTCCATACGCGATGAACGCCGCGCCCCCTCCCAACACCAGATTAACGGGCAAGTAAAAGCTGTACTCGCCTCGCACGATGTGAAATACCGCCGCGAGGATCATGACCAGCGTCAGGCCGAGAGCAGCCAACGGCGTGAGCTTCGGTTTGACTCCGGTCATCGCCGGCAGGATCAGGCCGACGCCTCCAAGAAATTCGCACATCCCGATGAAGATGAACAACCCCTGCGGTACCGCGGAAAACCACGGCACCCGAGGTTGCATTTGCATCCATACCGCTTGGTTAAGACAGAGGATCTTTCCGAAGCCGGTAAAGCTGAAGAAGACTCCCCACACCACTTGCAAGGCCCAAAGTGCTCTATTCATGATTACCTCCGTGACGTCGTTGGCGCATTCGTTTGCAATCTTCGTGACTCTCGCGCCGCGGGCGTCAGCCTTGCCAGCGCATCAGCTGCGTGATCTGAATGAGATTGCCGCAGGTGTCCTTCACCATGGCGATCTTCGATGCGGTCACGTCGGTTGGCGGCATGGTGAACTCGGCGCCGCGCGCTTTCATGCGTTCAAAATCGGCCTGCAGGTCGTCGGTAAAGAACATCATTGCCGGCTGGTTTTGCTGGAACAGCGCCTCCTGATAGGTCTTGGCCGCCGGGTTGTTGTTGAGCGCCAGCTGCAGCTCCGTGCCTTCCGGTTCCTCGGGTGAGGCTACGGTTAGCCAGCGATACGGCCCCTGGCTGAAGTCAGTCTTCTTTACGAAGCCCAGCACTTCGGTATAGAAGCGCAGAGCCCTGTCCTGGTCGTCCACGTATAGAGTGGTCACTTTAATCTTCATTTCGTTTCTCCTTGTCACGTCGCGGTCTGGGCCGCGTCGTCTTCTTTTTAGTTGGTGTTGCCGGATGCATGCGGTTAAGGTGGCGTTCGAGAGCGTCTACGTGAGCGGACCAGAACCGGCGGAACTGAGCCAGCCAGGCATCGAACTCCTGAAACGGTTCGGGTCTGAGCCGGTAAAGACGGCGCTGTGCATCCACGGTAGACTCCACGAAACCGGCCTCGCGCAACACGCGCAGGTGCTTGGACACCATCGGCTGCGACATACCAAGCTGCCGCTCGATTTCTCCCACCGACTGCTCTGACGAGACCAGCAGGCTCAGGATCGCGCGGCGGTTTGGCTCCGCAATGATTTCGAAGGCAGATTCCATTTCCTTTATATACTCCATAGAGTATATACGTGTCAAGGCATATATTCGGCAGGGGCGGGGCAGCGGATTCTTAGTTGGCGTGCGGGGATGCGCCGCCCGCAGCTTGCAGGCTTACATCAATGCCCAGCCGAAGCCGCGCCTTTACGGCCGACCGTCTTCTTCAGCAGGAAGACGATGGGGATGCAGGCAAAGCAGACCAGCGCCAGGTAGCGGAAGTCATCGACATAGGACCAGAGCCGGGCCTGCGCCGTCAGCTCCACTCCGATCAAGGCATAAGCCTTGCGCACCGATTCCACCGGCCCGTAGCCCTGCTGGTAGAGATATGCCGCCAGCTGGGTCGCCTGCTGCTGGAAGTTGTGGCTGCTGGGCGCCAGCGAATGCACCAGCTCGGTCTGATGAAGCTGCTCGTGTCGCGCGACAATCGTGTTCACGATGGAGATGCCAATGCTCCCGCCAACATTTCGGAAGAGGTTGTAAAGGCCGCTGGCATTGCCGATCTCCTCGTTCGGCAGTCCAGCGACCGTGGTCGCCGACAGCGGGACAAAGACGCAGCCCGAGCCAAATCCGCTGATGATGATCGCCCATAGGAACGACCACTGCGAGATGCCGAGATTCACTTCTCCAAACCACAATCCCGAGATGCCATACAGCAGGAATCCGAAGGCGATCAACCATCGGTTATCGATCTTGGCGGTAAGAATGCCAATGATCGGCATAGCAATGATGGCGCCGACGCCGCGCGGGCTCACCGCCCAACCCGCGGCATACGCGGTATACCCCAGCAATTCCTGATAGAACAGCGGCAACAAGGTGATCAGCCCATAAAGGGCGCCTCCAAAGATCCCGATCAGGATGCAGCCTAATCGGAAGTTTCGGGATTTAAAGACGCGCAGGTCTACTAGCGGCTTGTCATGGACCAGCTCACGAACAATGAAGGCGACAAATGTGACCACCAACAGCGCCGTAGTCCAGCGAATCCAGGTGGCTCCGAACCAGTCGTCTTCCTGACCCTTGTCGAGGATGATCTGCAGCGCGCCGAGCCACACTGCCAGCAATCCAAGGCCGATGGCGTCGATCCTGCCCGGCTTGGCGTTCTTGATGTACGGCGGGTCTTGGACGAAGCGCATGATCAGCAGCACGGCCAGGATGCCGATCGGGATGTTGATGTAAAACGCCCAGCGCCAGGAATAGGTGTCGGTGAGATAGCCCCCGAGCGTAGGACCCAACACCGGAGCGACCACGACGCCAAGCGCATATACGGCTAAGGCCGAGCCGCGCTTGTCGGGAGGAAAGCTCTCCAGCAGAATCGACTGCGACAGCGGTTGCAGCGCGCCGCCTCCAGCACCCTGCACGGCGCGGGCGAGCAGGATCATCCCCAGACTGGTCGCCGCGCCGCACGCGAAGGAAGAGACGGTAAAGATGATGATGCAGGTGACCAGAAAACGCTTGCGGCCGAACTTCAGCGAGAACCAGGTGCTCGCCGGCAACACGATCGCGTTAGCCACCAGATAGCTGGTGAGCACCCAGGTGGCCTCGTCGTTGGTGGCGGAAAGACTGCCGGCAATGTAGGGCAAAGCAACCGAGGCGATGGAGGTGTCCAGGACCTCCATGAAGGTTGCCAGCATGACTGAGACGGCAATCAGCCAGGGGCTGGACACGGGGCGGCTGACGCTGAAGCCCTGCGAACCTGCGACTGTCGTGCTGGCCATCGCCCCTTCCTTGCTGATAGTGGAAGCCCGAGATCGCTAAAGCCGCCGTAGTTCGCGGCAGAGCAAGAAAACATAAAGATGCCGCAGATTGGCCAAACGATTCCCCAGTCCCTCGTGGGACTTTGTTTTGGCGCACGCGACCACCCACGGCAACCACCGCGTCAGTGTCGATCCGTGGACCGGACGCGTGCATCAGCTATGATTTGCTTGATCTACTTACTTGGGGTCTTTCCGCGCTCCACCTGTTCACTCACCAGCGCTTGTTCCGCCGTCGGAGTCGTGATGACCACAGCCGGCACACGAATGGCGCCATAGATGCCAGCCGCCACGGCGGCGCCTATCAGCGGCGCGACGATGAACAGCCACAACTGCTGGAGTGCCCATCCCCCCACAAAAATCGCCGGCCCAATGCTCCGCGCAGGATTCACCGAGGTGTTGGTGATGGGAATACCAACCAGGTGAATCAGCGTTAACACCAGGCCGATGGCTACACCGGCGAATCCTACTGGTGCTTTGACGTCCGTTGACCCCAGCACCGTCAGCACCAGAAACATGGTCAGAATCACCTCGGCCAGGAACGCCGCGGCGAGAGAATATTGGCCGGGCGAGTGAACGCCGTAGCCGTTCGCACCCAGACCGGCGACGGCCGGGTCGTATCCCCCCGGTGTCCCGCGCGCAATGAAAAGAATCAGGGCGGCGCCAATGATGGCTCCCACGATCTGCGCGACAACATAGGCAACGGCGTCTTTGAATTCGATTTTCTTGGCCAGCAGTACTCCGCAAGTGACTGCTGGGTTGATATGACACCCGGAGATCGGGCCGATCGTGTACACCATCGCCAGCAGCGACAAGCCGAAGGCCAGGGCGACGCCTTCAAAACCGATATGGCTTCCAGCGAGTACGGCGCTCCCCACTCCGCCGAACACCAGAACGAAGGTTCCGACTAATTCCGCAATGTACTTGTTCACAGGCTGGTCCTCCTATGGCAAGGGAGTATATGACGATTGCAAACGGGAAAGTGCGCTATGATGCGAATATCTCGTGAACACCGTGCGAGCCCAGCCGGTGGAGTAACGTTGTGCGACCGCACTTGCTCGCCGATCCTTGATACTCGCCTTCATGGGAACCCTGAGCCAGGATTTTCGCTACGGATTGCGCATGCTGCGGAAGAATCCCGGCTTCACAGCGGTAACCATCATTACTCTGGCCCTGGCCATCGGCGCGAACACTGCGATCTTCTCTGTGGTTTATCCGGTGCTGCTGCGGCCGTTGCCGTTTCGCGATCCACAACAACTGGTGACTATCGGCGAGGGCCGTCACCGCACGGGATGCTGTGCCTACAGCGCCTCTTACCCCGACTTTCTCGATTGGAAGCGCACGGCCAAAAGCTTGCAGTCGCTTGGCGGCTTCGCCTACGACGCCTTCACCCTGAGCGGCCATGGCGAGCCGAAGACCATGTTCTGCGCCATGGTCACTACCAACTTCTTTTCCACGCTGGGCGTCAGTCCGGTGCTGGGTCGTGATTTCGTCGCCGGGGAAGACCTGCCGGAAGGTCAGGGCCCGACCGTCGCCCTGCTCAGCTACAACTTCTGGCGCCGTGACTTCTCCGCCGACCCCAGCGTAGTGGGACGCGTGCTGCGGCTCGATGGTAGGCCGGTTACCGTCATTGGCATTCTGCCCCGGGATTTTGAATTCGCTCCCGCGGGGCTTGCGCCCATCTGGGTGCCGCTGCACTTGAACAACTATGAAACCACGGCGCGTAGTGGGCGCTGGCTCAACGTCATCGGCAGGCTCGCGCCCGGCATTACCCTCGATCAGGCGCGCGCCGAGATGGAGGCCATCAACGCCCAACTGGCTCGCGAATATCCGCAGGAGAATGCGGCGGTTACCGTCAATGTCGAAGCGCTGCGCGCGGAGATCGTCGGCAACGTTCGTCCCTTGCTGCTGGTCCTGTTTGGAGCCGTGTGCTTCGTTCTGCTGATCGCCTGCGCCAACATCGCCAATCTGATGATGAGCCGTTCCATTGATCGCCGGCGCGAGTTCGCGGTGCGCTCCGCGCTGGGAGCCAAGCAGATTCATCTGGTGCTGCAGTTGTTGATCGAGAGTCTGCTGCTCTCGGTCGCCGGGGCGGTGGTCGGATTTCTGGGAGCAGCGATCGGCGTGTGGCTGCTTATACGATCGGTGCCCGAAGCCCAGTTGACCGCGTTGCCTTACCTGGCGGACGTTGGCATCAGTTTTCCGGTGATGGCTTACATCGCCGCGATTACTGTGCTCACCGCGGTTCTCTTTGGCCTGGGTCCCGGACTCTCCGTTCCCCAGACACCGATTACGGAAGTACTGAAAGACGAATCGCGCGGCGGCACCAGCGGCTCGCGTGCCCGCATGAGAAATGTTCTGGTTATCGGCGAGATCGCAATTTCGCTCGTGCTGCTGGTGGCCGGCGGATTAATGCTGCAGAGTCTGCGCCGGGTGCTGCGGCAGAATCCCGGATTCGAGCCTGATCGGGTTTTGACCTTCCTGGTCAATCTTCCTGATTCCTATCCGGTTTCAAAAGACTGGCCCTTCAGCAATCCCAGAGGCCTGCAGTTGATGCACCAGTTCCTGGAGCGCCTGCGGAGTGCCCCCGGCATCGTCAGCGCTTCCGCCACCAGCGGGTTGCCCGCGGCCAGCAATCGCATCGGGAATCGCTTTGTGATTGAAGGGCAGGCCGTCGCTCCCGGCGAAGAAGAGTCGGCGATTTCCCGGCGCGTCGAGTGGAATTACTTCGACGCGATGAAGATCCCGCGGCTGCGTGGGCGCTCCTTCGCGGCGTCAGACAATGCAACCGCGCCCTGGGTGGTCATTGTGAATGAGGCTTGGGTGAAGCAACATCTACCCAACGGCGAAAATGCTGTCGGCAAGCGCCTTCGTCTCACGCGCTCTTCCGAAGAGCCGTTCCGCGAGATCATTGGAGTTGTGGGGGATGCCGCGGAAGACAGCCTGGCGGTTGCTCCGCCGCCCGTAATGTATCTCCCGGTCGATCAGGATTCGGGATATTCGTCCTACCTGAATTACGTGATTCGCACCCAGGGTGATCCCGCGGCCATGCTCGGTACGGCACGGGCGACGCTGCGCTCGATCGATTCCGACCTGGCATTCATTCAGCCGCAATCCATGGAGGAATTTGTCGACCGCTCGCCTGCCGTCTTCCTGCGACGCTACCCGTTTTACCTGATTGGTAGCTTCGCCGCGCTGGCGCTGGTGCTGGCGATGATCGGGCTCTATGGCCTGATCTCGTATTCGGTGCTGCAGCGCACCCGCGAGATCGGCATTCGCATGGCGTTGGGCGCAAAGCGCCAGGACATTCTAAAGCTCATGATCCGGCAAGGCATCTTCGCCTCCGTTGCCGGCGTGGGCATCGGGCTGCTCGCGACTCTGGCTTTGACTCGGGTGATGAGCAGTGTGCTCTATGGCGTTAGTTCCATCAATTGGGTGATCTTTATCGGCGTCTCCCTCATGCTGCTACTGGTCGCGCTCACCGCTTCCTACATTCCCGCTCGCCGGGCCACAGAAGTCGACCCGATAATCGCCTTGCGGAACGAATAACCCCTGCGAACGTACCGCCGGCCTCCCGGCCGGCTGTTCTGGCGGCATCCCTGCCGCCAGTTTGAGCGAGTGCACCGACGAGGGTCTGGGCACGGTCGCGCTGGTTGACCGGCAGCAATCCCGCTCGTAGGCTATTCGAATGACAATTTCTGCACGGAATCAGCTTGCCGGAACGGTAGAATCCGTCACTCTCGGAGACATCATGGCGCATGTCGTCATTCGTATTGGCGACAATCAGATCGAGAGCATTATCACGCGCGCCAGCGCCGAATCACTTGGCCTGAAGAAGGGCGATTCGGTCCGCGCCATCATCAAGTCAACTGAAGTGATGGTACAGAAGGACTAGGGCGCGCGGCGAACCGTGATGGTCTCGACCATGCGCACGCTGCGCGCCGGCCGCTTGTCCTGCGGTGCGACCATGCGCACCGGACCTTGCTTGTCGTCCAGTGGCTTGCCGTCGCTGCTGATGGCGACGAGGACTTGGTTATCCTGAAACGCCGGATCGAGTTCGGCCAGCGCGAAGACCGCGGTGTAACCATCGCGACCGCTGACTTCGACATAATCTCGCATTTCATCGCCATGCAACTTTTCGCCGGCCGGCGTAGAGACCTTCGCCAGAATGTCCCTGAGCAGCACTCCTTCGTATTTCTCCGTCGATTTCGTATGCGGATTGTTGATCGTCACCGATTGCTGCGGCATCTGGCGGAGCTGATCGACGGTCATCGTCAGCTTGTTGCCATCGAGTCCCACGATCGTAACGGCGGCGGTTTGATTCTGCTGCGCGGCGGCGAGGCTGCACAGCGCAATGGCGGCGAGCAGCGGTGCGATCAATCGGTTTCGCATGATCTCTCTTAGAGCGGGAGTAACAGCTCAGCAGAACAGTTTAGGTGATTTGCCGATGCAGTGCTGTAAACTGCAGTTCACGCGATCATGGCCACTGACGATCTCGGTTTTACTCCGGCGGAGCTCCGCAAACTGCGCAGTTTGAAAGATCCCTACGGGATTCAGTGCTTCCTGAATGACATGCCGTATCACCTGGCAGACACGGCGTGGTCGCCACGAAGCGTGCTGCGCGAGAACACATCGCATTGCTTCGAAGGCGCTATTTTCGCGGCTGCCGCGCTGCGTGCCATTGGCTATCCGCCGCTGATCGTCGATTTTGAGGCCGAGCACGACACCGATCACGTCATCGCCGTTTATCGCGTGAAAGGACATTGGGGAGCACTTGCCAAGTCGAACTACACCAGCTGCCGTTATCGCGAGCCGGTCTATCGCTCACTGCGCGAGCTGGCGATGAGCTACTTCGATACCTACTTCAATTTGCGGCGTCAGCGCACGATGAGGACTTTTTCCCGGCCGGTCAACCTGAAGCGCTTCGACGATCAGCAATGGATGACGACCGACAAGAGCATCTGGTTCATCATCTATTACCTGCTGGAGATCCATCACTACAAGCTGCTGTCGCGGGCGATGATCAAGCGGCTGCATCGCGTCGACGAGCGGACCTTCAAAGCCGAGACACTGGGCAAGGCGTACAAGAAGCTACTCAGTGAGTAAGTATGTCGCAACTTGAGGTCGCCTGCATGCCACTACAGCTCTGTTCTCGATGTTATTGGAGCTGCATGCCAGGATGCCAACCACTCATGGCAAGAAATGCATTTGGGTCAGACATCAGGATGATGTCACGCAGTGCGCTGCGTTTGTCGGTAGCTCCCTGATAATAGGCTTTTGCAATCCGGTATCCGACCCAATAGCCGAGGTCTCCAGACTTTTGCAGGCTGCTGTTGTGGAACCATTTGGAGAGATCGGTACTGTCTTTGTCGGCGAGAAATTCTATCTCGACCTCCTTCTCGCGTCCCTTAAGGGATGTCGCAAACTCGGAATAGGCAACGCCTCCAGATATCAGTTCGCCGACAAATTCGGCACCACCTTCGGCCAGCGCTGCGCCTAGTACCGTGGGGTGCTCGGGGTCATATGTCTGCTGGACATGAATGTACTCGTGGGAGATCACGTATACGAATCGGTCCTCAACATTCGGATTGAGCCAGTCGGTTGCGCAGAGCGCCTCCAATCCGATCATTACGCCTGCGGCATGGTTTGCGGTGCCAACCGGCTTGCCACGGCCAACCGCAATGGTAACGGGAGGAAATTTCGCGTCCGGGTAAAGTTCGCCCAACTTAGTCAGAGCCACAAGCAGTCGCTGACGAACTTGCGGCAGAACGACCATGCAACGCTTCGCTCCGCTATATATCTCTGGGTGTTGCGCCAATGTGTCCGCAATTGCAACACCAGAAATCCTTCTCACCTTTGCGAACTCATGTAACCCGTCCGTTCCCGGATCAAGGTAGTCGTGTTGAAGCTGAGCGGCCGTTGGATGCCCGCCAGCCTGATCGTAGACCGCAAAGAAGCGGTCGACGTCCTCGGTGCGAATGGTCAGTGTGGCCGGCTGTGATGGTGGGGGTACGTATGGCGTCGCTGTCGCCAGTTGGACGCACAGCAAGAAGACCACGAGGTGGCATGCAACCACCCGCTGTATGCTGGCCTTCCTCGCCATCTCGGCGTTTCGCATGTTGCCGTTCACTCTGCACTCCCGTAAGTATTAGCTCTTCAGGATCGACATGTACGCCTGCCAGGGTCCCACTTCGTAGCAGTACTGTTTAGCGGTGACGCGCGCAACCTGCGACAGGTGCGAGAGATCGTGCACCACCCAGGAGGAGATCAGCTGGCCCAACGTGACCGGGCCGAGCTCGGGATGGGTGCCGCGGCGCGCGAGATCGTCGCTGGTGAGATTGAGGTTTTGCAGGATGGTCACGTTTTCGGCGCGCATGAAGGCGAACTGGTCGAGCAGGGCACTGATCGGACGCGACTGGTCTTCGCGGAACTGCGCGAAGCGATCGAAGGGTTCAAAGGCCTGCGCCTCGCCGCGCCCCAGGATAATGCGAACGCGCGGAATCCAATCGGTCAGCTCGCCGTGGATCAGATGTCCCACAATGTCGTAGGTGCTCCAGGTACCGCTGCCTTCGTTGCACTTCAGCCATGTGTCGGGAATTCCCGCGACCATCGCCGTCAGCGTGTCGGGCGTCTTGCGCAGAATCTGGGCAGCTTCGGCAAGTTTCAACTGCATATCAATCCTCTTGGTGCAGATGGTGGCGTTGGATTCGGCAAGCGCCGAACAACCAGATGGGCCCTGTCAGCTAAAGAAAGGTACGCAGTTCAGGCGGGAAAGTTCCGGCCAAGAGTTAGTGGCAGGAGTGGAGAATCATTCACTATTCGAGCGCATAGCCGCTGCTGAGACTCGGCCAGCGCAAGGCCGCAGTTACGCAGAAGAAGATTCCCAACGCGGCCACCAGCAGGGCAAGACCGCTATCTCCAATGACCTCGCCGTAGTCGACCTCCGGCGCATGCATGAGCACAAGCTGATAGGCGCTCCATCCCATGACGACGGTCGCATACAGTCCTACCAGCGTAAGCCATATCCCGGCCAGAAGTCGTTGGTAGATTGCCAGGATGGATGCGGGCAGGGTGGAACCCATCAGGGCATAGACCGCAACCTTTTCCCACTGATTGTCATTCAGGCCTGCGGTGTAAATCATGACCGGGGCAACCAGCGCCAGGAAGGAGATCCCCAGAATAATTCCGGCTGCAACCACACCCCACGATAGGGCTGACTTCGACATAAGTGATATTGCCCTCTACCTAAACGTGATGGTGACACCGAATTGATTGAACGGCAAATTATACCGCACGGAATTTTGGCCGCAACACGAAGATTTCACTTGCCGAATCCGGTTAGTCACTTTCGGGAAAGCGGCGCGACTGATAGCTGACAGCCGATAGCTGAATTGGTCGGGACGGGCAGATTTGAACTGCCGACCCCTCGCACCCCAAGCGAGTGCTCTACCAGGCTGAGCCACGTCCCGACAGGTGAGCAGTCCGGCCCGAGTGGACCGGAAGGGCTTTCGAGGTCACGATCAGTTTATCACTCAAGCGCTACCAGCGGACGCATGATTCTCGCGCCAGTCGCCGATGGAAGCCGAATCCGATCACTGCCAATCGTCAGAGAATAAACCCAAGCGGGTAGAGAAGAGAGCTTAACGAAACAACGGCGACCCGCTCATCGTTCATTGACGGCCTTCAGCGAGTGAGAGTTTTCGCTGTTCAAGCTGGGAATGAGGATGTCCAGCAGCTTTCGAATGTCCGCCGAGCCGTAGTCGGCGCGCAGTTCGGAGCGCCGGGCGACGACCTGATCGCGCAGCAGCGCATCAGTCACGCCCATAATCGCGGAGCGAACGACGTCCAGATTGAGATCGGCGCGAATGTGGCCCTGATCGCGCATCTCGGCTAATGCGCTGCCCATCATTTCAGAGAATTGCTGATAGCCGCGGCTGATCAGGACATCACGATTGTCCTTGCGAACCCGGCGCGCTTCCAGGGCTGCCAGTTCCTTCAGTTCCTGATCGCTTTCCACTTCCAGGATCATCGCATCCAACATCGACATCAGACGCTCAGTGGGAGAATTGGCGCGGTGGGCCGTCTGCACGCGCTCAATGATGTTGGCCCATCCGCGATCAAAGATGGCAGCCAGCAATCCCTGCTTGCTGCCGAAATGCTTCATCAACTGCGATTCGCTGGTACCGGCGTCCCGAGCGATGGCTACGGTGCTGGTGTTTTCGTACCCATTGCGAGCGAACAGGTGCTTGGCTGAGAAAAGTATGCGGTCGCGGGAGGATACAGCAGGCATCGAGGCTACAGCGGGCACGTCAGTTTCCGGCATATTAAGCCCTCAAACTCCCCTCAACACAAGGGCGAAGTAAAAGTTGCGTAAGATTTTCAGAATTGCCAGAAAATACAGCGATTGTGGCCCGTAAGATGCCAGAATCAGGAAGGATGCGACTCGGGGGTAGCACTCAGGTGTGGGATTGAGAGACCGAGCGCACGGGAGCCGGTTCCCAACTCCCGTGCTGATGCGTTGTACAAAGTCTGGTTCCTAGTGAGAGCCCGCGGTCTTGTGGGCTTGAGTGCTGGTGCCGGCTTCCTTCATTACCGTGTCCAGCGTCTGGTAGAGCTGCGTGAGATCGCTGACCTCGGTGACCGAAGCGCCGTGACCGGACTCATTGATGATGTAGATGGTCGGCGTGTGATCGAGCGGAATGCGCGCGCCCAGGGAACGATCAGCTTCAACTTTGGCGGCTAGCGTTCCCTGCGGATCGACGACAAACGGCAGAGTCGTCTTGTGATCCTCGGCCCATTTTTCCGTCATGCCGCGCAGGCTCGCCTTGGTGATGTAGTTCTGGTTCGCGAAGACCCAAAGGCGATAGTCGTCGCCCAGCTTCAGCGAAACAGTGTCGAAGTAGCGCGCATTGACGGCGGCGTCATACGACCAGGGATGCTGGCGTAGCGGGAAATCGTATTGCACCAGCGGGATGTTGTATTTCTTGGAGGCTTCGTGCAGCAGCGGCGCGGCCTTGGCGCACTGCGGACACTCGAGATCCTCAAAGACGATGATGGCCACCTTGGAACCCTTGGGGGCCTTGAGCATGGAAGTGTCGGCAGACCAGGCCAGCGTGTTGGCAAGCAACAGTGCGAGCGCTGCAGCAAAATGCACGACAGAAGAACGCTTCATCCGGGAAATTTCCTTTTTGAAGATCAGCAGGGAGTACAAGAGATTATAGCAATGGATTGGGGCAGGGTGTGCCCTGCGCGCAGACTGGTGATGTCCGAATTTGAATCGCTACCTAGGATATTGGCGCATCGGCTCGCGGGTTTTACAGATATAATGACGCGATCCAATGACCCTTAATGCTGGGACGAAACTGGGCGCCTACCAAATTCAATCTGCCATTGGCGCCGGCGGAATGGGTGAGGTGTATCGCGCCGTCGACACGCGGCTGAACCGCACCGTCGCCATCAAGGTTCTGCCCGGTCATCTCTCCGAAAGCCCGGAAGCGAAGGAGCGCTTCGACCGCGAAGCGCGAGCCATCTCGGCGTTGAATCATGCGCGCATTTGCACGCTCTACGACGTCGGCCATCAGGATGGAACCGATTTCCTGATCATGGAGTATCTGGAGGGTGAGTCGCTGGCCGACCGCTTGCGCAAAGGCGCGCTGCCGCTGAAGGAGACGCTCAAGATCGGCATCGACGTCTGCGAGGCGCTGGAGGCGGCGCATCGGAACGGTATTGTTCATCGCGATCTGAAGCCCGGCAACATCATGCTGACACCGAGCGGCGCCAAGCTGATGGACTTCGGCCTGGCGAAACCGCTGGGCGTGGCTGCGGCCAGCTCACGCGTGGCATCGGCTCCGTTGTTCACTGCCGTAGCCACCGCAATGGGATCCAGTCCGATCAGCCCGCTGACTTCTGCGGGCACGATTGTCGGTACGATTCAGTACATGTCGCCGGAGCAGATTGAAGGCAAGGAAGCCGATGCGCGTTCGGACATTTTCGCGCTCGGATCGGTGCTGTACGAGATGGCATCGGGCAAGCGGCCGTTCGAAGGCAAGAGCCAGATCTCGCTGGCGTCGGCAATTCTGGAGAAAGACCCCGAGCCGATCAGCACCATCAAGCCGATGACGCCGCCGGCGTTGGACTACACGGTCCATACCTGTCTGCAGAAGAATCCCGACGACCGCTTTCAGACGGCACACGACGTCAAACTGCAATTGCAGTGGATTGTCACCAGCAGCTCCTCGACCGGAATGAAGGCGATGCCCGCAACGGTGCAGCCGAAGCGAGGATATCTCGCGTGGATCGTCGCAGCTGTAGTCGCTCTCGTGCTGATTGGGATCGCGGCATTTTCGCTGACTCGGCCAACGCCGTGGATGCAGGTCACGCGTACGGTGATCAATCCGCCGGACAAGACGATACTGAATCTGGCGGGGGATACCGCTGGACCTCCGGTGCTGTCGCCGGATGGAACGATGCTGGCCTTCACGGCGACCAAAACGGATGGCGCGACGGCTATCTGGGTGCGGCCTTTGGATTCGCTGGAGGCGCAGCCGCTGCAAGGCAGCGAGAACGCGGTGTTTCCGTTCTGGTCGCCGGACAGCCGAGCGCTGGGATTTTTTGCCGATGGCAAGCTGAAGACGATCGATCTGAATGGCAGCTCGCCGCAGATTATTGCCGACGCTCCTTTCGGCCGCGGCGGAGCCTGGGGACCGGGCGGCGTGATTCTTTTTTCGCCGGCGACCTTGAATCCGTTGTTGCGTGTCAATGCCACGGGTGGGACGCCGGTTCAGGTTACGAAGATCGATACCTCGCAGCACTCGTCGCATCGCTGGCCGTTCTTCCTGCCCGATGGCAAGCACTTTCTTTATCTCGCCATCAATCACGAGCCATCGAAGTGGAACAGCGACATGCTGTACTTCGCGTCGCTGGATGGGAAGGAGAATCGGCCGCTTTTCCACTCTTTGTCGAATGCCATCTATGCGGGCGGGTATCTGCTGTTCGCGAGCAACAATAAGCTAATGGCGCAGCCCTTCGATCCCAACAATGGAACGCTAAGCGGTGAAGCGGTCGCCGTCGCCAGCGGTGTGTTGGGCGATCTCACCACCTGGCACATGGATGTCTCGGCGTTCAGCGATAAGCTGCTGGTGATGGGCAGCGGCGGGGCCGCGAACTGGCAGTTGCTGTGGATGGACCGTGACGGAAAACAGCTGACGACCATCGCCGAAAACCTTCCCAACCTGCAACGATCGACGTTGTCTCCGCAGGGAGATCGCGTGGCCATGGAGATTGACGATGGCCAAGCCGACATCTGGACGCTCGATCTGGCGCGCGGCGTGCGTACCCGGCTGACCTTCGGTCCGATTGCAAACCAGTCTCCGGTGTGGTCGCCCGACGGCAAGTGGATCGCTTACGTCACCGATAGCGGCGGGCATGCAGTCATCAGTCGCAAGCCTGCCGATGGCAGCGGGCCGGAAGAGCGCCTGTATTCCGAAGACCAGCTCGTCTTTCTCAACCAATGGACGCATGACGGTAAGTACCTGATCTACGCGCGCGGAGCCATCGGCGCTCAGGACCTGTGGGCGTTGCCGCTGGACGGCGAGCGCAAGCCCTGGTCGCTGGTGCAGCACGGCCTGGAGGGACAGGTGTCGCCCGACGGTCGCTGGCTGGCATACGTGTCGAGCGAATCCGGCGCCAGCGAAGTCTACGTCGCGGCATTCCGCGGTCAAGGGAAATGGCAGGTTTCCACTCACGGCGGAGTGTGGACCGAATGGAGCAGCGATGGCAAACAGCTCTACTACATGGAACCTAAACTGAGCCTTTACTCTGTGCCGGTGACGGAATCCGGAGGCGCGCTGCAGTTCGGCTCGCCGCAGCTGCTGATGAGCAACTGGTCGTCGCCGCAGTTCTTCTTCGATGTCGCGCCGGATGGAAAGAAAATCCTGCTCGATCGCATTGCGCAGCAGGTGGGCCAGTCGGTGACCGTGGTGACGAATTACGGGGCGGAGTTGAAGAAGAAGTAAGCGAGCGGCGAGATCGCGTCTCCGTTCTTGCGCGCAGCGTACGACATCAACGAAAAGCAGATCCTTCGACTACGCGTCCGCCCGCCGCAACCGCAGCGGCGGAAAGGCAAAAGCGCGGACGCTCCGCTCAGGATGACAAATTCTAAAAAGGGCCACGATCGGCAAGACCAAGGTCGTGCCCTGACACAAACCTTTGCCTAATGGCTGGTTCAGGCGGGCTGGTGTTGCTCGCGATAGAAGAACAGCAGGTCGAGCGATACGGTTTCGGCGCCAACCTGGCGCAACAGCGTCGTGACCTGCCCGCGATGATAGGTGCCGTGATTCACGACATGCTGCAACAGCTGCACCAGCGGCATGGAAAACTCCTTGCCGTCGGTGCCGTTGTAGCGCATCAGTGCGTGGAGAGTGTCGTCGTTCAAGGTGCGGAGGAATTTCTGCCGCTCCTGCTCGAGCGAGTCGGCGAAGCTGCGCAGGCCGGAGACGGTCGACAGCATTTCGACTTCGACGCCGTGCTTCTGCATCAGGTTCTTCAGGTCAAAGGGGCCGTCGGCGCGCGGCGAAGTTCCATTCCAGCGCATCAGCCAGAGCCATTCGGCACCGAGGATGTGCGCGACCGATTCCTGGATCGAGGGAAAGCTGCTCTGGATCACGCTGCTGAATTGCTCATCGCTGAGCTTGTCGAGCACGGAGAACATGCGGCGGTTGGCCCAGAGATTGTAGGCGTAGAGATCGTGAATGTCGGAAAGGTTCATATGGGTTTGGGGTCAGGGATTAGGGAACGGCAGTAGGCGATCATCCATCGTTAACCGTTTGCCGGTACGAAAACGACCTGGTCCTGGTCGCCCTAATCCCCAGTCCCTAATCCCTAGCCCCTTGCTTTACTCTCCGCCGTGATGCATGGTCTGGTCGTCTGATGCCGACGCCAGGTTCATGCCGCCTTCGCCGAAACTCGCGAGATAGGCGCTGCGGCGGCCGTGCGAGCTCCATTGCGAATCCAGCCCATCGCCCTGAAACTCGTCGGTTAAAGCGACAGCGGATGTCGCGTGCTCAACGTTGGTGAGCGGCGGATAAAAGTTGGTCTCGTTACCGCAGATGTGATCGTGATGATTCAGCGGGCGGGTGACAATCGTCGCCAGATGTCCGGCGCGCAGGATCGCGTGACCTTCCTGCGGGTCGCTGGGCATGTCGAGGATGACAGGCACGACGTCCACGCGCACGACGTTCTCCAGCAGCTTGCCGCCCTCATGCTGCGCCAGGGCGACGAGCGCCTCACGCTGCGCCGGATTAGCTGCGTCGTCGATCATCAGCACGGTCTGTGCAGGATAGGGATCGCCGTAAGGATCGCCGAGTGTCGCTCGCGCACGTACGGCGGCAGCGACGGTCAGGCCGTCGAGCTTAACGCCGTTCCACTCGCCTTCCTGCACATGCCACGCCAGCAGCGCCTGATTGCCGGTAAGCCCGGTCTCGCCATTAGCAAAGCATTGCGCGACGTACACGTCGGTGGAGCGCGACTCAAGGTAGTCGCCGCGGATCTGTTGCGCCTGTAGGGAAACGGCTCCGGCGACAAGCAAAAGCGATGCGGCAAGAATTGCGCTGCGCATGAATGTGGGACTCCTCACCCTATGAATATTGTAGATGAGGCGAAGCGCCGCGCGGTTTCTGCAGTTTCAGGGCGATTACGAAGCGCCGCGAAGTGCGACTATTGCGCCACCATCGTCATGGTTCCGCTGGACGCGGGACAGGTGGAGCTGGCAGCGTTGTTGTACGATCCGGAAATCGTCGAAGAATCCGTCGGCACCGTCCCGGTGGTGTTGATGATGGTGCTGCTGGAAGTGTCCGTAATGGTCATGGTGAAGCTACCGGTGCTGGTGGTAGTGGCACTGGCGGACAGCGAGTTGCCATTGATGCACATGTTGCTAGGGATGCCGACACTGCCGGTGTAGGTGGTGGAGGCGCCGCTGTAGTTGGAACCGCCCTCCTGCGAGATGGCCAGGGCGAAGACGTAGACTGGAGTGGTGCTGCCCGTCGGATACATCGCGACATTCCAGTTACCAAACAGGCCAACATTGGTGGGAGGATTGTTGTAGCCGCTACCGCAAGCGGCGGTCATGACGAGCAGGAATATTATCAGTAAGCCAGAAAGACGTCGCATAGAGAGAGAGTTCCTTGAGTGGTGCTTGTAGGCGTTAGGGTTGCACACTACCGCCTTAGCCCAGCGTACTATAACCCGTTTGCCGGGGAAAGTTTTCAGGGAAGCAGGTTTTCGCCAAACATCCTCGGCAGGGCGAAGCGTAAGGTCTGGTCTTCCCCTAAAATAAATGTCATGCCTGACGCACTGTTGCGGTACCGAGCCGAATTTCCCATCCTTGAGCGCACCACCTATCTCATCAGTAACTCGCTGGGCGCGATGCCGCGCGGCGTGGAAGATGCGCTGCATCACTACACCGACACGTGGAACACCCGCGGCGTGCGTGCCTGGGAAGAGGAATGGTGGATGCTGGCCGCGCAGGTAGGCGACGAGATCGGCGCGCTGTTTAATGCTCCGGCGGGATCGGTGGCGTGCCTGCAAAACGTTACGTCATGCCAGGCGACAGTGGCGTCGTGCTTCGATTTCACGGGCCGCCGCAACAAGGTGGTCTATAGCGATCTGAGTTTTCCTTCGGTGATGTACTTCTGGGAGGCGCAACGGCGGCGCGGCGCGCGTATCGAGATGGTGCCCAATGACGATACTATCCACGTGAACACCGAGCGCCTGCTGGATGCGATCGACGAAGAAACGCTGCTGGTGCCGATCTCGCACGTCATCTTCCGCAGCGCGTTCATTCAGGATGTGGAGGCGATTGTCGAGAAGGCGCATCGCGTTGGCGCGTATGTTTTGCTGGATTCATTTCAGGCGACGGGCACGATTCCCTTCGACGTGCAGAAACTCAATGTTGACTTCTGCACCGGCGGAGTCTTGAAGTGGCTGTGCGGCGGGCCGGGTACGGCATATCTCTACGTGCGGCCGGATCTGGCGAAGACGCTGGAGCCGACGTTCACAGGTTGGTTCGGCCACGAGAATCCCTTCGCGTTCGAGATCGGCCCCACACGCTACACGCCAACGATCTACCGCTTCTCGCAGGGGACTTCGAACATTCCGGCGCTGACGGTGGCGCGGCCGGGACTGAAGATCATTCGCGAAGTCGGCATCGAGAACATTCGCAAGCGGTCGAAGTGCCAGACGGCGCTGTTGATGGACATGGCGTCGCAGCGCGGCTGGCGGGTGAATACGCCGATGAATCCGGAGCGCCGCGCGGGAACGGTTTCCATCGATATGCCGAACGCGCAGCAGGTGTGCCAGGAGTTGCTGAAGCGCGAGATCCTCGTCGACTACCGGCCGAAGGCGGGCGTGCGCTTCTCGCCGCATTTCTACAACACCGACGAGGAGATCACCAGCGCCATCGCGGCGGTGGAAGAGATCCTGAGCGGGATGCAGGTGAAGGCGTAGTTCGAGCGACCGGCGTGATTGCGGTTCTTTCGCGGGGGGACTGAACAGGCTGCAGAAAAAGCCAAACCGCAGATCCGTCGTCGGACTAAACTCCTCCTCGGGATGACAAATCAATAGGAACCGTATTTGCACGACTGAGAGTCGCGCCCTGACACGAATCCACAGCAACTCCTTCCTCAGTTATGCCCTGATACGAATCCAAGGTAGGCCTTTCCCCTGAGCACTTGCGCGACTACCGCCTCGAGGTCTGCCGTCTGCTCCATAGCCCCGCTCTGATCCCGGCGGTTCAAGTCCGTCCAATCTCGTCTTGACAAGGGCGTTCACGCTTTGTAATGTAAAGTACCATACTTTGTATTGTAAAGTACTTCGCTAAGAGAATGTTTTTGCGGGAGCTGCTATGACTGAGTCGATTATCAACAATATGAATCGGCCGTTCCGTTCCATGGGCGTGAAGCTGATTGTGGTCTGCTTGCTCGCCCTGGTGATGACCATCCCGGCGCTGTTTGTCTGGGGCCTGATCGACGACCGTAGCCGGCGCGCCGATGAGGTTGTTGCCGAAGTGGGCCGTGTGGTGGGCGGGCCGCAAACGTTCCTTGGGCCTGTACTGGCTATTCCGTATATCGTTCCGGCGACGATCAACAAAGCGGCCGAGCGCGGTGTGTATGTGGTGTTTCCCGCCAGTGGCGATGCAGTGGTAAGTACGAAAACCGAGGTGCGGCACCGGTCGTTGTTCAAAGTGCCGGTATATCGCTCGGACATCGCGTTCAAGGCCTCGTTTGATTTGACGGGCGTGCCGGTGAATGCGCCCGGCGGCGCGGTGTTGGACTGGAGTCGGGCGGAATTTCTGGTGGGTGCGACGGACGCGCGCGGCGCGCAGAGCGACATCTCGCTGACAGCGGATGGCAAGAGCGCGACGTTGACTCCGGCGAATACGCTCCAGTCGAGCGAGATTAAGCCGGAGCAGGGCGGTCCGACGCAACTAACGTTCTTTGGAACGGCGGCGCGAGAGATCGCACATGCGGACGCGCGCTTCGACGTCAAGGCGACGATGAAGTTTACCGGCGCGCAGCGGCTGGCGGTGCTCGCCTTCGGCAAGACGACGACCATCACCTTGAAGGGCGACTGGCCGCACCCGAGCTTCGAAGGAGGCTTGCTGTCGGGTACGCAGTCGGTGAGCGACCAGGGATTCACGGCGACGTGGTCGGTGCCGTTCATCGCGCGCGGCGTGCCCGCGGAAGGTGTGGCCGATGTGATTGGCCGCCTGGGGAACACGTCGGTGGGCGTGTCGTTTGTCGCGCTGGCCGATCCCTATCAATCGACCACGCGATCGCTGAAGTATGCCGTGCTGTTTGTCGGGCTGGTGTTCCTGTCGTACTTCCTGTTTGAGGTGACGAGCGGGCAGCGCGTGCATCCGGCGCAATACATTCTGGTGGGCGTAGCGCAGATGGTGTTTTACTTGCTGCTGCTTTCGCTCGCTGAGCGAGTCGGCTTCGACATCGGATTCTTGATCGCGGCGGTAGGGACGGTGAGCCTGATCTCGTCCTATGCGGGATGGATCTTCCATGGAAGGAGGTACGGACTGCGCGCGCTGGCGGCGTTCAGTGCGCTGTATGCGCTGATCTATGTGCTGTTGCGGCTGGAGGATGAGGCTCTGCTAGTGGGAGCGCTGGCCAGCTTCGCGGCGATCGCAGCGGTCATGTACTTCACGCGGCGGATGGATTGGTATGCGTCGACGGTGGTGCGGGAGGGAGAAAGCGCGTAGTCTGTTTCGCGCAATTCGCCGGCAAGGAGGGGAAGCAGATCCCTCGTCGGCCTGAAGGCCTCCTCGGGATGACAATTCAGGGGAGTCGTCGTGTTCGGCCCGGCTAAAGAGGACACTGAAGATCGCCCGTTTGTGCCGCCGGCTGAAGCCGGCTCGGGGCGAGAAGAAACAGCTCATCGGCACGACTAAAGTCGTGCCCTGTTACGAAGCGTGCAGAACGAGTTTTTCAACAGCCTGTAAAGCCGGCACCTTACTTCGTTATTGCTGCTTCTTCGCGCCAGCGGCAGGAACTGGGCTGCCGGTTTCGACGTAGCTCTTCAGGCGCGCGACCTGCTCGGTCAGAACTTTGTTCACGGGATCAGCCCAGGTGTTCAGGCCACCCGACATGTAGCCGCCGACGTTGTAGGTCACTTCCAGTCGCGTGTCGGTGTGAAGCGGTTGCAGCACGAAGCTCAGGGTGCCGGTGGTGCCCGCGCGTTGCAGCGGACCAAGCGCTGTCGAGATCACCAGCATCTTGTCGGGCATCACCATGATGACTTCGCCGTGACGCGCACCGCCGTTGTTGGGCAGCTTCTCGCAGAAGCAACCCATGGGTTTGTCATCGATGGAGAGGTTGTGCGAATCGTTCGACAAGGTGTGGTCGGAGCTCCACCAGTCGCCGATGTGGTGAACGATCGCGTCATAGATTTGGGTGGGACCGGCATGGATGACGGTACCGATCTTGATGGAGAAGCCGTTGGCGGCGGAGTCAACGACGTCTCCCATCCCAACCAGCGCAAAACCGGCGCTGATTGGGGGCCCCGGCTCGCCCTGGAGCATCGCGGGCGTCAGGAAGCAGACGATTGCTACTACGAGAATCTTGCTGCGCATGAGGGAAAGTATGCCGTTGCCGCAGTGATCGCACAAGGCGCTTTTGGGGGAATCAAGAATAGAACGGTGGGGCGAGAGGATGGGCATGTTTCCATTGAAATTCGCCTTTTATTCGCTACAATAGAGGCGGAGGTTCGAGCAATCCTATGGCTCTCACGCGCCGCCAGAAAGAGCTGTACGACTTTCTCCTGAATTTTGTGGATCAGCACGGCTACTCGCCTTCGTTTGAAGAGATCGCGGAAGGCATGGGGCTGAGTTCGCTGGCCACGGTTCACAAGCACATCACCAACCTGGAGCAGAAGGGGCTGCTGAAGCGCGATTACAACCGCAGCCGCTCCATCGATCTGCTGAAGCCGCGCGGGTTGATGAAGACGTCGCTGGCGGTTGCTGCCGCTGCCACGGCGCAAAGCAATGTGACGTTGCCGCTGCTGGGGCGCATCGCCGCGGGCCAGCCACTGGAGGCGGTGGAGAATCCCGAGTCGATTTCGCTGGCCGATTTCACCCGCTCGAAAGAAGTGTACGTGTTGCAGGTGAAGGGCGAGAGCATGCAGGATGAGCACATCGTGAACGGCGACTACGTGCTGGTGGAGAAGACGAACACGGCGCGCGATGGCGAGATTGTGGTGGCGCTGGTCGATGGCAGCGAGGCAACGCTGAAACGCATTTACGTGGAAGGCAGCAAGGTGCGGCTGCAGCCCTCGAATGCGGCTATGCAGCCGATCATGGTTCCGGCGGCATCGGTGCAGGTGCAGGGGAGAGTGATTGGAGTGTTGAGGAAGTACTGAAAAGCAGTAGCCAGTAGGCAGTAGCCAGTAGTCAGTGGCCAGTAAGCAGCCGTCAGCATAAACATTAGTAGTCCTACGATGTGGGAGCGGCGCATCCTACGATGTGGGACTTGATGAATTCCACAGTTAGGGCCATCAACAAGTCTGTGTGGTCGCGTGAAGCTGCTAATCCGCTAATCGCTAATTGCTTCGCCATCCGGCGCGTCGCGCTACTATCGGGCAGAAAAATCCTCTTCTGTTAGGCATCGGCGGGAAAAGTTGGGCAGTGGTATGCCAAAACTTCCCAGTCACCGGTTGACGTGACGACGTAAATCCCGCATTTTCAAAGCGCGCGTGCTTGGCACGGTTGTTGCATTGTCTTTCCGTGCGTGACAGCGAGCTGCGCCCTCCGTCCCTTGGCCATTGAACTCCCACTACTGAATTAGCGGAGGAACCGTATGAAGAAGATATTGCTTTGCGGGATGATGCTGGGCTTGCTGACTGCGGTCAGTTGGGCGCAACGCGGTCGAACCATTGGCGGAGGCGGTATAACCTCGGGTGCGCGGATTCCCAACGCTGGCGCGATCTCGCCTCATGCCGGAATGAATCCCAATGCGATGACCATGCCGCATGGCGGCGTATTTTCCAGTGCTACAACCGCCCCCAATGCCGTGACAACTACCAGCAAGAACCCTAAGAGAGTTACGCCCAACGCGACCTTCGATCCTACGGCCAGCACGGTAGGGTCGCACACAGAGAACAGTTCCCCGGACCGAGTTGTCCTGCCGGATGCTCACACCGGACCTGCGCCGGAGCGATGAGGATAACCGGACGAGATCGAACGGCCGGGGGAGCCGTGAGATCGCTCAGGCGGGCTGGCGGAAACGTTAGCCCGCTTGGCGTTGTTCAGCTGATTGCAGGCTTGACGAGTGGGGCGCTGGCCGATTGGGCGCCAGAGACACCAAGAGCGCGGCCCGACGCCGCGCCCGTCAGATCTTCTGCTTACAGATTCTTCTCGAGCGCCTTCTCGATGACTTCGCGCGAGACGTAGCCGACGATCTGGTCCTTTACCTGACCGTCTTTGAAGACCAATAGCGTGGGTATGCCGCGGACGTTGTAGCGCTGCGGAGTGGCAGCATTTTTGTCCACGTCCATCTTGCCGACCTTGACCCGGCCGTTATAGCTCTGCGCGACCTCGTCGACGATAGGCGCCAGCGCGCGGCAAGGACCGCACCATGTTGCCCAGAAGTCGACCATCACCGGCTGATCGGACTTGAGAACCAGCTGATCGAAGTTCGCGTCCGTTACCTCTACAATTGCATTACTTGCCATTCTTCCTCCCTAAGGGACACTCCTATAAAAGGCTGCCAAATCCCGCCGAACAACCGTAAAGGCAGCGGTCGAGTGCGGACCCAACCCTGCGGCGGCTTTACTTTTTATCGTACCATCCCGACACCAAGATTAGATGCAGCAGCGTGCCGTAGGACGCAGCGACCGCTGTGCGGGTGCGGACAGGCGCCGGCGAGGGATGCCGGCAGTAGGGAAAAACCGTCAATTCTGCGCCGAAATCTAAAGAGCGCTTCCCCGGAGACGGTGAAGCGCCCATTAAGGCAGCCCTCCCCCAGAACTGCCTAAACTGCAGAAAGAATTTTCCCCCCATCGGGCGGATTTGTAAATACGAATTGCGTGATTAATCGGTTAATCGGTGAGCACAGATATGTCACATAAACGAAACATACGCTTTGAGATATTGCACTCAGGGTGGGCGGGGAGAATCACACAGGCAAGTGATGCGTCGGGCAAAGGATGAAGCAGTTGTTTTCGCGGAGAGGTCAGTTCATCTTCGCCGATGCTGGCGGATTTCCTTTCCTCAGCACCCGGCCGTGAATCGCGTCCCATTCGCTATATAGAAACTTGAGCTTTTCGATTTCCTGCTTCAAGCTTCGCCGCGTGGCATTCACCTGGTCGCTCAGCGCCTTCACCGCCCGCTGGTAGCTTCGCCACTCGCGCACACATTCGGAGAAGCCGGCTCGGGCCTCCTGATGGCGTTGGCGCCGCGTGTCAGGGCTGAGAGAGGACCGCTGTCGCCCATTGTGCAACCACGCCTCCAGGTCACTGGGACGCGCCATGACGATGCCCGAACGGCTGTTGGCGGGACGAATGACCGGAAGCCCTAGCGTCGCTTCCCAGCGTTGCACTGTCCGAACACCCTTGCCCATAAAGCTGGCGATTTCCTTCCACGAAGTCAGAAGTTCCAATCCGCGTGCCGGCTGATTTTGTGACATAAGAAAATCCTTGGCTAATCGCAATTGGCGCTGTCCGCGTCGAGGTGGGCGCTGTCAACCTGGCGAGGTATCGCTTGCCTGGTTCAGCTTCGTCTTGGTCATCATTCTAGTCCTACGCCCCAACTACTCCGCAACGTTTTTGATTCAATCCCTGCCGTTTGGACGATTCCCGAATTTGTATGTCAGGCCGGTTATCTCTGCTCTCGCCGCGTACATCTGACGCTGCAGAGGAAAGTTGGATCAAGCCCGAATATGGCAAATGTTTAAAGTGGGCGAACGCGGCAGGCGATGCAGTGAATCTAAGCTGAGGACGTAACCGAAGCAGCGTGCAGGAAGCTCCTACGAAGTTGACTTTGCTGTGCAGGATCGCGACCCATGGTCATTGATCGTCGCACTCTCTTGAAATCATTTGTTTCCCTGGCGGCTATGGCTGGGTTTGGAGGAATATCTGGCGCGACCGGCGGGGATTCTCCACACGGCGTGCAGCAGGCTGTAAGACAGAAGGATCCAGAAAGCATGAAAACGAATATGCAGCAATCGGTTCCCGAAACATGGTTATCCCAGCAAGTCGGATTTCAGTTAGCTCACGAGCAATTCACCGTTCCGGAATTGGTGAATCTCGGGATCGCCGCCGAGCAGGCGGGATTTGATCTGCTTGCCTTCAGCGACCATTTCCAGCCTTGGCAGGCCAATGAGGGACATTCGGGGCAAGCATGGATCACCATGAGCGCGATCGGCCAGCGCACCAAACGCATTCGTATGGGAACCACCGTGACCTGCCCCAGCTTTCGCTACAACCCAGCCGTGGTTGCGGAAGGGTTCGCGTCGTTGAGCCTTCGCTATCCCGAGCGTATTTTCCTCGGCGTTGGCTCAGGTGAAGCGCTGAACGAAGAAGCTGCTGTCGGCTTCTGGCCGGCCTGGCCGGAGCGCTCTGAGCGCCTGGTCGAAGCCTCCCAGATCATCCGCGATCTTTGGGGTGGGCAGCAAATCGACCACCTCGGAAAGTACTACAAGGTCAACGCCCGGCTCTACGATCCGCCGACAGGCGTCATACCTCTCATGATGGCAGGCAATGGACCAAAGGCCATGCGCCGTTGCGGACAATATGCTGATGGCTTGATCACGGATCCAAAAACCTGGAAGGAATACAAATCCGAATTCCAGAAGGGTGCGAATGATGCCGGCAAGGACGCGGCTCACATGCCAGTCTTCATCGAACAGTACGTCGTGGTGGGCGATAAGCAGGAACTCAATGAGGCGGCCGAGTTATGGCGCTTTGGCCCAAAGGCGTGGAAACCCTATTTCAACCTGCGCGATCCGAAGACGATTCAGCAGCGCGCCGACGCGGAAGTGCCGCTCGACAGGGTGGTAGAGGGCTGGGCAATTGGAACTGATCCCGAGGTCCACGTAAAGGTTCTTTCTGAGCTGTTTGCAAGCGGAGCCACTGGGGTGCACATCCACTCCGGCCAACACGATCAGCAGAAAGTAATTGCTTTCTATGGCAACGAAGTCTTACCGCGTTTGCGGAAGGTGAGTTCACGAGAGGCTGCGTGAACGCCTTTTGCCCGCGACCGACAACTGACAACTGACAACCGGCAACTGACAACTGACAACTGACAACCTGTCTTCCCTCAGCCTACAATTAAACGGAAATCGTCGGGCAGTCGATAAGGGAAGCAGATGCAGCAGTCGAAGCTCGGGTTCGTGCTGGTTGCCCTTGCCATCGTTGCCGGGGTGTATCTAACGCGCGATGGCATCCTCAGCCGCCCTGCGCCCGATTTCTCCTTGCCTGGAGTCTATGGCGGCCGCGTCGATCTCGATTCCTATCGCGGACGTCCGGTCCTGCTGGTTTTCTGGACGACCTCATGTCCTATCTGCCAGCGCGAGCTTCCCATGCTCAGCCAACTGGCGCCCACCTTCCGTAGCAAGGGCGTCACGCTGCTCCCGATTCTGTTGGGCGGAGAAGACGAGGGCGCCGATTATTTGGGCTCGAGCAGCCTCAATTTCACCTCCCTGTTCGACTCCGAAGGCCACGTCGCTCGGGCCTACGGGGTCGGCGGTGTGCCCAAGTTCGTGCTTATCGACAAGGACGGCAAGATCCGCCGCAGCGCCTCGGGCTGGACCAGCGAGCGGGTTCTGCGCAACTGGGTCGATGCCGTAAGCGGCTCCTGAAGCCTACCTCCGCACTATCCCCTGATCTCTGAACATTGACACCGACAACTGACAAGCGGCAACGGTTGAGATCGCACGCTATACTCTGGGGCGGTGAATGCGATCCGCAGCTCGCCTGAAACAACGCAACCCTCCTCGCTGGAGCGGCGTGTCTTCTTGCTTCTCGCCGGCGTGGCGCTGATCTACGCAATGCTTGCCGGCCTGCGCACCGTTTCCGACCCCGACCTCGGCTGGCAATTGGCGACCGGCCGCTGGGTGGCGCAACATCACCGCGTCGTCTCCTACGACGTCTTTTCCTACACCGCCCAGGGGCAGCCCTGGATCTACCCCGTGGGCTCGGGACTGCTGTTCTACGCGGTGTTTCTGCTCGGTGGCTACACTCTGCTGTCCTGGTTTGGCGCTGCCGCCTGCGTGGCAACGGTCGCACTGCTACTCCGGCGAGGCTCCGCCTTCAGCGCCGCGCTGGCCGTGCTCGCCGTCCCGCTCATCGCCGAGCGCACCACTCCCCGAGCCGAGATGTTCACCGTCATCCTGTTCGCGGCGTTCCTTTCCATCCTGTGGCAGAACTACCAGACCGGTCGCGCGCCCCTGTGGTTGCTGCCGCTGCTGATGATCGCCTGGGTCAATCTTCATCTCGGTTTTGTCGCGGGATTAGCGCTGATCGGCGCGTTCGCCGCAGTGGAATTGCTGAGGCTGCTGGCCCCACTGCCGGCGAGGAGCGACGCACTCCAACGACTGCGCCGGCTTGGGCCCTGGTTACTGGCGACCGCAGCCGCAACTTTGCTGAATCCCTGGGGATGGAACGTGTACCAGGCCCTCGTGCGGCAGAACCGTGTGATGTCGCAGCATACCCAGCTGATCGACGAATGGGCGAGCAGCGGGTGGGGCTGGTTGCGCGCCATACCCAGCTTTGCGCTGCAGCCGGTGCAGCACACGCTCGCCGTCTTGCTGTGGATCGCCTTTCTCGCTGCCGTCATCGGATTGCTGCTACGCCGGCCGTTCCCCGCAATCCTGCTGCTGGCAGCCGCCTATGCATGCTTGCGACATCTCCGCTTTGAGGCGCTGGCCGCCTGCATTGTCGTGGTGCTCGCGGGGGCAGTGCTGTTCTCCACCATCTCTGCGCTGCGTACCTGGATGCCCAACCCGCGATGGCGCTCCCTTCTTGCCTTGGCCGGCGCGATCGTCATTGTGCTGTTGGCGGCTGTGCGCGCCACCAGCTTTGTAGATGGGCACTTCTATCTGCGCAGCAATCATCTCGCCGGCTTCGGCGCCGGACTGGGCTGGTGGGCGCCGCAAGCTGCGGCCGAGTTCATCGCTCGCGAGCATCTCCCCGGCAACCTGTTCAACACCTACAACCTTGGCGGTTATCTGCTGTGGACGCTCGGCCCGCTGTATCCCGACTACATTGACGGTCGCGCCGTTCCTTTCGGCTTGCAGGCCCTGCCGCATCAGCAGCAACTGCTGGCCACATCCCTCGATTCTCCCGAGTGGCAGCAGGAAGCCGATCGCTACAACATCAACTCCATGATTCTTCCCCTCGAAGGCTACGAAATCCCCTTGCAGCAACTATCGGATCTGTGCCATGCCTCCGACTGGAGGCCGGTTTATCTCGACGATCTCGCCATTGTTCTGTTGCGACGCACGCCGCAGACGCAGCCGCTGCTCGACCGGCTCCAGGTGAACTGCGCCACGGCCTCGCTGCCAGCCCAGCCGCTGCATCATAGTGCCGCTGACTTCCCGCGTTGGGTCAACGCCGCCTATGTGCTGCTCGCTCTTAACCGCAATTCCGAGGCCCTGGCGGCTGCCGATACCGCGATGCAGATCTTTTCTGAGAACGCTCGCCTGCATGCCATTCGAGGCAACATTCTTTTCGCGTCGCACCGCCCCTCTGCTGCCGAGCAGGAGTGGCTCACGTCAATCTCCCTTCAGCCGGATGCTGCGGTGTGGTCCGGACTCGGCGAGCTCTATGAACAGCAGCAGCGCATTCCTGAAGCCGCTCACGCCTGGCAAGAAGCGGTGCGGCAGACGGCGAATCCAGCCCTGAAGGCGCGATCCCTCCTCCGGCTGGCCCGGCTTTATGTCGAAACCGGACATGGGGAAGCGGCCTTGCAGGCATTGGACGAGGGGGTGAGCATCGCTCCGCCGCAGATGGTGCAGCCCGGCAGCGGTCGCAACTTTCGCTTCAACGTTGCTCAGGCACGCGCGGCGGCCTGGTGGTCTCTTCACGACCTGCCGCGAGCCATCTCGTTTCAGGAAGAAGCCGTGCAGCTGGATCCCAACGCCGCAGATGCCTGGGCGCACCTCGCTAAACTTTATGGACGACAGGGCCGCGTGGAGGACGAGCGTCGCGCCGCGGAGCACGCCACCGCCCTCGCATCAACATCGGATTCGCATTGAGGACAACTCCCGCGGATTCTGGCTGCTTGTATGATTCCATCTATGAAGCATCTGATCCTGATCGCTGCCATCACGACGGGATTACTGCCGGCGGTTCCCGCGCCGCAAACGGCGCCGGCACAGGTCAGCTCGCCGCACTCATATTCAGAACTCGTCGTTCTTGGTACGGGCACGCCCAATCCTGATCCTGATCGCTCCGGTCCGGCCGTCGCCGTCATCGTTAACGGTCACAGCTATCTGGTGGATTGCGGTCCCGGAGTCGTGCGTCGCGCCGCTGCCGCCAGCCTGCAAGGTGTGCCCGGGCTCGAGATGCAGGATCTGCGCACCGTCTTCATCACCCATCTTCACTCCGATCACACGCTCGGCTATCCCGACCTCATCTTCACGCCCTGGGTCGACGGGCGCACCGCTCACCTCGCGGCCTACGGTCCACGCGGTCTCGACGACATGACGAAGAACATTCTCGCGGCGTGGAAGAAGGACATCGCGGTTCGCACCGAGGGTCTGGAGCACGCTAACCCGACCGGCTACCTCGTCGACGTGCACGAGATTCAACCGGGCGTCGTCTACAAGGACGAGAATGTCACCGTCACCGCGTTTCTGGTGAAGCATGGCTCGTGGGATGAGGCCTTCGGCTACCGCTTCCAGACACCGGATCGTACGTTCGTAATCTCCGGCGACACCTCGCCCGCCGATTCGGTCGTCCAGGCCTGCAACGGTTGCGACGTGCTGCTGCATGAGGTCTACACGCAGGACCCGCAGCATCCCATGACGCCGCAGTGGCAAGCGTACTTCTCGAAGTTTCACACCTCAACGACGGAGCTCGCGGCAATCGCCACGCGTGCTAAGCCCAAGCTGCTAGTCCTGTACCATCAGCTCTTCCACGGCGTCTCTGAAGGCGAGATGCTGCACGAAATCCGCGAGCACTACTCCGGCGCAGTCGTCTCCGCTCACGATCTGGATGTGTATTGAGCCGTACGCTCCACGCTGTCATCCTGAGCTGGTTCCCCCAGGTCCCGCGCCGTTCGAGACCTGGGTAAGAACGACCCGCAGATTCTCAGTGCCCCGTCGAATCCGGACGACGCGTTGCTTCGAAGAGGAACCAAGTACGCCGTTCGCTCTCGTCGATCCACACTTCAATCAGACTCGTGGTCGCGACATCCTCATGCTCCTCGCACACCGTGTGCGCTTCGCGCAGCCGATGCACCAGCGCCTGATTGTCTTCGCGCAATTCCGCCAGCATGTCCTCCGGCTCAACGTATTCGGCGTCGTTGTCGTCGGTCCGCTGCAAGCGCGCGATGTGCCCAACCGAGTGGATGGTGCGCTCGCCGATCTTGCGCACGCGCTCGGCAATCGGGTCGGTCATCGCGAAAATCTGGTCCGCCTGCTCGTCCAGCAGGAGATGGTAATCACGGAAATGAGGGCCGCTCATATGCCAATGGAAGTTTTTCGTCTTCAGATAAAGTGCGAACACGTCCGCCAGGATGGCGTTCATCGCCCCGGCAATGTCCTTGGTTGCCGACGCATCCAGGTCGGTGGGTGTGTGTAACGGAGCCGTTTGCCTGCGCTCCAGTACGGCAGTCGAGTTACCGGATCGTTTCATCGTAAATGCTCCTTTCTCTCGGTAGGGCGCTCGGACCAGGCAGTCCAACAGGGCAGGGGTTGCCAAGTCGTGTGCCATCGCCGCTCGATGTGCCCCACCTATCAGATAAGAGATGCACAGAAAGAACGAAACGCGCTGTCGTATTCTCAATTTTCCGCGCTCAAAATCGCGGCGGTGCCGACGGCAGTTTGGCGGAGTTAATGCCTTCGCATGTGTCGTTGTCAATCGATAAATTGCCATGAGAGTCGAGCTTCACCGTCCAGACCGTGTCGTAGTCATTGCTCGGCCAATTCGGTACCGTTTTGCCGCCGTGATAGGTGGCCAGCAGCGCATTGACTGTCGGCGGAATGTGATCGTGCTCCCAACCCACCAATAGCTTCTGATTGGAAAAGGTGCCGCCAGTGAAGAAAAAGTCGCTGGCCTGCGCGGCCGGTTCCGGGGGGTTCTGCGCCATCAATTCAAAGCTTGCGGCCAAGTTGTACGGCAAGCCGTTGGCGATCGCATACGGCAGGACTGTGGTGTTGGTTCTGACATACGAATAGGAACTGGCCTCCGCGCTCTGGCTCCCGGGAATGATCTGCGCCGGATCGATCGAATACACCAACGTGGGCTGAATTTTGCCGAGCAGCGCATAGGGAAGGTCGAGCGAGCGCCACTGTCCCGCACCGACATAATTGCCGTTCTCCCACCACTGGGTCGGATGCGCCTCGGCGTGGCGGACCAAATACACGGTTTCATTCGTGTTAATTCCAGCCGGAACTACCGCGCCACCAACGCCACCGACAACTTGAATGTGGAACTGCGTCTTGGTTGTCGCCGGCAGGCAGGGAGCGGGTACAACCCCTCCCGCAGGTAGTCTGGGATAGGTGTCAGGTGGAATTATGCCGCTGTCATAGGTAATTAGCTTGGAATTCCCCGATGGTTCTAGCGAGATTGCATAAATCACATTAGGGCCAGCATAGGTCGACGGGACGGCCAGCTTATAGTTCTGCAGCTGGCTGATATTTGTCATAAGAGTGCTGACCGTTTCCCATGGGGCGGAGAAGACATAGAAGCCCGGCTGATTCGCATTGATGATATCGCTGATCAATGTTTCATTCGCCTGTTCCAGATCGCGAAAGTCGATACCTTGACAACTACTAGGAGGCATTCCGGATTCACTCGGGCAGGTCGTCATTGGAGGCGCAACTCCCACCGGCAGCGGCGCCGTCGTATAGGACACGCTGATGGGGTAACTGTTCGCCGTCACCGGAGGATAGCTGAGATGGGACAGCGTTATCTGATTCAGCATGGCAAACTGCTGGACCGTTTCCAGACTGACCATGTCAGGGTAATTGTTCTTCGTCTGCGGATGCGTCGTCGGTATCACAGCATAGATCGCATCGACATTTTTTCCATCCAGCACGCTTTGCTCCAGGAACGCGGCCATGCGCAGCGAGCGCTGCAAGCCGCGGCTGGTCAGATTCGCGGTCTTCGGATTGATGTCGCCGACCGCGTTGAAAGCCAAATCCTCACTTACAACAAAGATCAGGTTGAGATTGTTTGCGCTGAGCGGATCAGGATTGGGAGCCGGCGGATCGGGCTTAGCAGTGCCGCCACATCCCGCCAGCAATGTTAGAGCCAGAGTCGCACACGACAGCAACACGGAGTTGGATCGCCGTTCAGGGGCCATGAGATTCCTCTCACAGCCATTTCATTGCGGCCACAGCGCCGCGAGCAGTGATAAGTGGAAAGCAATATCCAAAAGCAGGTTCGAAACAGGCCGCATCCCAATCTGGAATGGCGTTCGGGATAGCACTTCTTGTCGTAGACTAAATAAGCAGCGCTGTGAATCAAGCAGAGCCGTGACGAGAAATGAGTTCGTCGCTACCGGTTGTAATTCGATCCTGCGAAAGGCGAACCGCGAGAAGCGAAAGGCAAACATGAGCGAGCCACAACGAAATCTGACCGCCGATCATCTTGAAGTCGTCGACGGCCGCCAGCGCGAGGCCATCGAAGGCTGGATCCCTGATCTTGCTACCGAAGCCGAACTGCGCGACGCGCTGGAGAAAGCTTTCGACTATCGCGGCGACGTCACCATCACTCGCAAAGACGGATCGCGCGTCGAAGGCTACATCTTCGATCGCCGCAGCGGGCCCACGCTCGACGATTCCGTCGTCCGCTTAATTCTGCAAAATTCCGCGGAGAAAATTTCGATCGCCTATTCCAACATCGCCGCCCTCGCCTTCAGCGGGCGCGACACCGCTGCCGGCAAGAGCTGGGAAGCCTGGGTCCGCAAATATTGGGAGAAGAAAGCCGCCGGCGAAACCCACATCGCGCTGGAGCCAGAGAGGCTCGACTAGAAGATTGCTGAAAGGTCAGTTCCCGAGAGGCTTGTGTCAGGGCACGACTTCAGTGTCTGCGTGAGAACTGGGTTGCTAACGCGGCGGTGGAATACGGTTCGCGAAAATCCAGTGCCGAAGGCACGGCATATCTCAGCCCAGCACGGAGCCGGAGGCGGAGTGCTGGGTTGAGTGGGAAAAGAATCCGAGTCCCTTTAGGGACGGCAGGGTTCTCACGCACTCACTTCAGTCGTGCCGCAGCGTTCGCTTTTCTTCGGCCGGCGCCGTCGGAACACTAACCTCGGTCCTCAAACTTCCACTTCACCTTTCATATAGAAAGCGCACTCCCCTCGCAGCTCAACGCGCTCTCCAGCCACGCGACATCCTATTTCTCCTCCGCGCCTTGAAGCTTGATACGCGCGGAACTCCTGCTTGCCCAGCCGCGCGGCCCAATACGGCGCCAGCATGCAGTGTGCCGCGCCGGTCACCGGATCCTCCGGAACGCCTTTCCCCGGCGCAAAGTATCGGCTGACGAAGTCATAATCTGCGTCGCTCGCGGCGGTCACAATGACACCCGGCCGCCCAATACGCGCCAGTGTCATCATGTCCGGCGCAAGCTTCCGCAAGACCATTTCGCTCTCGATCACCGCCATGTAGTTAAACTCGTTGACCAGAACCTCGTCCGGTGCGGCGCCTAACGCCTCCGCCAGTCCAGCCGGCGTCGCGCACGGCTCGGATGGCCGCGCCGGCAGACTCATCACGTAACGTGTGCCTTCACGCTTCACCGCCAGCGGCCCACTCGCCAAATGAAAGACGACCCGCTCTCGTTCCGGCTCCAGCATCTCCATCACCACCGCCGCACTCGCCAGCGTTGCATGTCCGCACAGCGGCACCTCGACCAGCGGAGTGAACCAGCGCAAACGGTACTCGCCCTCGATGGCTACCAGGAACGCCGTTTCGGAGAGATTATTTTCCGCCGCAATGGCTTGCAGGATTTCGTCAGCAGGGAAGCTCTGCATCGGCATCACTGCCGCCGGATTTCCCGCGAAGCGCCGGCTGGTAAAGGCGTCAATCTGAAATATTGGTACGCGCATAAGGACTTTGTAGCAGAATCCGCCTGAGCCCGACCGAGACGGGAAGGGCCGACCAGAGCGGATCGGACAGAACTGTCCAATAACGTACACCCGCTTCCTCGCCCCCTCCACTCCCGCGCCATCAAAGCCACAAGCTTTTCAACTACCTAGCCTCCCACCGACATTTGGCTTGCCAATTGCGCTACTCATCCCAACTGGGCTTCAATAGCTGGAGTACAGCGGAGGCTTCTCGTGGGGACCTTACTGCAGGATCTGCGCTTCGCCGCTCGCGTCTTACGCAAGTCTCCCGGCTTCACCGTCGCCGCTGTTTTAACGCTGGCTCTCGCCATTGGCGCCAACGCTGTCGTCTTCAGCGTGATGAACGCGCTCATCCTGCGCCCCATCAACGTCCCGCATGGGGAGAGCCTCTACGGGCTCTGGCGTTCGCCCGACGATGACATGCACCAGTCCTATCCCGACTACCTCGACTTGCGCGATCGCAGCCGTACCCTCGATGGTCTGGCGGCGTTCACCATGGGCGAGGGCGGCCTCGATAGCGGCAAAGAACCCGCCGATGTCTGGTACTACGAAACCAGCGGCAATTATTTCGACGCCTTGCGCCTGCAACCCTATCTTGGCCGCTTCTTCCACGCCTCCGACGAGCATGGTCCCAACAGCGCGCCTTACGCCGTGCTTACCTATGCCTTCTGGCACACGCATTTCGGCAATGATCCCGGCGTCGTAGGCCGTACCGTTCTACTGAATAAGCATCCCCTCACCATCATCGGCGTGGCGCCGCCCGAGTTTCACGGCACCATGGTGTTTTTCAATCCCGATCTCTTCGTGCCCATCGTGAACCATCAGGGAGACGACCTCAACTCGCGGAAGTCCCGCTGGATATTCATGACCATCGGCCATCTCAAGCCGGGCGTGACGCCGGCGCAAGCTTCCGCCGACCTTGATTCGGTCGGCGCCTACCTGGAAAAAACCTATCCCGGAGACGATGGCAAAGTTCGTTTCAGGTTGGTGCATCCCGGCCTATATGGCGATTTCCTGGAGCGACCGGCGCGTGCCTTCATGGCTGCGCTGATGCTGCTGGCGGTGTTGATTCTGCTGGCGGCATGTGCCAACCTCGGCAGCCTCTTCGCCGCACGCGCCGCCGACCGTGCCCGCGAATTGGCTCTGCGACTCGCACTTGGCTCAACCCGCCGTCGCATTCTGCGCGGACTCTTCACCGAAGCCATGCTGATCTCGTTCGTCGGAGGCGCTCTCGGACTCTGGGGAAGTGTGATTCTGCTGCGCGCGCTCAGCACCTGGCAGCCGATGCCGCGTTATCCCATCTACCTGGCGGTGAATCCCGACGCCAAGGTTTACGCCGTCGCCTTACTGCTGACCATCATCAGCGGCTTCCTTTTTGGCGCGGTACCGGTGCGGCAAGTTCTGCGCACCAATCCCTATGAGATCGTGAAGGCGGGATCCATCGTCACCGTCGGCCGTCGCATCACCGTTCGCGACGTGTTACTGGTTGTGCAGATCGCTCTCTGCGCTGTGCTGGTCACTTCGTCCTTCGTTGCCATTCGTGGAATGGCTCGCACCCTGCACAACAATTTTGGCTTCGCGCTCGACGACACGATGCTGGTCGACACCGACCTCAGCATGGCTGGCTACACTGGCGATCAGGTGCCTCCCATGCAAAAGCGCATGATCGACGCCATCGCCGCCATTCCCGGCGTTGAGTCAGTGGGATTGGCCGATTCGCTCCCCTTAGTCCAAGGCAACAGCGACTCCAATGTCTTCACCGACGATACTGCCGATCTCCGCCCGGCCACTTCCGCTGCCGACGCCAACCTGTACAGGGTCTCACCGGAATACTTTCACGCGGCCAGAACCACCTTGCTGGCCGGCAGGCCATTTAGCTGGCACGACGACAAGAACTCCCCGCGCGTAGCCATCGTCAATCGCGAGTTCGCGCGCAGAATCTTCAAATCCGCCGACAAGGCTATCGGCCGTTATTTCAAGCTGCCCGATGGCACCCGCGTCCAGATCGTCGGTATCGCGGAAGACGGAAAATATAACGGTCTCACTGAAAATCCACAAACGGCGATGTTTCTTTCCATCCTGCAAATGCCTTCCACCTCGACCCTCCTGGTGGTGCACTCAGACCGCGATCCACAGCAACTGACGCTGGCTATTCGCGCCCGGCTGCACGAACTCGACGTCGGACTGCCGTTCCTCATCCAAACTCGCCGCAAAGCGATGGACATCGCTCTGTTCGGCCCGCACATGGCCACCATCTCTCTCGGCGTGATGGGCATTATGGGCGCGATGCTCGCGATCACCGGCATCTTTGGCATGGCCGCCTATTCCGTCAGCAAGCGGCTGCGCGAGTTGGGAATTCGCATCGCGCTTGGCGCGCAGCGACGGGAAGTGTTGCAGGCCGCGCTGGGACCCGCTTTCAAATTGCTTTTGTACGGTTCTGTGGCAGGCCTGATCCTCGGTATTCTCGCCAGCCGCGTGCTGGCGTATGTCGTCTATCAGGCAACGCCGCGCGATCCGCTGGTGCTGGCAGGAGCGGTTCTGACCATGCTCCTGCTCGGCCTTGTCGCTACCTGGATCCCCGCACGTCGCGCGCTGAAAGTCGATCCTCTGGTCCTCCTCCGCGTGGAGTAACGGACAGTTGCTGGAAAGGTTTCGTGTCAGGGCACGACCTTGGTCGTGCCGAACAGGGCACAGAAAAGATCGTGGACTTTAGCCCTTGCCGCTGGGTGCTCCACTCATTCGCGGGGTTCGAATGAGTGGGATGACTCAGGTCTCGCGTTTTCGAGACCTGGGAGATTCGCGGCAATGCTAAGTCTTGAGTGACTCCGCCACCCGAGCCGCGTCCGCCGCCTTCTTCTTAATCTCTTTCAGCTCGGCCTCGGCCGTCAGCCAATCGCCTTCGGCGTGACCACCCTTCGCTCCGCGCAGCTGATAAATCTGGTAAGCGCGTTCCCGGATGCGCTGCTCCGGTATCGATTGCTCCGGCTCTTGCACGTGACGCGATGCGGAATGAAATTGGTGAGCGTCCATGTGACCTCCAGGGCGTTCATACGCTGGGTTGAATATCTCGGAATTAGATGTCGTGAGACTGTGAGCCCGGCAAATCGGGCGTCATGTCACTTTTGCTGAGAGAGGTGTTGCAATGCGGACAAACCGTCGCGTCCAGTTCCACCGCACGATTGCAATTGGAGCACAAGCCCTTCGGTTCCAGATCCTGTTCTTCGGTCATAGCAGGTTAGAGCCGCGGCCAAAATCGATGGTTGCCCATTTATATTTCCACTTGGCGCAACCAATTCGCGCTGCTGCGCAAACGGTTGACAACAATCACGCTCACTCATTACCGATGAGGCTGCACGCGAATCTCAAATAGCTTCGGCCAAAGTTTTCCAGTGACGAACAGCCGATTGCCCGCCGCATCGTACGCGATGCCATTCAGCACCGCATCGGAGTTGCCAAGCGCTCGCTTGTCGATGATTCCGCTCAGATCGATCTTCCCCAGCACCTTGCCCGTCTTCGGCGAGATGCGAACAATCGTGTCGCTCTGCCAGATGTTGGCGTAAATCTCGCCGCGAACATATTCCAGCTCATTCAAATTCTCGACCGCATGCCCCGCATCGTCGGTGACATGAATACGCCGCGTCTCCCGAAACGTCGTCGGATCGAGAAACCGCAGATACGAGCTGCCATCGCTCATGATCAGCTGTTTGTCATCGTGCGTCAGTCCCCATCCCTCGCCCTCATACGGAAACGTCCGCAACTGCGAAAAGCTGAATCGGTCATAGACGAAGCCCTTGTGCGCCTTCCACGTTAGCTGAACCAGATTGCTGCCCCAGTCCGTCAGTCCTTCGGCAAAGTAGTTGGCAGGCAGGTCGAACTTCTGCAGCACCTTTCCGCTGTACACATCGACCATGCGGATCGACGACCGCCCATTCAGGCCGGTGCTCTCATACAAGTGCCCATCGACGTAGACCAATCCCTGCGTGAACGCGCCGGGATCGTGCGAATAGGTGTGAACCACCTGATAGGAATCTGCGGGCGCCGAGATGGAAGTCGCCGCCATCGCGGAAACTGCACTGACGCAGATGAACAACAGGAAGAGACAGAGCCGTCGAAGCATGAACCGCTAGATTAACATCGCGGCTGCGCCAGAGCCTGTCCTGAGCCAGTCGGAGGGTCTCGCGCCGATCGAGACCGGCTTCGGGACCGAGATTACTTCTTCTCCTTCGGCGGATATCCCTTAAACAACTTGCTCACAGCCTTGTCGAGAGTGCTGACGTTCTTGTTGGCCTTGGTGGAGATGGTGTCGCTCACCGAGCCGCGCCAGATCAGCTGCTTGCTCTTGGTATCCGCCAGTTCCACCACCAACGTCCCCACCTTGTTGTAGTAGGTGTTGTGGGCAACCGGAGACACTCCGTTATCCCACCCCCAGGTTGGTCCCGGTGCATAGCCTACGCCGACGACATCCTTCTCCTCGCGAATGCTGCTGCTGTAGACCACCCACAAATCGGGATTGGAGTCGACTTTTGTCAGTCCCTTGGCCTGCAGTTGCTGGTCGACGTCGGCGATGACGCGCTGGTCCCAGTCCCCTTGTGCTGGATTCGGACTCTTCTCCCACATGTAGGTTTTATAGCTGGCAAAATTCGCGCTCTTGTCGAAATTGATATGCGTCTTCTGCGCCCACCCCAACCCGGTCAACAAAAGCCACAACACACCAACCGCCAGTACCTGCTTTTTCATAGGATCCCGCTCCCGGACTGCTTCGGATTGCTAACCGCACGACAAAGCCACCACTGCCGCACGTGCAGAATACTAACTCCTGGTCAGCTTTCTGCCCAGCGCTTTCAAGATGGTCAGCGGATGCATCAGCAGAATGCCGATGTCTCCCAGCGCGGTCTGCGGCTCATGGAAAACTCCCAGCTGCCGCAGGACCATGGCTCGGTCGTAATAGATGCGTTCGCCCGCCAGCCGGTCGTCGGGACTGAAGGTGTATATCCCACAGAGTGGGATCTCAACCCGTCGGCCTGTCGCTGGAAGGCCGCGCCACGCGCCCATCTGCGTCCCGCGAATGATCACTTCCAGCACGATCGTCTCTGCCGCCACATGCCGTCGTACAATCTCGATGCTCAAATCCGGCAGTGCTGCCATCAGCTGAGCATAAAACTGATGCACCTGCTCGCGGCCCTCGTAGTGCGCGCCCCATGGCTCATCGTCGTAACGCGCGGCGTCACCAAACGTTGCGATGACGCCTTCCAAATCGTGCGCATTCTCAAAGCCAACGTGTTCCTCCACCAGCGCCATGCGGCGCGCCAGCGCGTCCGGCGGCGTAGATCTCGCAGCCATGAATGACTCCTCCCAGAAATGAACCCCGAGCCCGCTGAGCGCGAGCGATATTGCACTTTGTACCCCAGCGTCGTTGGAGATGGACTATATCCCGACTCGGCCCACTTCTCAAGAAAATCAAGAGTCGCGCTGCACACTATTTGTGGGAGTTAGCCGATAGCCGATAGCTTATGTCCCCCGTTCGCTCCTCACATGGCAATGTGACCCACATCACTTCGCCTTGGGCCATCACTGGTCAAAAATCGAACTATCGTTCGGTACGGGGTGAGCCTCCAGACCGCAACGGAATTCCAGGTGGGATGGCGAATCGTTAGGTACAACCAAGTCCTTCCGACGGTCCCGCAATAGAAAGGGCAGCAATGGCCAAAGGTTCAGTGCAGATCGTAGTCGAGCGATGTAAAGCCTGCGGTTTCTGCGTAGAGTTTTGCCCCACGCATGTGCTGGCGCTCTCCTCCGCCTTCAACGCTAAGGGATATCACACCCCCTACATGGTCCATCCGGAGAAGTGCAGTGGCTGCGACTTGTGCGGCATGTACTGTCCCGACTTCGCCATCTTCGGTTTTAAGCCGCCTGAGGCTGAGAAGAAAGCGCAAGCCGCTCCGCAGCCCAAGGAAGTCAGTACACCGCCTGCGGCTGCCACAGAGGCTGCCACAGAAAAAGAGGAGGCCCAAGATGCACGCTGATCCTGCTGGTGTCTTGACCGGCTCGCATTTCCTCGACGGCGACCACGCGTGTTGTGAAGGCGCTCTCGCCGCCGGCGCGCGCTTCTCGTCCGGCTATCCCATCACGCCCTCCACCGAAGTCGTCGAGCGCTTCGCGCAGCGCGTTCCCACGGTTGGCGGCGTCTTCATTCAGATGGAAGACGAGCTGGCCGCCTCGATCGCGTTACAAGGCGCGGTGTGGGGCGGCGCCAAAGCTTTCACGGTAACCTCCGGGCCAGGATTTTCGCTGATGATGGAGCACATTGGTTACGCCGCCATGACCGAGACGCCCTGCGTCTTCGTCGATGTGCAGCGCGGCGGACCTTCCACCGGCTTGCCGACGCTCCCCGCGCAAGCCGACATGATGCAGGTGCGCTGGGGCTCGCATGGCGACTACGCCATCATCGCTCTCTGCCCCAACTCGCCGCAGGAGTGCTTCGACCTTACCATCACCGCCTTCAACTTCGCCGAGAAGTATCGTTGTCCGGTCTTCGTCATGCTGGACGAAGTCGTCGGTCACATGACCGAGAAGGTCGTCATCCCGGCAGCCGAGCAGATTGAAGTTGAACCGCGACGCTACACCAAGCTTCCTCCCGAGGCCTTCATGGCCTATGAGCCGGACGCCGACCTGGTTCCCGACATGCCGCGTGTGGGCGAAGGCTACAACGTTCACGTTACCGGATTGACACACGACGAGCGCGGCTATCCCGATATGCGTCCTGCGGTCCAGGACCGGCTGGTCAGGCGACTGGTGGACAAAATCAACAAGAACGTCGACAAGATCACCCTCTTCGAAGAGGACCAGATCGAGGGCGCAGAGGTCGTGGTCGTCTCCTACGGAATCACCTCACGCGTGGCGCAGCGCGCCATCGATATGGCACGGCAGCAGGGCGTGAAGGTGGGCAAGTTCCGTCTCATTACCGCGTGGCCGTTCCCCGAGCAGCAGATCGCAGCCATCGCCGAAAAGGTGAAAGCGCTGGTGGTGCCGGAGCTGAATCTTGGTCAGATGGTTCGCGAAGTTGAGCGGGCCGCGGCAGGGAAGGCTATAGTTCGGCTGGTACCACACGCCGGCGGCAGCGTCCACAAGCCCGAAGACATTTTGCAGGCCATCATGGAGGTGAGGCGATGAGCCAGACGGTTCCCGTAATTCAACATAATCCCGTCGAGCAGTTTCTCCGCATGGACCGCATTCCCCACATCTGGTGTCCGGGATGCGGCATCGGTACCAGCGTCAACTCCTTCGCACGCGCGCTGGTCGAGGCTAAGATGGACTTAAAGAATGTGGCCATCGTTTCCGGCATCGGCTGTACCGGCCGGGTTGCCGGCTACGTTAACCTGGATTCGTTCCACACCACACACGGCCGCGCCATTCCCTTCGCCACCGGTCTGAAGCTGGCGAATCCCAAGCTCAATGTCGTGGTCTACTCGGGCGACGGAGACCTGTTCGCCATCGGTGGTAATCACCTGATTCACGCTGCGCGTCGCAACGTAGATCTCAAGGTCGTCTGCGTCAACAATCTCATCTACGCCATGACTGGCGGGCAGACCGCGCCGACCACGCCGGGAGCGGTCGTCACCTCGACCAATCCTTACGGCACGTTTGATCCGGCGTTCAATCTGCCCTACCTGGTTGAGGCTGCCGGCGCCGTCTATGTCGCTCGCTGGACTGCCTTCCATGTTCGCCAACTGGCCCGCTCCATGGAAGAGATGTTTGCCAAGAAGGGCTTCAGCTTCATCGAAGTGCTCTCGCCGTGCCCGACGCTCTATCAGCGCCGCAACAAGATGGGCGACGGCCTGGATACCATGAAGTTCTACAAGGACAAGAGCAAGGTTCGCAATGGCGCTCCCACCAGCGAGGTTGGGCTGACCAAGAACGGCGAGATTGTCGTTGGCAAGTTTGTCGACCGCGAGCGCGACGACTACGGCGTTCTCATGCACGACAAAATGGTTGACGCTCTGGGCGACGATTACGTGGAAACGGAGGCGTGTTCATGCCAGTAACAGAGATTCGTATCGCGGGATTTGGCGGGCAGGGAGTCATCCTCGCTGCTATCGTCATCGGCAAGGCCGCCTGCATCTATGAAGACGGCTACTCGACCATGACACAAAGCTTCGGCCCGGAGGCGCGCGGCGGCGCCTGCAGCGCGCAAGTCATCCTGTCCGACAATCCCGTACTCTATCCCTACGTCACGCGGCCCGACATTCTCGTGGTCATGTCACAGGAGGCCTACACCCTCTTCAGTCCGCAGATCAAAGACAACGGCATTCTGATCATCGAAGAAGATCTGGTACGCATCAGCGCGCTTCCGGCGGGGGTGCGTGTTTACAGTATTCCGGCCACGCGGATCGCCGAGGATCTAGGCAAGAAGATGGTGCTCAACATCGCCATGGTCGGCTTCTTCGGAGCGGTCAGCGGGGTGCTCGATCCGGAGGCCCTGCGCAAAGCGGTTGCCGCATCGGTGCCCGAGGCCTATCGCGATCTCAATCTCAAGGCCTTCAATCGCGGCTTCGACTATGGCACCAAGGAATTGAGCGAAGTCATCGTAAAGCAGGACTTGCCGAAGCAGGATCTGCGAGTGGCCGTGGCGGCGCTGGAAACCTAGCTCAGACCGAGCGGCAGGAGCATAGCGATCGCTCCCCTCCGGGCAACGCTGCGCTGCTGCCTTGCCATCTCTTGTCGGGAGGGTAATCATGAACACTCACGATGAAGATGCCGGCAAGGGCGCAGTGGAGCAGGACCGGCGGCAACAGCAGACCAACGTTTCGCTTGCCGGCCAGAACGGACATCGCGATCAGGACCCAATGCTGAAGTCCGCCAACAGCGACTTTCCCGAGCCCGGCCAGAACGAAGAGCACACCGGTGAGCCGCGCGTCGAAGACGAACTGAACCGTGACACCGAACTTAATCCCGAGGGTCTGATTCAGGACCAGGATCCCGGATTCCGCCAGAAAGAAAACCAGAACAAGACCAAAGACGATCCGCTGGCGGCGTAATCGCTTGCCCACCTGATCATCCATGAGGGATGATCAGCACCATGTCTTCCTCTTCAGGCGGCGCACTCACTTGGGTGCGCGATTCGCTGCGCCATCGCGGCCTCGCCGGCACTGTGCGCTACTACGCACGCGAATTTCGCGACATGCTGGTGGATCTTACTCCCGAACGCCGCAAGTCGCGATACGGCGATATCGACTTCGACTTCGACCACCACGTCGACACCACCTGGGCCACGGTTTCGCTGCGCACGCGCCTTCGCGAGTGGCTTTCCGGTGGTCAGTATCAGCCCACCGAGCCTGTGGCTTTTCACCAGATGATCGCTGCGATTCCAGTTCCCATCAACGGCTTCACATTCATCGATCTTGGCTCCGGCAAGGGCCGCACCTTGTTGATGGCATCGGATTATCCGTTCCGGCGAATCATCGGTATGGAGTTACTTCGGGAACTGAACGCAATTGCAGTTCAAAACATATCCCGTTATCACCACGATCAGCAGAAATGTTTCGCTATCGAATCGCACACCGGAGATGCGCGCCACTTCGACTTTCCCGCCGAACCGACAGTCCTCTATCTCTTCAATCCTTTTCCACGGCACATTTGGCGCGACCTGCTGGCCAATCTGCATCGCTCGCTGCTGGTTGCTCCGCGGCCGGTGTACCTGATCTATCACAATCCCGTGCACGAAGACATTCTCGTCGCTGAGAAGTGGCTACATGAACTGGGAAGAACTCAACAGTTCGTACTGTATGAAGCGTTTCTAAATCCCGTTTGAGCTGCCCCTTTGCCGGTTCATGCTTTACAATTTGTCGCGCATGCGACTGTTGGCCGTAGCTACGCTGTTGTTCGTGCTGCCGTCCGCGGCAGCGTTTGCCCAGACGGCTACACCGCGCTCTGGCAAGCTGGGCTACGCTCTTGCCGCCAGCAGCGTAATCAGCCAGAGTCCGGCTTCTTCCAACTCTCCTGCGCAGCCGGGCGGTCGGGCGCCAAGCGAACCTTCGCAGACCGTCAAGATTAGCGAATTCCCTCCCGTCTCCGTCGCCAAGGATTGGAGCGACCAGGCCTACTGGCTGTTCACGCTATTTCTGGTCGCGGTCGGAGCGTTGCAGGTGTTCCTGCTGTGGGGAAATCTCCGCGCCATCGAACGCCAGGCGCTACAGATGGAGCGGCAGACCGGCATCCTGGACAAGTCGGTGGCGTTGGCAGAAAAGAACGCCGACACAGCACGGCAGAGCGTGGAGATGTTCATCAATCGGGAGCGTGGACATCTGCGCATCGAACTAACGCCCCTGCAATGGCCACCGCCCGCCGGAGCCCTTAGAGTCACTTACAGGGTCACACTTTATGGCGCCACCGAGGCTTACATCAGCGGTTCCTGTGCCCGCGTAGAGATTACCGACTCTCCCGACCCCGGAGAAGATGCGCAGTGGTGGCCCGCCATGACGGTTCCGCAGGTGATCACTGCCGATAACCGAGTGCAGGAAGCCCCGGTGCAAGGCGTGTTTCCCAAGTCCACGCTGGAACCATCCGACATCGACGCCATCGACGCTGGCAGGAAGTTCATTCATTTTCGCGGGTTCATCAAGTACAACGACGTCTTCGGCGCGGAACGGTGGACACGATGCCGGCGTATGTGGGAGATGTCCATGCTCCGCAATCCAGATGGCTCGCGCTCCGGTCACTGGAGCAAACGCGGCAGTTCCAAGGACAATTCCGAGACTTAGTCCCATCGGGACGGGCAAGACTCACCGCTGGAGCTGTGCTCCGTGGCGCATCGCCTGGCGCGATGAATCGGCTGACCCACTCGGTTTGCAATGCGGCGCTGTGCGATTAAGATGTTTTCTCAGGGTAAACCATGACCGAAAATACCAACCCGACTCCCGAGCCGAGCCAGAATCAGGATGCTGCCCAACACGTAGCGGAGGCCCACCGCAAGCTGAGTGCTTTGCGACTGCAGCTCGAGAAACATCCAGACCTGGAGGAAGCGATCGCCAATCTGGAATTGGCGCTTAGCATCCTGACCACCAAGACGGCGGGGATGTTGTAGGGCAGCAGTCAGCAATCGGCAGTCAGCAGAACAGCAATCAGTAGTCAGCAAAACAGCACTCGCAGTCACGGTAGCGCTACAGCGGCGCCTCAATCTACTTGGCTCCGCGCGGTTCGACGATCTGACATGCTGGCAGCTCTGATGCCCGACTGATTGCTGATTGCTGACTGCTACTCTCCGAGGAATCCAAATGAACTTGCGCCTACGCTTCGTAGTTGTACTCGTGCTGTGCACTGTTGGAATCGTTGCCGTGGCACAGACCTCGTCTTCATCCACCGCACAAACTCCGCAAAGTCCAAGGGAACAAGCCTGGTCGGTTTTGAAGAACGGCCTTACTAATTCCAACATGGATAAGCGTAAGAAGGCGGTTGCGGAGTTGGGTTTGCTGCCGGGCGATTCCCAAGCCCTGGACGCTGCCCTGACTGCGCTGAAGGACGACAAGCCCGACGTGCGGGTGGCTGCCGCACAAGCGCTTGGTGATATGTCAGCCAAGATTGCCACACCGCAGTTAATTGCAGCGTTGCAAGACACCGATGTCTCCGTCATTCTGACGGCGGCTCATACCCTGGTCACATTCGGCAACGAGAAAGGGTACAACGTTTTCTATGCTGTGCTGACCGGTCAACAGAAGAGTGGAGAGAGCTTGGCAGAACAGCAGAAGAAAATGCTTAACGATCCCAAGAAGCTTGCCGGTCTGGGATTCCAGACGGGACTGGGATTCGTGCCCTTCGGCAGCCTGGGATATTCGGCATTCAAACTTTTCACCAAGGATGACGTTTCGCCCGTGCTGGCCGCAGCCGCGCTGACGCTGGCCAAGGATCCCGATCCCAAGAGCGGTCAGGCACTGGTCAACGCCGCACAGGATCAGAAGAAATGGCTGGTGCGGGCTGCCGCGTACGACGCCATCGCCAAGCGGGGCGACCCCTCGCTGAAAGGGGCAGCTGTTTCAGGCTTGCAGGATGCGCAGGAGGAAGTCCAGTACTCGGCAGCGGCCGCGGTCATTCGCTTGAGCGATATTGAAGAACATCCTAAAGGCGCGGCCGCGCCGGCGAAACGTAAGCCAGCGCCGCTCAAGAAGTGAGCAGCGCTCCAGGACTTCGCACTCCACTTCGTCGTTGAGGTTTCCATGTGCCGGAATATCAAAACACTTTTTAACTTCGAGCCGCCAGTTACGGACGACGAGGTGGGCAGCGCCGCTCTCCAATTCGTACGCAAGATCACCGGGTTCAACAAACCGTCTAAGGCGAACGAAGCCTTCTTTCAGACCGCGGTCGACGAAATCGCCGCCACTTCAAAGCGGCTATTGTTGTCGCTGGATACAAATGCGCCGCCGAAAAACCGTGCGGAAGAGGCGGCCAAAGCGAAAGCTCGATCCGCTGCTCGTTTTGGTACTTGATCGGCGCCCGCATATGCATTGCTTGAAACCTGCCGTTCAGACGAACGGGAAGAGCTCCGGCACCCGGAAGCTGCTCCAGAGCGAATAACAGTTGGTCACGAGGTGCCGCTCACGCGAGTCGTCGTAGTATCCTTGCTGTGTGGGGTTCGAACCGCTTCGAGTCTCAGAATCACAGCTTTGAGAACGTCGACACCCATTTCCGGCAAGACCATCGAAATGCGGATACATCATGAGTGTGTTTGACCAAGGGCCGCAGAATCACAACTTCTCTCAGCCGAACGGCCCGGTCCTGGTGATGCCGCCGACGCAACCCAAGCTAAGCAAATGGGAGCTCTGGAGACGCCGCATCTTCCTCATCGTGTTTATCCTCTTTTGTCTGGAAATCGGCATCATACTGACGGTCGCGCCCTGGACCTCGTTTTGGGTAACCAATTCATTGATTCTGGGCTATCCGCAGGTTCGGGAAATAGTGGCGTATCCCTTTGTTCGCGGATTGATCAGCGGTCTGGGTGTGACCGATATGTGGCTGGCCGTCTCGGAGGTTCTCCACTACCGCGAGCCGTAATGGGATTGGCAGCGTCGGTCCTCATTGCCGGTTTCGCTACCTAAATTGCAACAACTAATCTCTATACTGACTGACTGCAGCCATGGCGGAAAAGAAAAACGGAAATCCTCATCAGCATCATTCCCCTTTAGCCTACGAGAACAAAAAGTTCTTGAATGGCCCCGACGGCCGCATCCTGCGCATCCTTGCGGAGTATCAGGAACCGCTGGCGCGATTCCGCCGCGAGCGCATCCAGGACACGATCGTCTTCTTTGGCTCGGCTCGTTTTCACAGCCGGTCTCAGGCGGAAGAGGGATTGCAATTGCTCGACAAGCCCGGCTCAGCCGCTTCCGCTCCGCCGGAAGAACAGGAGCGGATCAAGCGGGCAAAGGCCGACGTGGAGATGGCACGTTACTACGAGGATGCCCGCCGCTTGGCGTTTCTGATCACCCAGTGGACCAACACCATCAGTCAGCCACGGCATCGTTTTGTGGTTTGCACCGGCGGCGGCCCGGGAATCATGGAAGCGGCTAACCTGGGGGCATCGGAAGCTGGGGGCAAGACCATTGGGATGAATATCAATCTGCCCTTCGAGCAGATGCCGAACCCGTATATCACTCCCGATCTCAACTTCGAGTTCCATTACTTCTTCATGCGCAAACTGTGGTTCGCCTATCTCTCCAAAGCGCTGGTCGTTTTCCCCGGTGGATTCGGTACCTTTGACGAGCTCTTCGAGTTGCTCACCCTGGCGCAGACGGAAAAACTGGCCAAACGCATTTGCGTGGTGATTTACGGGAAGGATTATTGGGACCGGGTGATCAACTTCCAGGCGCTGGTGGATGCGGGAACGATTTCGCCCAAAGACCTCGATCTGTTTCATTGGGCAAACACGCCGGAGGAAGCCTTTGAATGCCTGCGTAACGACTTGACCAAGCATCACCTCGAGCCCCAGCCCACCGCTGAGAAAGAACCCGACATCATGAAGACGCGGCCATAAGGATCGCTCGGCTTTGCCACACGCTGCTGCAAATCTGAAATAATCAAACGGATTTTTCCGGATCAAAACGAGGTTCAACTTTGCGCGTACTGGTGACCGGCGGAGCCGGATTTCTCGGCTCGCATCTCTGCGACGCTTTATTGGCGGACGGGCATACCGTCATTTGTGCGGACAATCTGCTCACGGGGCGAATGAAGAATGTCGCCCATCTCCGCCACGAGCCTCGATTCGAGTTCCGCGAGCAGGATGTTAGCCTGCCGTTCGACTTTGGCCAGGTCGAATACGTCTTCCACCTGGCTTCGCCCGCCAGCCCTGTGGACTATCTCGAACACGGGATTGAGACTCTGCAAGTCGGCTCGTTGGGGACGATGAATTGCCTGGAGCTGGCCAAGAAATATGGCGCAAAATTCTTCCTCGCCTCAACCTCCGAGTGTTACGGCGATCCGCTGGAGCATCCTCAGAAAGAAACCTATTGGGGACACGTGAATCCCATCGGGCCACGCTCCGTCTATGACGAGTCCAAACGTTTTGCGGAAGCGGTCACGATGGCTTATCACCGTTACCACCACGTCGACACGCACATCGTTCGCATCTTCAACACTTACGGCCCGCGGCTGCAGCTCAATGACGGTCGCGTGATCTCCAACTTCATGAAGCAGGCGCTGCTCGGCGAAGACCTGACAGTTTATGGCGACGGCTCGCAGACTCGCAGCTTCTGTTATGTGAGCGATGAGGTTGCCGGAATCCTGGCCCTGGCGAAATCGGATGAGCACGAGCCGACCAACATCGGCAATCCCGGCGAATTCACGATCCTGGAATGCGCCAAAGTCGTGCTGGAAGTTACCGGTTCGCGCAGCCAAGTTCGTTTCGAGCCGCTGCCGCAAGATGATCCTAAGCAGCGCCGTCCTGATATCAGCAAAGCGAAGCGATTGCTTGGCTGGGAACCGAAGATCGACTTGCGGACCGGCCTGCAGATGTCGCTGGAGTACTTCCGCTCAGCGGCTGGGTCAAGGCTCTAGGTCCATGAATTGGCCGAGGCTTGGAGAGCATCATGGGTAATAACTAATCTTGCGTTTTGTACTGTCCGTTCGCCAGCGAGAATTATTCCTGAAACGGTGGTGGGTTAGACGTTCTATCCAGTTTCCGGTTTCATCATCTAAGTATTCATAAATGGAGATCGCATTGGGGGTATTCTCATTCGCCCAATCGTTGAAACTTAGGGTTTTAACCTTCCGACCTTTCGCGTCGTACTCCATTCTGTATCTGCCGTCACCGAGCGGATCGCCGGCAGCTGTTAAACCGAAGGTTTCGGTGAGCCTGCCGCAGGAGTCGTAAAGAGCAATCCATGTTTCGGAAAGCCCTCCATTCTGAGAGTAGTAGCGGTGTACGGACTTTGTCAGAGTAGTTCCTTCGTATTGGAACTTCTTCTCCAGAACAGATACTCCGCTCGCCTGACTTACCGCCTTCGAGGTTAATAACCCGCCTGCGTAGCGTTGAACACAATGACCAGCGACTGCACCAGTCGCATCATATTTTGTCCAGCCAATACACTGGCCCTCAACGTCATACTCGACCTCATGAGTTAGTCGTCTAACGTCGTCGCGGTCGAACCGTGATGTGCGCAGCAGTCTACCTGTGTCGTCATAAACGTGGCGTTCTAGTTCGGCGATGGCGCCGCTGCCTAGGTAATGGGTCACCCGAATGAGTTGCCCTGCAGGAGAAAAATCGAGGTCAAAGGTGTCTAAATCCGGAAGATCCTGAAGGCTGGGTATGCAAGGCGTACGCTGTTCCACTCGCTGAACGGAGCCGCTTACAACATAGTCCTCGTTCTCATCATTCATCACCGCCAGAGCTGCACCAGTCGACAGTAGTCATAAGGCAGCTGCGCCAGCATATCACCATTCACCTATGAAGCAGTAACCCGAATATCGATGTCCCCGGCAATCACGATCTCGTAGAATGGTGCTTACGACGCTCAGTGATCGACTGCTATGTACACTCCATTCGAATTCGAGGCTTTGCGTCGCGAGACCGCTTCCTGGTGGTACGTTGCGCGTCGCAAGCTCTTTCGCGAAGCCGTTGCGCAAGCGTTGCGCGGCAAGCGCGAAGCACACGTGCTCGACCTCGGATGCACTGCGGAACTGGCGTCTGCCGACTCGCAACATGTTCGCGTGTTGAACGCGCATGCTGCGCTTCCTGTGCTCGCGTTTCATCAGATGCAGGGTCTTCACGATTTTTTATGCACCGAACCGGAGGAACTTGGGCTGGCGTCGAATTCCTTTGACGTGATCGTCGCCGGCGATATCCTGCAGACCGTATCCGATGATCTGTCGTCGCTGCGCGAGATGCGCCGCGTACTGAAAGACGGCGCCACGCTTTGTCTGACGGTGCCGGCGTATCCCTTGCTGTGGGGCGAAAAGGACGAGGCGCGCGGACACCGGCGCCGCTACACGGCTACCGAACTGCGGCGCAAACTGAACAACGCAGGTTTCGAGGTGACGCGCGTTTCCTATCTGGTCGCCTCCGGTTTCTTTCCCGCTATGATTGAGCGCATCGGCAAGAACATCTTCAGCAAATCGATTGATCGCCACCGGCAGGTCTTGCCACGCACCGGTAGCGCCGCAATGGTTTTGCTGCTCGATGTCGAGCGGCATCTCATTCGCTATATCAACCTGCCCTTCGGGACCCGCGTGGTGTGCTGGGCGCGCAAGCCGGCGTTGGTTGCTGAACGCGTCACCGTACCTCTCTGGGAGCGCCAGTGGGCGACGCGCCCGCTGCCTCAGGGCAGCAGCTAACCGGCCGAGCAGCTTCCCGCGGTACAATCGTTTTGTGGCTTTGTTGCGTAGCATTGGAACCACGCTTGAGATGATCAAGTGGGAGCACTCCGTTCTTACGCTCCCGTTTGGCCTCACCGGCGCAGTCCTCGCCGCGCGCGGCATTCCTAACCTGCATACCACGATCTGGATCATCGTTGCGCTGGTGGCGGCGCGCTCGGCGGCAATGTCGTTTAATCGGCTGGCAGATGCCAGTATAGATGCTGCCAATCCTCGAACCAGGATTCGCGCGCTGCCGACGGGCAAGCTCAGCAGATCTTTTGTCGCGTGGTTTGTGGTAACAACCTCTGCAGTCTTCATCTTCTCTGCGCACGAGCTGAATCCGCTGGCGTTTGATCTGTCGCCCGTGGCGCTGGGGGTTGTATTCGTCTATTCCTTTACTAAGCGGTTCACGCGCTGGGCACACGTGGTGCTCGGTCTTGCGATGGGCATTGCTCCAGCAGCCGCATGGGTCGCCGTCCGCGGCTCGCTCGACCCACGAATTCTCATCCTCACTGCTGCGGTCGTCTTCTGGGGAGCCGGCTTCGACATCCTCTACGCCTGCCAGGATTACGAGCACGATTGTTCGGTGGACATCTATTCCGTTCCCAAAGCGTTCGGTATTCGTTCGGCTCTGCTCATCGCCAGAGCTTTCCACGTGATCACGGTGGTGTTGCTGGCGTGGATGACGGTGGCCTTCGGACTGGGCAAGATCGCAATCGCCGGCGTAGTGTTTGTGGCACTGCTGCTGATCTATGAACACTCACTCGTCAAGCACGACGATCTGAGCCGCGTGAATGCTGCGTTCTTTACTATGAACGGCCTGGTCTCGATGGCGTTCCTGTTCTTTATCGCCGGCGACCTGCTGCTGGCAAAGTAAGTGCGGATCGCGGTAAATTAAGGACTCGCTGCGATATGATTGCAAAGATGCCCGATTTGCCCACGTGTCAAAAGCGCCACGGCTTTCAGACCGACGACGCGCGCCTGCGCCCCATTCATGACAAGGTCATGGCTCAGGAGCGCTTGACGGCGGATGACGCGCTGGCGCTCTATCGCTCGGGCGATATTTTGGCGATCGGCTGGCTGGCCAATCACGTACGCGAGCGCATGCACGGCGATATCGCGTACTTCAATGTCAATCGACATATCAATTACACCAACGTCTGCGTCGCCGCCTGCCGGCTATGCGCCTTCGGGCGCAAGAAGGACTCGCCCGGCTCCTACACCATGGCGCTGGAAGAAGTCTGGGACACGGCGGCTTCCGGTTACACCGAAGCCATCACCGAGTTCCACATCGTCGGCGGCCTGCACGCCGATCTGCCGTTCCAGTACTACGTCGATCTGATCGCCGGACTGAAGGAGCGTTTCCCGCAGGTGCACTTGAAGGCGTTCACCATGGTCGAGATCTCGTTCTTCTCGAAGATTGGCAAGTTGACGCCGCGCGAGGTGCTGACTAAGTTCAAGGAAGCTGGACTCGATTCCATGCCGGGCGGCGGAGCAGAGATCTTTTCCGACCGCATCCGGCACATCATCTGCGATCACAAGATCGATGGTGATCAGTGGCTGGAGATTGCGCGCACGGCGCACGAAATCGGTCTGAAATCGAATGCGACCATGCTCTACGGCCACGTCGAGAACGACGAAGACCGCGTCGATCACATGCTGAAGCTACGCGCGCTGCAGGACGACACGCACGGCTTCCAGACCTTTATCCCGCTGGCTTTTCATCCGGCTAACACGCCGCTGCAGCACCTGCCCACAACCAGCGGCATGCTGGATCTGAAACAGATCGCCATCGGCCGGCTGGTGCTCGACAACTTCCCGCATATCAAGTCGTACTGGCAGATGGTAACGCCGAAGATGGCGCAGATCACGCTGCGCTTCGGCGCTGATGATATCGACGGAACCGTCGTCGAAGAGAAGATCTACCATGACGCCGGCGCGACCACCCCGCAAGGTCTGCGGCGCCAGGATCTGATTCGCTTGATCACCGAAGCCGGCCGCGTTCCCTTTGAGCGCGACACGCTCTACCGACCCGTGACGCGGACGGAGACCACTGTTACTGTAGCCGTGTGAAGTGAAAGCCTGCTTATCTACGCTCCAGAGCAGCGACGAAGGGTTTGATACTGCGGCGCTTCTTTTGTAATTGCTGCCATAGATCGTACTGAAGTTGCGCTTTAGCGAAGAAGTCAGGAGACAGTGCAAGCGCTTCGCCCAAGCGTACGCTGAGTTCCACGCTAACTGCGTTTCGTCCATTCAGAACGCGCGAGAGTGTCGCCCTCGCAACCCCCAGGTGTTTGGCAAGCTCGGTCACGCTCCGATCTCCCATAAAATCACGCAATAGTTCGCCAGGACTGGCTGGGTTATGCATCAGCATGTTATCCCCTAGTGATCCGGTGGCGGCTACTTCTTCTGCTCCGGCGCCAGATGCTCTCTCTCGGGCATGGGCGGCCAGCCGATCGACTTACCCTGAAACAATGCGACTGCGGTTTCGATTCGCTTGGTGCCGTCGTGCACGGAAAAGGTCCGCGGATGTTCCGGAGGGCCGCTCCACATGCAGACTCCGGCGTACGCGCCGTCTTTGCGCAGAATGTAATAGCTCATGTCGACGTACTGCATCTTGGCCATGTCGCCGTTGAAGTTGCGCACGATGCGCTTCAATGCATCCATCCCGGCTTCCTGAGGTGACATTCCACGGCGCATGTTTTCCACGATGGTGTGCGCGCCGCAGACCTTGATATTCTCTTCGCCATTGCCGGTGGCGCCTGCCGCGCCCACATCCTGGTCAACGTAACAGCCGGCGCCGATGATCGGCGAATCGCCCGCGCGTCCGGAAATCTTCCAGGCCAGGCCGCTGGTCGTCGTCGCACCCGAGATCTCACCCTTCTCATTGATTGCTGAACAATTAATCGTTCCGGTGGGAGGACGCAGCACCCGTTGTACCGCTGCCGTGCGAAAATCGGGCTCGATGCCAAGCTTGCCCGCTAGTTCTTCCAGCTTCTGAATCCGCTCATCATACAGCTCGGAGTGGCTCGCATCGGGCAAAACGTACTTCGGACTAGCGATTCCCGGTCCCCACCAGTCCTTGTTGGACATGGTTTCTTTCCACAACAGCCAGACCTTGCGCGAACGCTCGGTCAGGAGGTTGATTCGCGGGAAGCCCATGTCGAAGCCGAACTTTTGCGCGCCTGCACCCACCAGCATCACATGCCCGGTATGCTCCATCACCGCCTTCGACAGCAGCGAGACATTCTTGATCTCTTCCACTGCGGCGACTGCACCTGCCATGCGGGTTGGGCCGTGCATGCAGCAGGCGTCAAGTTGCACCACGCAATCTTCGTTTGGCAAGCCACCGAGCCCTACGCTGTCATCGTTCGGATCGTCTTCCGGCCCGGTGATCACCTGCATAACCGCATCCAGCGTGTCACCGCCGCTGGTCAGAACGGCGTATCCACGGTCCAGATAGTTGTAGCCGTTACGGGCGCAGATGATGATCGGCTTCTTCGGCGGGTTGCCGGGTAGAGCAGGGGTATCGTTCTTGCTCTGTGCTTCCAGATCAAGCGCAAGCGAGGCCGAGCCAACAGCCGTGGTAGCGATGAAATCGCGGCGTGAAACCTTCATGCCAATGCCTCACAAATGGACCCTGAAGGATAGCATGGAGATTGTTGACCGGTGGGCGGGCAAAGCGGTTCAGTGGGGCTGTTCGTCGGTCTCCTGAGCCGCGACCGCAAGCCAGTGGCCATCGGCAAAGTGAAGAACATCGGTGAACCGGATTCGCAAAACTTCATGGCCTGCCTGATCGGATATGACATTGACACCCTGAACTACTGCAGTGTCGCCGAATAGATACGGTTCCAGTTCACTGAGCTTCTGCTGATACTGATCCTGCTCTTTTTGCTGAGTCAGCTCGCGTAGAACGACATCCCTGGAGCGGAGAGCGCCCTTTCTCGACGTGTCCTTGAATTCCGCGTCCAGCATGCAATTCAGTGCCGCCGTGTTCTTCTGATTTAACGTCTGTAGCCAAACTTCCTCGAATTGCAGCGCAGACGGCTTGTCGAGCTTCCAGTCGCCGGCCGGATAGGCGGCGCAGGTAGAAGACGAAAACAGGGGTCTGGCGACGAGGAGCAACATTACTAGCGGCAGCAACCGCAAGAACATTCTGTCTTTTCCCTCAGCTGCTAAAGCCGCTTATTTAAACCGTTCTCAGACATCTAGAAAGCGGGTTATGTGCCGCCGGCTAAAGCCGGCTCGGCAGGTAAATAAAGTGCTCTGACGCGGGCCTGAAGGCCAGCTCTACCTAAATGCGAAGGCACAGCCAGAAGCTGTGCCTCGCGCTGCCCGTTCTGATTCGAATCTAGCCGGCTGCTTTGATCGCAGTGTTCTGGTCCGCCCTGAAGCGCAGCAAGGCGGCGATGCGGCCGATGCGATCGAACTCCTCATCATCGGGGATATAGACGAGTTCTACGCCCGTCCGGATAGCATGCCCCACCACGGCGTCACCGATGTCTTCCAGTTCGGTATTCTCCTTGCCGCACACCGCACAGGTGGGAGCTACGTGCAGATCCATGTGGCCGCAGTTGTAGCACTTCACCCCAGGCGCATGGAAGTTCGATCCCAAGAGTAAAGTCAGAACCTCACCTTGCTCCAGTGAGCGCAGCACGCGCCGCAGTCCGATGGCGCCGCGGCCGTTGCGATGGGCCTCGCCGATCACGTCCCGCACCAACTCCTGCTTCATGTTGGCGCGGTACTCGGATAGTTTCTCCTGCGCCATGTGCTTCACCTGCTCGGGCGTGGCGACCTTGGAATCGATGCGGAATCGTCCCACCAGATGTTGCTTTGCCATGGACTGCAGGTGGGGCTCGATCTCCGACCAGACATCGTCGCGGCAGCCGATCAACAGCCGGTGACAGCCGCCGCGCTCGAAGTACTGCTCGATGTGCTCGCCGACCAGCTTGAAATGTTGCGCGGTTTCGTTCATCACTTTGCGCTCGGCATGTCCGGCATCGTATCCCGCATAGCCGGCGCTCTTGCCGCGTCGGGTCAGCTCATTAACAAAATCCTCCTTCTCGACGATCTCATCATTGGTCAGCTCGAATACCCGTGCCTTGGTCCGATCGGCCAGGAGCACGCAAGCTCGCTGCTCTCCATCCAGCACGGCGGCCAGCGGTTTCAGGTGAAAGCGCTGGCTGACGGCGACCTTGGGCGTCAGCAGTTGCGCTGGAATGTCAAATTCCCGCCAGAATCCCTCCTGGCCACAGGCGAAGATGGCCTTCGCTTTTCCGCTACTACCGTGCAGCGGATCTACCATGGCGCTGATTTTTTCCAGGTCACTTCGAGTGGAACCGTTCTTGCCATGTTTCTCCGCTTCGCGCAGGGCGGTACGAATCAGGTCCTTCACCAGGATGGCTTCTTCCCGGTGCGATTTATTGAGTGGCGTCGCAGGCTGATAGTAGAACGTTACGGCGCAGCCTTGCGGCGATCTAAAGTTAGCAAGTTCTCGGATGTCATCGCGTGTGATCATTCCGTTCTCCTGTCTCAGGTTTCGTGGATCGATGACGAAGGCGGGGACTGCAGCGCAGCCCCCGAAATCAGGCGCTCTTGGAATACTCCAGGAGTTTGTCTTTGAGAGGATCTTTCATGGGCAAGGCGCGCTGCAGATGATCGCCAGCCCGGCGAATGGCCGCCCGCACCTCCTCCACTTTGTGGTTATTGATATCGGCAATTTCCTGCAGAGTAAAGCCTTCGATGGTGTAGAGAATGAATGCTTCCTGCTCTTCGCGGCCCGCGTCCAGCAAGGTCGTTTCTACCAGATTCAGCAGTTCGCTTCGCGCCGCGAGCTCTTCCGGCGTGTTGGCTGCGGGATCGGGGATCACATTTTCTTCCATCAGCTTGTCGTCCGGCTGATGAAACTGCAACATCGCCTCATCGGAGCCCTGTACATTCTGCTGGCCATGCGAGCGTTCCAGAGGAACCAGACCGGTTTCGAGGCCGTCGGCTGACAGTCGGTTAATAGCTTCCCGCGCCAGGCGATGTACCCAGGGTTCCAGCTTCAATTTCTCCGGCTTGTCATCCTGCTCATCCAGAGCGCTTGCGATGGCCTCGTTCACCACGTCTTCGACTGTGATCTGGTTGGGCGTTAGCTGATCCTGGTCCTCGCGATATTGCAGCTCACGCTGAATGAAACGCTTCAGCCGTGGCAGGTTGATATTCACGTAGCTGGTGATGTCGCTGAAAGAAACTTTCTCGGGCACGACCACCGCAACGGTCTGTTCGAATGGAACGGTGCCTACCGTGGCACGAGCCGGACCGCGGCGCCGCGGCCATTTGTGGTGGTTGCGCAGCAGCTGCTTGTGCCGTTTTACCTGCTCGGCAATGTCGTCAAACGCCGCCTTGATGGCCGAGGTCGCCGTTGGGCTGCTCTCCTGCGAAGCCATCTGCCCCGAAGGCAATCGCAAGTTGAGCGACACGACAAACCCCTGGCGGGCGGAGTTCTCCTCCACGATGCCTTTCAGGTTCACCAAATCGGGGCGAAATACCTGAAGGTACCGGGCTAGCTTCTCAGCTTGTTGATTGATGATCTTCTCGAGGTCGGGTGTCTTGGAAACCTTGTAGCTGACATGAACGTTCATGAAAGGCCTCTCCGGATGGAGTGTTCCATCCGCAGCTACAATCCTTTGTCTAGCTGAATTTTACTCCTCCTATTACAGAAGCAAGCAGAAAATGACGAGTTGCTCGCATTCAGAACTCTGGCCGAAAAGAGCTAGATTCGAGGACGATGCCTGCTTTTCGCGTATCCGGAGCACGCTCCCGGCGTCGCGATTGCCAATACAAAACGGCCCTCCGATAAGGAGGGCCGCTCACTTACGATCTTGGCTGTTTACCGCTCCGGAATTCTGACCTTCACATCCGGACGGCGGTCGAGGTGAATGGTTTCGATGAAGCGCACCTTACCCTTGCTGAGCTTCATGACGAGGGAGGTTGTACGCACGCCATCGCCGAAAAACCGCACGCCCTTTAGCAGCGTACCTTCGGTCACGCCGGTGGCAGCGAAGATGATTTGTTTGCCGGGCGCCAGTTCATCCGCCGTATAAACCCGCTTCGGATCGCTAATGCCCATGTCCTTCATCCGCTCGCCCTGTTCTGGCGTGTAGCCCACCAGGCGCCCGACCATGTAGCCGTTGAGGCAGCGGACGGCCGCGGCGGTAATAACGCCTTCCGGAGCGCCACCTGTTCCCATCACCGCATGGACGCCGGACCCGAGCATCGATGCGGCCACGCCCGGCGAGAGATCGCCATCGGAGATCAGCCGGATGCGCGCGCCCGCTTTGCGGATTTCGTGGATCAACTTTTCGTGCCGTGGACGGTCGAGGATGATGATCACCAGATCTTCCACATCGCGATCCAGCACCTTGGCGATGACGTGCAGGTTGTGCGCAACGGGGGCTTCAAGATCGACCACGCCCTTGCACGACGGGCCGACGACGATCTTCTCCATGTAGCAGTCAGGAGCGTGCAGCAGCCCGCCCTTTTCCGACGCCGCCAGCACCGTGATTGCGCCCGGCGATCCCGTGGCGCAAAGGTTCGTTCCCTCGAGCGGGTCGACCGCGATGTCGATGGCGGGATAGTTGCCGCCATCCTGTTTGCCGACCTTCTCCCCGATGTACAGCATGGGCGCTTCATCGCGCTCGCCTTCGCCGATAACGATGGTGCCGTCCATGGGCACTGAATCCATTACGGATCGCATGGCCTCGGTCGCCATCTCGTCGGCGTGTTTACGGTCGCCCTGGCCCATCGTCTTGGCCGAGGCGATCGCCGCTTCTTCCACCACCCGCAGAAACTCCATCGCGAGATCGGTTTCAAAATTAGCCGTGGGAGTGTGTGTCATCATTTCTGGCTCTTCGGTTTGAACTTTGGTTGCCATCTGGCCTCCGTAGGCGCAGCCTGCAAAATGCAGAATTATGAGCTACGAGTGCAAATTCAACCCCAGCAACCTCAAATTCGGCGCTCGTTAGGGGACGCCGGCAGCAGGCCGTTCGCCATGTCTTTTATGCATGGGACTTGGGCAGAAGAAGGGCCCAATCCCAGCACAAACGCAAAGGATACACCTCTTCTGGTCAAGCTTCGAGGACTTTCATCACCTGCTGTCGGCCCGGAGTCCCGAACCGGTCAGCCAACTGACAACCGACAAACGGCCACTGGCAACGGCTTTTAGAACGCCGCGTGCCCGGTAATATGATCGCCGATGATCAGCGTATGGATGTCGTGCGTGCCTTCATAGGTCTTCACCGACTCCAGATTCGCCATGTGACGGAAGATGGGGTATTCATCGGCGATGCCGTTTGCGCCGAGAATGTCGCGGCCCAGGCGCGCGCATTCCAGCGCCATCCAGACGTTGTTCCGCTTAGCCATGGAGATGTGCCACGGCTTTGATTTGCCGGCGTCTTTCAACCGCCCGACCTGCAGTGCCAGCAACTGCGCCTTGGTGATCTCGCTGATCATCCACACCAGCTTCTCCTGCACCAGTTGATGCGAGGCGATAGGTTGGTCGTGAAACTGCTTCCGGAACTGGGCGTATTGCAGAGCGCAATCGTAGCAAGCCATGGCTGCGCCAATCGCACCCCAGGCGATGCCGTAGCGCGCCTGGTTCAGGCAGCTTAGCGGCGACTTCAGCCCGCCCGACTGCGGCAGCAGATTCTCCGCCGGGACACGCACATCCTGCAACGACAAACTCGAAGTCACCGATGCCCGCAGCGACCACTTGCCGTGCACGTCAGCCGCTTTGAATCCCGGGCGGTTGGTCTCGACGATGAAGCCGCGAATGAGATCATCCTCATCTTCGACCTTGGCCCAGATGATGGCGACGTCGGCAATCGAGCCGGAGGTGATCCACATCTTCTCGCCGTTTAACACGTACTCGTTGCCGTCTTTCTTGGCGCGGGTGCGCATGGCAGAAGGATTCGAGCCGGCGTCTGGCTCCGTCAATCCGAAACAGCCAAGAATCTCGCCCAGCGCCATCTTCGGCAGATATTTCTGCTTCTGCTCCTCGCTGCCGAAGGCGTAGATGGGGTACATGCATAGCCCCGACTGCACGCTGACAAACGAGCGCACACCGCTGTCGCCGCGCTCCAGTTCCTGCGTCATCAGGCCGTATTCCACGCTCGACATGCCGGCGCAACCGTAGCCCTTGAGACTGGCGCCGTAAAAGCCAAGCTCGCCCATGGGCTTGATCAACTCCTTGGGGAAGCGGCCGTCGCGGTTGCACTGCTCGATGATGGGGATGAGGTTCTCTTCAATGAATTTGCGGGTGTTGTCGCGGACTAGTCGCTCATCATCGGTGAGCAGCGTATCGTACTCGATGAAATCCACGCCCTTGAATTTGAGTGCCATGGCGAATCTCTCTTGTTAAGAATTTGCGATGAGGACGAATCTTTGAAGTTAGCAGGCCACGAAGAGCGGGGTCAAACGACCGAGTCAACCAGCGACTCGATTGGCTCAAGCTTCTTCGTTCGGGGGATCTCGTGGGAGACGACCTTACCGTCGCGTTTAACCACCGTGTAAGCGTGTGCGTTTGGTCTTGCGGCAATCACTCGGTAGAAGCGGCCGTCGATGAACTCGATGGCGCAACCGTTCTCGACAGCGATGCCCAGGCCACCGATCTTCCGGATCATCTCGCGGAACTCTCTTCTCCGAGGAACGCCGCCGGTCATACCGTTGTAGTGCGGACAGTGAATCCCGCTTATGAGTCCCAGGCCTCTCACATTGATGTATTTCCACTTCTTCGGATTGTAGAAAGACATCGAGTCAGAGTGTCCGGAATCAAACCAGCAGATCGAGCCTGCGCTGGCGCCGGAGAGTACGATGCCTTTCTCATACGCTGCCCGGAGAAATCGATCCACCCCCAATCGCCGCCACAGGCGCATCATCATCAGCGTATTTCCGCCGCCGACATAAACGATGTCGGCGCAGAAAATCTTGCTCCGGATCTCGGCTCGCGATGGCCGGTTTTTCAAAAGCCAAAGGACATCTACCCGGCATTTCAGAAAATTGCCAAAGTATTCCGAGATGTGCTGCCAGTAGAGCTCCGAGTCGGAGCTTGCGGTCGGGATAAAGAGAAGCTTGGGATGCTTCTTGCCGGAAAGCCGGACAATCTCCCGATCGATAGCCGCTCTGCTACCGTTGGTGAATTTTCCCCCGCCAACTGCAACAATCGCCTTCATGGTGTGCCGGTGGTCAGTATAAGGAAATTGAGCTGATCTGACATCGTCAGTTGGGTCAGATATGGAGCAAGTCTCACATTGTGGCACATCGTTAATCACACCGGGATGAGTGACGACGTGTCCCACAATCGGGGATGACACAATGTGGTAGAGCCATGCAAGACAGGATCCATCGACTTTTCCACAGCGTTTTTACAATATATTTACGAGTTGTTGATGTCGGCGATGGTTTGATCCCTTAAGCTAAGAGCAATTGCAAACCTGATCGGAGAGAGAGGGGAGATGGCCAAACAGCCGCTCCCCATTTTGTTTCAGCTGTCAGCCATCGGCTTTCAGTTGTCAGCTCCAGAATCGACAACGTTCCACTTCGACCCTTGCAGTATCCCGCTGGATGACTCTTTAGCCGAAAGCTGACGGTCCACAGCTGGCGGCTTGTTTTTGGTCCATCCCTCGCACTACCATTCAGTTGTTATGTCAGTAATGACTGATTCATCCGTTTCTTCCTACAAGCCGGTGCATGCTCCGCGCGGGAACCAGCTTTCCTGCAAGGGTTGGGCGCAGGAAGCCGCCATGCGCATGCTGATGAACAACCTCGATCCCGATGTCGCCGAGCGCCCGCAGGATCTGGTTGTCTACGGCGGCACCGGGCGTGCCGCGCGCAATTGGGACTGCTATCACGCGATCGTCAGTTCGCTGCAGTCACTGGAAAACGATGAGACGCTGCTGGTGCAGTCGGGCAAGCCGGTAGGCATTTTCCGCACCCACGATTACGCGCCGCGCGTGCTCATCTGCAACTCTAACCTTGTCGGCCACTGGTCCAATTGGGAGAAGTTTAACCAGCTCGAGAAGCTCGGCCTGATCATGTACGGCCAGATGACCGCGGGCTCGTGGATTTATATCGGCACGCAGGGGATTATTCAAGGCACGTACGAAACGTTTTCGGCTGCGGGCGAAAAGCATCTGGGCGGCGACTTGGCAGGTAAGCTGATCGTCTCGGGCGGCATGGGTGGCATGAGCGGGGCGCAGCCGCTGGCGGCGACCATGACCGGGGCCTGCTATCTGGGCGTCGAGGTCGACCCGGAGCGCATCAAGAAGCGCTTGCGCACTGGCTATTGCGATTTCATGGTCAACTCGCTGGACGAAGCGCTGCGTCTCATCAAGAACGCCCAAAGCAAAAAGGAGAACATTTCGGTTGGGCTTGTGGGCAATTGCGGCGACATCATTCCCGAACTCGCCGAGCGCGGCGTGGTGCCCGACATTCTCACCGATCAGACGTCGGCGCATGACCCGTTGAATGGATACGTTCCCAGCGGGATGTCGCTGGAGAAGGCTTTGGAACTGCGCACGCGCGATCCCAAGGCTTACACTGAGCGCTCGCTCGACACCATGGCTTGCCATGTGGAAGGCATGCTGAAGCTGCAGAAGATGGGTTCCGTGACCTTCGACTACGGTAACAATATTCGCACCTTCGCCTTCGATCACGGAGTAAAGAACGCCTACGACTTTCCGGGATTCGTTCCGGCATATATCCGGCCGCTGTTTTGCGAAGGTCGTGGCCCCTTCCGCTGGGCCGCGCTGTCAGGCGATCCCGCCGACATCCACGCTACTGATGATCTGGTGCTGGAAATGTTTCCGGACAACCGTATTCTGAGCCGCTGGATCGATCTCGCGCGCAAGCGGATCAAGTTCCAGGGACTGCCGTGCCGCATCTGCTGGCTCGGATACGGCGAGCGCGCGCAGTTCGGGCTGGCGCTCAACGACATGGTGAAGAAGGGTAAGCTGAAAGCGCCGATTGTCATGGGTCGCGATCACCTGGACTGCGGTTCGGTCGCCTCGCCGTTCCGGGAGACGGAGGCGATGAAGGACGGCAGCGATGCCATTGCCGACTGGCCGCTGCTGAATGCGTTGTTGAACACCGCCAGTGGCGCGTCGTGGGTTTCGATTCATAACGGTGGTGGCGTTGGCATTGGCTATTCGCAACATGCCGGGCAGGTGACGGTTGCCGACGGCAGCGAGGGAATGGCGAAGCGCATTGAGCGCGTTCTGACCAACGATCCCGGCATCGGCGTTGCGCGCCACGTGGACGCGGGCTACGACGAAGCCAAACGCTTCGCGAAGGAGAAGGGAGTCAGGGTGCCGATGGCGGAGTAGTCTTAGCGGCAGCCTCCAGCAATTCCAGCTTGCCTAACAACCGTGAATATCCTGCTTACGCATGCCGCTCAGCTGCTGACCTTACGGGTCGCTTCCGACAACGGCGGTCCCCGTCGCGGCCCGCAGATGCGGGAGTTGGGGATCGTCGAAGACGGGGCCGTCCTGATCGCCGACGGCAAGATTATCGCCGTCGGAACCACCGATGAGGTCACGAAAGAGAAGCGCCTGGCGAGTGGTTTCCTGGAGGAGATAGACTGCTCCCACAATGTGGTACTGCCGGGCTTCGTTGACTCCCACACTCATCCCGTCTTCACCGCTCCCCGACTGATTGATTTCGAGAAACGCATCTCTGGTGCCACCTATGAAGAGATCGCTGCCGCAGGAGGCGGTATTCGGTCCAGTGTCGGCGGAGTTCGAGGATCGTCGAGCGGTGAGTTGGCCTCCCACATTGTGGGAGCTTTGGAGGAAATGGCTTCGCAGGGGACCACAGCAGTTGAAGCCAAGTCCGGCTACGGATTAAGTCTCGAGGCTGAGATCAAGTCACTGGAAGCAATCCGCGAAGCGTCAGCGCAATGGCCAGGAAGCGTGGTTCCGACGCTGCTCGGCGCGCACGTTGTGCCGCCGGAATATCGCGACCATCCCGACGAGTACGTGCGCATGGTCTGCGAAGAGATGATTCCGGCGGCCGCCAGACGGAAGCTCGCTGAATTTGTGGATGTCTTCTGCGAGCGTGGCGCTTTCACCATGGAGCAATCGCGGCGCATCTTGCGTGCGGCCATCCAGCACCGGCTTGCAGTGCGGGCACATGTTTGCCAGCTAACACAGGTGTCGCTTACACCGTTGCTAGAGTTCCACCCCGTTTCGTTGGATCACATGGATTTTGTGGGGGACGAAGATGTCGCTGCGCTGGCTAAGGTCGATACGGTCGCTACGCTGCTTCCGGCGGCGAACTACTTTCTCAGCCTGCATTCCTTTCCTCCGGCGCGCAAGCTGATCGACTCTGGCGTCGCGGTGGCGCTGGCTACGGACTACAATCCAGGGACGGCTCCCACGCCGTCCATGCCATTTGTATTGTCCGTAGCCTGCACGCACATGAAGATGTCGCCGGCAGAAGCGATTACGGCGGCCACTTACAACGGCGCGTGCGCCCTTGGACGACGGGACACAAAGGGAAGTTTGGAGCTGGGCAAGGACGCGGACATCGCAATCTTCGCGGCCGACGACTACCGCGAAGTGGCGTACTGGTTTGGCGTGAACCATTGCCGGAAGACGTTCCTGCGTGGCATCCGACGCAGCGGGCCGGATGCTTAACAGCCATTGGACAATATTGCTAAGAGGAAGTGTCAATCTGTCGATTGGCTTGACTACCAATTGCCGGACCGAACAGGCTGCGGCTGATCCAATCGTTGCCCCAGTCCTAACATTTCAAGTCGGTGACGCACGGATGCGCCGATCGCTGCCGGACTCAAAATATCGCAAACTTTCGCCTTCGCGCGCGATCCAACAGTGGCAGCGGCCTCGCGATGGCTTTCGACATAACGCATGAAATCGACCGCGCAGTCCAGATCCGGATCCGCCCATTGATACCCCGACTTATAAGGGCCGTGGGTTCGATCGAGCGCAACCATCCTGTAGGGAACCAGAAAACTGTCCGAATCGGACATAAAATCGACATTTCCCGAATAGGCAGTTGCTATGACAGGTTTGCCACACATCATAGCTTCGGCGAGAGTCAAGCCGAAACCTTCTGACCGATGAAGAGAAACATAGCAGTCGGCAGTTACCATCAATTGCTGTTTTGCCTCTCTAGTCAGCACCATGTCGAGTATCTTCACATTCGATCCGTGAGCCGCATCCTGCAGCAAAGCCAGATCATCCTGATGCTGCGCGCTATGAGAAGACTTGATCAGTAACTGAACGTCCTTCCGGTCTGCAAAGGCGTTCTTATATGCGTGAATAAGGCCCAGCGGGTTTTTTCGTTCCAGGAAACTGTGAAAATCGAAGATAAACAAAAACAGGAAGACATTAGGATCAAGCGCAAAGGCAGCGCGGTTTGGCGCTACGTCGAAGTCTGTGCTCAAGAGGGAGTGAGGAACGACGGTTACCGGAACAGGGGAACAACTGGCGACGGCAGCAGCGGTGAACTTGCTTGGCGTCCAGATCTCATCCGCATATCCGAACGAAGAGTCCCATTCATGAGGAAAGTCGGAAAGCTCCCACGCCCAATATCCAATATTATAGTGACCTTTCAGATAGGCCGAATGTCCGCGGCCGAAGACCTGAAGACCGTCTGCGTTCAAGGTCATTAGATTGATGACATAAGGATTGCTGGTGTCGAGCTTTTCAGAGACAGATTCAACATTACTGGAGCCGGAGTCTACCCAGTTATTAAGTACATAGGGAAGGCCAGTAGCCTTAATAATCCTGAGGTTGCTTCTTACTCCTTCACCCACTCCCTTTTCAGATTCGAAGTATCCAAGCAGATTGACACCCGTTGCGAAGTCACCGGGATTGCTTAAATCGAATCGAGGAACCGGCAGTTCCTGAGGGTGGTTCAGCCAGGTAAAGGGATTGCCGAGATGTTCAACATTCGGCCCCAGGCTCCAATAGTAACGCCTGGCTTCAGCAGGAACCTTGACCCCATTTTCAAAAAAGTCGTGAGTGTACGTCCAGTCCTTGCAGTCTTCCCAACCACTTTCAATCAGTCGCCTGCGGTACAGGTCATAAAGCTTGTGAGCCTCTCCAATATCGGCCATTCCATACCGGTCCTGATACTTAGAGATGGTTGACGGCTTATCAGGATTAAATCCGCTAAAGTGAAAGAAGCGCAGCGGCTGACCGTTAACACATACGCCATTATCCAGCGAGATCGACCGCTCATGGAGATTCCAATATGCAATGTTATAGCCAGGATCACGGACAATCTCGACCCCCTGAAAGAGTCCCGGTACCATGTCTACCCATCGCTGATCGACGAACAGGTTGTTCTCGAAGGAGACAATACATTGATGGTATAACTTGTCGGACCACCAACGCAGAAATCGTCTGGATTCAAGGCTGTTTCGTATCCCCAAGAAGCCGAGATTATAGGAGCCGGCCTGCAGTATTTCGTGCTCATTCTGGCCGCGGCCATCGTTTGGCAAAGGCGACAACAGATGGGGGGTAAGAAGGAGGTTGGCTTCAGACAACGCCGCTCGTAGACCGTCGAGCGACTCGAAGATCAAAATATCAGGATCAAGATATAGAAGCTTATCCACCGAATACCGCCGGAGCAGGCGGTTTAACAGGTAGGGTTTAACCGCAGTACTGGCCTCGAGGACGCTGTACTTGAAAAGGAAGCCTGGAAGATTGCGAATCTGCAGGTCAGACACAAAGACAGAGCGGAATTGTTCGTCTTCCGGTCGAAAGAAACCTTGTGGGGAATCGAGAAACAACACAAACATCGGGCAATCGGGATGGAATCTTCGCCACGAATCACACAGCACACGAGCCATGGGCAGATAATTCTTGGCGATGATGGTACAGGCAGCGAATTCTATACGTGAAGCGTTCATTTACTTGGCAACCCAGTGCAGATCAGGCTCGCGTGCCAAAGACGGCGTAGGCCGGAGCACTAGCGACGTCGGGCGTAGAGACCACGTCGCTGCCGCGGCCATTGCCCGACGGTCCGACATTGTGGCCAGTACTAACCCCGGTATTAACCAGGGAAATCACGTGCGGGGCAAGGATGCAGATATGCGAATCGTTAAAGCCATTGCTATCCAGAATTGATCGCAGTGTCTCGGGATAGATGGGATGAAGATGACTAGGATCGAGCCGCCAATTCCGTCCGAATGGCGAATCCGCGTCGGGATTTATAGTTTCAATAACGATCCGTCCGCCTGGCTTCAGGTTGGAGGAGCATAGGGATACAAACTCAGATTGCATATGAGGAGACAAGTATTCGATAAGCCGGGCGGCAAAAATTCCACCAAGCGACCGCTCAGGCAACTGTCTGAGATGGTGAAACAGGTCGCCCTCCAGAATCGTCAGTCGCCTGCGGCGGGTTGCTTCACAGGCTGCGTGATCGGAGTCGACACCGTAGGATTCGATGCCGGCGTCTCTTAGCAATTCGAGAAACTCTCCCCGGCCGCAACCGAGATCGACTACCGGCGAAAGTTCGCGAAAGAGCTGAACATACGGGCTCTGCTGTTCCTGAGTTGCAAGCCTTGCAGCTTCCAGTGCTTCGTCTAAAGCTATGCTGGCCGGATTACAGGTAGAAAGTTGGACTAGCTGGCTCTGCAGCGCATTTATAGCCTGTCCCTGTTGCACGATAGCCTGTCCCTGTTGCTCGATGGCTTGGGCGACATTACGGTGAAACACTTGCAGAGGACGCGTGTACCAGCTAAGAGAGCGCTGTAGTACTCTCTTGCAAGCCTGGATTGCCTGATTGAGAAGCCCGGGATTTCTAGGATTAAGGTGCCCAACCGCATTGCTCGAGTTCCATACTGCAGCAGAAAATCCTTCAATTACGCCCGGATCAATCAGCGTCTTCCCACCGGCAGACTGACTAGAGCTGGCGGACTGACTAGAGCTAGCGGTCTGATAGCGCGCCACATGCGCTTTGAGCGTCGACAGCACTTCTTGCTCTTCCATCAATTCTCCTGAAACAGGTCCTGTGTTTCCAAGGCTTCACGAACTAGCTTTGAGGTTGTCGTGGACCAGATCGCAATAGCGCCATTAGCTTGCGAAGCGGTTCGGTCACTTTCCAGGATAGAGAGTGATGCATTCGGTAAAGAGTTTCTTCTGCAATTCGCAGCTGCTGTTGCGTTTCCTGTAAGGCAAGTTGTGCTGCTTCATTTCTAGCAGTCAACTCGCGGGCGCGCGTGGTTGCAGCGGCTACCTCCGAGGTAAGCCGCTCGCCATCCTGCTGAAGCGCCGCGATCTTCAATTCCTGCTGTTCGCGCTCGGCTTGATGCTGGGTTTGCAGCTCTCGTTCCGATTCCAGCCGCTGCTCGAGTTGCTGTTCAAGTTGCTGTTCGAGTTGTTGTTGCCGCTGCTGTCCTTGTTGTTCCAGCCGGCTTATCTCAGCCTTTAGCTGTGAGGTAAACAATTCGAATAGCTCAATTGCCTGCCTCGAGGCAGGACTTACCCTAAGCGAGATAGTTAACTTGGCTGGACTGCTGATGTCCGGCGGGATCGCGACTATAATTTGCGGGTCGTCGCCAAAGCTAAGCAGGAATGACCTATCGTCACTGAAGGGAAGCCGGCTAGTGCCAGCGGGCGCAAGGTTTCGTTGGTTCGATGAAGCAGGGGACGCCCACACGAGAGCTTCAGGCTTACCGGCGTGTACCACGATATCGCCGACTTCGATAAAAGATGGCTCCGAGCCGGGGTCGATCCGGAGCGGCCCAAGACCACTGGGCACGCGCAGATCAAAGGTTAAGGTCTCCCAAGCGCCGGGTCGCATGGGCCGGATCTGGCAAGCTTCTTCCGAATAGCCCTGCTCTCCGTAGGGAAATATCTGGACTCGTATGTCGGGCACGCCATCGGTTGGAGATGGAGAGCACACTGCCAAGGGAGAGCGGCCCAGAATGTTCTCCAGATGAGATGCATAAATAACATAATGCCGGCGCACATTCTCCCGCAGCGACGATGAACCGCCAAAAAGCAGCTCGGTAAGCGGTGAGTTTCGCTGAACGCTCCCCTTGGCAAGCACACCGAGTCCCCAGCTGTGATGAAAGTCAAAGGTGTTCGGAAATTCTGCTGCAAGCTCATCCCATAGCCGCCAAACGCCAAAGTCCTCGTGCCGGGGACAGATGTCGTGAAGCAGGATGATTCCCCGGTCACTTATTTTAGGTAGCCAGGAGCGGAAATCGTGACTTACAGCTTCGTAGGTATGAAGACCATCGATGTGCAGCAGATCGATGGAGCCATCGTCGAATTGAGAAAGAGCATCGTCGAAGCTTCGCCGTAGAAGATAGGAGAACTGTCGATAGTAGCGATCATTGTATTGGCGGACCTCGTCGAAAACTTCTTCGCCATACCGCCCCGCGTGCTCGTCTCCTTGCCAGTGATCGACGGCGTAACACAAACAGGAGAGCTGTTGCTCCTCAACCGTCTGACAAAACGTGAAATAGGATTCGCCCCAGTGAGTACCCAGCTCGACAATCAGGCCGGGCCGGATCGCCGTGATTAGATCGTTGGCGAAGGCGAGATGGCCGGACCAGCTGCCGACGTTCCTAGGCTTGTAGCGGCGTGGCAAGAATCTAGGCGGCGGTAGGCCGAAGCTGGGTGTCGCCGCTTTGGTTTCTTCAACCTGCAGGATGATCCGACCTCCAAGAACCGATGGCAGCAATCTGGTGCGACAACTCTCTCAAAGTGATTCAGGCAATAGGGATGGTGCGACCGTAACTATGCCATCGTCAATGCTTACGATTATACCGCGTGTTTACAGTACGATGACGCCTGTCGCCCGCGCCGGACGGGTTCGAATTGGCCCAATCTGGCGGTAATTCTCAACCCCTGATGGCAGCGCGGGCGACTAGAGCTCGCGGTAGTTCAAGAGGCCAGCGCCGATCACTACAAAGCATAGCGGCCAGATCCAGGACGGAATAGAGCGATCTTCCTCCGGCAGTCGCAGCTCGAGCCAGCGCGACCAGCCGGCGACGACGCCGACCACCGCCAGCGGCGTATGACTGAGCTCGGCTAAAGTTTCTTCCCGCACATTGGTCGTCCCGTGAGAGTGGGTTAGCAGCAGCGCGGCGCCAATAGCGCAAAGCAGCGGAAAGATTAGCGGCAGCACGCCTTGTTGCGAAGGGCTGCGGCGGACGCGCAGCTCGAAGATTGCGAAAGCGATGCAGAGCAGAGCGGCGGCGCGATGCTGGAAGATCTCGGGATCGGCCCATGTCGCCCAGAAGCTCTTCGGCCCGAGCGGCCAGGTGTCGGGATCGCCACGGAACAAGATAAAGATGCCGATGCCGATCATGAGCAGGGGCCAGTTCTCTGCCCATTTGGCGTGGCCGGTACGCGCCAGCAAGGCGAGAGCGCCCATGCCAAAGACGAGCAGCCCCATCCAATGATGGTTGTACTCCGACCACTTTCTGTCGGCAATGCTGCGGATCGACAGAGGCGAGCCCTCGCTGGTATAGGCAATGGTTTTTCGCGTGGGATCATCCGTGGAATAATGCTGGCCCGGCATGCGAGTGGATAGTGCTGCGACATCCGGGCTGCGCAACAGCGGCCACTTGGGTTCGAGGCGAGCAAGAATGTGCGAAGGCTGGACAGTATCGTTAGGCAAGTCGACGGCGGGAGGCGCGGCGGTCATGGACGCGGCGGCCAGCACGATGGTAATGCCGATGCCAACCTCGGCCTCGACCAGACGGCGCAGGCGCGGAATGGTTTCTTCCGAACCATGACGCCGCAGCATCAGGAAGTTGATTCCACCCAACGCCAGCATCGCCGCCAACATTGCGACCTTGGCCAGCAACATTAGACCGTACGCGGTACCGATGAGCGCGTGCCACGAGCCGACGTAGGACAGGCTCATGCAGACGCCGCTGGCGACCAGTACTACGACGCTGATCAGGGCCAGTTGCGAGAAGCGTTGCGTCAGATACCACTGCGTCGCTCGTTCGCGGCTGACGTGCAGGCCCATCAGCAGGAAAGGCAGGCCGCCAATCCAGAATCCGGTCGCGGTCACATGCAGCAGGGTGAGGATGATCAGAAGCGCGCGGCCCTCGATGCGCGAGGCGGCGTGATCGGTCATGACGGAGGCGCCGAGTACGCCTGCGACCAACAGGACCAGCAGCCAGACTGTGTGCCTGCCAAGGGTGATAAGAACAGCGATGACCAGCGAGCAAGCCAACATGATGCTGCTGGCGATGAAAAAGTTCGCGCCCGTGACCTCGCGGAAACCGATCTCCGCCGAGGCCATCAGAACGGTCGAGTTCACATAGAGGTAGAGCAGTTGAATGAGGACGAGGCCAATGGCGGAGGTGCGAAAGAGCCGAAGCGATCGCGAACGAACCTGCTCCAGGCTATCGTCGACGAGATTGGCGCCAGGCCGTGCGATCCAGAAGCTGAAGACGAGGCCGCCCAGCAGCAGAGACTGTGCCACGAGGGTCGCCGCGCTGAGGATTACGGCGAGATAGCCAAAGATGTCGACGAGCTTCAGCATTGAATCAGCTAGTTGACGGTGAACTCAACCACGCCGTTGCTCATGTGGCCGTCGGAGGCCAGCACTCGCCACTGCAGTTTGTAGGTTCCGGGCTTCAGACCGCTGGCGCTCGACTCCAGAATGTCAGGGGCCGATTGTTTGGGCGAAACAACGGGAATGGTGGAACCGTCGGGCGCGATCAACTGGAGATGCGAACGCTTGCCGTCAACGCGAACGTTAAATCGCAGCCAGATGGGAACGTCGGGGCCCTTCACGGTGGCATTGGTGCTGGGCTTCGACTGCATGAGAACTGCGTGTGCCCAAACGGGTTGAGCGAAACAAGCCATGAGTACGAGGATCAGCAGGACCGGGAGAGCCGACGATTGCAAAGCGCGGCGCAAAATCAATACCTCCAAGGGATTATCGAATCGGTATTTGCAGAATACTATCTTCGGGAGGCTGGCTCAAACGACGGGAGACTGTTAGGGAAATAGGGGTCCTTCGACTCGCGCTCCGCGCTCGCTCAGGATGACACCGACGAGGGGTGGGCCTGAAGGCCGGCTCAATGCGCGATCAGGATTCCTCGGGTTTGCTGTGTTGCATGCCGACGAGGCGGCTGATCAGCACTGCGGGATACATGATGCCGATCACGGATTCGATAATCGCGATCGAGCGAGCATGACTGGACCACGGTACGATATCGCCGTACCCCACGGTGGTCAGTGTCACAAAGCTGAAGAAGATGAAATCGGCGTGAGTGAAGTGCTTGCCCTGCTCTACCGTGTCGCGGAACGAGCCCGGCACCAGGGTATTAATGATCAGGTAGGCCACGCCAAAGGTGATGCCGATGAGAAGGTAGGCGGAAACTGCGCCAGCCAGTGTGTCGGTGGTTACGCTCGGATTGGAGATGATGGACCAGACGAGCACGCCGGTGACGAAGATCAGGAAGGTGAGACCGAGGAACTCGTCCGGCAACCTGAACACCGGCCGGTGTAGGACGATACGGATTAAGCGCACCACGATCGCCGGCAAGCCCAGAATAAAAGCCATGGTGGTGACACGTCCGCGGCCTGCAACGGCATATAGGGACGTGCAGAAGACGACGACGGCTAGAAGCCGAAACAGTTCGTCGTTATAGCCGATACCGATAAGGAAGGGGTAGATCAGGATCAGTCCCAATTCGGCGAACAACAGCGCGGCATAAGGATGCAGCCGCCGGCGATCGCGCATTTTGCGCACTTCTTGTTTTGCGGCTGTGACAGCACGCACGGAATGTCTCCTCCCGATGGTTCCGAGTATGCAGCAGACATCCTAACAAGCAAACGCCCTATCGCAACAATACCCTCGGATCGGGATCGGCGGCGGCCGCGTTCGGCGGAACGGTCTCGGTTTCTTCGACGGTGTCACCTTCGCCGGGCGCGAGGAAGAGATTCTGCTCGATGCCGTGCTGCTTGGTATAGAGCTCAAAGTAGCGGCCGCCGAGATCGAAGAGCGACTGATGCGTGCCGCGTTCGACGATGCGCCCGGCTTCGACGACGAGGATCTGGTCGGCGCGGCGGATGGTCGAGAGGCGGTGCGCGATCACGAACGTCGTGCGGCCCTGCATCAGGTACGACAGACCTTGCTGGATAAGCGATTCCGATTCGGAGTCGAGGCTGGAGGTGGCTTCGTCGAGGATCAGGATGCGCGGGTTGGCGAGAATGGCGCGTGCGATGGAGACGCGCTGACGCTGGCCGCCGGAGAGCTTCACGCCGCGTTCGCCGATGATGGTGTCGTACCTCTGCTCGTACTTCTCCGCGAACTCGTCGACACGCGCGATGGCGCAGGCGCGAAGAATCTCGGCTTCGGTCGCGTCAGGTTTGGAGAACGCGACGTTCTCGCGAATCGAGCCGTCGAAGAGGAACGAATCCTGCAGCACCATGCCGAGTTGCGTGCGATACGACTCCAACCGGACCTTCGCGAGATCGACGCCATCGACCAGAATCTCGCCTTCATTCGGTTTGTGAAAGGCGGCGATGAGGCCGATGATGGTCGACTTGCCGGAGCCCGATGATCCCACCAGCGCGGTCACCGTTCCTGGCGAGGCGTGAAACGAGATGTCGTGCAGTACGGTCTTCTCTTGTTCGTAAGCGAAGGTGACATCCTGGAAGGCGAGGTCGCCACGAATCTCGCCGAGCGCGACGGTGCGGCCGGGATCTTCGTACTCCTGCGTTTCGTCCAGAACCTCGCGAGTGCGCTCCAGTCCAGCGATGGCTTCGGTGATCTGCGTGCCGATGCCGACGACCTGGAAGAGCGGCGCGGCCAGATAGCCCAGGAACATCGTGTAGGTGAAGAATCCGCCGAGGGTGAGTTTGCCGGCGAGGATCTGGCGCGTGCCCATAAACATCACAATCGCGCCGATGATGCCCATCAGCGTCGAGGACGAGAGGCTCATGACCGAAGTTGCGGTGAGCGTCTTGAAGACGTTTTGCAGCAGGCGCTCGACGCCGGAGCTGAAGACGTCGTGCTCGCGGGCTTCGGCGTGATAGCCCTTGACCACGCGCACGCCGCCGAGCGATTCGGTGAGGCGGCCGGTGACTTCGGCGTTGATCTTGGCGCGCTCGCGGAAGATGGGGCGAATCACGCGGAAGGCTTTGCGCAGCCCGATGCCGAAGACCAGTAAGAAGCCGAAGGCGATGGCGGTCATCACAGGGCTGATGCGCATGAGGACGGCAAAGGCGATGACCGCGGTCAGCAGGCCGCCGACGAAATCGACCAGACCGGTGCCGATGAGGTTGCGCACGCCCTCGACGTCGGACATGATGCGCGAGACCAGCATGCCGGTCTTGTTGGAGTCGTAATACGAGACCGAGAGGCGGCCGACGTGCTCCTGCACGCGGCGGCGCAGTTCGGCGATGAGCTTTTGCGCGGCTTTCGAGAGCGTTTGCGTCAGGGCGAATGAGGTCAGGCCCTGGATGATCGTTGCGGCCAATACCACGCCAACCAGCGGGTAAAGAAGCTTGAAGTGGCGCTTGCCAATGACGTCGTCAACCAGATATTTGGTGGAGGCGGGCAGCACCAGTCCGGAGACGCGGTTGATCACCATCAGCGCCATGCCCAGGGTGAGCAAGGCTCGGCGCGGGCGTATGAGCTGCAGGATCTCCGGCAACGCCTTGAAGAGCTCGGTTTTCTTTTGGCCCGCGCGCGGGGCGGGGCCGGCCATCATGTAGTGCAAGTTAGTTGGATTCTATAGAAGGGTGATTGGGTTCGGAATGGAGACGGGGTGCCTGTGATTGATTCATTCCACGCCAATACTGCCCAAACTGGAAGGTTGTCATCACGAGCGCAGCGAGGGATCTGCTGTTTGCTTCTAGTGCCGAGAAAGCAGATCCCTCGCGCCAAATGCGGCGCTCGTGATGACAATTCCGTGGTTCCGCGGAGATTGGCTCACTAGAGTTGCTTGTGCTCCATGAGCACAGGGTCGCATTTCGACGAGCGGCACAAGGGCCGACCACAGACACGGCAGTCCGTTCCAGCGGCCTCCTGACGCCGAATCCGGCGGTATTTGCCTCCCGAGATGAATTTGCGGATCTGGCCGGGGCCGGGACGAGTTCGAAAAGCATGTTGTTGGCGGAACCGTGACGCGATAGACTGCCGCAGTCTCTGACAGCGCCGTCGCCGCAGAGCTCCAGGCAGCCGATGAAAACTCTTGTTCTCGTTTTCGCACTCACACTGACGTCTACATTGTTCGCGCAGACCAACCAGCAGCTCCAACCGGATCCCGGATTGCTGGACGAGATCAACCACATCAGGGCGATCGACAATCACTCTCATCCTCCGGCGCTGAACGGTCCGCACGGTGAGAAGGACGATGACTTCGATGCGCTGCCCTGCGATCCGCTGGAGCCGACCGACAATGGCTGGTTCTTCCGCGAGGGCAATCCGGTCTACATCCAGGCGTGGCAGAAGATGTTTGGCTACAAGTACGACGACTTCAAGCCGGAGCACGTGAGGGAACTGATCGCCGCCAAGGAGGCCGTCAAGCAGCGCGAGGGCGTCAACTATCCGAACTGGGTGCTCGATCAGCTGGGCATCGAAACGGAGCTGGCGAATCGCGTCGCGCTGGGTCCGGGACTGCAGCCGCCGCGCTTCCGCTGGGTGCCGTTCGACGACATCCTGCTGTTTCCGCTGAACAACTCGTCGCTGAAGGCGCAGTCGCCCGACCGCAAGATTTTCTTCGACAGGGAAGAGCTGCTGCTCAAGCGTTACCTGAAGCAACTCAACCTAACTGCGCTGCCGGCATCGCTCTCGGCATATGAGACGACCGTCATCACGCCGCTGCTGGAGTTGCAGCGCAAGAACGGTGCGGTCGCGATCAAATTCGAGGCGGCGTACTTGCGATCGCTGGATTTCGGCCCGGCGATTGAACCGGATGCCACTGCCATCTATGCCCACTACATCAAAGGCGGCGTGCCGGTCGATGCCGAATACAAGACGCTGCAGGATTTCCTCTTTCGCTACATCGCGCGCGAGGCGGGGCGGCTGGGCATGGCCGTGCACTTCCATACCGGCGGCGGATGCGGCGGCTACTTTCGCATGGAGGGCGCCAATCCCCTGCTGCTCGACTCGGTGTTCAACGATCCCACGCTGCGCAAGACGAACTTCGTGATGCTGCACGGCGGCGCCGGAGGCTTCGAGCAGTTTGTGCCCTATCTGCTGATGAAGCCCAACGTCTACGCCGATTTCTCCGAGCAAACCTGGATGACCTCGCCACGGCACATCGCCGCCAGCATCCGCTTCATGCTGGAGTTCTATCCCGACAAGGTGCTGTTTGGCACCGATCTTTATCCCTTCGAGCTGCAGGTGAATTGGGAAGAGACGGGATACGAGACGGCGACTGCGGGACGGACAGCGCTGGCCATCGCGCTGACCGGCATGATGGAGGACGGGGAGATCACCCGCGCGCAGGCCAGCGACTTCGCGCGCAAGGTGATGCGCGATAACGCGATCAAACTGTACGGACTGAGCGCGAAGCCGTAAGGCGACCCGACCACAGAGACACGAGAACACAGAGTTTCGGAATGAGAATGACTAAGCCTCGTACCTTCGACCGGGAATCGACAACGGTTGCCGAGATCTGGGAACTTGAGAAATCTCCGTGCCTCGGTGTCTCTGTGGTGAGCTCTTCTTTTCCACAACCGCGCGCAATTTCCCACAACGCGCAAACGAAAAGGCCACCCGGCAACTGGGCGGCCTCTTCTTCAAGGGAGAATAGTTCCAACGGAGGCTAGACCGTCAAAACTTTCTGGATCAAATACTAGGGTTCTGGGAAGTGCGTGTCAAGGAATTTTAGCGACTTAAATCACTGCGTTTTCAATAACTTGCAAGAAATCCCGAAAACTGTAGAGAAGCGGCCGGATTTTGTCCGATTTGGGCCAATTTCACCTAAGTAGCTGAAAAATGGCGTGTTACCGGTCGGTTGGCTCTTCCAGGTGCAGCTGGATGATCTCCATCTCCTCCGGGCGATCAAACACCCTATTAGGGAAGAATCGCTTCACCACGAGACGAATGCCGCCGAAAAAAACTCCGAAGATGACTGAGATCAGCAGAATAATTCCGATCAGCGCGAACACCGCGACGATTAAGTTGCCGATGTTGTCGCGCTTGCTGAGCGAGGTCGCCTCGCTCCACGTCACTTCAGCTTCGTAGTTCACCGAGTTGAGAAGCTGCTGCGCTTCGCTGCTGCCGACGGCGCCGGTCACTACTTCCAGGATCGGTCCGGTGCGCCGCTGGAGAAAATTATTGGAGCCCTTCTGCGCGCCTTGCAATGCGCGCAAGCGCTCGCCGGCGATCTGCGGCGTCGGATAGTCGAGCAACGTCAAGGTCAAGTCGCCGCTTTTCGAGGTGTAATCCTGCGTCAGAACCTCCGGCTGGAAGGCGAAGTCGACCTGCTCAGCGGTGAGCGGCAACTTCGCGGCAAGCAGAGCCTGAGGTCCAAGGACATATTTTGCAGAGTTCTCGACCGCATCCTTCTTGGGCAAATACTCGGGAAGAGTGGGTAGATTGTCCGCCGTTCCTTTCGCTGCCGGCAGCACCGCAGCCAGATCGCGCAGCTCGCTGGCCGACATGGCGCTGATGCGGTCGAAGTTCGCCTCCACCAGCACGCTACTGCGGAAGAAGAGCACTTGGTTGTTGGCCGAGGCTGCCTTGGTCCCGATCTCCTCGGTTCGCATCACCGGCTGCCGGTAGAACGTGAAGGCGCCGTAAGCGCCAGTGGCGTCGGCGAATCGCGCCGCTTTGATGATCAGCTTGCGGCCGTCATCGCGGCTGTACGTGGCCGTCTCCGCATCGGTGAAGCCGTATTCCTTCAGGACGGCGGGATAGGCGGCATCGGCTTGTGCGGCATCGGTGGTGATCTGCGGCTGGCCGGTTTGGATCCATCCGGCAAAGGACTTGGGCAGGAACGCGGGGTTATCGGCGGCGATTGCCAGCGCCGGAAGGCAGAGGCAAGCAACGACCGCACGGAGGAATCGCTTCATGGAACGAAAAGACAAAGGAAATACCTACGAGAATTAGACTACTGCGGTTGGGGCAAAGTTTCCAGGAAACGGATTAGCCACGAGCTACGAGCCGCGAGCTTCGAGCCTCGAGCGAGACAGGGTGGTTGGGATGGGCAGAAGATGCGTCGTCTGCCGCCCCCTGAAGGGGCTCCCGTCCAAATAGGGGCGCTGTTCCCCGCGCTTCCGCGCTGGGCTAATTACTTTGTGTCTTCCGGAACAAGAGCTCGGGACTATTAAGGATAGGTCTTGAAAAGGAGCTGGCGGCCCGAAGCTGGCGGCTCGAAGCTAATTGCTAATCGCTAATGGCTGCTTTTACTGACTCGCCTCTTTATTGAACTTGGTCGCCACTTTCACGCCACTGAGGCCGCCGGCGTACTTGGCGATTCCTTTATACAGCGACTCGGCGATCTTCTCGCGGTATTCCGGCGTCTCGAGCTTGCCCTCGTCGGTGGGATTGGAGACGAAGGAGATCTCCGCCAGGATGCTGGGCATGTTGGCGCCAATCAGCACCACGAATGGTGCCTTCTTGACGCCACGGTCGCGCAGGGTGGAATGCTTGTTTGCGAGGCCGGTGTAAAGCGATTGCTGAACGTCGGTTGCCAGCTCGCGCGATTCGTCGATCTTTTCCTTCAGCGTGATCTTCTTGACCAGATCCTGCAGCTCGAAGATCGACTTCTGCGAGACCGCGTTCTCGCGCGCGGCGACCTCCAGCGCGTCGGGATTGGAGGTGAAGTTGAGGTAGTAGGTCTCGACCCCGCGCGCCGAAGGGTCGCTGCTGGAGTTGGCGTGGATGGAGATAAACAGGTCGGCCTGATGCTCGTTGGCGATCGCCGTCCGCGTCTCCAGCGGAATGAAGGTATCGTCGTCGCGGGTATAGATCACGTCGGCGCCCAGCCGCGTTTCCAGCAGGCGGCCAAGGCGTAGCGCAACGTCGAGCACGAGATCCTTTTCCATCAGACCGTCAGGGCCGATCGTTCCCGTGTCGTGGCCCCCATGCCCGGCATCGACCACGATGCGCCCGATCTTCAATCCCAGGGTGCGGGTCAGGCTGCGGTCGCCCAGCGAGGTGGGTTCGGCCTCGTGCCCGGTTGGCGTGCTCGCCGAAGCGGTCTTGCTGGTCTTCTTAGAATTCTTGTTTTTGGAATCCTGGGCGCGTGGTGCAACCGCTACGGCGGTCGGAGCGGTCGTGGGTTCGGTGGTCGCTTTCAGCTCAGGACCGCTGGTGTCCTTCGGTCCGGCAAAGAGCGGGTCGTTCGGTTTCACCGCCGCGGCCTTGGTGGTGTGCTCACTCGGGGGAGAGATTTCATCGGCGCCGTCGTCGTTGTCGTCGACTACCACCTTGCGCGGCGCTGCCTTCTTCGAACTCAGGGCAGTCGTCGGCTGAGCAGGCTGGGTCGTCGTCGCACCATCACCAGACGGACCAGGTTTCTTCGCCGTCGCGCTCGTTGTCGGCGGCATTGCAGCCTTATCCGCTTCATTCGCTTTCTCGACGGAGCGGTACGACTGCTCCTTCGTGACCGTAGTGACCGCGCCGTCCACGTTGGCTGCACCCGAGGCGGAGTTTGCCTTCGCAATCAGCGTTTGCGACTGCGGCTGGCGGCCGTGAATGTCGATGATCAGCCGATACGGATTCGGCAGCAGAAACGCCGAGTAGTCGGAGACATCGGCTACTTCCAGCACCACCCGCGTCGCCCCCGGCTGGTACTGCGCCACGCGAATCTTCTTCAGGAAGCCGTCCTGCACATCGAAGCTTTTGCCCACCAGCACCGACGCCAGCTTGGTGTCGGCCAGGTCAAAGAAGATGCGGTCCGGATTCGGCACGCGCCCGGCTTCGTACTTCACCTCGTCCTCGACATCGATGGCCACGCGCGTATAGTCCGGAGTCGACCAATGACGGATTCCCGTCACCAGGGTCAGGCCCGACTTCTTCTTCGTGGTCAGCGAAGCAGGAGTCGGAGTGGTCGGCGAGCCGGAAGTCGCGGATCCAGTTGCCGGCGTGGCGGGCGGGTTCGCGGCCGCGATCGCATCTGCGGCGGGAGAGTTGGATTTTTCGCTGTGCGCCGCTTCTATCGGCTTCGGAGCCGGCTTCGGCTCATTCAACTCCGCCAGCGCCTGCTTGGCTTCGGGCGCCAGCGAGTTCCGCGGATAGTGCTTCAGAAAATCCTGGAAGGTCTCGCGCGCTGCGTCGTCGTCGCCCAGGTCTTCTTTGTAGATCTGGCCGATGGTGAACAGCGCCTGGAAGCGGTACTTGCTGCCGGGATATTCGCGGCGCAGAAACTCGTACTGGCTGATGGCGGCGCGCAGGTCTTTTTCGCCGGGCTGGAACTGGCGGCCCTCCTCGGCCAGGATCTCGGCAACCGCGACCACGCTGGCGTCGGCCTTACTCGACGCCGGCGAGACGTAGTAGACCTTGCGATAGGCGTCGGCGACGTGCTGGTAGTCCTTGCGAGTACGCTGGTCGGCGGGCGTGCCGTTGAGCGACTCGCGCATCTGCTCGGCCTTGTCGAACTGCTCGCGAGCTTCTTGCTTGCGAGCGGCGGGGCTCGGCGCGGCATCGACGCTCACGGTCAGGAGGACGATGAGGCTGACAAAGGCAAGAAGTCGCGAAGTGCTGCGTAGAGAGGGAGTTACGTTTTGGCTCGTGGAGGGTGAGGAAGGCCGCGGATGTCCGATTCGACCGTCGCCGGGGAAGGGGATCGCCATGCGAAACAGGTTCCGCGCGCTTACCGACACGGCCGCAAGCAAAGGCGCTTGCGTGAGGTACACACGTTTACGTGCACACCGGCAGTAAGACGCGGTCCGGCGGAGGCTTTTTCGTCCAGAGCACTTCGATTATAGGTTGGGGGCAAGGCCGAACAAGTAACGAAAGGAGAACGGAATCAGGGGAGTGACCCCTGCTTGGGCCGCGTCGTGGCCGTAACATGCAGCAGCATTGGAACTTGCCTCAGTCACTCGCGTGTGCATCAGCAGTCACTGACAACAACCCCGATCCGGTGTGAAATTCTACTCGCCAACTCTTTGCTTTTCCGGCATCAGCGCGCCCATTTGACCAGCCTTCAGTAACCACACACAGCAAGGAGGCAGAGTATGAACTGCAAGAAGCAGGTCCTCAATGTACTCGTGCACATCAATCCGTGCGCTGCGACAGCCGTCCTGACCATAGCAGTTGCATTCGCGCTTATCGTGGCTTTAACCGAATCCGCGCCGGCGCAGACCGGGGTGGTCTACAACTTCACCGGACAAGCAGATGGAGCTTATCCCACTAGCGGCTTGACGCCAGCCGGAGAAGGAACGTTTTATGGCACCACCTGCGGACAGGTGTGTGGTTCTGGGACTAACAGTAACGGAACTGTCTTTCGACTCTCGAAGCAAGGCTCCGGTTGGGTGCTTACGACCCTTTACAGTTTTCAGGGAGGTTCGGACGGCTCTGCTCCCATTTCCAGAGTCCTCTTAGGTCCCGGCGGCGTCCTCTATGGCACAACCCTGACGGGAGGTATAGATGGAGGGTGCAACTTTTATCTTTCGTCGACTGGCTGCGGGACGGTATATAAGCTGAGCCCGCCGAACCACGTAGCTCCCAATGCCGTGGGAGGAAGGCGGGAGTCCGCCGACACAGCGTGGACGGAGTCCGTGCTCTATCGATTCACCGGCGGCGCGGATGGAGGCAATCCCTTCACTGGCGATCTGATCTTTGATCAAGCCGGAAATCTCTATGGCACGACGGCAATCGGCGGTTCTAACCTCGCTGGGGTAGTTTACGAGCTCACACCAACCAGCGGCGGCTGGACCGAAGCCGTGCTTTACAGTTTCGGAGTGAACGGCGCCGATGCAAACCCCTTGGGAGGCGTTATCTTTGATGGCTCAGGCAATCTCTATGGTAGCGAATTCTATGGCGGAGGGTGGGGCGGCCTTTGCGGTGCGGTCTTTCAATTGACGCCTTCGGGATCCAGTTGGACGGAGAATATTCTCTACGGCTTTCAATGTAGCACCGACGGCGCAAATCCTATCGGCGGGGTGACCTTTGACCAGAACGGCAATCTCTATGGCACCACTAGCGAGAATACTATCTACAATTGGACGGGTGGGACGCTTTTCATGTTGAACGGAACCAGCGGATGGAACTTCAGTTTGCTCTGGAATTTTACGGGCGGCGGCGGTGCGTGGAGCTGGCCGTCAGGGCCTTGGACTAGCCTGACAGCTACCGACGGGGCGTCCGGCTATAAGAACTTCTACGGAACAGCGTCTAGCGACGGCAACTACCCGTATTATGGCTCGATCTTTTCCTGGACCTACGATTACCCTTGGGGTTATGAGTACAGCGCCCTTTGGAACTTCGGCCAAGTGCAAAACGACGGAGCGTACCCGATCAGCAGTGTCGCCTTCAATGGAAATGATGGGTACGCATACGTCACTACGCAAAGCGGCGGAACGAACGGCCTGGGTACTGTGTTCAGGGCATCCTACTAAGGCGGCGAGGTCATATCGCGCTGTATCGCGACGAGGAGGCTTCGAGTCGATAACTCAACGGAAGTGTGCCATTGGAGGCCCCGCGACCCCTGCTAAAGCCGGCAAGCTCGCTATTGAATTCAACAATCTCAACTTCAAAGCCAGCAGTTCGCACGTCCCTTCCATTGATAGGTCGCACAGTTGGTAGGGAGCTTGCCGGAGTTCGTGACATTGGTCAAAGCCGTCAGAGCGAAAGAACGTTGATCGATATGCGGCGGGACAGCGATCCGAAATCCCGTCTTCGCTCATCCAACATCCTTGACCCATGTCCAAGACCAGCAAGATCGTCCAGATCGTCGTCTTCGTCGCCATCGTGGCGGCGGCCATCAACCTCTATCTCACCTATCGCGAGCGGCGCACTGGCGTGTCGGTCGCCGAGAAGCCCAAGGTGGCGCTCGATCCCGACTATTACGTCACGCCGAAGAAGCTTCATCCGCAGGATTTGAAGGACGCCAAGGAGCTGACAAAGCAGCCGGTTTGGGTGCGCGACGGCTATCGCTACACCTACTATCCCTACTCCGGCCACAGCGACTACGACCACCCCGCCGGCACGCTGGGCCCGATCGAGAAGCTCGAGATCAAGGACGTAGTGCTCGACCGCACGCCCGGTTCCACGTCGCAAAAGCAGGTGATGGCCGTCTTCGAGAAGGACGGCAAGCGCTACGCCTTCCCCATCGGCGTGGAGGAGCACGGCAACTACACCTTTAACAGTGACGACATCCTCTTCATCCAAGACCCGCACCAGCTCTACAAGCACTGGTCGGCCGACACCTGGAAGGCGATTGAGAACCACGAAGTCAAGCCGGGAATGAACGAGCTGCAGGCGTTCTTCGCCATCGGCGTGGGCAGCCCGGAAGGAACGGGGATGAACAATCCCCGCATCGTCGACTTCCCCAACAACGGCCACCCGGTGCGCGTGACGTTCACCAACGGCAAGGCGACAGACATCGAGAAAAGCAGTGGCTAGTTATGCTGCTCCTAAGGCAGGGGGCCTTCCGTGGTCGGCCTTTCGAGACGATGCATTCCAGGTCCGTTCGCAGCGGCTTGCCGCCAGCCGTCCAGATAGCATGCCGCGGGAGAAGCGCCGTCTGTGAGGGCATAGACGCTCACAACCGAGCCCGCCGCCGGCTGAGGCACGAATGCGTAAAAGCCGATATAGCTGGAGGATATTCCTTTGTACAAAGTGCGGGCGTTGGGCAGCCAGTCACCAACGGCGCCCAGTCCCGTGATGATGCCGTTGGTTGTGACCACGATCCCAGCGGCAGGCTTGCGATGCGCTGCATCCCACGCCCATCCGGCTAGCACCAGCCCCGGGCCGGTTTGCTCGCCGACCGCCATGCCGCCCTTCAGAACTCCGACGCAGTCACCGCTAGCCGCAGCAGGGAAGACCGAGCTCAAAGGCTTTCCAACTTCGGAGCTGATCGGTTCCGCGAAGATCGACAGACGATTGGCCTTCAGGTAGTTCACTTCTCGCAACAGCGTGTCCATTTGCCAGTAGGTCTTGCTCAGCGTTATCGGGTCATAGACTCCGGTGATCAAAGCGGAGGTAGCGAGCTCCTGTGCGAACGTGTGCTCAGCGGCGGCGGCGAAGGGATACCTGCTGGTGGCTGCTGCCCGGATAAAGATCAGCAGCAGACACACCTGCGCCACAATAAATGCGGAGCGCCGCGTCATTTCGAAGCTGGCTCCCAGCCACAACAGGCCCAGGCAACACCAGAACAGAAGAGCCGTCGCCTGATAGCGGGAAGCGCGCGCTGCCTGGTCAATACCGAAATTTACTCTTCCAGTAGCTGTGACCAGCGCGATGGTCAGGCAGATCAGGATGGTGAGGATCATCAAAAGGACGAATGGGCGGGCGATGTGTGCGCGAGACAAGCGAGGGATTTGCCAGATGACCAGAATGGCCAGTGCAATCAGGCAGACGATCTCCCATGTTTTGGTATCACGATGTATCCAGGAGCTGAAGAAATAGGTGGCAACGTACTCCAGTAGAGCGATCGGACGGCGGAGCGATTCCAGGGGATTGGCGTGATAGGGCGGCTGCACGTAGTGACGCAGGTAAAGCGCCGTGCTGGTCGTGCCTGCGATCACCAAAGCAAGCACGGCGCGAAGCTGCAGGCGAAGGTAGAGAGCGGCCAATACCAGCAGTGGCCATAGGAGATTTCCGCTGGAGAGCGTGTACGCACCTGCCACCGCGGCGAGTATCGAGACCAGAAGATACTTTGCAGGCGGCTCAACGCCTGGGTGTTGTCGTGATTCCATCCAGTACAGCAGTAAGCCAACGAACGACAGGGTGGCCAATAGTTGTGGCAATAGTAAGCAGACCTGAAATCCCCAGATGAAGTTTTGCCATTGTGCCGGACAGAAAAGGCAGAAGCCGACAAGCCCCGTGCCCGCGCGCCAGAGCGCTCCTCGCCAACCGGCCAGCGTCCACATGCACCAGCCGAGCAGCGCCCAATGCAGAAGTTGAACCACAATCACGCTGGCGTACAGAAACACCTGGCGGCATTGAAACCACTCCAGGTCGGCCGCCATGAGGAGCTTCAGGATGACCCAGCGGTGCTCGTTGTGCTGCTGCCAGAGCCATGCCGGCGAAACCGGGCTGATTCCGTTAGCCACGCTTTCGACCTGCACCCAACCGTCCCACGCTGGCAGGCTGGAGTAATTTATGACGATCATGTAGAGCGCCGCCGCGAAAGTGAGTATCCCGCCAAGCAAGATTGCGTAGGAAAGTGCAGACACGGTGCGCGAGGTTGCCGCATTCAAGCCTCGGGCTTCCAAAACGCCGACTTCGGCCGCGGCAGGGAGAGTTCGGTTGGTGGTTTCCATGTTGTGCGACTTAAGACTCAGGATATCGTGGAATGCGAGGAATGAGTTATCGCCGAATGGCCAGCGCGAGTCGAAACGTCATCAGCGAGCCAATTGCACGTTTAGTTTGATATGCTGCGTTCGCTGTGGCGTGAGGCGGAACAGTATGCCAAGGCCGCGCCGCAAGTCAAGCGGTAGCGCTACGAATCTGTTAGGTCTTTGCAGGAGGAATCATGAAAGCTGTACGCGTGCATCAATTCGGCGGCCCGGAGGTGTTGAAGCTGGAAGACATACCCGACCCGCAGCCCGGTCCGGAGCAGGTCGTCATTCGCGTTCATGCCGCCGGCGTGAACCCGGTCGAGGCCTACATCCGCACTGGAACCTACGCCTTCAAGCCAAACCTGCCTTACACGCCGGGCAGCGATGCCGGGGGAGTAGTTACGGCTGTCGGGCGCGAGGTGAAGAAGTTCAAGCCCGGCGATCGCGTTTACATCACCGCATCAGCGACGGGAACGCATGCCGAGCAAGCATTGGCCGATCACGCCAAGGTTCACCATCTGCCCGATCACGTCAGCTTCGAGCAGGGTGCAGCGATGGGCATACCCTATGGCACCGCCTATCGCGGACTCTTCCAGCGCGCCGCGGCCAAGGCGGGCGAGACGATTCTGGTACACGGCGCGAGCGGTGGTGTGGGGACGGCCGCGGTGCAGTTGGCGCGTGCGGCCGGAATGATTGTCGTCGGCACCGCCGGCAGCGAGGATGGAATCAAGCTGGTGAAGGAGCAAGGCGCGCAGCACGGCCTGAATCACTCGGCGGAGGGATATCTCGACGAGCTGATGAAGCTGACCGACGGCAAGGGCGTCGACGTGATCATCGAGTTGCTCGCGAACAAGAACCTTGGGCGCGATCTCACCGTGCTGGCAAAGAAAGGCCGCGTGGCTGTGATCGGCAGCCGTGGTGCGGTCGAAATCAACCCGCGCGACACCATGGCGCGCGAAGCGGACATTCGCGGCGTGACTCTGGGTGCTACTTCGGAAGAAGAGTATCGCGAGATGCATGCCGCGCTGCGAGCCGGTCTGGAGAACGGAACCTTGCGGCCCTTGATCGGCAAGAAATTTACGCTGGCGGAGGCGGCTCGGGCACATGAGGAGATCATGCAGCCATCCGGCGCGCGCGGAAAGATGGTGCTGGTGCCGTAATCACGACAACGCAACGGCGTGGTTTCGCTTACTGATTAACGCGGCGGCGGAAGTGCCGAACTTCAGTCCGGGGTGGGGATGAGGTAGAAGCGCCGGACTTTAGTCCGGCGAACAGAGATAGCGCAGGAGGCGGCTTTAGCCGCGGCCGTTTGTCCAACCCAGGCATCTCCCCCGCGATAGTTTTCGCAGAGAAAGCGTTCTAGGCCGCTGAATGGACCGGCACCCGGAGCTTCTCCAGGACGCCTTCCAGCGCGGTGCAACGATCGCGCAGTGCCTCTCTGAATTCGTGATGATCGGCCTTGGCGATATCGTGCAGTAGATGTTTATGCTGTTCTTGCAAGGATTCCAGGAGCACGTCATGCTCCTTGTCGGTCAGCCGCAGTTCCATGGCGACCTCCTATCCAACCGGAGAGCTGATAACACAATTGTAGTCCCGCGGTGTTTCGGGCCCAAGCGACCAAAGGCCTGTTTGGTTCAGCACGAACGTGAGTCAAAGTGGTGCATCTCACAAAGTCGTGCCCGGATACAGGCGATCTGGGGGATGAATTCTAGTCGCGCGCGGATTGCCGATCAGGATTCTCCGTTCAAGTTGTTCTCTGCGACCGGTGCGCTGCTACTACAATCGAGCCATGCTCCGGAATCTGGCCGCCTGCTGTGTCTTCGCGCTAATTCTGTCGATCCAGATTTCGGCCTATGCGAGCGCTGAACCGGCGAGCGAAACTCTGCAGATCGCCACATCGCGAGCGATGGCAGGCCGCAATGGCACCGCCGTCGTACTCGACGTGCACTCCGGCCGGATGCTTGCGGCTTATCATCTCGACGTGGCCGCGCGTCGTCTGGTGCATCCCGGCTCCAGCATCAAGCCGTTCACGCTGATGGCGCTGCTGGAACTGGGCAAAGTGAACGCGCAGACCGCGCTGATGTGCAAGCGGACACTCTCGATTGGCGGTCACAAGCTGGATTGCACCCACCCCGCGACCGCACAGCCGCTCGATCCGGCGGCCGCGTTGGCCTATTCCTGCAATTCCTACTTTTCAACGGTCGCGCTGCGCCTGACTCCGGCGCAACTGCGCAACAACTTACTGCGTGACGGACTTGGCTCGACGACATCGCTGTCGCCGGACGAAGCTGCCGGCAATGTCGCGCTGGCGCAATCGCCTGAGCAGCTGCAGCTGGAAGCCATCGGCGAGTGGGGAATCAGCGTCACGCCCTTGGAGATGGTTCACGCGTACCGCAAGATCGCGCTGCTTGAACCTAAGCACGAGGCCAAGCTCGATCCGCTGTTTGCGGGCTTGGAGCAATCTGTGGCCTACGGCATGGGACACGAGGCGCAGCCGCCTTCGGCGATGAAGGTCGCCGGCAAGACGGGGACCGCGAACGCTGACGAAGGCCCATGGACTCATGCCTGGTTCGCCGGTTACGCTCCGGCAGCAAATCCTGAGATCGTGCTGGTGGTTTTCCTGGAGAACGGACACGGCGGCAGCGACGCCGCGACTGTGGCGCGCGAAGTCTTCGCCGCATTTGCTGATCAGAAAAAAGTCGGCGCGATGCAGGCCAAGGGAGCAGCGCGATGAAGCGAATCGTTGTGCTCCTGACCCTGTTGCTTGCGCTCCCGATCGCCGACCTCGCGGGCGCGGCCTCCAGTGACGTCACTGCCAAACCAGCTTCGCGCAGCGGCTTTCCGCAAACCGTTCGCGTGCGGTTGTGGTATTTGCATCCGCCACATGAGCTGCGAGTACGCGCGGATGCAAGTCAGGCCCAGGTGCGGAAGTGCGCCACGTGCAAAGACTCAGCCGTGGAGTCGCTGGCCGTGCAGGCTTCCGGCTCATCGCTCGAGGTTGATCGCTCCCAGACATCTGAGCTTCGCATCAGCGGCAGCTACCAGCTCACCGCCGCCGAGTCGCCGCCGATTCATGCTGACTTTCCCATCGAGTTGCGCGCTGAGAACAACCATCTGCTCGTTACCGGGCTGATGCCGATGGAGGAGTACATCGCGGGTGTGCTGGCCGGCGAGGCGGGCAACTTCAAATCTGATGAATCGTTAAAGGCGATGGCTGTGGCTGCGCGCACATTCGCGATGCATTTTGGCAGCCGCCACGCGCTCGACGACTTCGATTTCTGCGATACGACTCACTGCCAGGATCTGCGTCTTGGCGGCATCAATCCGCATCTGCGGCAGATTGCCGAGGCGACTGCGGGCGAAGTTCTCTGGTACGACGGCGAGCCGGCTGCTACCTATTACTACGCGAACTGCGGCGGCACCACCGAAGATGGCCAATACATTCTGGGCAACAACGAAGCGCCCGCGCCGTATCTGAAGCAGCACTCCGACCGCTACTGCATTCGCGATGGCGGCTCGCAGTGGAACAGCGAGATCTCCCGGCGCGAACTGCAGACCGCACTTGCCGACGATGGCATCACAATTCCCGGCAAGTTGCGGTCAGTTTCAGTGCTGCATCGCACGCCCAGCGGACGGGTAGAGTTTCTTCGCGTCACCGGCAGCAGCAACGTGACAGTTTCGGGGCTGCTGTTTCGCTCGGCTGTTGGCCGCCACATCGGGTGGGAGCGGCTGAAGAGCAACTGGTACGACGTGAGTGTGCACGGCGACGAGATCGTCTTTCACGGCCGCGGGCGCGGGCACGGCGTTGGCCTGTGCCAGGTCGGCGCAGAGGTCATGGGCGAGGAAGGCCACTCCTATCGCGAGATCCTTGCGTTCTACTATCCCGGAACTCGTCTTGGCGTCTCGGCGCAGGGAATCACGTGGCAGCAACTGGCGAATGAGGACATCGAGTTGTTCACCACGCGGCCCGATCGCGATCGTTCGCTTCTACCGCTGGCGACGCGTTTCATGCATGAGTCGGAAGAGAGCACTGGATTGGTTTATCAGGCGAAGCCGCGGCTGAAGGTGTACGCGACCGTGGCGGAGTTCCGCAATTCCACAGGTGAGCCGGGATGGGTCGCCGCGTCGACCAGGGGAAAGACGATCCAGATGCAGCCGCCGGATGTGTTGCGCGACGCAGGAACGCTCGACAGCACGATTCATCACGAGCTGCTGCACATGCTGATTGACTCGTATACGCGAGCTGGAACGCCACTGTGGTTTCGCGAAGGGCTGGTGCTGTATTTAACTTCGCCGAATGATGCGATGCCGCAGAAGGCGGCGATGGGCGATGTCGCGGTGCTGGAGAAATCGCTGCGCTCTCCGCAAAGCGAAGAGGAGCTGCGCCACGCTTATGCTGAGGCGCGAGCGCGCGTGTCGCAACTGGCGCAGCAATATGGTAAAGACGCTGTGCTGCAGTGGGTGCAGAACGGCTTGCCCCCGGAAGCAACTGGCACGATCCAACGCGCCGGAGCGCATTAGCTCTGACTGCCTCCTCTGGCAAGCCGCCGAATGATTCATTCCCGGCTCTTGTTCGGGTAGAGCCGGCCTTCAGGCCAGCGTCCAGGTCGTTTATTTCCACACCTGAGTCGGCTTTACAGGTTGCGGAAAAAGTCGATCAGCGGACGCTTTGTGTCAGGGCACGACTTCACAGGCTGCGGAAAAATGCGTGCTGCTGGGCAACACATTTTTCAGCAAGCCGTTTTTTCGTCGTGCTCGGGCCGGTTGGTTCCCCCGGCGGCTGCTTTTTGCCCCCGCCGGACACACTTCTACCTGGGTACTACACCGTCGTCGGCAGCAGCCGTTGCATGCGCCGCAGGTTCAAGGCGGCAGCGGCCAGTTGAAACATCCATTCCACCCGCCGCCGGCCGCGCAACTTGATCTGCCGCAGGCCAGCGCTCTGTTTCAGCCATCCGAACACTTGCTCCACGCGCTTGCGCCGCTGCTGACTCGGCCCAAACCCAG